>Ga0265338_10007321_pt1 | contig 13764 bp, 8 predicted proteins | sample 42126metaG_FD_193579 | JGI IMG/M metagenome (GOLD analysis project Ga0265338, IMG submission 193579) | Rhizosphere microbial communities from Carex aquatilis grown in University of Washington, Seatle, WA, United States - 4-21-26 metaG | ecosystem: Host-associated > Plants > Roots > Rhizosphere >... | reverse complement strand
TACAAGGAGTCAGAGCGGTCGCAAGACCGTCATGGCGTGCCTATTGAAGAATGAGCCAACGAGTTTTAGCAAGCAGCTCGGCTAAAGGCGAGAGCCTGGAGCCACAGGGAAACCGAGTCTGAACAGGGCGCCTGTTGTTTGCTAAAGACCCGAAGCCAGATGAGCTTGCCACGCGCAGGGTGAAGTTCGCCGAAAGGCGGATGGAGGCCCGAACCGGTGAGCCGTGCAAAACTCTCGGATGACGTGTGGTAAGGAGTGATAAGCTAATCGAATCTGGTAATAGCTGGTTCTCTCCGAAAGAACTTTTGGGTTCGCGTCGCGATTACCCCTGCGGGGTAGAGCACTGGAAGGTCTCGAACGGTCGAAAGATCACGAGACCTATCAAACTCCGAATACGCAGGGTAACTTTGCGGCAGTTAGTCCGTGGGGGCTAAGCTCCACAGGACGAAAGGGAAACAGCCCAAGATCTCTATTTAAGGTCCCTAAATCGATGTTCAGTGCGCTTGAGGTAGTGAAATTTCTTTGACAATGAGGATGTAGGCTTAGAAGCAGCCACCATTCAAAAATAGCGTAACAGCTTACTCATCGAGAGGTTTCGCGCCGTAGATAATCGGGGCTTAAACATCGTACCGAAACTGAGGGCTTTTGGATCCTTCGGGATTCAGAAGCGGTAGGAGAGTATTCGCATCTGCGTTGAAGGAGAAGGCGTGAGCCACTCTGGAGCGTTGCGAAGTAAGAATGTTGGTACAAGTAACCGCAATGCGGGTGAGAATCCCGCACGCCGATAGATCAAGGTTTCCTTGGCAATGTATATCAGCCAAGGGTTAGTCGGTCCTAAGGGGATGGCGAACGCCGCACCCGATGGATACACGGTTAATATTCCGTGACTTTTGTGTAGTGCGATGGAGCGACGAAGCGTAGTATGGTGTGCACCTTATTGGATTGGTGCTCATGCCGTCAGAATGGGTCCTGGCAAATCCGGATCCTCCTTTCAGTAGGGAATTCAAGCGGAGTGGATAAGGCCGCAAGGCCGAAAACATCACAGCACGCTTCCAAGAAAAACTTCTAAGCATAACTACACAAGAACCGTACCGCAAACCGACACAGGTGATCTCGTCGAGTAGACGAAGGCGAACGAGTGAGTGGTCTCCAAGGAACTCGGCAAAAAAGCAGCCGTAACTTCGGAATAAGGCTTGCCCTTTGTTAACTCAAGGGGCCGCAGCTAAAGTATCTCTGGCAACTGTTTATCAAAAACACAGCTCCCTGCGAACTCGTAAGAGGATGTATAGGGGGTGACACTTGACCAATGCGAGAAGGTCAAATAACGGCGTTGTGTCGTCGCAAGATGACATGGTGACTGTTATAAGCCCTCGTGAATGTCGGTCGTAACTATAACGATCCTAAGGTAGCGCAATTCCTTGTCAGGTAAGTTCTGACGCGTTGAATAGTGCAATGACTGGAGAACTGTCTCGGAGACTTGCTCGGTGAAAATACAGTACCGGTGAAGATGCCGGTTACCTGCAGTTAGACGAAAAGACCCTAGAAGCTTTACTGTAACTTGATATTGACCGTACGTTTTTGATGCGTAGCGTAGTTGGGAGGATTTGAAGTTTATCTTTCGGGGTAGATGGATCCGTCGATGAAACACCAATCTTCAAAAATGTACGTTCTAACCTCGGCGGAATAAACGCCGGGAGACAGTATCTGGTGGACAGTTTTAGTGGGGCGCTATCCTCCTAAAGAGTAACGGAGGAGCCTATTAAGTTCAGCTAGCCGTGAATGGAAACCATGGCGATAGTGTATGGGCACAAGCTGGATTGACTGCGAGACGTACGTGTCGAGCAGATGCGAAAGCAGAGCCAAGTGAACCGACCGTAGGCGTTAGACGCTGCGGAAGATTATCGGACAAAAGCTACTCTAGGGATAACAGGCTAGTTCCGCCTAAGAGTTCATATCGACGGCGGAGTTCGGCACCTCGATGTCGGCTCACCACATCCTGGGGGTGGAGAAGCTCCCAAAGGTTTGGCTGTTCGCCAATTAAAGTGGTACGCGAGCTGGGTTCAGACCGTCAAGCATAGTATGTGCTTAGATCGGGATCTGACATACATAGAACATGTGTGAAGTAACATAGACTGTTTGACAGTCTGAATCACTTCGAGAATTTTCGTTTTATTGAACATCTGGTTATGCGACTAGATGATGTAAAGAGAGAGGAATGACCAATCAACCACGGCGGTCGCGCATAGCAATATGCGATGATCAAATCGATTAATATCGGTGGAGTCCGTTTAAAGCGGATGATACCGAGGGAAATGCGCGAGTGCGCATGCCCGTAGAGACTAAACATCGATACTCCACGACTTTTAAAGTTGGGGAATAAGCTATAGTCCATTGCGCGGAGCAATCCGCGGTACCAAGCGTGAGACAGGTTGGTCTCCTATCTACTGCAGGCGTTGATACTTGAGGGGAATTGACTCTAGTACGAGAGGACCGAGTTGAACGAACCTCTGGTCTACCAGCTGTCGTGCCAACGGCACCGCTGGGCAGCTATGTTCGGATCGGATAAGCGCTGAAAGCATATAAGCGCGAAGCCGGCCCCAAGATTAGGTATCGTTGAGACCCGTGAGAGATGATCACGTTGATAGGCTTTAGGTGTACGCACCGTAAGGTGTTGAGCCGTGAAGTACTAATCCGTCGATCCCGTTAGGAACTTTGTGCGTCGCTATGCGTTATAGAGCTTGCGTGCCGAGCGTTGTTTCCTTGATTTGATATGAGTACGCGGATTGAATCCTGCGTTCTGGTGGTTTGGCGCTATGGCAACACCCGTTCCCATTCCGAACACGGAAGTGAAACGTAGTTGCGGCGATGATAGTCCTACGGGGCGAAAGTAGCTTGCCGCCAGAACAGAGGATTCAATAATAGGTCTCGATATGAGATAATAGGGCTGTCGCAGTACAGCCCTATTATTTTTGCCTAATACACCTATATGGAACAAAAGTTGACCGGTCCCGTTGCTCTTTTTTCCTCGGCATGGAAGCTCTTCAGCGATAATTGGAAGGCGCTCGCGCCAATCATCCTCTTGCCTTCGATCGGCAGTGCTGTGGGCCAGCTTCTGGCCCAAACTGGACAGGCCGTCTTCATAATTCTTGGTGTACTCATTTCGCTGGCATCAGCGGTCTTTTCGGTCATTATGGCCGCGGCATTTGTGAATGCCATCCACAGGATCTCGACCGAGCCCGGAGCAGTTCTTTCTCTCAAAGGACAGTATCGCTTCGGCTTTACGCTCTTCTGGCAAGTCATACTCATCGGCATCATCAATGCTCTGGCCTTCCTCGGATCGGCGTTTCTTCTGGTCGTTCCGGCCATGATCATCGGCATCTACGGATCACAATACATCTTTACGCTCGTTATCGACGGCAAAAAGGGGTTCTCTGCGCTCACTGAGAGCTATAGCTTGGTGCGCGGCAGATGGTGGCCAGTGTTTTGGCGCGCTCTTTTCATAGGCCTCGTCATGGCTGCTTCCTGGATCATTCTTGCCGGCCTTGGTTTTGTGATCGGCGGCGCCTTTGGAGTGCATACGCCTATGGCGATTACTTCGTCTGCCTCAGGAGCCTCTTCTTTTGGAACAGTGCTCATATCAATCATCCTCAATCTGATCATGGCTGCGATATTGACGCCGGTCGTTCTCGCATATGCCTACCGCTTGTATATCTCTCTCAAAGAGACCCGGGTAGCCGATGTCCAGGTCTCTCCGTTCAAGAAATGGCTCATCGCATTCATGTGCGTCGGCGTTCTTGCAGTTATTGGCTGTATTATTACGGTCCCGATCATAATCGCATCTGGATTCATTCGTGATGCCAATAACGCTGCTGCCATTCATGCTCGGTTTATCGAAACCTCGAAGATCATGCCGAATGCTTCTACTACGATTCAGGGCCTCAGACCTGGTGGCGCCGGACCTATTCCTCAATAATCATATCCGATGTCATCCTGGGCCAGACGCAGAAAATCAGTATACGCCGGCATCATAGCGGTTATTCTTATCGGAGCCGTCGGTATTCCTGGCTTTTTGTACTTCTACAAGGCGCCTACCTGCTCTGATGGGGTGCAGAACGGCAATGAGCAGGGGATCGATTGCGGAGGATCGTGCGAGAAGCTCTGCCAGAGCTCCTTCTTGTCCCCGAGCGTCGCATGGGCCCGCTTCCAAGAAGTAGCCCCCAATCTCTACAATATTGCAGCGTACGTCATTAACCCGAATGTGAGCGCCCAAGCGAACGCAGTCCCATATCATCTGGCGCTCTACGATGATCACGGCATCCTCATAACCGATACGACAGGAACAGTGACGTTGCCGCCGCACCGCAATACGCTGGCCTTCCAGGGCGCGATAAGCACCGGCAAGCGCATCCCGGCAAAAGCACTTTTCGAGTTCACGGCCCCGCCGGAATGGTACAAGCAGGATGATACCTTGCAGTCCCTCACGATCAACGACAAAAAATACAGCGAAGACGCCGACGGCGCGTCGCTCATCGTGACGCTCGGCAATACCAGCGTCCAAGCCATAGGCCGGCTCTCGGTATATGTCGCGCTCTACGACAAGGACGGCAACGCCCTCGGTTTTTCGAAGACCATCATCGATCAGGTCCCGGGCAAGGGCACGGCTGTGGCTCCGTTCACCTGGCCGCAGAGCTTTGATGGGAAGGTCATTTCCATAGAAGCCCTGCCTGTGGCAGAATAGCCTGGTGGAAAAGATAAGCTCAAAATTCTCCTCATATGGCATTTCGGGCGATGCGAAGCGTCGCGGCATGGATTGGTGGCTTTTTGGCGCCATCATCCCGATCCTTCTGGCGGGCTTGATCACCATGCATTCCTTCACAGGGGATAATTCCTTTGCCATCCATCAGCTCATCTGGATCATCGTGTCGGTCGGCGTCTTCTTCGGCGCCAGCTTCGTCGACCTGCGCTTCCTGCGCTCGACCTGGGTATCGGTCGCTCTCTTTACCGCCTCAGTCGCGCTCCTCGGCACGCTCACCGTCCTTGGCAGAGTCTCCCACGGCGCGCAGAGCTGGTTCAATTTTGGCGTCTTTTCATTCCAACCGTCTGATTTCGCCAAATTGGCGCTCATCATAATTTTAGCCAAATATTTCTCGCGCCGGCACATAGAGATCGCCAACGTACGACATATCCTTGTGTCAGGATTTTATGCCTTCATCCTTTTCTTTCTCGTGCTCCTCCATCCCGACTTGGGTTCAGCTATGATCATCGGTCTTATCTGGCTCGGCATGGTAGTGGTCTCAGGCATTTCGAAGAAGCATCTCATGGCCATGATCGCTCTCGCATTGGTCGTCTTCGGTCTGCTCTGGACGTTCGCATTCAGGCCGTATCAAAAGGATCGCATCCTCACGTTCATCGATCCTGCGGCCAATATCCAAGGGGCAGGCTACAATGCCTATCAGTCGACGATCGCTGTCGGCTCAGGCGGTCTCTGGGGCAAAGGGGTAGGGTATGGCACCCAGTCCCGGCTCAAATTCTTACCTGAATATCAGACCGACTTCATCTTCGCAGCCTTCGCTGAAGAATGGGGCTTCGCGGGTATCATCATCCTCTTCTCCCTCTACGGGGTCATCATCTGGCGCATCGTCGTGAATGCCTCGCGGGGAGCTACCAATTTTGAGATCCTGTATGGGGCAGGCGTGGCCGTCTTCTTCATCGTGCATATCGCCATCAATGTGGGCATGAATATCCATCTATTGCCTGTCACCGGAACGCCGCTGCCGTTCATGAGCTATGGTGGTACGCACCTTGTGAGCGAATTCTTGGCACTCGGAATCCTCATAGCTATGAGGCGCTATGCGCGGCCGGCGCACAAGGACAGCACAAAGAGCGAGTTCGTCGGGCCGCAATAAGAGCCGCAAGAATCTTAAATCGAATTTGAATACAACTCCTCTATCGAAGAGGTCATTCTTTCCATAGAAAATTTTGTTGCGACCCTCTCTTTCAATGTGGCGCCATACTGCTTGCGCTCGATCGGATGCTCGATCATGAATGAGATCGCGTGCGCGAGCTCGCGGGAATTTTTTGACTGGATCAGCACGCCGGATTTCATATCGTCTATGATTTCAGGGATACCGCCTATTGCGCTAGCTATGACTGGAAGGGAAGCCTGTCCGGCTTCGAGTATCGCGTATGGCAATCCTTCTTTGACGGAAGGCAAGACGAACAGATTGAAAGCTTTCAAATATTCCGATGCCTGATCGAGGTATCCTATGAGATATATGTTTTGTTCGAGCTTCTTTTCTTTGATGAGCATGTGCAGGGCAGATTTCTCTTGGCCGTCGCTTATGATGACGCAGACGGCTTGAGGATATTGCTTCACTACGGATTCCATCGCACCTATGAGATATGTCTGTCCTTTATTTGGATGCAACTCCGCATTATTTGCGATGACGAACTTTTTATTGAATTCAGAAACGTCGAGACCGATGAGCCTGGCTATAGCCTGTTTGGCGCCATCAACCGAGAGGAAAGTCGGCGGTCTAAGGCCCAAAGGAATGAGCTTGATCTTTCCTTTCACTCCCGGGAAGCTTTGTGCCTGAGAATATTCGCGCTCGGACAAAAGCACCGTTGTGTGAGCGAGCAGCATGGTGATCCACGAGAAGAAAGCGATGACAGCCTTCTCGTAAAGAGGCCTACTCTCGTTGAACGCCCAGCCATGCACCGTATAGATGATGGACTTGACCCGGAGCAATCTGCCAGCAAGCGCGCCAAGCCCGGCGGCCTTAGGACTGTGCAGGTGGATGATATCGGGTTTCTTCTGTCTGATCACAGAGAATATTTCCTTGAAGGAACCGGCATCCTTCGACACAGATATATCGCGACCCATCCCTGCTATGGAAAATGTATAGATACCAGCGGCCTCGAGCTTCTGCTTGAGCAGACCTTCTCCGCCAAGCGCCACATAGACGTCGTGGCCCTTATTTTTCATGTTCGTCGCTAAGTCAAAGACGTGCCGTTGAGCGCCGCCCCAATTGGACTTAGTGATGACGTACAGTATCTTCATGCCGTAAAACTAGCATATTCCGGGCCATTTTTCGATGCCCGAGAGCCTCCTTGAATAGAATGCATTTATGTGGTAACGTGAGCGCCATGACCCGCATCGCCAACTCTCGTTTTGCCCCAGTCCTGATCGTCGGAGACATCATCGCTTTCGTCTTCTCGCTCATCCTCACGCTCGCGATCCGCTATGAGTCTATTCCGGGGCGCGGCCTCCTCCTGCTCCATTTGCAGTCATTCTCGATCCTGTTTGTCATATTCGTCATCGTGCATTTCAGCGCCGGACTGTATGACAAGCAGGCCGCCGTCATACGCGGACGCGCGCAGAGCTTGATCTTCAAGGTCCAGGCCATCAATGTGCTCATCGGCATAGCTTTCTTCTATTTCGCGCCGGTCTCGATCGCTCCTAAGGCCAATCTCTTCATCTATTTTGTCGTGTCCACTGCCGTCCTCTATATCTGGAGGACCGTGATGTTTCCCGTCGTGAGCGCTTCCAAGAAGCAGGTGGCTGTCCTCGTCGGCAAAGGCCCGGATATCCAGGACCTCCGGGACGAGATCAATGGCTCTGGCCGTTACGGCATCATCTTTCCTTCGCTCATCGCTCCGACTGCCGAAGTCGGGCGTACGGTTGCCGCGATCAAAGAAGCTGTCAGCAAAAACGCCGCATCGATCATCGTCGCCGATCTGCATGACAAGGCTCTGGAGTCGGTCATGCCATTCCTGTACTCGCTTATCTTCGATGGCGTACAGGTCATAGACGCCAGCCGTCTCTACGAATCAGTCTTTGACCGCATTCCGCTCTCGATGGTCGGCGAACGCTGGCTGGTGGAGAATTCGACCGCGGCCCTGGGCAGCCGCCGTGTGTACGATACGGCCAAGCGCATCCTGGATGTCGTCGCAGCCATACTCATCGGCATCGTATCTCTTTTCTTCTACCCATTTATATATATCGCTATCAAGCTTGAAGATGGAGGGTCTCTTTTCGTGCGGCAAGAGCGCATCGGCAAGAATGGCAAGCCCATATCCATGGCTAAATTCCGCAGCATGACCGCCGATGACGGCGGCGCATATGCCGAGGGAGGGAAGACGGTCCATAAGGTCACTCGCGTCGGCAGGCTGATCCGTCTCACCCGCATCGACGAATTGCCCCAGCTTTGGAGCGTCATCAAAGGCGATCAGTCGCTCGTCGGTCCGCGTCCCGAGCTTCCGCCGCTGGTCAAGATCTACGAAAAGGAGATCCCGTATTATAATGCCCGCCATCTCATCACGCCGGGCTTGTCGGGTTGGGCTCAGATCTACCACCGCGCTCATCCGCACCATGCAGTAGCCGTAGAAGATACGCGCGATAAGCTCTCGTACGACCTGTATTACGTGAAGAATCGCTCGCTCATGCTCGATCTCAAGATCGCGCTTCAGACCTTGAAGTCGATACTCTCGAAGCAGGGGGTATAGAGCTTCGGCATAGGGTATAATCGGGAGCATGAATATGAAGAAAAAAGCGATCGTCACCGGCGGCGCCGGCTTTATAGGCAGCAATCTTGTCGATGCTCTCGTTGAGAAGGGCTATGAAGTCCATGTCATCGACGACCTGAGCGCCGGCAAGAAAGAACATGTGAACGCGCAGGTGACGCTCCATGTCGTCGATATCCGGGACCTTGAGAGGATCAAGCCGATATTCGAGGGGGGCTCATACGTATTCCATTTCGCGGCGCTTCCCAGAGTGCAATATTCGATCGAGCATCCCGTCGAGACGAGCGACGTCAACATAATCGGCACGCTGAATGTCCTCGAGGCTTCACGGGCGGCTCAAGTTCAGAGGGTCGTCTATTCAGCTTCGAGCTCCGCGTACGGCGATCAGCCGGTCATGCCGCTCGTCGAGACGATGCCCGCTTCTCCAAAGAGCCCCTATGGGCTCCAGAAGTACATCGGCGAGCTCTATTGCCGGACATGGTCGGAAGTCTACGGCCTGCCGACGGTCTCGCTCCGCTATTTCAATGTCTATGGCCCCCGTCAATCATCCGAAGGAGCCTATGCCTTGGTGATCGCCCATTTCCTGAAGCAGAAGCGTCAAGGTCAGCCGATGACCATCACGGGCGACGGAGAGCAGACTCGCGACTTCACCCATGTGAGCGATGTGGTGCGGGCCAATATCTTAGCTGCAGAAAGTCCGAATGTGGGAAAAGGCGAAGCCCTGAATATCGGGGGAGGAAGGAGCGTTTCCGTCAACGAGATCGCCCGGCTGATCGATGGTCCGAGCATCCATGTCCCTGCCAGGCTGGAGCCCCGCAATACGCTCGCAGATACATCGCTCGCCAAGCGCCTTCTCGGTTGGGAGGCCTCTGTCGTATTCGAAGAAGGGCTTGCCCGGCTTTTGGAAGCCGAATGACGCGCATAAGCTGACTTTGCCTGATGGTTGCCCTGTATCGGATATCCTGCTATATTCCTATCACTCGCTTAATCCTTCATCTGCACGAATACCATGCTGAAACACCGCGCACGAGCCATATTCCTCCTCATTTTTGCCGTTCTGGTCGGCTGGTTCGTCTATTCTTCCAATATGCCGGGCGGCTTCTTCGGCTTCCACCCGTTCCGTCTCGGGCTAGACCTCTCGGGCGGCAGCCATCTTGTCTTTAATGCCGATATCTCGAAGCTCGCTCCGGGCGACGTGAACGATTCTATGACGGCCCTTCGCGATGATGTCGAGAAGAGGGTCAACGCTTTCAGCGTCTCGGAGGCTCTCGTCCAAACCGAGCAGGGCGCCGCGCTCTCGTCCAAGGAAAGCGCTTACAAGCTCATCGTCGAGCTTCCGGGCGTGACTGACCCCGATCAAGCCGCCGCCGCTATCGGCGCTACGCCGAATCTCGATTTTCGCCTCGCGACAGCGAAGGATGTCAGCGCATTCCAGGCGACGACTACTAAATACATCTCGACGTCGACTCAGGCAGAGGCGTATAGCGCGCTCTTCAAGCCCACCGGCCTGAATGGAGGCATGGTCGGCCGCGCATCCGTCATCTTCGATCAGACGACCGGAGCGCCGCAGGTCCAGCTCACCTTTACCAGCGACGGCCGTCAGCTGTTCGACACGATCACCAAGACGCATGTGCATGATTACATCGGCATCTTCCTCGACAACAACCTGATCGAGGCGCCCGTAGTCAATGAGGAGATCCCTAACGGCCAGGCTGTCATCAGCGGCGGCTTCACAGTCGATCAAGCGCAGACGCTCGTGCGCAACATCAACTTTGGCGCATTGCCGATACCGATCACGCTCATCTCGACCCAGACCATCGGCCCCAGCTTGGGCCAGCAGGCCGTGAATGGCGGCATCATGGCCGGCATCGTCGCCTTCATCATCATCGCCGTGTTCCTGATCATCTGGTACCGCTTGCCAGGACTCGTATCGGTCATCGCTCTTGCGGCCTATATCATATTGTCCCTCCTCATCTTCAAGATCGGCATCTCGCCGGCATTCCTGGTGATCTGCTTCTTCATCGTGCTGCTCTCTTTCTTCGCCCACAAATCGCTTCTGGCGCTCATCCCTGTCGCCTATATCGGTTTCGCCTTCATCCCGAATGGTCTGGTGCCGGTCACTCTTACTGCCGCCGGCATAGCCGGATTCATCATCACAATCGGCATGGCTGTCGACGCCAACATCCTCATCTTCGAGCGCATGAAGGAAGAGCTCAACAGGGGCCGCGGCGTCTGGGATGCCATGCATGAAGGATTTGCCCGCGCCTGGACCTCTATCCGCGATTCCAATATCTCCTCCATCATCACGGGCGCGATCCTCTTCTACTTCGGATCAACCTCCATTGTGACTGGTTTCGCTCTGGTCTTCATCATAGGCGTCTTGGTCTCTATGTTCACTGCCATAACTGTATCGAGGCTGCTCTTGTACGCCGTAGCTCCGACAAAGGAAGGGAAGTTGAGCAGGTTCCTTATCAGCAATGGATTCCGCCGCGCTAACAAATAACTACCATGTGGGTCGTCAATAACCGAAAACTCTTCTACACCTTCTCCGGCATTCTGGTCATCGCTTCCTTCTTGTCCCTTATATTCTGGGGTTTGAAGCCAGGCATCGATTTCACCGGAGGAACGCTCATCGAGCTCAATTATCCGAACGGTCGTCCTTCGCAATCTGCGGTCGTCGCTTCGCTCGCGGCCATCGACCCGACCGCCTCGGTCCGTCCTTCGGGCGCGGATGGATTCATCGTGCGCATGAAGCCGATAGATCAGAGCGAGAAGACGGTCGTCCTCTCGACTCTCCATGTCAGCCAGGAGGCTTCCTCGACCGATGCTTCGGCTGCCACAGTCACCACGTTCGATTCCATCGGGCCCATCCTCGGTGCTGAAGCGCTCCGCAAAGCCTATGTGTCCATCATCCTCGTCATCATCGGCATCATTCTCTTCATCACATTCGCCTTCCGCAAGGTCTCCGAGCCGATCTCTTCCTGGAAATACGGTCTGACCGCCATCGTCGCCCTCATCCACGACGTCATCATCCCGGTCGGCGCCTTCTCGGTCCTCGGCCACTTTGCCGGCTATGAAGTCGACACTCTCTTCGTAACGGCCTTGCTCGTGGTCCTCGGCTTCTCGGTGCACGACACCATCGTGGTGTTCGACCGCGTGCGCGAGAACCTCCGTCATGGTTCTTCGAACAAGCCGTTCGATCAGGTAGTGGGGGAGAGCATCAGCCAGACGTTCACGCGCTCCATCAATACGTCGCTTACGACCCTCATCGCCCTCGTCGTGCTCTACATCCTCGGAGGATCTATCACCGAGCATTTCTCGTTGGCCCTCATCATCGGTATCGCCGCCGGTACGTATTCCTCGATCTTCATCGGATCACCCCTTCTTGTCACGCTTCAGCAGTGGACTAAGAAATAGCTCTAATTCTTGAAATTTTTACTTAAAACTGCCTAAAAGGCGGTTTTTTGCATATACGGATTATTAATAGCATGGCTTTGTAGAGACCTACTTGACTTTATTTCGGCGACCTGTAAGATACCTATCACGTCCCATAACGAAGCCTACCCGCCTAGTTACCAGGGGGCGGTACTTTGAAAACTGATTGAAATGAGAATGTATTAATTGTCCTGCATCGCTTTTAGCGAGGCCTGCAGGATAGTGCAAGTACAAAAGTTTATTTCCCAATAAATGATTTTGGACCCCGATCCACATCGGGGTACTGAGCAAGGATACTGCGAAAATATGATCTAGAATGTTAGCACTTTCTATTTTGTTCCGTTCGCTTATAGTTAAGAGTTTGATCCTAGCTCAGGATGAACGCTGGCGGCGTGGATAAGTCATGCAAGTCAAGGGGGCTCCGCAAGGAGCAACCGGCAGACGAGGTAGTAATAATCAAGTACGCACCCTGGAGTCGGGCATAGCTCGTCGAAAGACGGGGTAATTCCCGATAGTCCCGCGAGGGTAAAGTTTTTCGCTCCGGGAGCGGCTTGATCGGTATCAGCTAGTTGGTAAGGTAACGGCTTACCAAGGCTATGACGCCTAGGGGACCTGAGAGGGTGACCCCCACCGATGGAACTGAGATACGGTCCATACACCTACGGGTGGCTGCAGACGAGAATATTCGACAATGGGCGAAAGCCTGATCGAGCGACGCCGCGTGGAGGATGAAGTGCTTCGGTATGTAAACTCCTTTTGCCAGGGAAGAAGTTATTGACGGTACCTGGAGAATAAGAGGTTGCTAAACTCGTGCCAGCAGCAGCGGTAATACGAGTGCCTCGAGCGTTATCCGGAATCATTGGGCGTAAAGGGTGTGTAGGCGGTTTTGTTAGTCTCGCGTAAAATCCTTCGGCTCAACCGAGGGCTCGCGCGGGAAACGGCAAGACTAAGAGGATGGAAGGGGTCTGCGGAACTCATGGTGTAGCGGTGAAATGCGTTGATATCATGGGGAACACCGAAAGCGAAGGCAGCAGACTGGTCCACTCCTGACGCTGAAACACGAAAGCGTGGGTCGCGAATGGGATTAGATACCCCAGTAGTCCACGCCCTAAACGATGATCTCTCGCTTTGAGGAGTATCGACCCTCTTCGAGGCTAAGCTAACGCGATAAGAGATCCGCCTGGGTAGTACGGCCGCAAGGTTGAAACTCAAAGGAATAGACGGGGACTTGCACAAGCGGTGGAACATGTGGTTCAATTCGACGCTAAACGAAGAACCTTACCAGGGTTAGAAATCCATTCGAAGACTGGCAGAAACGTCAGTCGCCGCAAGGCGGATGGACAGGTGCTGCATGGCTGTCGTCAGTTCGTGGTTTGAACTGTTCCCTTCAGTGGGGTAACGAACGCAACCCCTGTTGCCTGTTACAAGTGTCAGGCGAGACCGCCCAGCCCTCAATATGTGAGGGAAGGAGGTCGGACAGGAAATAGTATGCATAGATTCCGATCTCTTTCAGAGCCTCGTATGGTGAGGGCTGGGAGGAAGGTGGGGATGACGCCAAGTCAGCATGGCCCTCTGATACCCTGGGCTACACACGTGTTACAATCGCCCATACAACGGGACGCAATATCGTAAGATGGAGCAAACCCTTATAAAGTGGGCGCCAGTTCGGATTGAGGTCTGCAACTCGACCTCATGAAGCCGGAATCGCTAGTAATCGCAGGTCAGCTATACTGCGGTGAATACGTTCTCAAGTCTTGTACTCACCGCCCGTCAACCCAAGGGAGTCGGAGGTGCCCGAAGTCTCGC
>Ga0265338_10007319_pt1 | contig 13769 bp, 12 predicted proteins | sample 42126metaG_FD_193579 | JGI IMG/M metagenome (GOLD analysis project Ga0265338, IMG submission 193579) | Rhizosphere microbial communities from Carex aquatilis grown in University of Washington, Seatle, WA, United States - 4-21-26 metaG | ecosystem: Host-associated > Plants > Roots > Rhizosphere... | reverse complement strand
CTTCGGCCGGGCCGCACCCCGGTCCCATTCGCCCCGGCCGAAGGGCGCGGACGCCATCCTCAGCTTGACGAACCCGCCGGACGAGTGACCTAGTGGGGGACCGGAACGCCGGCCGCCGTTCTGGTTCCCTATGCACCTGCACGTCAAACGCCTGACCTCCACCGCGCAATTGCCCGCCCGGGCCACTGAGAACGCCAGCTGTTTCGACGTGCGCGCCGACATGGATGGAAGCATCGCCCCGGGCGAGCGACTCCTCGTCAAGACCGGACTGGCGGTCGCGGTCCCGCCGGGTTTCGAAGTCCAGGTGCGCAGCCGCAGCGGCCTGGCGCTGAAGCACGGCGTGGCCGTGCTCAATTCGCCGGGGACGATCGATGCCGACTACCGCGGGGAAGTCGGGATCATCCTGATCAACCACGGCCGCGAGGCCTTTGTCTTCAAACGCGGCGACCGCGTCGCCCAGCTCGGGGTGTATCACGTTGAAATGTGCGCCGCCGTCGAGGTCGAGGTGCTGGAAGCGACCGCGCGCGGCGCCGGTGGTTTCGGACACACGGGACGGTGACCGCCCGAACGGCCGGAATGGCCGGCTTACCAGGGAATCTCTTTTCCGTCCTTCCAGAACCGGCCGGTGGTCGCGAACGGCAGCAGGGCGAGGGCCAGCGCCCCCTGCGCTGATTCCTGCGGGCGGCCCGGCGCCTGCGAGCCGCCCATGTCGGTCTTGACCCAGCCCGGGTCGAAGGCGTTCACCGCGACCCGCCCCTTGAGCGACTCGGCCCAGCTCAGGGTCAGGCCGTTGAGGGCGAATTTGCTGACGCGGTAGCTGCCGATGTCGGCCTGGGCCACGGAGGCGAAATTGCCGGCGCCGCTGCTGGTGTTGATGATGCGCGGCTCCCGGCCCTGGCGCAGCGCGGGCAGCAAAGCCCGGGTCAGGTTGTGCACGGCCACGACATTGACCTGCAGGCTTTGCTCGAGACTGCCGGCCGGCTCGTCCGCGATGCCCGCGTGCGCCACCATGACGCCGGCATTGTTGAAAAGGATGTCGAGCGCGCCCTCGAAACGGCGGTCGACGGCGGCGGCGGCAGCTGACGCGCAGCCGGGCTGCGCCAGGTCGAGGGCCACGGCGTGGAACTCGCCCAGGGGTGCGAGCTCGTCGGCCGCGGCCGCGAGGCGGCGGGCATCGCGCGCGGCGCCGATGATCCGTGCCCCGGCCTGCAGGAAAAGCCGGGTGCACTCGAGGCCGACGCCGCGGGAGGCTCCGGTGATGAGGATGCGGCGCCCGTCGAGCGGACGCGCGGTCGGGTGGTGCGAGGCCGGGCCTGATGCCATGGCGGCCACGATCGGGGATGGCGGCGTGCGGGGCAAGCGTTGAGCGCCGGGAGGGACGGCGGATTCAGGCGGCCGCTTCCGCCGGGGCGGGTCCGGTCCGCAGGGCGCGCAGCGCCAGCATCAGCGCCAGCAGGACCAGCACGGCGCCCTCGAAGAAGGCCACCCCGGGCAGATAGATCGGCGCCCCCGGGGCAATGCACGCGCCGAAGCTCCACGCCGCCAGCGGGGGGCCGAAAATGCCCGCCAGGCTGCCGAGGCTGGCGAGCGCCCCCTGCACCGCCCCCTGCTCGTCGGCCGGCACGCGGCGCGTGATGATGGCCTGGGCCGCCGGCCCGGCAATGCCGCCGAATGCGCCGAACACGACGAGGATGTAGACCATCCAGCCGGCCGACGCGCGGCCGTAGCCGAACATGACGAGGGCGGTGACCACGAGGCCGGCGGCGAGGCCGCGCTTCTCGCCGAGCCACCCAATGATCCCATGGACGAGCCGGCCCTGGACGACGGCCATGGAAATGCCGACGAACGCGAGCGACAGGCCCACCTGCAGTGTATTCCAGCCGTAGCGGTAGCCGGTGTAGAGCACCCAGATGCTCTGCAGCATGAGGGAGGCGAGCATGTACAGGAAATACATGCCGGCCAGTCCGAGGATTCCCGGCAGGCTGCGCAACAGGGCGAGCGCGCCGACCGGGTTCGCGCGCTTCCAGGCGAAGGCCCGGCGCCGCTCCGGCGGCAGGGATTCAGGCAGCACGAGGGCCCCGTAGAGCCAGTTCAGCACGAGGCAGCCCGCCGAAAAGAAGAACGGCAGCCGCAGATGGATGTGGCCGAGCAGGCCGCCGACGGCGGGGCCGACGACGAAGCCCAGCCCGAACGCCGCCCCCACGAGGCCGAACCCCTGCGCCCGCCGTTCCGGGGGCGTGACGTCGGCGATGTAGGCGTTGGCGGTGGCGAGGACGCCGGCCGTCAGGCCGGCGATCACGCGGCCGACAAAAAGCCAGCCCAGGCTCGGAGCGAGGCCCATCACGAGGTTGTCGATGGTCGATCCGGCCAGGGCGATCAGCAGGACCGGTCGCCGGCCGTACCGGTCGGACAGGGCGCCGAGCACCGGCGACGCGATGAATTGCATCAGGGCAAACACGCCGATCAGCCAGCCGTAGGCGTGCGAGCCCGCGGCCACGCTGCCGCCGGCAAACTGGGTCACGAGGCCGGGCAGCACCGGGATGATGGTGCCAAAGCCGAGCACCAACAAAACGAGCGTCACGAAGATGAAACCGAGCGCCGGCGCGCGGGCCGTCCGGGCGCGCGCCGGCGCGGAAGCACCCGGCGGGCCGGCAACCGGATTCCCGGCCTGATCGGCGGCGGACGGCATGGCCGCTACCATGCGCAACCCCGCTGCCGGTTCAACTGGACGGACCCTCCGGCCGGCGTCACGCGACGGGGGCGGCGTCGATCGGCTGGTCCTTGCGATAGACGAGCCCCTGGAAGATGGCGACCAGCGCGCCGTCGGCATCCGTCACGTTGACGGTGTAGCTCGCGAGCTTCGCATGCAGGGAAACTTCCCGCGCCTCGGCGGTCAGCACGCCGGAGACAACCGTCTTCAGGTAGGTGATGCTGACGTTGACCCCGACCGCGACGGTGCCGTGGGAATTGGAGGCGGCCGCGAAAGCATAGTCGGCGAGCGTGAAGATCGCGCCGCCCTGCACGATGCCGATGGCGTTGACATGGCGCGGCTGCACGGCCATCCGGGCCACGGCCTGGCCGGCGGCCACCGACACCAGTTCGATGCCGCAGTGCTTCGCGAACTGGTCGCCTTGCAGAAACTCCGGGAGGGTTTTCATCCGGTCACAGGTTCGACGCTACGGGATCGCCTCGCGCCGCGGCAAGCGTGGCGGCGGCGGGCCGGAGGCCTAGGGGCGGGCCAGGGCCGCGATGGCCGACAGGCGCTCGCGGATCGGCAGGTGCTGGGTGCAGGCCTGCTCGCAATCGCCGCATTCCAGGCAGGCGGCGGCCACGTCGGGCGCGAGGTTCCAGTGCCACTTCAGGCGGTCGCGCATGGCGGCGTCTGTGCCGTCCAGGATCTTCTGGTTGTAGACATCCATCAGCTTCGGGACCTCGAGCTCGGCCGGGCAGGGCAGGCAGTAGCCGCAGCCGGTGCAGAAGCCGTCGAAGCTGGTGCTGAGGGCGGCCTGGACCCGCGCGACATGGGCGGCCGGATACGGGGTGAAATCGGCCACGGCCGCGACCGCCGCGTCGATCTCATCCCGGCGGGCGAAACCGACGAGGGCGGACGTGACGGCGGGTTGCGAGACATTGAAGCGCAGCGCCGCCTGCACCACATCCGAATCCTGCGGGCCGCGGATGAACCCCAGGCGCGCGGCATTGCGCGGGATCAGCCCGCCGCCGAGCGGATTCATCGTCACCACGCCCACCCGGTGGCGCGCCGCGGCCTCCAGCGCGGTCGCGCGGTAGGGTGAATTGAGGACGTTGTACCCCAGGGTGACGCCCGCGAAATGGCCGGAGCCGAGCACGGTGGCGATGTCGTTGCCGCCGAGATGGGCCGAGACGACGAGGTGGCGGATCAGGCCTTCCTTCTTCGCGGCCAGGGCCGCCGCGACGGCCCCGCCGGCGATGCGCTCGGCCAGGTCGCCCGGCCGCAGCAGGCACCAGATGTGGAAAAAATCGATGGTGGCGAGCCCCAGCCGCTGGAGGGAGCGCTCGAGGCTCACGCGCAGCTTGCGCCCGTCCGCCTCGGCGCACTTGGTCGAGACGTAGAACGAATCGCGCGGGAGCGAAGGCAGGGCGCGGCCGAAGATCTCCTCGCTCCGGTCGTCACAATAGTACGGGGCCGTGTCAAAGTAGTTGATGCCCTTGGCGTGGGCGTAACGCACGAGGTCCGCGTTGGCGTCGAGATCGTTCGGCTGCGCAAAGCGCATGCCGCCGAAGCCGATCACCGAGATGGCGTGGCCGGTCTGGCCGTAGGTTTTGGTCCACATGGCTGCGGGGGGGCGGACCGGCGGGTCATCCGGGGCGGGACGCCGTCGCCGAGCGCAAAAAGCCAGCATCGCGGACGCCGGTTCCGAGGCAATCCGGAAACCGCAGAACCGCCCTCCGGGCGCGGGGTCGGCCGCCGGAACGGGTGTTGATCGACCGCCACCGGTGGGCTAACACTGTCCGCCGATGCCGTACCGGATCCTCGACCTCCCGCAAGCCGCCGCCTACCTGCACCTGACGTGCGGCGAGGTCGAACAGTTGATGAAGACGGCGGACCTCCCCCACGAGCACCGGGGCGCGCGGGTGGTCTTTCTGCGCGGCGAGCTCGACGCCTGGGCTTCCCAGCGCATCCTCGGCCTGCCGCCGAAGCGCCTGGCCGACTATCACCAGAAACTGGCCCGCGGCACGCGCGCCGTGCTTGGCCGGGACACGCTGATGCCGGAATTGGTCCAGCCGGGCTACATCGACGCCGCGCTCCTTTCGCGGACGAAAAAATCCGTGATCCGCGATCTGGTGGCGTTCGCCCAAGGCACCGGGCGCGTGCTCGATCCGGCCGACCTGCTGGCCAGCGTCGAGGCGCGGGAGGCGCTGTGCTGCACGGGGCTGCCCGGCGGCTTCGCCCTACTGCATTGCCGGAACCACCAGCCGTACCGCTTCGAGGACTCGTTCATCGTGCTGGGCCGCACGGTGCAGGCCATCCATTTCGGGGCGCCGGATGGCCGGCCGACCTGGCTGTTCTTCCTGATCTGCTGCCAGGATGAACGCATCCACCTGCACACGCTGGCGCGACTGTGCCTCCTTGCGCAGAAGACCGACGTCATCGCCCAACTCTTCGCGGCGCCCGACGCCGCGGCGATGTACGCGGCCCTGGTCACCGCGGAGCAAGCCGTGCTGGCCGCCGCCAAGCCGTCCGCGGTGACCGCCGGCTGACCTCGCGCACCGGGCCGGCCGGTCTGCGATCGGCGGTTGAGCCCGCGCGACGAACGCGTACGGTGGGGTCCATGCGCCTACTGCCTCTGCTGTTCGCGTGGTGCGGGACGTTCGGCTGGCCGTGTCTGGCGGCGGCAACGGCGCCGGCGGGGGTCGTGCCCGCGCCCGCCGCTCCGCCGGCGGCCGCCACCGTCAAGTACCCCTTCACCGACGCCGACGGCAACGATCACCGACAGGCCCCGACCGGACATATCACCAACTACGACGAGGCCCGCGCCGGAACCGACCCGCTGCCGGATCTGCTGAAGATGCCGGACGGCGAGATCGTGCGCGACGCCGGCGCCTGGCTCCAAAAACGGCGGCCCGACATCCTCGAGCAGTATGCGGCCCGCATCTACGGCCGGGTCCCGCCGACGGCGCCGCGGGTCACGTTCAAGGTCGTGGAGACCGACCGGAATGCCGTGGACGGCCGGGCGATACGCCGGGAGGTGTTGGTGCGATTTGGCGACCGCCCAGACGGCCCGGCCGTCCATCTGCAGGTGTATGTGCCGGCGAGGGCCACGCGGCCGGTGCCGCTCCTCCTGCACGCCACCTTCCGGGGCGACCCGTCGGCCGGTCCGCCGGTGCCCGAGGCGCTGGCCCGCCGCTTTCAGGAGATCGGCCCCCTCGCCGAGATCATTGCGCGCGGCTACGGGTACGCGGTCTATCGCTACACCGAGATCCAGCCGGACAACCCCCACACCGCCCAGGCCGGCGTCATCGGACTCGCCCGGGGAACCGGGGACCATCCGCCAGCGGGCGATGCCTGGGGCGCCCTTAGCGCCTGGGCCTGGGGCACGAGCCGCATCCTCGACTATCTCGCCACCGATCCCGCGGTCGATGCGCGGCGGGTCGCCCTCATCGGCCATTCGCGGCTGGGCAAGATGGTCCTGTGGGCCGGGGCGCAGGATCCGCGTTTCGCGGTCGTGTTTGCCAGTTGTTCCGGGGAGATGGGCGCCGCGCTGGCCCGCCGCGATTTCGGGGAGACCATTGACGACATCGCCACGGCCTACGGCTACCAGTTCGCGGCGAACTTCCAGCACTACGTCGGCCGCTGGAATGAACTGCCAGTGGACGCGCACATGCTGATCGCCCTCAACGCCCCCCGGCCGGTGTTCATCACCGGCGGCAGCCGCGACCTTTGGGCCGATCCGCGCGGCGAGTTTCTCGCCGCCGTGGCCGCCGGACCGGTCTACCGGCTGTTCGGCCGGAAGGATCTGGGCACCACCGAGCCACCGCCGCTCGACACGACCCTGGCCGCCGGCGACCTCGCCTTCCGCGAACACGCCGGCGGGCACACCATCACCGCCGAGGACTGGCAGGCCTTCCTCGAGTTCGCCGGCCGGTACCTGCGGCCGGGGACCTAGGCGACGATTGCCGCCACCGTCCGGGGCGGAGCGGCCGGCTCAGTATTTCTTGTAGAAGACGTGGCCCCAGTTGGAGCCCACCGGAAAGCGCAGCCATCCGTTCTGCACCGGCGGCTGCCAGCCGCTCAGGAGGTCGATCCAGCCGTCGTCTTCCGGAAGGCGAAAGGCCACCGGCTGCGTCCACGGGGAGAAATTGAGGACCACATAGAACTTCTCGAGGCGCCCGTCGTCGGCCGGACCCCAGCGGTGGTAAACCACCGTCTGCTGCGCCTGATTGATGCCGTAGCCGTCGGGATCGGGCTGCGTGTTCCCTTCATCCCAAAAACGCGGATGGAAGTTCGGGGACCGCAGGCCCGCGTGGCCGCGCCGCAGGGCGATCAGGCGCTGGTAGAGGGTGAACGTGGCCTGGCCGGGTCCGTCGCCGGCCAGGGTCCAGTGGAGCGGCCGGGGCACGACGCGCTTCACGGCGGGATCCGGCGAGTCGGCCGGCGTCCCGCCGTCGTCCTCCGGCATCGGGTAGAGCTCGGCGAATTCCTGTCCGTTGTGCAGCAGGGGCGCCCCGGCGGCGGTCAGCAGCGCGATGGCGTAGGGCTGCACCCGCCACCATTCGTCCCGGCTGCCCGCGTTGCGCATGATGGACTCATGGTCGTGATTCTCGATATAGGTGGTGGCCGTGCGTCCCGGGGCGAAGTCGCGGGCGGCGTCGAGGAAGCGCAGGATGCCCGGCTGGATCTGGCGCTGGGTGAGGTATTGGCGGGAGCGACCGCGGAACGGATCGAGCCAGCAACTGGTGGCCCCGACCGCATTGACGACGGCGATCGACGGATAGTCCCACTCGTGCTCGATGATCAGGGGGAAGTCCGGCCGGCCCTGCCGGCTCACGTGCTGTCGCAGCCGCGTCAGCAGCGGCGGCAGGCCGCGGTCCGGCTGGCTGGGATCGTAGAATCCCAGGGTGTAATCGAAGCGGATGCCGTCGATGCGGAAGGTGTCGATCCAGTACCGGCAGACGTCCGTGATGTAGTCGAGCACGCAGCCGTTGGTATAGTCGAGATCCTGGCCGAAGGCGGCGCCGGCGAAGTTGCCGCAATACGGTGAATCGGCCGGATCCTCCCACAGCCAGCGGTAGCCGAAGCCGCTGGCCGCGTCGGCGGCCGTCACGTGATCAAACACGCCGTCCAGAATCACGTGCAGCCCGCGGCGATGGCACGCGGACACGAGCTGCTTGAGCAGGAAGAGTTTCTCGGCGTCGTTGGCCGGGTTGAGCGTGTACGGGTAGGCGACGGCGAAGAGGTCCTGCGGCTCGTAACCCCAGCTGTAGCCCGTGCCCGGCCATTGGGTCCACGGCATGAACTCGATCGCATTGACGCCGAGGTCCTGGAGGGTGTCGAGCCGGTCGGCCACGGCGGCCAGGGGGGCGCGCGTGCCGCGAAAACCGGCGGTGAAATCGTCGATCATCAGCTCGTAGATGACCAGGTCGGTGAGGGGGCGCGGCCGGTCGAGCGGCTGCGTGTCCGCGGTCGGCCCGCCGATCACGAAGCCCGAGTTCTGGTTGACGGCGCCGCCGTACCGGGTGCACGGATCGCAGACCAGGCGGGTCTGGCCGCTGGCGAAGGTGACGAGGAACTTGTACTGATAAAAGCCCTCCGGCAGGACGGGCGTGGTCAGTTCGTAGAGCCAGCCCTTGGTCACCTGGTCCTCCGGGTCGGTGAAGGGCCTCCGGGTCAGCGCGTTCGCCGGGTCGGGCGTCCAGTTGTGCCCGCCGAGCGCCGACTGGAAATCGCCCACGGCCTGGAGCGACGTGATCGCGGGGAGGCGCCCCCGCTGGTATTGTGACGGGTCGAGCGCGGCATCGGGCAGGAAGAGCCGGAAGTTCGCCGCGCCGGTGTGGTTCAGATCCCTGGCGCCAAATTCCTGATACATGATGGGGAGCGGTGCGCCCTCACCGTACGGCGGGACGGCGATTTCGCCAGCGCCCCCGCGCGGAAACCGCGGCCATGGGGCCGGACGCCGCTACCCGCCCGGGCCGGCGAGGTCCGCCAGCAGGGCATCCACCCGCGATTCGATGGCGGCGAGGGTGACCTCGGGGGCGGCGCGGTCGAGATCGTCGATCTCCCAGTATTCCACGCGATGTTCCCATCCGGGATGCAGCTGCGCCAGCAGCGGCCGGTGCTCCGTTTCCTTCAGGGCCACGATGCGGGTCGCCCGCCGGAGATCCGCCTCGATCACCTGCGTGGGATCCGCCGCGGTCTGGTGCGGCGGGATGTTCCGGGCCTCCAGCCGCCGGGCCGCATGGGACGAGAGCCCGAGCCTCGCCATGGGCTGAAGCACCAGTCCCCGGGAAAACGCCCGCCAGTCGAGCCCCCGCCGGACCGCGGCGTGATTGAACCAGGCCTCGGCGTAGCGGCTCCGGTAGTAGTTGCCTGTGCAGAGAAAGAGGACTTCGCGCATTGGCGGCGGCCGAACAGAACATCGTGGCCGCCGCCCTGGCAAGCCCGGGCGGGCAATGGGGCGACTGTCCCGGGGGGGCGCCACGAGGCCCGCGCGCGGCGCGCCGGGGGCCGCCGCTCGCCACGCCGCGCCGGGGCGCCACGAACGTCGGGCGGCCCCGGTAACAACTGCGTTACTGAATTCGACTATTTTCCGCGACCGATGCGGGTACGGTACCCTCACACAATTCACCGCGCCCGTGCGCACCTCGAATCGAAACACAGTCAATCCCGGTCATCATGAAAACTCGCATTGCTTCCGTCTTCTTCCTCGCCGCGGCGCTGGGCACGTCCGCGTTGGTCCCGCTGTCCGCCGCCTCAAAAGACAATCGCCCGGTGGCCTTTGCCGTGGGCACGGTCTACCTCGACGCCTCCCGCGGGCTCGACGAAATCGGCCACGGCACCAGCAAGGCGGCCGTGCTGCAGTTGATCGGATCACCGCATCAGGCGCTGTCGTCCGACGTCTGGGTCTACCGCGGGTTCCGCGCCAATCTGGATGCGGCCGACGCGAAGGATTGCAGCACCCTGGTCATCACGTTCACCCGCGGTGAAGTCGCCGGCCTGAAGCTCATGAACCAGGCGGCCGTCGGCATCATCGCGATGCAGTCGAATCCCAAGGCGGCGGAGCGTTACGCGTCCGCCCGCTAGCCGGCGCGGTCGGGGTCGCTCCCGATCGGACGGAGGGCGCGACGCGTCGCGAGCACGGAACCACCGCCCGGCCGGGCGGTGGCTCTGGTTTCCTCGGATGCTGCGGGCCAACCGGCATTCCGGCCTGGAGGCTCACGGCACGGCGCGGGCGCGCGGGAGACTGGCGGCGATCCCCAGGAGCAAACCGGCCGCGAAGCCCGCGGCATGCGCGCCGACATCGGTGCGGGCATCCCCCGCGCCGAACAGCCCGAGCAGTCCGAGCCCGGCGGCCAGGGGCGCAATGATCGCCTGCCAGCGCCGCCGGCGGACGGGCCGGGCGAGCACGCGGATCGCCCGGCCGGTGAGCAGGCCGAGGCCCGCAAAGATCGCCGTCGAGGCGCCCAGCGACTGGTAGGGGCCGGAAGCGTTCAAGGCGGCGACGGCCACGTTGCCTGCGACCGCCGCCAGGGCGACCAGCAGCCAGCCGCGGGTCCGGCCGATCGTGGTGATGACCGAAGCCAGGACAAAAACGCCGCTGATCACGTTCGAAATCAGGTGCCCGACGTTGGCGTGCAGGAACAGCGCGGTCACCGGCCGCCACCACTGGCCGCGGGCGAACACCGCCTGGGCATCCAGGACCCCGGTCCGTTCGAGCGTGCCGGGCCATTCCCCCTGGCACCAGAACACCGCGATGACCGCGAGGGCCCACAGGAGGGGGGTGAACAGATCGAGCCGGCGGGCGGGTCGCGCCTCGGTTGCCGGGCGCGGCGGCCAGCCGAGGCTCTCGCGGTCGAAGCACGCCAGCTGGTCCCGCACCGCCGCCGCCGCCGGCGATTCCACGAGCAATCGAAAGCCATGGTCGGAGGGGAGCAGCCAGAACGAGAGCCCCATGGCCAGCACGACCAGGCCGTGGTCAAAACCGTCGCTGGCCGTGGGATAGGCTCCCGCCTCCACGAGATCCGCGGGAACTCGTTCCCTGGCCGATCCTGCCGGCTCACCGGGCGCTGCCATGGATGGGATTGGACCACGAACATCCGCCGATCACGAAGCCAAATCGGATGTCCGCCGGCGGGCGGCGGGCCGACTCGGGAGTTGCGCGGGTTTCGTTCACCGGTAGAGTGACACCACCTGTCGGGGGCGTCCAACCGCGGCGGCGAAAGGCTAATCCATGCGAGTCTTGGTTATTGGTGCGACCGGCACGATCGGCCGGGCGGTGGTGGAGGCGCTGGCGGCGCGCCACGAGGTGATCGTCGCGAGCCGGAGCCGCGCCAACCTCAAGGTCGATCTCACCCGCTCGGACACGATCCGGGCCATGTTCAAGGCCACCGGCCCGGTGGATGCCGTGGTCTGCGCCGCGGGCGAGGCGCGCTTCGCCTCGCTGGCCAAGCTGAGCGACGACGATTTCCGGTTCAGCCTCACGAACAAACTGATGGGCCAGGTCAACCTCGTGCGCATCGGATTCGAGCACGTGCGGGACCGCGGGTCGCTGACCGTCACGAGCGGCGTGCTGGCGCGGACGCCGATGTCGGGCAGCGCGGCGATCAGCCTCGTCAACGCCGGCCTCGAGGGTTTCGTGCGCGCGGCGGCGCTGGAAGCCCCGCGGGGACTCCGGGTCAACGCCGTCAGCCCGCCCTGGGTGACGGAGACGCTGAAGGCGCTCGGGATGGATCCTGCCCCGGGTCATCCGGCCGCCGAAGTCGCGAAACTCTACGTGCGGAGCGTCGAGGGTGGTCAAACCGGGGCGGTCCTCGAGATGCCGGCCGGCTGACCCGCGCCGGCGCGGCCGGCGTTCAGGCGCCGCCGGGGTGGTCCGCCCGCAGGACGAAGTAGGGCTGGTTGGACCAGCTCGCGGCGAAGCCCGGATGCAGCCAGGCCGGCCCCGCGGCCTCCCGCACTTCGAAATAGTAGACGAGAGGAAACGGCGAGTCGGTGTAGTCGCCCGGGATCGCCGCGCGATAGGTGCCGCCTTCGGCCGGCATCGCCGCGGCGCGCCACGTCTCGGCCTGCTGGGCATGCCGGTAAAGCAGGCGCACGCTCCGGGGCGGCCGCCGGTCCGGCGCCAGGGTCAGGTCGAGCGCGAGGGGACGGCCGCGGGCGAACGCCGCGGGCGAGACGTGCGCAGCGTCGCCGGGTGGGCGCCGGGGCCGGCCGAGCGCCTCCTCGATGAGGTTGGCCATCCGGCCGGAATCGGCGGCGGTCGGCGCGGGACGTCCGGAGGCGGGTGCCGACCGCTGTTCCATCAGCGCGATGTCCCGGTCGATGGCCGCCAGCCGGTCTGCCCAGTGCCCGCGTTGGTACCAGGCCGGCCCGTAGGTCTGGTCGGGAACGTAGATGCCGGCGGTCACGGCCACGATCTCGGTCCAGACCTGCCGGGCGGCCTGATAGGTCCAGACCGCCGCGGCCAGGATGGTGGAGTCGCCGGTGCGTTCATACAGGGCGTAGAGCACGGCGGCGCGGAGTTTGCGTCCGAAAAACCGCCCCAGCATGGTCTGCACCAGGACGTCGACCGCCAGACGCCGGAACGCGGTCGCCGGCGGATCGACCGCGCCAGCCCCCGCCTCCGCCAGGCCCGCGCCGGCGGCCTGCGCCAGGTCCTCGAGGCCCTGGGCCACCTCGACCGGCGTGACTCTGCCGCTGGTTTCGCCCGCGATCAGCTCGTCCGCGAAGTCGTCGACCCGCGCGAACAGCTGCGGATCGAGCGGACTGACCGCGCCGAATCGTTTCGGGCTGGGCGTGTCGGTGAACGGCTCGGGATGGGCGTCGTCGACGATCGACATGTTCACGTACATCTCCGGCCAGAAGTGGTTGTTGGCCGCCGAGGGCAGGTGCGCCGTGGTGAACAGCGGCAGAATGCGGCTGGCGGCGGCCAGCGCCCGCTCCGCCGGCCCGGCCGCGGGGCCGTAGGCGCGCTGCAGCTCGCGCCGCCAGACGCCCGGCGCCGTGTCCGGATTGTACAGCAGCCGTCCCCACAGCCGGTAGGTGTACCGGTACTTCTCAAAGTCGTCCCCGGGGGCGCGGAGCGAGACGTCGGCGTAGCCGTCGCGGCCGCCCGGCCGGCCGGAGCCTTTGCGGCCCTTGAACGAGAGCGGCTCCATCAGTTCGCCGCCGTCGGTGCCGCAGAATCCCATGGCGCGGGCGTACGCCGCTGCGAACACCGGGTCGCCCCAGAGAAGCACCCGCTGGGTCCCGGGCCAGATGCGGTGGACAATGGCGTAGCGCCGGTCCTCCCGCAGCAGGTCGCCGTAGCCGTAGCGGAGGAAGTTCCGCGCGCCTTCGCTCTGCCAGAACGGTCCGCGATCCCGCCCGTCCCGCGGCAGCTCCGTCGGGCGGATCGCCGCCTGGTGATAGGGCAGCCCCAGGTGCTCGGCCCAGAACTTCGGGGAGATGGTGACGGGCAGGCCGGTGCCGAGGGCTGCGTCCATCGTCGGCTGGTCCATGCCCTTGGCGTGGAGGTCGAGGCCGACCGACCGGCCGCTACGGACGCATCCGTCGAAGATCGTCCGCCACAGGCCGTAGCTGCCCTCGGGCACGCCGCTCTCGCCGTGGATCCGGAAGGTGACACCCGTGATGTTCGGGCAGGCGCGCAGCACCAGGGCGAGGGCGTCGCGGCAATAGGGCGCCTGGGTGGCGGGCGTGAGACCCTCGATCACGTGGTTGGCGTCGGGACTGTTGACCCAACGGTAGGCGTGGGTCCACAAGCCGAGTTGGAAATCGAGCCCGCGCGCGGCCGCCTCATCGCTGATGAACCGGAGCATCTCCAGATTGCGGTCGCGTTCGGCGTCCGGCAGGCGCGTCGCCCGGACGGCATAGCCGGGAACGGACGCCAGGAAGGGGTAGGCGAAATAGAAATAGGTGTCGCGCAGTCCCTCCGGCGTGTCGTAGCCGAGGCCGAACGCGAGATTGACGCGGTTGAAGCGCTGCGCCGCCAGCAGCGAAAGGTAGCGGCGCCAGAAGGCGCGGTAGTTGAACCAGGCCTTGTCCTCGACGTCGCTGACGAACAGCCGCATCA
>Ga0265338_10007316_pt1 | contig 13772 bp, 19 predicted proteins | sample 42126metaG_FD_193579 | JGI IMG/M metagenome (GOLD analysis project Ga0265338, IMG submission 193579) | Rhizosphere microbial communities from Carex aquatilis grown in University of Washington, Seatle, WA, United States - 4-21-26 metaG | ecosystem: Host-associated > Plants > Roots > Rhizosphere... | reverse complement strand
CCAGTTGTAACCCGGTAGTCATTTCACTGGCACTTTCACTGGCACCGCCTTCCTCTGGTAGCACCATCCTGTTGAAAAACAACAAGTTAAAATTGGTGCCGGTGGTGGGACTCGAACCCACACGACGTTTTCGGCTGGTCAATTTTTAAAATATCTAAATAAACCAACATTTATAACACTCTTGACACCCATAGACGTTATGCGCTACCGTTATGCGATATGGCAAGCATCCACAAGCAACCGGGCAGGCCAAATTGGTTCTGCGCATTTTACGATCCCGAAGGCTTTCGCCGCTTCCGTAGCACCGGCACGGAGAACGCCAAAATCGCCCGCACGATATGTGTCAACATCGAGCGTGCCGCTTCCCTGACACGTCAAGGGAAGCTCTCTGCTGAGAAGGCGCTGAAGCTCGTACGTGAGACGGGCGCGGCAATTGCCGAGACACATGGCAAACTCGCAGCAGACCGTGCTGAGAGCGTTTTAAAGCCTGCTGTTGAGGAATTCGTCCGAACTGCTGGGGGCGAACTCACCTCATACACAGTTCGAAGCTGGCTTGTGGCATGGATTACTGGTCGCACCGATGCCAGCAAGGCAACGGTGATCGAATATCGCCACATCATTGATTTGTTTCTAAGATTTCTTGGCTCACGTTCCGACCGTGCCCTAACCACATTGCAGCCGAGCCAAATTGAAGAATTCAAGACCGCATTGGCAAAGCGTGTTGCCCCGTCCACGGTCAACAAGGGGGTCAAGGTTCTCAGAGCGGCATTCAATGCGGCTGTAAAAAGCCGCCAGTTGGAATTTAACCCTGTCGAGCATGTCGAGTTTATGCAAACCGAGCAGGAAGGCCGTCGGCCATTTACTGGAAAGGAATTGACCGATCTTTTGTCTAAAGCTGATAAGGAGTGGCACACGATGATTTTGGTCGCGTTTTACACTGGCCTGCGCTTGCGTGACTGCGCGAACCTTACATGGCGCAACGTCGAGTTGGACACGAACACACTGAATGTCCTGACGGAAAAAACCGACCGGCGACAGATTTTGCCCATGGCCGAACCGCTGGCGCTGCATTTGGCCGGGATGGCTGGTGACGACCCCGACGGGGCGCTTTGTCCGACCTTGCGGGGGAAGCCTGCGGCTCGACTCTCTGCGCAGTTCCACAAGGTCATGGTGAATGCCGGTATCGTCAAGAAACGTGGGCACGAAAGCACCGGCAAGGGCCGTGACGCCAAGCGCGAGCGAAACGATATTTCTTTTCACAGCTTGCGTTACAATTGCACCAGCGCTTTGAAATCGGCTGGCGTGTCGGACAGCATCGCAATGGACCTCATTGGCCATGAAACCGCGTCCGTCTCGCGCAACTACACCAAGATTGATGATGCCGCGAAACGCGCTGCTATCAAAAAACTCCCCGACATAACTAAACCGACGCAATAATTTAAGATGTGTCTGCCACAAAAGTTTTCACTGGATGATTTGAAGTTGGTTGTCGAACCGGAAGTGCGACAATTTTGTGGCCCACTTTATTTTACTCGCTCTCTCGAAACTGCATCTGGTGTGATAAATAATGGAAGTTTTGGGCTTGTGGATACGGGTAGCAAGAAAATGTTGGTTACCTGTCTTCATGTCTGGAATGAATTCCAGAAAGCGCGGCGGCAGAATCCTGAATTAGAGATGTGTGTTTGTTTGGATTCAGGGCCATTCGTCGTGCTGGGCGCAGAAAAACCATTAGGCGAAGACGAAAAACTGGATATTGCAACGTTTGATATGGAGCAACTATTGGCCGCCTGTGGTGAACGCAAGTTTTATCCTTTGAACCAGAAACCACCACGCAAAGTTGAGCGGGGAGACGTATTATTTGTTGTTGGATTTCCAGGGCATTTTCGGCATGTGAAAGACATCCATTTGTGTTATGGACGACAAGCCTTTGTTATGGTCGTTGCGGACTGCAATGACGACGGTTTGAAATTTGTTTCGAATATCACCAATTTGAATTTAACGGCCGATGAATTAGCTGGAATCAGTGGTAGCCCTTGCTTCTTGGTGCGCAAGAATTTTCCAATTCAACTGGTCGGATTCGTCACCAAAGTAGCAATGAATTTGCTGCATTTCATTCATGCTCGCTGCTTGAACCGTGACGGGACAATCAACAAACAGCCGGGCACAACGAAAGGCCAGCAATGGTAGCAACCAGATCAAAAGGCAAACGAGCCCCTGAATTGAGCAGGTACGATTGGGACTTTGACAATGTGCCAGACAATGAACTCGTGGCATGTTGTTATTGGGAATATGCCCGTGAGTCGAGTTCCGTACGAGACATAGCTCAGATTGATCCCGGCTGGAATGTGCTTTACCCGAAACCGTTTCCCAAACCTTGGCAATCTTTGGCTCCAGCCCTGAAGCGCAAACTTTCAATGCAGGCAGTGCTGCAACTTTCGGTTATCCCATTCCGCGTAATCAGCACACGGGTACCATGGTCTGGAAAACAGGCGCGCCAGACTCGGATGGTGCTGCCGGGTGGTGAGGAGCGCATCGTAAATAAAGATGGCGTGGAGGTGCTTCTCGCGGAAATAGATTGGGGCACATACACTGACAGCCAGATTCTTGAATCTTTCGGGAAATGGATTGAAACCAGTCGTCCACCCGGCGTCGGAAAGGTTGACACAAGAGGAATGAAGACAGGGAAAAAAAGAACGCGCTGGTGGGTGATGTTGAAAAGACTCGCCATCATGCGATTGCTGTTTCATGCAACGCTCAGTGAAATGCACAAAAAATTTCCAGAAGCTGAGAAGCGGTATCAGAGCGCGGATTGGTATCGGGAGCGTAAGAACGCCAAAATTCATTTTCACGAGCTTACCCCGGTCCCCACGACCGCAGAAATTCCTCTTTCTTACAACCGCGCTCGGTAAGCAGGAAATCCTTAACATTTACTGCCCAGTGCAATTGCGTGCGCCCGTGTTATATGTGGCGCTGTGAGCCATAGACAGTTGAGAAAAGCTTCGACGGCTGCGCCGCTGGAAATCCCGCCCCGCAGCGCCAGTATCAATCCGGCGCAGATCGAATTTCTGCGATTACCTCCTGTCGGTGAACGTTGTCCTGTTACCGGCATGTCTCGCGCTGGACTCAACGCGCTAATTTTGCCAACTGAGGCAAATGATTTTCACCCTTCTGTAAAATCGTTTTGCCTGCGACAACGTGGTGCGAGAACAGGAATCCGACTGATTGACTATCAGGATTTACGGCGGCACATCCTGGCACACGCGGAAGGTGGTCAACGAATGGAGGCGAGCGGCCAGTGAACGCCGCTCCCGGCATCGAAACGGCGACGCACCCGCCAGTGGGGGATGCGGTTGAATCCGTTTCCGCTGGTGCCGGAACCAAAGCAGAATTGCAGCAGTCACGGAGGCAACGAGCCGCATCAGATGGTCCGTTTGCATGGCAGGACAAAAGAGTCCTGCGCCAAATCCGTGAACGGATCGAGGACTACGGCACTGCCTTGGCCGTCTATGCAGCGCTTTCCATCGTGGCTAGTGATAACCAAACTGAACGTTTTCCAACCACGCATCAATGGCTGTCGCAACTTTCCGGCTTCTCCGTTGCAACGGTAAAGCGACGGCTGGAAGATTTGCAGCGCATCGGAGCCGTTCACATCGTCACCCCGAAATTCAAAGCCCCGGCCAAATACACCTTGCTCGCGTTCGTTCATGGTGAGCCAACGCCGTTAGCTCATGGTGCGATAGCGCACGAAAATGAGAAGTCAGGCTCAAACCATGAGCTACATCAGAAGAAACAAGAATCAAGAATGAAGACTGAGACTGAGACTGGCGTTTTCGCGGACTCAAACGCCCTTGCTTCAAAAGGGATTCCATTCAACGTCGAGGAGGTCTATGAATTCGCAGGGCGTAATCAGATCGACGAGAACGTTACGTCGCGTTATCTGCGTTACAACAACATCCGAGGCTGGCAGGTGGAAAATTGGCGCGGAGCATTGCTGAAGTTCCGCGATTGTTGCATGGACTCTCCCGAGGGCGAAGCCGATGCCGTACCTGAAGGCTGGGTGCCAGAAATTATCACTCCCGAATATCTTTTGGACACATGACCATCATCACACAACTGGATAGAGCGGGTTTTTCAAGTTTTTGGGTGCCATGCATGGGTGTGCTGTGTCGCCACAGAAATTTAAGCGCCGGGATCGTAACCCATCGGTGCAATCGCGTGCCGTGGTTGCTCCGTAGAACCGGAAGCGCACCGACAACCAAAAGTCTAAACAGTTCGAGTCGCAACTTTGATAAAACACCAATGAAAACAATGTTATTAAAGCAGTTTAGAAATTCAAAAACAGTCCGCATAACGGCGTCGCATAACGGACCTGCCCTTGGATGACAAAATGACTACCAGCATACCAACTACCTTGCCTGCCCGCCGCCGTCCCGGTGGCAGGCCGACAAAATTCACGGCTCAGACCCGGAAGCGGATTCTCCGCTGCATTCGACGCGGGATGCCCTTAACCCTCGCAGCGAGTGCGGCGGGCGTTTCCTATTCTTCACTTTGCAACTTCCGCGCCCGGAGCAAATCGTTTGAAATGTCCCTAGCTTCAGCCATCGCCAAAGGCGTCAATGCGAACCTTGAAGTAATCGAGCAGGCGACCAGATCACAGGATCAGGCCGTCAGGTTACGGGCTGCTTGCTGGTTTTTGGAACATACTCAGCCTCAACACTTCGCCCGCAACCGTTTGGAACTAACCGGCGCGGACGGCCAGCCATTGGATGGACGGATTGTTTTTTTGGCATGGCCGCATCAGCAAAATCAAAGCTCAACGCCACACGAACATGAAAAATTACTCAATGCAACAGACATTCATCCTGCCTAAGCTTCATCCGACGCAAATTGAAGTCCAGACCAACCCGGCTCGGTTCAAGGTTGTGTGCGCTGGACGGCGCTGGGGCAAGGGCGTCTTGGGTATTGGTGAAGCCGTTAGACGATCTGCTGCTGGTCAACATTGCTGGTGGATTGCACCCTCGTTTGCCTCTGCCGCATATCAGGCGGGCTGGCGGATGCTCGAATTTTACGCCTCCAAAATTCCCGGCGCAAAGCTTCACCTCCAACGTCGCACTTTGGATATGCCAGGTGGCGGCTGGCTTCAATTCAAGACCGCCGAAGAAGCGGATTCGTTACGTGGTGAGTCTATTGACTTCGCTGTGGTTGACGAAGCTGCGCACATTCGGGAACTGCAAACCATCTGGGAATTGTGTTTGCGACCGTGTTTGCTGGACAGGAAAGGAGAAGCTTGGTTCATCAGCACGCCTCACGGTCATAACTATTTCCACGAACTTTTTCAACGCGGCAAAAATTGCGACACCGGTTGGGTGTCGTTTCAATTTCCTTCGACGGCAAACCCGTATCTCGACACAACGGAACTTGATGAGATCGGCCGCGATATGCCCGTACTGGTCAGGCGTCAGGAAATTGATGCTGAGTTTGTCCAATTGGCGGGCGCTATGTTCCGGCGTGATAACGTAAAAATTCTCGAATCCGAACCGCAAGCCGTTCGCTGGTGCCGGGCTTGGGATTTAGCCTTCACGACCAAGACAACGTCGGATTACACAGCTGGCGTTCGTGTCGGCATGACAGAGGATGGAACCGTCGTTATTGCTGATGTTGTTCGGGGACGATGGGAATGGCCGCAAGCCGTCAGGATGATTGCAACCACCGCACAGCTGGACGGCAACGAAGTTCAACAGGGCGTCGAAACGGTAGGCGCACAGATTGGCGCACTGCAAACGTTATTGTCAGATACGATGCTTGTCGGATTGATCTTCACACCGATAACCGTTCACGCCGACAAAATCACGCGAGCTTTGCCGGTCATCGCCCGGTGTGAACAAGGCAAGCTCGCTGTCGTGCGCGCCGGTTGGAACAAGGAATTTCTCGACGAGCTTGCTTCATTTCCCGAAGCAAAACACGACGACCAAGTTGATGCCTTATCCGCTTCGGTGGTCATGCTCTCACAAAAGACAAGCGGCTGGACTGCCGAGGCCGTGCGGGAAGTCATCAAGTCGAATCCACAACTTCAGCACGCGAACGGAACATTTAACAGTGACGCTGCCCGTCAACCGTTCCGAATCACGCCCGGCGGACAAGTTTCCGGTTTCAGAGATTTGTCGAGGATGGGCGCGTACACGTTCACGCCACGAAGATTAAGATGAGCGAACAAATTCCATCACCGCGCCGCTGCGATTTATGCCGGGCCTACTTCATTTCCGGCACAGACGCGATTTGCGTTTTCCGCCGTGAAGTCGTGAAGCCGGAATTTTCCTGCTCTTACTTTTCGGCACGTCCACAACCATCTATGCCGGTCATGTCAACACCAACGAAGAAAGGAATACACCATGAGAAAAAGTTTTGAACTTTGTTGCGCGAGCGCGCACAGCCACTCCGTCACGGAAGAAATTCCCATCGCCCGACGTTGCCATGACGAATTGAAAGCCACCGGGCGAAATCCAACACTGCATGAAGTCATTGAAGCCGTGAGACAGCAACACGGCATCAATATTTCCAAGGACGAAGCCGCCCGGCAACTGGACGGCCACCGGCAAGGGCACAGTAAAACGTCAGCCAAAGCTCATGAACTGTCTTCCGCTGCATCGGAGGCCAGCAACAAGGCGCGAACCAGTGAAGGCGATCCGGTTGAACTGCACACTGCCGCCCAAACCGCTCACGAAGAAGCAGCACGCGCACACTGGGCCGCAGTTCATTATCACAGCCGTGCGGCGACCTATCACGGGGAAAAGGTCAAAGACGCAGCCGTGGAAATATCCGAGCCGGAGGACGGCGATGAACCCGCCGAGTAATCAGCGATTAAAATTCAAAACCATCAACACAAAGGAAAAATAAAATGAGCACTACTGTCACCGAATACAAATCACGTCTGGAAATCTTTGAAGACCCCACGCTTCCGGTTTACGACAAGGCAAAACTTTTAGAGGCATGGGATGTCGCACATCCGCCAGGAAAAACGGAACGGGAGAAGATTCTCGCTTCCGGCATGAACGCCTACGACGCGGCACGGGCAATTGAAGCGTTGCCGCCGGAACAGCCCTCACGTCCAAAACTGTCACCTTCCGAGCGCGCCACCGTTGCCGAGGCCAAAATTAATCTGGAAAAGCTGAAAGCCGCCTACATCGAACAGGTGGGAAATTTGGAGCGATACCGGCAGGCAAAGGATCAGACGGCCAGAGAATTGAAGCGATTGGAAAAAGAAGCATCGCCGGACAAGCCGGAGGACATCAGATCGTTGGGCCATTTGGAAATCCGGCTCCGAGTAATCGTCAACCGCATCAACGATTTGCCAGATAACATCCGTGCGATTGAGAACACGGCCAATTCCATCTTAGGCGGCGTCAACCAGTTGTTCACGCGCCGGTTCGGGATGAGCAAAGAATTCGGCGGCCGGCCATGGAGCAACATCGGCTTTGCTGCATTGCCGACGCGCATTGACGGTGCTGTAGCTGAGATCGAAACCGCGTTGAATGGAAAATAAACATCGCCATCACAATGAACAATTTTCTCTCGCCCGTGGTTTTTTCATTTACCCGCGAAAAACGTTGCGCGGTGTTGCCGTTGGTGCGCCTGAACTCCGGCGCACGGGAGTCAATGGTAGCGGCGGGCGGGGGAAGCTTTTTGAACTGTTGAACTATGAACAACGAACCTGATGGAACATCGGACAAGCAATTTGAATCAGACCTTCAAGCCGTGTGCTGCCATGAGGCCGGCCATTATGAATGCAGCCGCGCTTTTGGAATTCCGTCTGTGATGCAGGTCGTCATCTCTGATGCAGGCGACATCCGTGAGGGCTGGTGCTGTAACGACCATGAAGGGCCAAAGTTTGAAGATGCTGTCATTTCATGGGGCGGAACTGTCGGGGAATACTTGACCGGACACATCTGGCGTCACGGCCCGCCGAAGTCGCTTTTCCCGTTGGACGAAAAGTTCATCGAACGCTGGCACGACGAAATGCTGTTTTACCGTCACAAATTGAGTGATTCAGACCGCAATGGAATAATCGGCCTTTACGAAAACACCTTGGAAAGCTGCCGACACTGCTTCCGCGTCCTGTCCCGGCGTCTCCCGGAACTGCGCGAGGACGCGGCTATGCTCGCTGCCCGCACCCGAGCCGCACGTGTAGCAAACCTAGCCGCTGCCCGCAAATTTGAGGAAGCGAATAAGACGGCGTCGAAGTGGGCAGCACAGTCGCACAAACTATCCACCGCTGAACGCGCCAGGCATCTTGAAAATTATCTCCGCGACATGCCAGCCGATGCACCGGAGCGGTTGAAATTTACCCCGATGCTGGACAGTTTGCGACGCGGTGAAGAACCGCCAGTCGAATGACTGACACCGAACAAATTGCCGAGGCCAAAGCTTGCACACGCTTGGCTGAGTGGTTTTTGGCCGACTCGTCATTGATTTCGTTGGCGTTTACGAGTCGGGTTTTCGGGCTGGACAGGCGTGCTTTGCTCAAACTGAGCCACACCCATGAAAATGTGATTTGCCAAAAAAACAAAATATGATACATCCTAATGAACCAGTAAAGTAATATGGCCGCCCCAAAAAAGTCAGCAAAACCCCCGGTAGTGGGGTTGCGCCATCCTAACCAATACGTTTACTCGTGTATGGCAAATCGATATGCCATTGAACGGGAAGAAGGTTTTGTGTTGGCACACTTCGGTCTGGTCAATCATGCGAATGTGTTAATTGACAGGCTTACGGTCGTCTTTTCAGATAACACCCTCGAATCGCTCAAGGAGAACTTGGTTAAGTATTCAGACGAGGCGGGCGAACCCAAAAAGGAAATCCCGAAATGGGTGCCGCCAGTGCGAGATTCGAAAGAAATTTCTTATATCCCAGTGGTTGATTTCCTTCATCTCTGCAACTGGAATGATACTAACGCCGAGATGTGCTTTTGGAGTTATTCTCAAGGTCAAATGTCTGATCTATCGCGGATGGGTGGAAAAAACGAATTTATGGTTCCTTGGGGAATAGCCCTGCTGCGCTGTCCTGTTGATTTGCAACGGGCATTTTTAATTGAACTGTACCCTGCATGAATGTTGCTTCAATTAGTGCAAAAACAATCCTGAGTTCGACCATGTTCGCCGTTGTAAATGATGCGGTGACTTCAGAGGTTACCATCGCGCCGGCTGTCATTGCACAAAGTAATTTTGCCGGCGTTTCACCAGAAAGTTTTAATTTAGGTGGCTCAGATGCCGCTGTTGAGGCGGTTGTCACCCAACATTGGAGCGCGGAAATGGCGCAGCGATTTAAGGACTTGAGCCGAGTGGAAGCGCTTGGAGAGCTTACGATTCAAGAATTGGCGGAACTGGAAACTTTGACTCGCCTACGACGCTCTACAAAATATCCCAGAACAGCGGACGAGATATTATGGAGCCGTCGCCAAAACAGCGTCACCAGCGGCCTTGTAATGGCAGTACAAAAGTATGTTGAATTCCACAAAGCCACGAATCGTCCGTAGACACTTTCCAACGCAGGTCATTACTAGAAACAATTACCGGCAAGTATCATTGGATTGTCTGGTGAAGGATTTTGAAGAGCGCTGCGCATACTCGATGCAGCATACCTCCCGTGCTGGCGGGCAAAAGTGCATGGAAATTGACCACTTCGACCCCCGTAAAAAAAGTTATTTCAGACAGGAATATTCTAACCTTTTTCTTGCTTCCAGGCATTGCAACGGCGGAAAGCGTGACCGGTGGGAAAGCAATAAGAAACGCCAGCGGGGAGCAAGATTTCTGAACTGCTGCGAGGAATCAGATTATGATGTCCATATCTTTGAAGACCCGGACACCCATGAGGTTGTCGGCATCACGCCGGAAGGTCGGTATCATGTACGCAACTGTGATTTAAATGCTCCGCACCTCGTTCAGGAGCGAACGGATCGTGCCCATCTTTGGGAATTACTTGAAACAATGCCAATGCAGGCAAAGGGGAACTGGTCTTCATCCAGCGATGACCAGTTATTGAAATGTGTCTCAGAAATGAAATCTTTCGCAAAACTGATGATTCCAAAAATTCAGTATCTTTCTGGTGAGGCTTTAGAAAAACACCGCTCACGCAAGAAGGCACTCGCAGAGATTCTATCTCCGAGGAATTGATCTGTGCTGAAAAGTGGAAAGGCGAGGCATGAAATCCAAATTGTGCGCCGGTGACTGGGCGGCAAAACAAAAATACCCGCTGCCAAAATCAAAGGTCATGAAATATTCCGCGATGCGATTGGCCGAACTGCGCGAGGCTGGTATTAAATTTGTTTCGGTGTTGGGGTGCAACAATCCCGGGGACGACTGTGAAGCGTGTCTGGCGATGAAGGGACAGAAAATCGAAATCGAATTTGCCACGCCGCTGCCGCTGCCCGGCTGTGACAAAAAGTTTTGCAAATGCATCTGGCTCGCGGAAGCATAATCGTTATGCTGTCCACTGGCGCATTTTGTTGACTGTGCGCCCTTGTGAAAATCCTATCCCGCACCTATTTAGGTGATGCATCTGATGGGTTGTTGGTTTGTTGCAAAGGAGTCACCACATTGTCTGATTTCTTCGAGAGGTGGTCGCCAATGAAAAGCCCAAGACAAAATGTAATTACTGAAAAAAGGAGACTCGCCAAAGCTATCTTGTCCGCTCTTGTCCACTGTTTCTTTTCCTGCTCTTCAATTCTCGACAAGTCGATTTTGGCCAGCATTGCCAAGCCATCATCGGATGGCAGCAACGCTTGCCCATCTGAACGGTTCAAGGCTTTGATATATCGTCTATCCATCAAAAAATGCAAACCGCGAGTGATGTCAGCATCCTCGATTTGGTGCGCTGGTTTTAATGGACCGAGAACTTCTGACGCTAACCGACACTTCAACCAATCAGGCTCGCGCCGCCACTCTTCTTCGAGTGCTTCGAGAATCCAAATCGAGATCGTTTCGATGGACGCCGCCGCCTTCATTTGTCTCTTTGTGCCCTTCGAGCCTTCGCCAGTGCCGGTGTGACGAACAAAACGTGCAGGAACTGTTCTGCCAACTTGAGAGCGTCTTCTGCATCATCCTTGGAAACGACTTGGCCACCGGGATGTGCTGCGTCATTGCCAATCCACCGGACAACAGTCGCCCACTCCTCAATTTCTTTGGTGATGTGCCCTGCCTGCGTAAGCTCTACGATCTGCTCCACAAGGTTTGCTTTCTTACAACCTTTATTAAGGCACGCCTGTTGAACACAGCGGCGCGCCATTACAGCACTAGCACGATAGCATTGGACTGAAAAACAAAGTTTCGCCTCGTCCAAATCGTGTCGCAGATCTTCTGGAATAAGAGCATCTGTTGGCGATGGCCTAGGATGCGGATAAATGTAATCCCCATTCTCACAGACTAAACACGGCTCCAAACAACCGTTGCAGATACCAATCCACCACTTACGAGTAAACTTATCACGCCAAATAGAAGCCTCACCTTTACTATTATGGCCGACACTGAGTGCGGTCTTTTCGTGACAGTGGGGACAATGTATTGAGAGTGCCATAGCGTTGTGTCGTTTGGGTTCAATCCAGTTTCATTTCGTCGTCGAGGAAAGTCTGGATTTCGTCGTCATCAATCACTTCGCTGGGCAAACGCATTTTCTGTGCGAAATATTTGAAATATTCAAAAAGCGTGGCGTCTTCGCCATGACGCTTCTGCTCTTGGTCAACATAAGCCTTCACGATTTCCCACCAGCGGGAGGCATAAAAACCGAAAGAGGATTCAGCCAATTCGTGGTTAAGGTATCCCATCTTGTAGGCGGTCCCAACGGATTCAAAGAAGTTGAGGACTGTTTCCGAAACCTTGCTATGTTTGCTAACCGAGTAGTCCTTGAATTGTTGAGCTAGTTTCTTCCGCGCCAGCTTCATTTCCTCAGAGTCAAACCGCTGTTCGAATTCGAGCCACGTTTTCACTCCAATTTGGTCCGTCGAAGTCTTAAACCATGCCTCGATCTGCTTCGTGGAACCTTCAGACGAACTCTTTCCCAGCCGACGTGTTTCCCAAGCCAGCCACGCAGTGAAGCCAGCCATGGCTGCCGTAAAAATTGCCAACGCGATTTCCGCGATTCCTTTCAAACCTTCGATGTCAACGGTACACATACGCAATTTGCTCATCCCAAATCTCAAAGTTGCCTATCCAGAATGCCCAACAACGCGCCAGGGTTCCCGAACCACTGATTCTCCGTCCGGCAACCAAAACGCCACCAGCGGTTCAGCCAACGCAGCACACGTCGAAACAACCAGAGCATACCCAAAGAAATCGGCGCATGCTGTGATTGTCAGCTGTCAGAATGTGTCTGGGCAAAGTGCTTTTTGCGAGCTTCCTCAAAGAAATTGTTGTTTTGCTTGTGTTGCTCAACGATCCATTTGGCGAATGCGTCGCTGTACTGTGGACTTCCAAACTTTGGTCTGTGGCAGTACCGAGCGTCTCCGTCAATTTCGTGAGTACGGCGCACTGCCAATATGTCGTACGTGTTGATTCCAACATCTCCGGGTAGCATGCCATTTACAACTGCAATTAACTCAGTCTGTCGATATGGATATGTTGTGTCGTGATCAATTAGGCGATACCCGGGAGCATTTGGATCATCAACCAGCCGGATTGGAGTTGCATCTGCTGATCGGCTCTCCGTCACTTCGCCACTAAAAACCGACACAGTAGAACCCTGTGGAGCACTGACGATTTTTCGCACACCATCAAGCCATTCGCTACGAATTGACTCAAGTCGCCTTTCGATTACGCACCTTATATCATCTGTTGTTCCAGGTTCGCTCTTTGCGCCGTGGCGGAAATATACGGTTCCGCGAGCAAAAGCCGACTTGGGCTTGCCAGCCGATTCGTAAGTACCGGCACTCTGGAATACTAACGGTACCTTGGCTTCTGCGACCTCAATTATGGCTACTGGGTCTTCTTGCCTTTTGGCTTCGTGGATTTCAACTTCGCTAAAATCACAACCAGTGTATTTACGAATTTTGTCAACCAGAGTCGCGTGATCAAGCCTGAGAACAGCCTCGACATTCTCCCCTGAGGGCTCGCCGCCGTTTTCCAATCCAATTAGGATGACGCCGCCGCCGGTGTTAGCCATCGCGACAATATCTTTGATGATTTCGCACCACTCTCCAACCGAGTCAGGATCAAATCTACGCTTAAAGTCGACGTATTTTGATTCTCGTTTAGCCTTGAGGCCTTTATCGACGAGCTCAGACATGTTCTAAAAAATAATGACCGTAAGCCGATCCACGGCCGCTCGAAGCCGGAGTGAATCCATATTCGCTTCAACGCGATGTTGCGCCTCCCGCCAAAGATTGCAAGATGGAAACAAAACACCCCAAAACGCCTTAAACACAGGCAAACACGTTATGCAATGACGTTATGCAAAGCGTTTCTGAATTTCCGAAAAGTCTTAAAACTGCTGATATCATTGGATAAATATGAATTGGTGCCGGTGGTGGGACTCGAACCCACACGACTTTTTACGGTCCCAGGATTTTAAGTCCTGTGCGTCTGCCATTTCGCCACACCGGCGGCGGCTTAAAACGCTAAACACGATTTCCCGCAAATGAAAGCGCGAATTTCCTCGCGCGGACAAGGCGTTTGGGCCAATGGAGGTCAGCCGCATCGCGGTCCGCGAAGATTTTTCCGTGGCGCGGACAGCTTGTCTGCGTATTGCTTGAGGAGCGGCGGTTGGGGCTCGTGGACAAGCCGTCCGCG
>Ga0265338_10007315_pt1 | contig 13772 bp, 14 predicted proteins | sample 42126metaG_FD_193579 | JGI IMG/M metagenome (GOLD analysis project Ga0265338, IMG submission 193579) | Rhizosphere microbial communities from Carex aquatilis grown in University of Washington, Seatle, WA, United States - 4-21-26 metaG | ecosystem: Host-associated > Plants > Roots > Rhizosphere... | reverse complement strand
TTAGTAAAAAGCATCTGCTCCGGCTTGAAAAAGAGCTCAACTTGTCCGACAGGACCATTACGGTGTTTGCGGATAAGAATATCGGCAATATTCTTTCTCTCCGAATCCTTCTCATAGTAGTCGTCACGATAGATAAACATCACGACGTCTGCATCTTGCTCGATAGAGCCTGATTCGCGAAGATCGGCAAGTTGTGGGATGCGACTTGGACGATTCTCAACAGCACGGGAAAGCTGTGAAAGCGCCAAAACTGGGACATTCAACTCACGAGCTAGCCCTTTGAGCGATCTCGAGATATCAGAGACTTCTTCTACTCTATTGTTACTGCCATTACCTTGCATCAGCTGGAGATAGTCGATAATGATTAAGCCTAAACCATGCTCAGACTGCAAACGACGTGCTTTAGTTCGCATTTCCATGACATTAATACCGACAGAGTCGTCGAAATATAATGGAGCCTCAGAAAGTTTGGCCATAGCCTCACCTATTTTCTGGAAATCATTATCAGAAAGGTTGGCATTACGTAGTTTCCAGGAGTCAATGTTGGCCTCGGCAGCAAGGAGTCGATCAACAAGCTGCTCTTTGCTCATCTCAAGGGAGAATATAGCTACGGGAATACCCTCGTGAATGGCCACATGCTGCGCCATATTGATAGCCAGTGAGGACTTACCCATACTAGGCCTAGCAGCCAAAACTATTAAATCAGAAGGCTGTAAACCTGCTAGGAGGTTATCAAGATCCCTAAAACCAGTTGGTACGCCCCTTAGCTTATCTTTATTCTTATGTAAGTCATCAAGTCGCTCAAACGAGTCAGTTAGAATGTCGCTAATAGCGATGAAACTACCCTTCGTATGTTTCTGTGAGACTGCGAATACGGCCTGCTCTGCCCTATCCAAAATATCAGGAATTTCTTTCTCTTCTTTGAATGCAAGCTCGGTGATGTTGCCTGACGCATGAATAAGTCTACGTAGAATCGATTTGTCTGCGACTATCTTGGCATAATGAGTGATGTTAGCCGCTGAAGGCACAGAACTTGCCAAACTAGCAATATAGCTACCACCACCGATACGCTCTAGCTCATTCATATCTTCAAGTTTATTAGTAAGAGTAATTACATCGATTGGTTCACGGTGTTCGTATAGACTTAGCATGGCCTGATAAATTTTGCCATGAGCATCTTTGTAAAAATCATCAACGCTAACTATGTCGGCGATTTTAATAATAGCGTCTTTATCTAGAAGGACAGCACCAAGAACTGATATCTCAGCTTCAGTATTTTGTGGCGGAATATTCACGTTTGCGAAGTCAGTATTTGGCATTAGTTCATTACCTCCCCACCGAATATTTCTAGCGCATCATCAAGTAAATCATCCTTACCGGCTTTCTGAGTTATGATTGCAGGTTCGTTGGCCATTCCTAGTCTCAGCACACACTTTACACGGTATTTTTCACCATAAACTTTAGTCAAAGTCTCTTCAACAATCTGACGGTTATGAGTGTCTTCAATTCTTTCCTTATGAAACTTGTAAGGGAAGGTCAAACAGACTTCGTCGCCATTAAAATCAGGTTCACAAACACGTAGAATCGCATGAATAGAATTGTTTTTACTTTTCACCTCAGCCAAAAATTCTTGCCATTTGGCATCCGGACTAGCTTTTCTACTGCTTGGTTTGACAACTTCAGGTTGAGTCTCGGCTACATTTTGCGCAGATACGACTGAAATTTGAGCCGCTTGAACCGACGTACTGAGACCAACTTTAATAGTGGCAGCCTCAAGTGCTAACTGTGGCAAAACAGAATATCTATAAGCACTATCAGTCTCAATAAATGTATCAATTGTCGAAAGTATTCCTTTTGAGTTCACTTTACTTAGGACTTCAGTGAACATTTTAGCTGTACTTTCACCAAGACCAACCTCGCTAACTCCGGAAATACTAGCGAAAAGGAGTCTTCTGAGGATTTCAAGCGAATTTTTATAGAATTGACTGGGTTCGTAGCCGTTATCGAGTGCTTTATGATAAATCTCTAGAGCAGCCCCGATATTCTTCGTCAGTAATGCAAAAACATAGTCCTCAATAGCTGTAAAATCGGAAAGACCAAGAACGCTAGAAAGCTCAACCTCTGTGATCTTGCCACCGGCCATATCGCTAACTTGATCCAGAAGTGATATAGCATCTCGAAAACCACCTTCGCTAGCGCGTATAATCATCTCAATAGCGCCATCAGTGATCTCAATTTTTTCATTTTTAGCGATATATGCGAGTCTACTTTTCATGCTCACGTCATCAATTCGTCTGAAATCAAAGCGCTGACAACGAGATTGAATAGTCGGGATAATTTTGTTTATTTCGGTAGTTGCAAGAATAAAAATCGCATGTGCTGGTGGTTCTTCTAAAGTTTTTAGTAATGCATTAAAAGAGGACTTAGATAGCATATGCGCTTCATCAATAATATAAACTTTGTATTTTAGACTAGTTGGAGCAAAGTTCGCCTTCTCTATGATGACTTCACGTATATTATCAACCTGAGTATGTGAGGCGGCGTCGATTTCGATAATGTCGACAGTTTTTCCCGCATTTATTTCCAGGCATTTTTCACACTTATTGTCAGGATTTCCGTCGGTGTTATGAGTACAGTTGATTGCTTTTGCAAGTACCCTGGCAGCTGATGTTTTGCCAGTGCCTCTGGGCCCATAAAAAAGATAAGCATGACTAAAATTTCCGGCTTTCACCGAGTTCTTGAGAGTAGTTGCGATATGTTCTTGCCCGAATAGCTCGTCAAAATTCGCAGGCCGGTATTTTCTGTACAGTGCAATCTTCGTCACGCGTTAGTCCTCTTAGCCCAAAACTAAATTACCATTCCATTTCCTATCTATTATATAGAAAAGGCAAGCATGTTTCGAGAGTAAAATGATGGTTTTCTTGGTATAACCGAGTTTCTTTGGTGGATAAACTGAGAATAATTAGATATCTAGTTCGGAAATCTGCTTATCGTCCCCTGGTTTGTTCCCAATCTTATCGAGATCGTTCGCGACGATATTGTCTACCGGTTTTGGAGTCGTTGAAGTTGGGGTTGCAGAAGTGGAATATGAAGGTTGGTCTAAAGACTTTAAATTATCTTTTAAGTTCTTTAGTAGTTCATCGTCTGAAAGTGAAGTATTACCGCCGGGAAATTCTATCTGGGGTTCGGGAGTTGAATTATTAGTGGTCACATCTGGAATGACTACTGATTCCTCCAAGGGGACCTCAGGAACAGAAATAACAGCTTTCGATGTTTCTAAAGGCTCAATGGGGGGTTCAAAAACTGTTGGGGCAGGTTCTTCAACAGAGATAGTTGGTTCAGGAATAACGATTTCAGCGTCACCTTCTGAGTCAGTAATAACTTCTTGAGAGGCTTTTTTGATTACATTTTCTAAAACAGCCCATACGGCATCGTGCTCTTTTGGTAGAACGATTGTTACCTGATCACCTGGCTCAGCTTTGTAAAAGGTAACACTGGCTGTTAGTACCTTATATGATTTTCCCTCAGCGCTGATTGTATAACCACCATCAGCGGTAGCTAAAGTACCGATGACATTTCTTCGTTCTACAGGAGCAATTTGTTTGAAGATAAAGCTTCCATCACTGGTAATCGTGAGTTTTAGAGTATCGCCTTCAACAAGTTTTGATTTCGAAGCATAATTAGGCGGAACAGGATAAGTTTGTCCATCGGGCGAAACCATGTTTTCACCATCAAAAACACCTTCGACAACTTTGCCAGTATCCGTGTCGCTGGAAAGATTTAAATTCTCAAGCTTTTTGTCAACATCGAGTGCTACCATGCATGTACCCGATAGATCACGAATCATGTTACGTGCCGTCGTTAGGTTACCGTCCGCAACATCTAACAATTTTTGGATTTCCTTCAATTGTTCGTCCATTTGTTCTCCTTTTTTTGTTTTTGTTTTTATTCCGGTCTTATTTTACTTTATATTCTTTCAAAAAACTATCTTTGTAGCTCAAGAAAGTCCCCTTTTCGATTGCTTCCCTGGCATCAGTTACCAGGTGAATTAGAAATCTCAGATTATGAAGTGTGGCCAATCGGGCTCCAAGTATTTCATCTTCGCGAATTAGATGGGCCACGTAGGCTCTACTATAATTCTGACAAGTGTAACAATCACAAGTGGAGTCAATTGGTGTAAAATCATTTTTTAACTCAGCATTGTGAAGATTGATTTTTCCTTTTCTGGTCCAAACGGAACCATGGCGGCCAAGTCTTGTTGGCGTGACACAATCAAACATATCGACACCTCGTTCGATGCCAATAAGCAGGTCCTCAGGCTCACCCACGCCCATGAGATATCTAGGTTTATTAGATGGAAGTAGTGGTAGCGTAGATTCTAAGGCAGCGAGCTGCTTTTCTTTTGATTCGCCGGCATTTGCTACTCCGCCGATAGAAAAGCCCGCCACAGGATACTCGGAAAGCTCTGAAAAGGATTTCTGACGCAAATCGGCATGAATTCCACCCTGAACGATGGCGAACAATGCATGACCCTCGGTTTCCTCAACTGGAAGATCAGCGTAATACCCCCAGGCTTTTTTGAACCACTTTGAGGTAATATCTACAGCTTTTTCTATTTCGTCATGTGAGGCTTCGGCCGATGGACAATAATCTAGGGGCATCATAATGTCTGAGCCTATAGTCAATTGGTATTTTATGACATCTTCTGGTGTAAACATGTGTTTGGAACCATCTTTGTAGGATCGGAATTCTACACCATCTTCCTTGATCTTTACCAAGCTATTCTTGGCCTGTGCGAGTGAAAACACTTGATAACCGCCCGAATCAGTCAGGATTGGCTTATCCCAGTGCATGAATTTATGCAGGCCACCAGCCCTCTCAATCACTTCCATTCCCGGACGCAAATACAAGTGATAGGTATTGCCTAGTATTATCTCCGTCCCAGCCGCTATGAGTTCCTCTGGTGTAGTTGCTTTTACTGTTCCGGCAGTTCCAACCGGCATGAAAACAGGTGTTTCCACTATTCCATGGGGTGTAGTAATACGACCGCGCCTAGCTCGGCCATCTGTGGTTATAAGTTCAAATGAAAATTTTTCCATCAGTTAATTATAAACTTTCCTACCGTCAAAACCAAGCTCCCCGCTATAGGTTTATAATATAATAGTCAGATTATAGGAAGATTGTTCTAAATAATATAAAAAAGACCCCATGATGAGGTCTTTTTTTGGTAACTAAGTAGGATTACTGAAGTTCGACTGTAGCGCCGGCTTCTGTAAGCTTGGTTTTAGCAGACTCAGCATCTTCCTTCTTCATATTCTCTTTGACGGTTGCTGGAGCTGCATCTACTAGATCCTTGGCTTCTTTGAGACCAAGATCAGGTAAGATTTCACGAACTGCTTTGATAACTGAGATCTTGTTGCCACCGGCATTTGTGATCACGACGTTATAAGCACTCTTCTCTTCTTCGGCTTCTGGGGCAGCTCCACCACCAGCAGGCATAGCACCCATCATCATTGGGGCAGCAGCAGAAACACCAAAACGATCTTCTAGAACCTTAACGAGCTCAGAAAGCTCAAGAACGCTCATGGACTCGATAGATTTGATCATGTCTGCGAATTTGCCCGTAGGCTCGCCTTTTTCTTCTTTGGCAGGCTTTGCTTCGGCTACTGGTACAGTAGGTTCAGCGACAACTTCTTTGACTTCTTCGACAGCTTCTGCAGCTTCTTCAACTGCTTCGGCGGCCTCTTCGACAGCTACTTCAGCAGCTTCTACTGCTTCAGTTACTTCTTCGTTTTTTACTTCTTCATCAGCCATTTTTGACTCCTTTATTTGCTATCTTTGATAGCTGTTAATACATTCACAAGACCGCGGATATTTCCGCTAAGTACACCCACCATGCCAGATAGTGGTGAAGCGAGTGAGCCAACGAGTTTGGCATAAAGCTCTTCACGACCAGGTAGACTAGCAAGTGACTTAACCATAATATCTGAAATCTGTTTGCCCTCAAGGATACCGCCCAAGATACCGAATTTATCATTCTTCTTGGTATAAGCATAGACAACTTTAGCGGGTGCAACTTCGTCGTCTCCGGCGAATGCTACAGCTACCGGGTGTCCATGTGTTATATCTTCAGAAAGTTCAATTCCGGCTTCTTTAGCTGCAATCTTGAACAGGGTGTTTTTGATAACTTTGAATTCGATTCCCTGTTCTCTGAGCTGGTTACGAACTTCATCGATTTCCTCAACGGTGAGACCACGGTAATCCGTGAACACCACTGATTTAGAACTCTGAAGCTTGTTTACTAGCGCAGCGACTAGGGTTTCTTTCTTTTCTCTTGTAATTGCCATGTGATTTCTCCTTTTAAGGATTCCGTGTCGACCAAATAAAAATCTTCGATTTCTCGAAGACAATTTGGAATAAAATCAAAATAATTGAGTTTTATCCCCTCGGTAGCAGATTAAGTCCTTACGGGCAGCTACTGTCTTCGGAAATTACTAAAGTATTTTAACAGATAAAACTTTATTAGTCAATTATATAGTGAAGACCGCCTCTCGGCATGTCTTCATAGAAAGCTGTCGATTGGCGGCCTAAGTGGGACAAAGTACCCCGATTGCCTGCTCCACTGAGTCCTCAATGTTGAAGACCTTGTCGAGGCTGGTGCGCTTGACCAGCTGCATGATGTTGGACTGCGGTTGCAGCACCAAGGCAAGCCCGATACACGCATCCTGCAAGCGCTTGTGGAAGTCGATGACAACGCCAAGTGCGCTGGAATCGAGATAGAACGTTCCGGTGAGGTCAATCACAACCCCAGCTGGTCTTCCGTCAAGTGAAGCATTTAGCATGTTCAGCAGGTGCCCCGAGTTGTGAACATCCACATCATTTGGCGCAGTAATAACGACAATCCTTCCCTCGCAATCTCCCGTACCCTCCGTTGTAGACATGGAAGCTCCTCTGTTTGGGTTTGCGGCGCTGTCGTCGCTGGTTATCGAGATTCCTGCAAAGCAGGTTTTGTTATACTAGCATGTCGCTCAAGTGATTTCAATAAACATAAATGAGCTTAAATATGCTAGAATGTCACTATGGACACCGGAAATAAGAAGATATATTATCTTGCAGCCTTTATTGGCTCTGCGCTAGGAGGATATATTCCGACTTTTTTTGGAGTGGGTCTACTTTCGCTTTGGAGTATATTTTGGAGCGCCACAGTAGCTTTATTATTTATTTATGTCGCTTACAAATTATTAGGGTAGTAAACAGTAATGACAGAACGTCGAATCATTCATCTAAATGAAATTAAAGCTAACGAGGCCTACAGTGATTTCTCTTTCGATGGTTTAGATCTCAAGCGAGCTGACCTAAAATCATCAGTATTCACTAGTTGTACTTTTCTTGAATCTGATCTCACTGATGCTAGCATGAATGCTTGTGTTATCACTGACTGTGACTTTACAAAAGCAAAAATGAAAGGTACTAATTTTTTTGGCGCTGAGTTTAAGGGTTCTAAACTTATGGGTGTCAACTTCGAAAATACTAGATTTTTATCTTCTACTTTTACAAAATGTGTTTTCGATTTCTCGATTTTTAAATTAAACGATCTGGGCGGAGTAGAGTTCACTGATAGTTCATTAAAAGAAGCTGATTTCTCAATGTCAAAACTAGAAAAAACATTATTTATAAATTGTAACCTGGGTGGTGTAATTTTTAGAGAAGCAAAGTTTAAAGATACTGACCTTAGAGGTTCTGTTTTATCTGGTATTAATCTGAGAGAAGACAATCTCCGAGGTATCATTATTACGCCTAAGCAATTCGGCGATCTAGCTGAAGAACTTGGAATAAAAATTATTAATAAATAGTATAAAAGTGAACGCCCCGCGAAGGCGGCGTTCATAACACTGTCTTGCGGGGCGGGTTTGGAGCATGTTAGCGCTCCGGGTACTCCCATTTGATCTGCTCGGAGATCTGGCCGTCGATGGGCAGAGTACGCTCAATCGTGGTCATGTCCACCACGTAGTAGCCGCGCTCGGTCCAGCGGCCCATGGACTTGACCTTGGTCGCCGGTTTTTCCGTTCCACGACAGGTGGCGTGTGCTCCGTACATCCTGGTGATAACGAGGTTGGTCACCAGGAATTCGGGGTCACTCTCCACAAGTTTCTCGACGAGAGCTACGATGTGCTGATGCTCCCTCTTGGCAAGCTGACTTGCAGACGGCGTATTCTTCTTCGAGTAGAGGAAGAGTGCGTTCTCGACGAGAAGCTTCGACGCCATGATGTTGAGGTCGGTCTTCTCGAGGTAACCTAGCGCCACAAGTGACTCCATCGACTTCGCACCACCAGGAGCGTTATTGATGTAGTCTTCGATCAGGATCGGGACGTAGAGGTCGGTCATCTTGTAGTGTTTGTACAGCCACTCGATGGCCAGGAACTCATCAGCGAACTTGATACCGGGTAGAACATGAAAGCCGATGAACCCCTTGTCTGGGTCCGTGATGACCTCGAACGGACTTACCGTCCCTGCGTAGATCATAATTCTTGACCTCCTCGTAGACTGTAACTAGCAGCTTCGCCACTAGTGTGCTTCCTATTCGGACGCCTTATTTTATAACAAATATTGATTATTGTCAATAATAACGTAATGGTTGAGGCCGCAATTCGGACCCCAGTACCACTATCTGTAGTGCTTTGGTTCGCCTTGCGGCCTTATGTAGTGGCAGTGCCATCAAAGGTACCCTTGGGCCAGCCGGCTTTATCGTGACGTAGTTGGCGAGGATTGAAGACTCCCTTAAGGGGCTTCTCTGTCGTTGAACGGAGCTTACTAGTAAGACGTTCGACGGGGAACTCGACTACAACTATTTCGTTGCTGGCCGACACGATCCTTACTTGACCCTGGCAGAGGTAGTGCGGGTCTTGCTTGTCTGTCACAGTAACTATGTAGTTCACCTCGACTCGATCTCCGTATTCCATGCCCTTTGTACCCCCTTGGTAGTATTTGACGGCGCTTAGCATTATACGTCATCCATGAGGGAATGTATACATAAATACCCCCAGAAAGTACCTGTAGACTCTCTAGAGGCTCTAGGTTGGGCGATTATGCCGAGTACGGTGAAATATTACTCAACGAACGTGAGGGCTGTTCCGAGCGAATTTCCTCGTCCCGTACGACCAATACGATGAACATAATCATCGTAAGTTTTCGGGGTGGTGTAGTTAATTACATGACTAACATCTTTGATATCGAGACCGCGAGCAGCAACATCGGTAGCAACGAGAATCTTGATTTTCTCATCCTTGAAGTCACGGAGAGCTTTTACTCTCTGACCTTGACGTTTGTCACCATGGATAGACTCAGCTAGAAAACCACTCTCGGCTAATTTGATGGCAAGTTTCTCGACATCTCTTTTGGTTTCAGAGAAAATAAGCACCTTTTCCATTTCTGGACGGGCCAAAATCTCGTGAAGTTTAGCCTCTTTCTCATAACGAGTGGTTTTAATTACTTCTTGGTGAACATTAGCGGCGGTCTCACCGGTACTAACTTTAATGGTGATAGGATCTTTAGCGAAGCTTTCTGTAAGTCTGGCAATCTTATCGGGCATCGTTGCTGAGAAGAAGAGACTTTGACGTTCTTTTGGCAATTGCGAAAGAAAATATTTGATTTCATCTACAAAACCCATGTCGAGCATACGGTCAACTTCGTCCAAAACGACGTTGTTAAAGTCCGAGAATTTGATAAATCCCCTACTTGCCAGGTCTTTTAGACGACCAGGTGTACCTATGACAAAGTCTTGGCGCATCTTGAGTGAACCTATTTGTCTGCCAATCGGGAGTCCGCCAACACATGAAGTATAGAAAAGTTTCATCCCCCAAGAGAATTCACGAAGTTCTGCCTCAATCTGTAGTGCAAGCTCACGAGTTGGAGCAATAATAAGAGCCTTTTGGGTATGATCACGATAAATCTTGTCGATTAATGGTAGTAAGAATGCAGCGGTTTTACCAGTACCTGTATTCGCAAGGCCGATAATATCGCGACCTGCCATAATAGGAGCAATGGCTTTGTCCTGAATATCAGTTGGAACCTGGTAGCCCTTCTTGACTAGATTCGCGTTGATTCCTTCTACGAAGTCAAAGTCACTAAATTTGTGCGAAATAACGACTGCGGGAGCAGTAGATTCCAGAGCTTTCCGAGCGTTACGTTCGATAAAAGCGTTGATGTCGATCTTGCCTTCACCACCACGATTATTTCTAGCTGGTCCAAAAGTACGGTTAGTACCGCGACTTCTGAAGTTGCTAGAGTTTTTCTTAATAAAATTGCTTTTTGCAGTTCTAATGTTCTGCATAGTTTCCTTCTGCCCGAATGGGCATTTAGTTTATTCACTTTCATTCGCTTCATAGAACATCGAATGAATAAACATCGGAAATCTATAGAACAAATTGAAACATAATTATAATTTATTTCTTGGGTAATGTCAATAGTTACGACGTCCTAGAGGTAAATATCGGCAATTTTCTCAACATCCGTGAAGGCTAAACACTTGTCTCCTTGAACTGTCTCTAGAATGTGATCTATCAAACCTTCTTCATTCAAAGTCTCAATATCAGCTAGGTCTTGTTCAATAGTTGTGAGTTTTGCCTGTATTTCTACTTCAGTGTGGCCGCGTTTTCTGAGTCTTTTAATAGTATTCTCAAGGAATGGTTCCTCGATAGTCACGACAATAACAACAGTCTCTGGATACTTATCTTTTAATTGTTTTACTCTATCGGCGGTAATCGTATAAACACTATGATTTAGAATTAGGTTTGTCTCTATATCTTCAAGGGTTTTGCCATAATAATGACCATTATGAGTCGTATATTCAAATATTTGACCTGACTGAATCAGCTCTTCAAATTTCTCTTTAGTGACATGTTTGTATTCATCTAGGTTCCCAGGTCTAGGAGGCCTAGTTGTAACCGACGGAATGTATTTCATCCCGTATTTCTCAACTAAGTGCTTGGAATAATATGTTTTTCCAGAGGCAGTAGTACCGACAAAAGCAAATATTTTGTTCAATTAGTTTATCCCAGGAACCGGCTTACTTTTCACAAGGTTTGTTACTTCGTCCCTGATTTTTTCATAAACCTTCACGTTTTCGACATTTCTCAGAGTCTTGACTAATAGTTCAGCTACTTTAGCGCAATCTTCCTCTCTGAAACCACGGGTGGTGATAGCGGCAGTACCAACACGAATACCTGATGTGACAAATGGACTTTCGGGATCGTTTGGTATTGCGTTCTTATTAACTGTGATGTGAACCTTATCGAGCTCAGTTTCTGCAACTTTGCCTGTCACATTTAAGGAGCGCAAATCTAGTAGCAATAGATGATTGTCAGATCCACCTGAAACCATATTGACACCTTCTCGATTAAAAACAGTCTCCATGGCCTTGATATTCTTCAAAATTTGTTCAGCATAGACTTTAAAGTCGGGTTTTAGAGCTTCACCGAAACATACAGCTTTTGCGGCGATAATATGTTCTAGTGGACCACCCTGAAGCCCTGGAAAGACTGCTTTATCGACCGCCTTGGCATACTCCTCTTTACAAAGAATAATGCCACCGCGGGGGCCTCTGAGGGTCTTATGGGTCGTAGAAGTTACGATGTCGGCATAAGGAACCGGTGAGGGATGAAGTCCAGTGGCAACAAGCCCAGCAATGTGGGCCATATCGACCATAAATTTTGCACCAACCTTGTCAGCAATAGCTTTGAAACGAGCAAAATCGATAATTCTTGGGTAAGCGCTGGCACCGGCCACGATAAGTTTTGGTTTATGTTCTAGGGCAAGTTTTTCAATATTGTCATAATCAATCGTGCCATCAGGTTTGAGACCGTAAGGAATAAAGTTGTAAAATTTACCGGAAAAGTTAACAGCACTACCATGTGTGAGATGACCACCCTGATCAAGGGCCTGGCCAAGTACGGTATCGCCTAGTTCAATAAGTGCAAAATATGCGGCAGCATTTGCTTGAGCTCCTGAATGAGGCTGCACATTTGCATGGTCTGCATTGAACAACTTTTTTACTCGCTCAATGGCCAGATCCTCTGATCTATCCACCATTTCACAACCACCATAATAGCGGTGATGAGGAGTGCCTTCAGCATATTTATTAGTCAGTATCGAACCGGCTGCTGCTAGCACATCTTCGGAAACATAATTTTCACTGGCAATAAGCTCAATGCCGTTCTTCTGACGACATTTCTCAGCTTCGATGACATCAAATACTTCTTTATCCATTGGTCCCCCTTTCGGTTTTGAGTCGATATGCTTTTAATATATTACTAAGTAACATGGCTACTGTCATGGGTCCAACGCCGCCCGGATTTGGTGTAATGAAACTAGTTTTTATTGAAACGTTCTCGAAATCTACGTCCCCAACTATTTTAGTATCAACCAATGTGGTCCCAATATCAACGACTACAGCTCCATCGGATATCATATCGGCCCTAATCAACTTTGGACTACCAGCAGCTGAAATTACTATATTCGAACCAAGAGTGAGGGACTTCAAATCGTTTGTTTTACTGTTTGCGATAAGAACAGTTGCGTCTTCATTCAAGAGCATCTGAGCTAATGGCTTACCAACAAGATTGCTTTGACCAACAACTGTTACTTTCTTACCAACAAGTGAAATCTGATAATGTTTAAGTAAAAGAATAACGCCCTCTGGTGTGGCTGGGAATAGTCCGTCTAGGCCTTTTAGAAGCTTCCCAAGATTCGTAGAGGTAAGTCCATCAACATCTTTGTCTGGATCAATAACTTGAAGTATATCATTGGGCACAAAATCTCCAGGAAGAGGGAGCTGAACTACTATACCCGTAACATCATCGTCTTTATTCAATTTATCAATTAACTTCATAATATCAGTTTGTGAGCTATTTTCATCAAATCTCCAAAGCTGAAAACCGATACCGGCAATATCACAGGCTTTACGTTTAATCTCAACGAATTTTTCACTAGCAGGGTCATTACCAATCAAAACAACAGCTAGTGTAAGCTTCAGCTTTTTCTGAGTTATCTCATTAGCAACGTTATCTTTTATTTCAGTAGCAAGTTCCTTGCCTGACATGAGTTTCATTATTTCTCCAGTGTTACGTATCTAAACTTATAGCCGTTTGACTCACCTTTTTCCTCACTGACCATTTCTGTGAACTTTGAATAATCAGGAAAAAATACATCAGCATCATAATCACCTTCAACGAGAGTAAGATAGAGTCTATCAGCATCATTTATGGCCTGAGAATAAACATAGCCGCCACCGATAATAAAAATCTCTTCATTGTCTTTTTCAGATGCGGTTTTATATGCATCAGATAAACTCTGAACTACAACTGCTCCGGGAATATCAATTAGGTCGGGTGAAAGAACAACATTAAGTCTACCGGGTAGAATAAATGGTAGAGACCGATAAGTATTAAGGCCCATGATAACAGGATGGCCATTCGTGATTCGCTTAAAATGCGCTAAGTCATCAGGAATATCCCAAAGTAGTTGGTTATTCTTCCCGATAGCTCTATTATTCTCTGCAACCGCTGAGATTATACTAATTCTTGGCTTTGACATTCTTTTCCTTTACAAAATTAGCAGACGTTTTCTTGGCGTGCTTCTCGTCAAATCCACCTATAACAGTAATCTCACCTTTGATAGGTGGATATGGGTCATAGTTTTCTATTAGAAAGTCCTCATATCTGAAATCATCAATATTCTTCACTTCTGGGTTCAATTTCATTACTGGGAATGGTCTT
>Ga0265338_10007314_pt1 | contig 13772 bp, 12 predicted proteins | sample 42126metaG_FD_193579 | JGI IMG/M metagenome (GOLD analysis project Ga0265338, IMG submission 193579) | Rhizosphere microbial communities from Carex aquatilis grown in University of Washington, Seatle, WA, United States - 4-21-26 metaG | ecosystem: Host-associated > Plants > Roots > Rhizosphere... | reverse complement strand
CGAAACTCGGTGACGTCCGGCCCGAGTGCCTCGATTTCGCCGGAGAAATCACTGCCCATGATGGAGGGCAGCGGTATTTTCCCGAGGTGACCTTCCCGGATTTTCCAGTCGACGGGATTCACTCCCGCGGCGTGGATGCGAACCAGCACCTGGTGGGTGCCGGGTTCGGGCCGCGGCACATTTTCAAGTTGCAGGACTTCGGGTCCGCCGAATTTATGGATTCGCACGGCCTTCATGGTTTCCGTTGTCGTCATCGTAATCATAATTGTTTCCTTTCAACTGTTCGATTCGCGGAGTGGAATAGCTGCGCCTCGATTCTTTGGAAAAGCTATAGGGCACTGTAGCACAGAAATGATGTGTCGAACTGGAGTATTTTAGGGAGGAGAGTGGGGAGCTATTGCGCCGCTGAACGCGGCGCGGACGGCGCGGGCGTGCCGTCCCTACCAAGAAGGTGGACGGCGTCGGGCAGGAAAATAGAACGGGGTGAGTGGTGTTCGAAATGGACAAACGAAACCACCCACCCCGTGATCGCTGGAGGAACAGACGATCAGATCAGGCCAGTTTAGAACTGGTAAATGATGTTAAGCGCAACGGAGACGGCGTTCTTGTTCACAGGATCGCCGGAACTCGTGCCGCCATACGGACGGTCGCCGCTCAGGGAATGGTCCCAACGGAATTCGCCGCGGGTGATCACATTCTTCCAGAGAGAGTAGCCCACGGTGAAGGTTTCCGAGAACAATTGGTCGGCCTGGTTGGAGTTCGCGACTGCGTCGAACACGCCGGAGCTGCCGGTGGCGTAGTCGAAACGATTGTTGAACGACCATTTATCCATCGTATACATCAGGTAGAGCGCGGTGGCATTGGCGTAGTCGCTCGCCATGGTTTGGCCGTACGTGTAATCGTAAGCGAAGCCAAGGGACAGACCAGCGACGGGCAACGGGAGGGTGCCGCCGACGTAGAGATTGCCCTGGTTGAAGCGCGTGCCGCCGGCTGGAACGCCGGTCGAGGCAATGGTGGATGCGTCCAATTGGTGGTCACCGACGGTGTATCCGCCGGATAACGTGGCGCCTTTGGCGAAGCCGAAGCTTTCGGGGGCGGTGAAGGTGGCCATGGCGAGGTAGGCCTTCTTGGATTCATAGGCCTGCCGGGCGTTCACGGCGTTGTTGTAAGCGGCGGCGTTGCCGACGCCGGCTTGCACGCTGAACATGTCGTTGATTTTGTAATACGCGGAGATGCCGGTGTGCGCGGACGATTCAATGAAGAATCCGTACGAGCGGCTCCAGTTCGGGTCCTTGTAGGTGTCGTAGGCTTCGTAGCCGTTGTAGGTGCCGAATTGGCCGACGTGGATTTCGAGGCCGTTGCCGACCGGGACTTTCAGGTTCACGTAGGCTTCGTTAAAGGAAAAGTCCGTGGCAATGGCGCCGCTGCTTCCGGCGGTCGCAATGCCCGTGCCGCGTTTGGTCGCGCCCGGGCCCATCAACATTTGGACGTGATATCCGGCCGCCCAATCGCTGGTGTCGAGCGGTTTGTCGAGGGTCAAGCTGACCACGTTCAAATTAAATCCGTCCTGCACGTCCGGACCGTCATAAGTGCGTCCCGGCATGTTGGCGTTGCCGGTGCCGAATTTCCAAACGGCGGTGGTGTCGACGTAGCCGCTAAGAGTTGTGGCGGAGAGGGCGGTCAAAACGGTGCTGGGCGCGGGCGCATCATCCGCGAGCAATACGGCTGGGATGCTGACAAGACCGGCACTCAAGAGCATTTTTGTCCACTTACTTATTTTCATAATGTGTTTTATAGGTTTCACTTTTGGGTCGTACGCCTTTGCGCGCACATTTGGTTCACGAGCGCCAAGCAGAAACGATGCCTCGCCATTGGCACGGCACCTTCGTGGGTGAACACTGCGCCACCCATGAAACGCGCACGGAAGTTTTTCGAAACACTTTCTCCACGCGTTCAATTTGCTTGAGTGAATTTTTTTGTGGCGGACGTTGAAATAAAATCAGCGGCAAGGCGGTAGTGGTGTCTCCATCAAGAAAAGTCCGGTGGCACAAAATAATGCGGCAACCGTTTGCTCCTTTATTGGCAGGCCTTGCGTGCGTGCAACGCTATTTAAAAGAACGGTCAAAGCTTCTGCGCACGAGGTGGCGGTGAAGCGGCGGAAGGAAAAAGTTTGGCGTTGATTCGGTTGCCTAGTGACTTTACGGCAACAACTGAAAATTTTTCAAACTGTGGCTGTGCAAACTTTTACGGCGTGCGCAATTTTCCACTGTCAATCTGCGGTGCAAAAACATCGTTTACGAAAAGTTCGCTGGGAATTCCTTTGAATAAGCGAACGGCGGCGGAAATTGTTTTCGAGTGGCACATCGGGTGCTGAAACGGCGCTGTCAACATAGCCGCCCTTGAAGGCGGCGTGTCGCGTGATCAGAACCAGCACGCGGAAGAAAAACCGAAACCGAACCCACACTCGATATGATCGATATGAAAAAGAAGCTGTCTCTCCTCAAAAAACCATTGCTTGCGTTAAGCCTGGCGGCGGCGCTGGCCGCGCCCACGTACGCGGCGGACACGGTCAAAATCGGCATCCTTCACTCACTGAGCGGCACCATGGCCATCAGCGAAACGTCCTTGCGCGACGTGTTGCTGTTCACGTTTGACGAGATCAACAAAGCCGGGGGCGTTAAGGTCGGCGACAAGAGCTACATGCTTGAGCCGGTGGTGGTGGACGGCGCTTCGAACTGGCCGCTCTTCGCCGAAAAGGCCAAACAACTTTTGGAGGAGGACAAGGTGGCGGTGGTTTTTGGCTGTTGGACTTCGGTGAGCCGCAAATCGGTGCTGCCGGTTTTTGAAAAGGACAACGGCCTGCTTTTTTACCCGGTGCAATATGAGGGCGAGGAATTGTCCAAGAACATTTTCTACACGGCGGAAGCGGTGAACCAGCAGGCGACGCCGGCGGTGGATTACATGCTCAAGCAGGGTAAGAAGAAATTCTACCTGATTGGCACTGACTACGTTTATCCGCAGACCACGAACCTGATTCTCTACAAGTACCTGCTCCTGCACGGCATCAAAATGGAGGACATCGGCGGCGGTTTCCGCAAGGACGACACCGGCAAAGTTATTTCCGCCGGCAAATATACTCCCTTCAGCCACACCGACTATCAGCAGATTGTGGCGGAGATCAAGCAGTTTGCGGCGAGCGGTGACGCTTGCGTGCTGAACACCATCAACGGCGATTCCAACGTGCCGTTCTTCAAGGAAATTGCGGCGGCGGGTTTGACGGCGTCGGATTGCCCGGTGGTTTCCTTCAGCCTGGCAGAGGATGAACTGCGTTCGTTGCCGACGAAGGACCTCGTGGGCGAACTCGGTTGCTGGAAGTATTTCATGTCGATCAATACGCCGGAGAACAAGTCGTTCCTGAAAAACTGGGATGCCTGGCTTACGACCGAAAGCTATCCGGGCGTGGTGAAGGAAAAACGCGCGATGGACAGCCCGATGGTGCTTTCCTACAACGGCGTTTACCTCTGGAAGAACGCGGTGGAGAAGGCCGGCTCGTTTGACGTGGATAAGGTGCGCGCCGCGCTGGAATCCGGCGAGATCAGCTTCACCGGCCCTGGCGGCAAGACCACGATGCAGAAGAACCATCACACGGTGAACAATGTTTATATCGGCGAAACCCGCGCGAACGGCCAGTTCAAGATTCTCCAGGAATTCAAGGACGTTGCGGGCGAGCCGTTCATCCTGAAGGGACTCGACGAGAAGCTTGCGGCCAAATAACGCCATTAATTGGAGGTTGCAAACACGAATGAGGGACTGAAAGGGGTGGAGTTGGGGGACTCCATCCCTTTCTTGTTAATAGTGGTGTTAGCGATCCCGGGCGGGGGTGGCCTCGTGGTCGTCCTCGTCCTCGAAAAAGCGAAATCGGGGACGAGGACGAGGGCGACAGTGAGTCGCAGGTTTGGAAATGAAGCTCGTATAGACGCGAAAGATGTAAATGGACAAGACTGACAAATTAGACAATTCCGAATTCCGAATTCCGAGATCCGAAAGAAGCCCGAAATCCGAAATCCGAATCCGAGGCGAGTTTAATGCCTGGTTCGGTGTTCGAGTTTCGGATTTCCTTCGGATTTCGGGATTCGGAATTCGGATTTTTACGTTGGCAATCCTTTTTGTGTGCCGGGTGGCTTCGGCGGCGCCCGATTCCGCGCCGCCTGATTCTGCCGTCCGCCAGCAACTCGTTAAAACTCTGCTCACGGAAGGCGAAGAGCAGCAGACCAATCTTACGCAGCTCGCCGGCACGGGGTCCAAACTCGTCCACGAGGTGCTGGTCGCCTGGACGCGCGAGGGTGTTTACATTTACGAGGCGGACAATTCCAAAACTCCGATTCTCCTCGAAGAACAGACGGACGCGGACGGCAAGGCGCGCGCCATCCGCATTATTGACGGACAATTTCTGAAGGATGCGAAGGGCCAGGAACTCCGCTTCGCCAGCGCGGACCTGACGGCTGCCGATACGGACATGCGCCTTCGCAGCTCCATTCAACAGACGCTGGACGCCCTGGCGCTCTCGGACCCGAATCCCGACGCGCGCCGCTCGGCGATTCTGAAGCTGGGGAATTCCGGCAAGGAGAAGAACATTGCTTTGCTGCGGGCCCGCCAGGAAAAGGAAACGGATGCGGAGGTGAAGAAATCGTTGAACGAGGCGATCGCGTTGCTGCAACTGGGCAACACCGAGGCGGCCGTGCAAATTTCCGCGGTCCAGAAGCTCGCGTCGCTGAAATCGATCGGGAGCCTGGATATTCTGAAGCGCCTGGCGGCGGATCCCAAGACGGCGCCGTCCGTGCTTAAAGAAACGAAACTGGCAATTTCGGTGATTGAACAACACATTCAATCGGTCAACTTCTTTGGCACGATTTTTCGCGGGATCAGCGGCGGTTCGATTTTGCTCGTGGTTGCGCTCGGCCTCGCCATCACGTTCGGCCTGATGGGGGTCATCAACATGGCGCACGGCGAAATGATCGCGGTGGGCGCTTACACGTGTTACGTGGTGCAGAATGTTTTCGGCTCCGGTTTCGGATTTACCATCAATCTGCCGTTCACGTTCTTTGGCCATCATTTGGGTTTTGGGATGCACATTCCCGGCCTGAACGCCACGGGGTGGTTTTATGAAAGCTATTTTCTCTTCGCGCTGCCGCTCAGTTTCCTGATGGCGGCGCTGGCGGGGCTGACCATTGAGCGCAGCGTGATTCGATTTCTCTATCGCCGCCCGCTGGAATCGCTGCTGGCGACGTGGGGCATTTCGCTCGTGATGCAACAATGTTTCCGCATGGTGTTTGGCGCGAACAATGTCCAGGTGAATTCGCCATCGTGGATGCAGGGACATTTCACCGTCAGCGATGTTCTATTTGGTTACAACCGCGTGTTCGTGATCGGTTTTGCGATTGCGATTGTCATTGGAACGTGGTTGTTGCTGGCGAAAACGCCTTTGGGCCTGCTCATTCGCGCGGTGATGCAAAACCGCAACATGGCCTCGTGCATCGGTGTCCGCACGGATCGCGTCAATATGATGACCTTCGCGTTTGGGTCCGGCCTCGCGGGTCTCGCGGGGGCGTTCCTGTCGCAAATCGGCAACGTCGGTCCCAGCATGGGGCAGGATCACATTGTGAACGCGTTTATGACGGTCGTGGTCGGGGGTGTGGGCAGCATCGTGGGCACGGTTTATTCGGCCATCGGCGTGGGCACGGGCGACCAGGTTTTGCAGCAAGTCACCGGTTCGCCGGTGGCGGGCAAGATCGTGATGCTGGTGTTGATTATCCTGTTCTTGCAGTGGAAACCCGGCGGTTTGTTCGCCATCCGCTCGCGGAGTCTGGATTGATCGGAAATAACCATGCGACGCAAAGCAACGAAGTTGGAATTGTGGTGCGTGACGATCGCGGCGTTCGTCATGATCGTCCTGCTGCCGGCGCTCAACGCCACGACCGAGGGCAGTTTTCTGCACGTCAGCAATTTCACGATCAATCTTTACGGCAAATATCTTTGCTACGGCCTGCTGGCGATCAGCGTGGATTTGTTGTGGGGATATACGGGCCTGTTGAGCCTGGGCCAGGCGTTGTTTTTCACGCTCGGCGGTTACATGATGGGCATGCATTTGATGCGGATGATTGGCGACCTGGGCCAATATCATAAACCGATTCCCGATTTCCTGGTTTTCCTGGGCTGGAGCACGCTGCCGGCCTTTTGGAAACCGTTCAGCAATTTTCCCTTCGCTTTTTTGATGGCGATGCTGTTGCCGGGCACGCTGGCGCTCGTGTTCGGATTCCTGGCGTTTCGCTCGCGCATTCGCGGGGTTTATTTTTCCATTCTCACGCAGGCGTTGACTTACGCGGCGATGCTTCTGTTCTTTCGCAACAGCCTCCTGATGGGGGGCAACAACGGTTTCACCGATTTCAAATTTATCTTCGGTTACGACCTGCGGGAGGCGGGCACGCAGCGCGGCCTTTACATGGTGACCGCGATCACGGTGTTGATTGTTTTTCTCGGCTGCCGCTGGTTGAGCCGGACGAAATTCGGGCTGGTGCAACAAGCGATTCGCGACAGCGAAAACCGCGTGCTCTTCAGCGGTTACGCGGCCGGATATTACAAGCTGTTCGTGTTCGTGCTGGCGGCGCTCATCGGGTCGATTGGCGGGATGTTGTTTGTGCCGCAAGTGGGCATCATCAACCCGAGCGAGATGGGCCCGGACAAGTCGCTGGAGGCGGTGGTGTGGGTGGCGGTCGGGGGACGCGGCACGCTGCTGGGGCCGATCCTCGGCGCGTTTGGCGTGAACGCGTTCAAGAGCTGGGCGACCCGCGCTTATCCCGATCTCTGGCAGATTTTGCTGGGAGCGCTGTTTGTGCTGGTGACGTTGTTCATGCCGAAGGGGTTGGTCGGTTTGCCCGAGCAATTGCGCGGCCTCAAGAAGCGTTATGATCTCCGGCGCAAAAAAATGACGAACGAGGCTGCCACCGCCATCAGTCCCGCAGTCGGTGAACTTGGGTCTGAAACGCGCGGGCGGGACGCCCCTGCCACTATTGCTGAAATTGAATGAGCACACCGCTGCCAAAATTTGTTTTGATGCTGGAAGAGGTGAACAAAACCTTTGACGGCTTCAAGGCGATTTCGAATCTGACGCTTTACATGGATGAAGGCGAGTTGCGAACCATCATCGGCCCGAACGGCGCGGGCAAAAGCACGATGCTGGATCTCATCACCGGGCGCACGAAGCCGGACACGGGGAAGATTGAATTTGGCCGGGACACGGATTTGACGCGGCTCAACGAATACCAAATTAACCGGCTCGGCATCGGCCGCAAATTTCAAACGCCGTCGGTTTACATCGACCACACGGTGTTTGAAAATATCTGGCTGTCGCTCAAAGGCAGCCGCGCGGTTTGGACCACGATTTTTGCGCGGCTTTCATCGGACGAACGGGATCGCATTCATGAGGTGCTCAACACGGTGGGGCTCTCGGAAAAAGCCGGCTGGAAGGCCGGCGCGCTGAGCCACGGGCAGAAGCAATGGCTCGAAATCGGCATGTTGCTCGCGCAGGACCCGAAGCTTCTGCTGGTGGACGAACCGGCGGCGGGCATGACCGACGAGGAAACGCACAAGACCGGTGAGTTGCTGCTGAGCCTCGAAGGCAAACACAGCATTGTGGTCATCGAACACGACATGACGTTCGTGCGGCAGATCGCGCGCAAGGTCACGGTGCTGCATCAAGGCACGGTTTTGTGCGAGGGAACAGTGGATGAGGTGCAGAATGATGAGCGGGTGATTGAGGTTTACCTGGGAAGAAAGAAAAAGGCGGCATGAGCGTGAAAATCCGAAATCCAAAATCCAAAATCCGAGGTGCGGATGGGCGGTGGAACGATTGCCATCTTACTCGGAATTCGAGCTTCGGATTTCATTCGGATTTCGGATTTCGGATTTCGGATTTTATACCGTGCTAACCCTTTCCAACATCACAGTCTCGTACGACGGCTCGCGCATCTTGCGCGGGGTGAATCTCACCGTCCCCGAGCGCAGTCTCGTATGTTTGATGGGGCGCAACGGGGTGGGCAAAACGACGACGTTGAAATCGATCGTGGGGCTGGCGCGGACCGAGGCTGGTTCCATTACGCTGGCGGGCGCGGAATTGAGCGGTTTGAAACCGGACGAGCGTGCGCGGCAAGGTTTGGGTTATGTCCCGCAGGGACGCGATATTTTCCCGCATCTCACTGTCTGGGAGAATCTCAAGATCAGCCTGGTGGTGCATAAGGCCAAAGCCAACGGCCAGGTGGACCGGGTGTTGGAATTGTTTCCGGTGCTCAAGGAAATGTTGCAGCGCAAGGGCGGGGTGCTCAGCGGCGGGCAGCAGCAGCAATTGGCGATCGCTCGCGCTTTGCTGACGGACCCGAAAATATTGATCCTAGACGAGCCGACTGAGGGAATTCAACCAAACATCATCGACCAAATCGGCGATACGCTTTTGAAAATCAAAGCGGAGGGAAAGATCAGCATTTTGCTGGTGGAACAGTATTTGGATTTTTGCATTAGTGTCGGCGACAGCTTTTATATCATGGACCGGGGTGCGGTGGTGGCGGAGGGGCCGATCAAGAATTTGAATGAGCCGGAGGTGCGCAGGCACTTGACGGTTTAATTTTTCCAGGGATGGGTCAATCGATAGAACAACGGCGCTTGGTTATGGCGATTGAGAGGGATTAGTAGCTTATTCCGCAACGGTGGCGGCTTGGGTTCGGCTGGAAATGTAATCGGCGATGGCTTCCGAAAACTCCGGGCTATGCGCGAATCGTTCAAAGAGCACGTCGGCGAGGGTTTGAACGTGAAGGAGGCAGCTTCTCGTAAGGGAGCAGTCAAAGGTGCCGTTCTCAAAATATTTGTTGGAGGGACAACCGCCCCCGCAGATCGGGAAATAGGCGCACTCGGACTGACATTTGGCGATGCCGAGGCCGATTTGGCGCCGCAACGATAGATACCGCGGGTCGGCAATGATGTCTTCAACCTCCTTCAGGTGGTCCACTTCTCCAACGACAAATTGGTTGGGGTTTTCTGGTGTCCCGTTCGCCAGTTCAGGGGAAAACGTGGAAATCCTGCCGTCGGCACGAATGGTCAGAATCCGCATTCCCTGGGTGACATCGGGAGAGGCAACGAAATTTGGAATGGTTTTTCGCAGCGCAATCTTGCTGCTCAAATTATCGAACTCCCGGATAGACAGCCGCCCGCCATCTTGCTTCCAGAGTTCGACCAGCCGCGTCATGAAATCGGCATAACGTGATTGCCGATCGCCGGTCAGTGCCGGCAACCCGGATTCGAGGATCGATGAATCGGTGTTGGCTGCCTCGATTTCCTCCACGTTAAATCCGATGGACTTGAATCCATTTTCAGAAAAGAAACGGAAAATCTCGTCCGGATAGGCCAGCGAATCCCGGGTTAGCACGCAGATGCCCGCATACGAGATTTGATTGCGCTTCAAGCAGCCGACGCCGCGCATGGCGTCGGCAAACGATCCGCGGCCATTCCAGCCTTTGCGGTTTTGATCATGCAGAAATTCCGGTCCGTCAACGCTTACGCCGACCTCCACTTTGTGCGCCTGGAAAAAATCGCACCAGTTTTGATTAATGAGTGTGCCATTCGTCTGGAATGAATGCCGCAGCTTTTTGGCATAGACGTTGTTTTTTGCGAGGATGTCATAGGCCTGTCGATAGAATGCCAGGCCCGCCGCCAGGGGCTCGCCGGCGTGCCACAGAACCGTGGGGGACGGCGATAACAGGTTACTCCTCAGAATCAATGCCGAAGCGCGGTCGAACAAGTCCAGCGGCATCCTTTGCTGCTGCGCCCGGCCGGCGGCAGGCAGGTAACAGTAGCGGCAGTTCAAATTGCAACGGCTGGTTGCCTGGAAAACAATCAGATCAATCGCCATCGTCGTTTCCTGTTCGAATTACCGCACGCGAACAAGCCGGAGCCGGCTAAAAACATCCGGTTGAGACAAGAGTGTCTGCCGCAGATTATTCGCCGGTGGCTTTGGCCGCCTGTTGGAATTTCTCCAACGCGAACTGGACCGCCTCGTGTTGCACCGAGCCCAGCTGGCCCAAATTGTTGAAGTTGGAAAGAAACTGACCGCCATCGACAAATGTATCTCTCCAATGCCCGCCATCAGTGAAGGAATCTCTGAACGAATCCGCATCTTTAAGCCGTTCGCCCAACAGTTGTACGGTAGCGATCGCGTCTCCCTTCATCTGAAAGGAGATTTTTTCGACTGCTTTTTGGAGATCGGCGGGTTCGCGCAGTTTGGCCGCCGCTTTCGTGGATGATTTTTGACTCATAGCTCTAATATATAAGTTTATTATGGTTAATTGGAAATCGTGGTTACAGCCTTTCACGATTGTGAATCCCTATGTCGGTGTGAGTAAGGGCATCTTCCTCTGTTTTTTCAAAAGGTCAAGCTTTAGTCAGAAAAAAATTCTCCACTTTGCGGCTGGAGAGATTCCCGGAGTTTGACACATCCTCGCGGACTTGCGCCCTTGTAATCACACTGTTCAAATCACGACAATGATGAGTCCGTTTGATGAAACGATCCAGAATTGGCCTTACAGAATTTAAGACGTTTTGGTCCTTTATTTTCAAGGCTTTGAATCAGGTCTTAACAAATCTCGTCAAGTGAACCATCTTATGGCATGTCCACTGCTTGAGGGACGGCATGGCCATTTTCGTCAAAACTAAAACGTCACAGACGTTTGACGACAGCCATTTCTTCCAGCGCCTCACGCTGATCGACATCTGCTGCGGACCTCCCATTCAGTCCTGAACCTTCCAGCACGTTCCGGTTCCACCGAACCATTGTCTCTAGAATTTTAACCGTCGGTTTTATTTGTACTTATGGGTTTTGGACATTCACATCCTAAAAAGAATCGCAGAGTCCGTTCCGTCACGAAAGAAGCGCAGCACGGTCTGGCGCATAACGAAGGCAAGGAGCATCACGATGCGCCGGGTCACGCGTTCGATCCCGGCAAGCATCATCACGCCGACAAACCGGGCGCGCAGAGCCAATATCACGCGCCGCCCGCCGGCCAGAACTGGCCGCCGTTTCCGGATCTTCCGAGTTCGCATCATCCGCACCCGGAACATCCCGAGGGTTATGCGTGGAAACCGGTGCAGCATGCCGATTACGGCGAGGTGGGCCACGTGCCGCCCGGACACGCGCATCCGGAAATTTTCGATCCCGCGATCCGCCAGGGCGCCTGGGCGAAATATCGCGAAGCCGAACTCGGTTCGAAGGGCTGGAAGGAGGAAGTCGAGCGCTGCATCGAATACGGCCTCGAAGCGGCGCCTTCAATAAAGGATCGCACGATTTCGACTTTCGCCCGCGGCGAGTTGCCGCACTTCGCCGGCATCAACACGTTTTGCAAAACGCATTACCTCGAGGACGTCAAAAAGGTTTCGGGCTTCGATGCCGCGGTCATTGGCGTGCCGTTTGATATCGGCACTACGTATCGCAGCGGCACGCGTTTCGGCCCGCAAGCGATCCGCCGGATTTCGGCGCTTTATGGCACTTACAATTACGAACTCGGGGTTGACCTGCGCGAATCATTGAAGTGGTGCGACGTCGGCGACGTGTTTGCGATTGCGAACATCGAAAAAGGTTTTGACCAAATTTCCAAGGCCGTGGCACACGTGCGTTCCAATGGCGTGTTTCCCATCATGCTGGGGGGCGATCATTCGATTGGTTATCCGGACGTTCGCGGCATTGCGCCTTACATCGACGGGCCGGTGGGAATCATTCACATCGACCGGCACGTGGACACGCAGGAAACGGACATGGACGAGCGCATGCACACGTGCCCGTGGTTTCATGCGACGAATATTCCCAACGCGCCGCCGGTGAATCTGGTGCAGCTCGGCATCGGCGGCTGGCAGGCGCCGCGGCCCGGCGTGAAGGTGGGCCGCTCGCGGGGGACCAGCGTGCTCACCATCGAGGACATCGTGATGATGGGCGTGGACAAGGCCGCGGAAATCGCGCTCGACATAGCGTGGAGCAATGGCGCAAAGGCGGTTTATCTGAGCTTCGACGTGGATTCGCTCGACGCGGGATTTGTTCCCGGCACGGGCTGGCCGGAACCCGGCGGTTTCCTGCCGCGCGAAGTGTTGCGCCTGCTGCGGCTGGTGGCCCGCGAAGGTTTGTGCGGCATGGAGGTCGTGGAAGTCGCGCCGCAATATGACGTGGGCGATAAAACCGCGCTGATCGGCACGCGCGCGATCATGGACGTGCTCGCGACGCTGGTGAACGAGGGCAAGCTCGGCAGGAAGCCCGAAACCAAATTGCCGCCGCCACCGTATTGGCCGGAGCGCAAGAAGAAGAAAGCGGGGAAGAAATGAACGTGCGCTTAAACCACTGGCATCGCGCGGCAGGGACGGTGCACCGCGCCGTCCGCGGCGCAACTTTGAGGCGTGATTTGCACCACGGGCGTGATTGTTCCGCCCGCTACTGCGCGGGCGGGGACGGCGCAAGCGCGCCGTCCCTACCATCATTGGCGACTTTATGACTGACCCGTTGCAACAACGACCATTGCGGTGGGAGTCGCTGACGTGGGAGGAAATTGGTTCGCTGCGTCAGTCGGGGATGAATTTGTGTCTGCTGCCGGTAGGCGCCACGGAGCAGCACGGGCCGCACCTTGGCGTGGGTATGGATTCGCGCAACGCGACTTTGCTCTGTGAGGCAGTCTCGCGCGAAACTGGAGCGCCGGTTTTACCCACGCTAAGCTACGGCTGTTCCCTGGGGCACTCGCACCGCTGGCCGGGCACCATCGCATTGCAGCCGCAAACGGTCATTGATTCCGTCGTGCAAATCTTCGAATGGATTTACCACGCCGGGTTCAGGCGGCTGATCGTCGTGAACGGCCATGTCGGCAACTTCGCTCCGCTCCGTTGCGCCCTGGAAATCATCCGCAGCCGATTCGACGACGCGCTGGCGCGCATTTGCAACGTCGCGGAAATCAGCGCCCGGGTGCGGGCGAGCTTTTTTGCGGATGCCGAGGACTGGCATGCGAATCTGGCGGAAACCTCCCTGATGATGGCGCTGGCGCCGGAATTGGTGCGCCCCGACAAATTGAAAGCGTCCGATGACGAAGACCGCACCGCGGGCCTAGTCTTCACGCATCCGGTGAATCGCACGAGCAAAAACGGCGTCACCGGTTTTCCCAGCCGCGCGACCGAAGCGCACGGCAAAACATTATTCCGCATGATGGCCGAGGACCTTTCCGCCCTCGTTCTCCGCGGCCTGGCGGAACAACCACCGCTGGAACACAGTTATTTTTCTCCCGTCGCATGAACTCCGCACCGAAATTAAAATCCCGAAAACTTAGTTTGCCAAAATCGCGCGGTCTCGCGCCGAACGGGGCGCCGGATTCGCACAGCGCGGGTCCGAGCACCGCTGAACTCAAAAGCATCAAACAAAAACTGATCGGGCAAGGCGTGAAATATTGCGTCGGCGCGTATGTGGATATTCACGGAGTACCGAAGGGGAAATTTGTCCCGATCGATCACTTCGAGCATTTCGCGCACGGCTCCGAGCTTTACACCGGTTACGCGTTGGACGGCCTTGGCCAGGCGCCCAATGACGACGAAATTTCGTCCGTCCCGGACCTGAACCACATCATCCAGCTGCCGTGGCAAAAGGAAGTCGCGTGGATGCCGGCCGACAACGCGTTTCACGGCAAACCTTATCCGCTCAACTCGCGCGT
>Ga0265338_10007312_pt1 | contig 13774 bp, 17 predicted proteins | sample 42126metaG_FD_193579 | JGI IMG/M metagenome (GOLD analysis project Ga0265338, IMG submission 193579) | Rhizosphere microbial communities from Carex aquatilis grown in University of Washington, Seatle, WA, United States - 4-21-26 metaG | ecosystem: Host-associated > Plants > Roots > Rhizosphere... | reverse complement strand
CTTCTAGGGGGAGCGGCTTCGTGCTCACCTGGCGGGTGGGCCTCTTCCTGTCCTTGATCCCCATCTCCCAGACCCAGTAGGCCCCCTTCTCGGTGCTCGCCTTCTTCGTCATCGGGTCCCCCTACGCGGCCAGCGCTTGCGCGAGCACGATGTCCTTCGGGTAGCCGGGGCCGCAATCCACGTGCGTCCCGAGGTGCGGGTAGGCGTGCGTCACGTCGATGTGCTCGCAGAGCCCGCGCTTGCCGGCAAGGATGTCCGCGGGGGTAAGCCACACGAGCGGGATGTTGAACTGCCGTGCCTTCGCGGCGACGAGCTTCGCTACGAGCGCGAGCATCCGCTGGCCGTACGGATCGAGCCACTCGTCCCGCGTCTGCTTCGCGTAGCCCGCCTGCTCGATGCCGATCGAGCGCGGGTTCACCCCGGGCGCGTGCCACGCGATGTGCTCGTCCTTCACACACTGCACGATCGAGTCGTCATCGACGACGTAGCCCGAGCTAGCGGGCTCGGGCGGTCCCATCTTGAAGTAGGCCGCGACGCCCTCCGCGGACGAGTGGTACTCGCCCACCTCGGCCGAGTGGAGCACGATGAGGTCCACGACCGTGCGGTTCGCCCATTGCCAGTCCCGCGCCTGAATGAAGGCGATCGGCGGGAGACCTGTCGCCGGAACAGGTACGGGCTCGATGAAGAGAGTCGGATCTACGAGAGCGCGAGTCGCGGCGTCCACGATGCCGATGCCGGAAAGGCCGCGACGTGTCCGGAACGTCTTCGTCGCCTGCTCGGTGTTGTGGCCGAAGCTGCCGTCCACGGCGATCGGCCACGCTGCGAACGCCGACCAGTCCGGAGGGCGCGTCTCCGTGCGCTGCACCGCCTGCCAGGCGGCCACGTCATGCCCGACCATTCCGAGGGTCAGGTCACGCCAGAGACTGGGGGCCGGTTTGATCACGAACCAGAGAATACCACGGTCCCATAGTTTGGAAGTAACTCCCGACAAGTCCTGACTTTCCCGGCGCTGGCTTGACGGCAATACCCGCGGCGGCTATCTTGGCTATCCAGCTACATGAGCTTCACCATCCAGGTTCCGAGCATGATGACGGTGTCGCTGCCCGACGGTGGCAGCGGAGTGATCCGGAAAGGCGACCGAGTGTCGCTCCACGTGTCGCATGCTACGCCCGGAGCCGCTCCCGTCAGATACACGCTGCGTGTAAATGCTCCGTTGCCGGTCGTTTCTCGTTGGGAACGCGCTCGGTTGTGGGTGCTGGGACTGCTCGGACGCTGACTCGCCCGCCCATCGCCTCGCCGACCTCTGCGGTTAGAGCGAGACGTACATCGTGCGCGACTCCTCGATCCAGTCGCCGGTGTAGAGCAATCGGATGATGTCGTGCGACGAGGACTTCGTCGCGGCGCCCTGCGCGCCGACCGGTGGTGGATTGGTGCGGCCGCCGACGAATCGCATCGTCAGCGGAGCTGTCCCGGACCCGTCGGCCTTCGGCTTCGTCGCGGTCCAGGCACCGATCGTGTAGCCATGCCCAGCGTCGAGCTGGATGATGTCGAGGATGATCTCCGAGTTCGCCATCTGCGCGTTCGCGGGGAACGTCAGCTCCAGCGTTCCGATGCTAGCGCGAAGGTTCACGACAATCCTGGCGGCCTTGCTGACGTCGACCGTGAGCTTCTGACCTGCGCTCGTCGCCGGCCACGCGATTGTCTGGCTCGCGAGCTTCACGCTAGAGATCGAGATCGGCTGCCCGGTCTGCCCGCTGGTGCCCGTCGCAGAGATCGACGGGGCGCCAGCGATGGACGACCGCACCGCTAGCTTCTGGAGCCCCTCGACGTCGAAGCCGCCGGTCGAGCCGTTGATGATGCAGTTGTCGGAGTCGGCCTCCTGCGAGATCCCCTGAAACCCAGCCGAGGTCAGGACGACGTTGCGCGATGCGTTCGCGAAGTGGATCCCGCCAAGGTGGTTACCCTCGGTCCACGGCCGGAGAAGCATGTTGTCCGTCGCAGTGGTTCCACCTGGGACGCCGTTTATGACGTAGCCCCAGCCACCGTTACCCTCCGCATTCGAGTTCGCGAACGTCGAGCCCTGTCCGAAGTGCCAGTAGCCGTGGAGCGCGTTCCCCTCGGAGATGCAGCCGTCGAATGTCTGCCCACCCTGCTCCGCGCCTGCGTCCGTAGGGAGATGGAAGCCGGAGCCCGTGACCGAGTTGTAGGACCGCGAGTGGTCCCAGTACGTGTGGTCGTTCGACCCGTGCACGTCGAGCCCGGGCCCATACCAGTTGCCCTTGATGAAGATCCCGTCGCCGTAGCAGGCATCCACGAAAACGCGAATCTTGGCGTGCCCCGTGTGGTGCCCAACGAGACCGTACCCGGCCTTCTTCGAGCCGTTGATCTGGATGTCCTCAAAGCGGGACATCGGGTTCGAGAAGACGATCATCGGCACGCCCGGCGAGAGCGGCCCTCCCCACTTGATGATCGTCGAGCCCCATCCCTCGCCCTGCATGACGCCCGCGAGCATCGGGCGGTTGCCCCAGCTCCCGCCGGGCGCGGGCTCCGTAGCCGGGTTGTAGCCCCAGATCAGAGTCGATGAGATGAGGTACGTCCCCGCCTGCAGGACCGCACGGCGGTTCCGAGCGGCGGTGAAGAACGCCTGAAGCCCTGCTGTCGAGTCGGTCGTCCCAGTCGGATCGAGCCCCGCGAACTGAGACGAGATGAGCAGCGGCACGGGGACGGCTGCCGACAATGCTGCGCGAGCTACCCCCGTTTGCGACGATGGGACTGCCACCGGAGCGCACGCAAGCGCGGCGAGCAGAGCAACGACGAGGAGTAGGGTCTGTTTCATGGGGACACCGCGATCCGAGCGATCTTGCCAGCGCGCACATCGGCGAGTCGTACAGCGAAGTCGTCGGCCTTCGCCTGCTCCTGCGCCGCCTGTTCTGCGTGCGCATTCGCCAGCGCCTGCGCGCTCTGCCTTTCCAGCGGGTGCAGCGCGCCATCCGGAAGCTCGGCAAGACGAGTGGCGATCTGCTTATACATGTCGGCCAGCCCGGAGATGGCGGCCACACCGTTCGATACGATCTCGTGCGTGTCCGAGAGCCACTTCTCGTCCGGCACGAAGTTGTTTTCATCGGGATCGTAGCGATGCCCATAGGGAGGCGTCTCCGCGGCGTCGCCGAGAAAGACCATGTGCTCACCGTCTGCGACTCGCGCAGCGATCTGCTCAGGAGTACGGTGAACTCCACGGGTGAACCCTGGGTCACCCGGGAGCTTGACCGGGAGAATCGAGAACACGAGGCCCTTGGGGTTGAGATTTGCGACTCGCATTTTCATCACCCTACTTCGTTCCGACAGAGGCTCTCATCTGGCATGTAGCCGTGTTGCTGGTTCCGTTGACGACCGAGCACGAAATGCGATCACCGGCAGCAACGCTGACTGTACCGGAAGAGTTTGCCGCTGTAGCGTTCGCCGCGATCGTGCAGGCCAAGACAGTGTCTACCCCATTCACGCGAAAGGTTGCGGTTTCGGCTGATGCCGCATTCGCTGTGCCGAGAATGGCGTAGAGCGTACCGGCCGTGACTGCGACAGGAGACACCGTTTGGCCGCGCGCTTCGGTCGTTTGCACGACGTCGTTTAAGCCCAGGAAATTGGTGCCCGTCCCGGTGAGCATCGTCACACCGGCCCACGACCAGAGCATCTCGGCAGCTTGTCCCGTCGGCCCCGTCGTACCTGTCGGGCCCGTGGCACCCGTCGGCCCCGTCGGCCCCGTCGCGCCCGTCGGCCCCGTGCGTCCCGTCGGGCCCGTGACACCAGTCGGACCAGTGGCGCCCGTCGGGCCCGTGACACCAGTCGGACCAGTGGCACCCGTCGGGCCCGTGACACCAGTCGGACCAGTGGCGCCCGTCGGGCCCGTGACACCAGTCGGACCAGTGGCGCCCGTCGGGCCCGTGACACCAGTCGGACCAGTGGCGCCCGTCGGGCCGGTGGGTCCCTTCAGTGACACCCAGACTCCCGCATCGTCCACGACCTCCGGATCATCGAGCGTCGTGTCGTAAAAATACGTGCCCGCGCGCGCCGCCAACGGATCTGGCTTGAAGCTGGTTTGTCCTTCGCCAGCAATCACGCCGATTGCAGCGTTAGTGACGGTCCCAGGATAGCCAGGCGTATTGGGCTGAGGCGTACCCCCGTCTTGCGTGATCGTAACCAAACTCGTCGGGTCATTTTCGACCGCTCCGACGATGCTGCTCAACAAGCACGCGCCGGTCGCCAGAATATCCAGCTCTGAGCCTACTCCTAGCGAGACAAATGAATGCGTCACCAACCCCTGCACGGTCGATTGGTCCACACGGAGAGCGAATACGATGCCATCGGGGACAACGATCGCCGGGAACTGCACCCCCGCGTCTGGGGTGAATGTAGCTCCAAACACCTCAAGCCGCGCATTGCTCGCCGCCATCTCAGTGAACGTCAGGCACGGGACACCTGGAACGCTCGACGTGTAGTGGACGGTCAGCGGACCCTGAACCACGGTCAGGTCTTCGACCTGCGCTCCATCGTCAAAGTCTACTGTCGGGGGCACCTGACAACCTGGGTAGCCACTCAGTGTCGACCCGAACAGCACCCACGGTGCACCGCCGCTTGCCGTGATCGTGAGCGCGTCGCCAGGTTGATCGCACAAGATCACTTGTGGGCGGGCGCGCGCCGTGACCAGCGCCATCACGTCCGTCCACGTCACCGCATCGCCGGTACCGTCCGAACGCCAGATGATCTGGCAGCCTATCCCCGCCTCCCCCGTCGGTCCCGTCACCCCCGTCGGTCCCGTCACCCCTGTCGGTCCTGTCGGGCCCGTCGGGCCCGTCGCGCCTGTCGCGCCCGTGCGTCCCGATGGGCCCGTCGCGCCAGTGTTCACCGCAGAGCCAGGCACACCCGTCGGTCCGGTGGGACCAGTTGGCCCCGTCGAACCAGTAGAGCCCGTATTCGCGGCTCCGCCCGGCGTACCCGTTGGGCCCGTCGTCCCCGTCGGGCCCGTCGGGCCCGTCGCGCCAGTGTTCACCGCAGTGCCAGGAGTCCCCGTCGCCCCCGTCGGGCCCGTCGGGCCGGTACTGCCGGTCGGGCCTGTCGATCCGGTACTGCCTGTCGGACCCGTTACTCCGGTCGGACCTGTGCGCCCTGTGGCGCCAGTGCTCCCCGTGTGGGCCGTCGGACCTGTGCTCCCCGTGCTTCCAGTCGGACCTGTGAGCCCCGTCGGACCAATCGGTCCTCCACCCGGCGGTCTGCGTGGCGTGCCGCGTCCTGACGTCCCTGTCTTGTCTCTCACCATCGCTCAGGCCTCAGCGATCCACGCTCACGGTGACGGGCAGGAGCGCGAAGCCGCCGCGCTCGGGCTCGTAGAGCGCACACGGGGTGCCCGCGCTCGCCGGCACCTCGATGTGCCGCCCCTGCTCACACCACTGCGTCCCTGGCCCCGTGTACTTCGCTGCGATCTTCTGACCGCGAGCCGCGAGCCACGAGGACGGGTCCACCTTCACGAGCTTCCCTCCCGGCTGAAACTGCGTGACGCTGAAGAACACGTGACCGAGCGACTGCCCGATCTGCTGGCCGCGCCCGACGTACTGCCCCTCCTGCACCGACGGCGTGACGCCGTCGTACATCAAGATCACCGGCTCGTCGTGGCACGAGAGCTGGAGGAACTTGTCGCCCACGGCAGCAACGCGTCCGCCCGCCGTCGCGTACACCGCGCTCCCCGCGGGGGACCCGATCGACAAGCTCGGGTCGCACGTCTTGCTCTGGTTCGCGCCAGGGCACGCCGTGACGCCGCCCTCCTGCACGACCGCGCGATGTGGACGGAAGAGAGCCTTCACGAGACCGATGGCGGCGACAGTGCCGAGGACGTAGGGAGCGGTGCTCATACGAAATCCTCCTGGGTTCCGAGAAGGCGTAACACGCCGCCCTCGAACGTGGTCACGACCGTCGTGTTCGGACCCGTCGTCACGACGACCGAGTAGGTGTGCGGTGACGAGTCCGGAATGTTGAGCGCGTCGACAAAAGAGAGCGTCGTGTCGTACACGACCGCGCTCGCTGGGTTCGGTGGCGTGAACGACGACTTCATCACAGTCGGCGGGCTATTCGGATTTCCGTCGATCAGAAGTTCGACCTGGAAGTCTGCCTTCCCGCTCGGCGTAGACACAGCGAAGAGCGCGTAGAACGTCGCCTCCACCCCGGTCGGCTTGTTGCTCGACGTCCCGAAGGTTGCGATCGTCGTCGTCGTGTTCGGTGCAATCGTCTGTGCAGAGACCTCCGAGCCCCCGAGAAAGCCAAACGTGCCTCCCGTGAAAACGGCGCCCATGACGAGCATCCCCATGAAGCGAGTTCCGTCGCTCGCACCGACCACCTGCGAGTCCGCCACGGTCGAGCCGGCAGTCGGCACCGCTTGGCTATGCGCCACGCCGAGCGCCTCGGCCGTGCTCGCGAGGTAGCAGCTCACGGTTGGCGCTCCTTCAAGGAAGCCGCCCCCAGCGTCCGCGGTAGCCGCCGCCTCGATCGTCACCGTAAACGTGTAGCCGGCCCCTGCTCCCGCCAGCGTGAGCCCGATGACGACGTAACCATCTGGAAGCGCTGCGATGGCAGCGTTCGTCAGCTCCGCGAGGTTGTCCGCTTCACTGCTCTGCACGATCCGCGTCACGAGCGAGGCTGGGCCCGAGATCGTGGCGCTGCCGTACCGGGACATCGTCCTTGGAATCTACCAGGACTTGTCCCCCGGCAACAGGTGCGGCATTCTTCCCCCAGGATGCCGGCGGCGGTACAGCGATTCTCGGCTGAGATCCCGTGGGTTCTGGTGCAGCCGACCCCGACCAGCTTCCGGGTCACCTGTGAGGTCTGTGGCTCCACGGGAGAGTTCAACGACCCCAAGACGGTCGTGGCGGTCGCTCGGGCCCACCGCGCCCACCAAGCCCCCCAGGGCTCCTTCCGCCTCGGTGACGCCGTCGCCGCCGTCGCGAAGCCCATCGCTCGCGCCGTCGGCATGGAGAGCTGCACGCCGTGCGAGGCGCGACGCCGCATGCTGAACAGGATAGGATCCCGCTGATGGCCGGCCTCTCCCAGGACGAGATCCAGGCGATGAGCGACGCCTACCTGATGGGCGAAGACATCTCGGGGACGCCGAAGGCCCAGGACATGGCGCGCGCATACGCGGACCGCGTGCAGCGCGAGTTCCGGAAGCTGAAGGGGCAGATCGACGTCGAGTTCACCGAGCGGGACCCGTACCGGAGCCACGAGGAGCTGGCGCACGACGTGCTCGTCAACAAGCGCATGTACGTCTTCACCGGCTTCTCCGACACGCCGCTCTGGTCCCCCGAGATCAACTGGCAGGCGCGAGCCGTCCACGACTTCGATCACGTGATGGCGAACACGGACTTCTCCCTCGGGGGCGAGCTACACGCGTTCCAGGTGGGCGCTGCGAAGATGCCGCAGCTGGAGCCGCTCTTCCTCTCCGAGGTCGCGCTCCAAGCCGCCGTCTCCGTCGTCACCGGCTCCTTCGCTCCGGGGAAGCAGAAGGTCGTGCTCGCGTCGCCCGACATCGCCAAGATCGCCCAGCGCTATCGCCGGAACTCCGACGAGGAGACGCGCGAGGCCGCCGAGGTGTGGGACGCTGCCGGCGCGCTCAAGTTCATGGCGCCCGAGGAGATGATGACTCTGCTCGCCGCGAACGGCGTGCCGTTCGAGCAAGCCCTCACGCTCGTCATCGCCGCCGAGACGGCGGAAGACCTGTCTGTCGCCACGACAGAGGCCTGATGTACGCTACGCCGTACGTGCATCCTGGTGGCTTCGGGAGCGTCGGCTTCCTCGAAGACATCCGCGATGACTCGATCACCGTCGCCGACCCCATCTTCGGCTCCATCATCGTCTCTCCTGAAGACTGCTTCGGCGTCATCAGCACCGAGACGGGATCGATGCTCCCGGCAGTGAGCCCGGCGCTCATCCGCTCGCCGACGTCGTCGCACCTGCTACCGGAAGAGCAGCAGCTCGCCGCGAACAAGGGCGAGGTCGTCATGCTCAAGCCTCGGCACTTCGAGGGGGAGGCGTTCCCGAGCGGCTACCCGCACGCCTGGAAGATCATCCGCCGCTGGCGCGAGGGCGTCGCCCCCGACTGGCGCACCGTCGCGCTCTCCGCCATCTTCGCCCGCTTCAGCATCCAGCGCCCCATCGAGGAGGCCGAGGAGCTGTTCCGCGCGTTCGGGCCCACCATCCGCGACGCCATGCTCCGCGGGACGCTCCCGACCGAAGCGCAGCTCCTCCGGTTCAAGGGGATCAAGGGGACGCGAGCGACGCGGCAGCTCACCTCGGGCAAGCGACGCGGCGAGTACTCGTGGGACGACATCCCCGCGATCCTCTCCATCTTCGAGTGGGCCCCTTGGGTCGCCGAGCAGGCAGCGACGAGCAAGGACTACTCGCGCGACTTCAGGAACCTCATCGCGTCCGAGTGGGCGCCGCGCGGGCTCGGCATCGCGAAGATCAGCTTCACCATGATGCTCATGGGGCGCGACGCCGCGTGCATGGACACGCGGATGCAGCGCTACTTCTTCGGCGAGTACGAGGCCGAGGAGTCGTCGTTCTCGTTCGGGGCGCTGGAGGACGAGGAGACCGAGATCGGTCACTCCCCCGAGCGCGTCCAGTTCGAGAAGAAGACCAGCCGGCGCCGCACCGGGAAGGAAGCGCGGGGCGTCACCGAGAAAGCCATCGCGACGTACGCCGCGCTCGAAGACAAGCTCGAAGAGACGCCCTACTTCGACCCGGACTGGGCCATGCCGTACGCGAAGGCGCAGTGGATGCTGTGGGAGACGCTCGGGCGCACTGCGACGACCGCGAGCCACGGCGCGCTATGGGACGTCATCGGGCCGCTGATCGAAGGCATCGATCGGGGACTGGGATGACCTACGCCTACACCCGCAATACCGACGGTACGGTCACGATCATCGCGACCAACAGGACGTACTGGCCGGACCTCGGCTACGTCATGGCCGAGTGTTCGGGGTATCTTCCGCAGTTCGTCCGTAGCTACGAATCTCTCGACGACGCCGAGAGCGAAAGCGCGCGGCTTCAGTTCATCGCCGATGACGTGTGGCCCGAAGCGCGTTTCTCGGTGCTCCCTGCGCGAGATATTCCGTAGGATACAGGCTCGGGGGCAAGAAGAGCGGCGACGAACGTCCTGACCTCAGCGCAGTACCGAGCGTAGTACCGAGACCGAGCGCGGCGCCGGTCGAGCTTCGTCAGCACCTGCACGCGACGAAGCTTCACGCGAGCGGCACCGACGGGAGCGCCTTCCTCACCGCAGCGAGGAAGTCCGCGGGGTCCTCGATGGCGTCGAACGTCGAGCACGTCGGCGCCTCGTGGAGCACTCCTGGCACCGTCCCGTCCGCAGCGCCCGCCGCACAGAGCAGCCCGCAGAACGGGCACACGAACTTCACCTGGGGCTCGAACACCTCGCTCGTTGAGATCGGATGAGCCTTTGCAACGTCCGCCCACTCCCGCACGAGCTTCACGGTGATGTCCTTCAGATACTCCGTGCGAGCGACGTCCCCCTCCGGGAGCGTCCCTAGCTCCCCCGCGAGCAACCGTTCGTTCAGCTCCGCGTTGAGTTCCGTGTTGCTGATCCCGCCCATGGTGATCATGGTCCGGGCACCGTGAGATGGCCCCGTCGGGATCTTCTTCCAGACACACGGAGACCCCACGGCGGCCTCGCACGCCGGGCACTCCACGTGCTGCGTGGCCGGAGCGCTCGTCCTGACTGGTTCCCTCATGGCGTCATCACTCTCCATCGACTGCCGCACGCGCGCCGCACGAACGTCGGCTTCTTGAACATCGCCTCGGGAAGCGCCGGGAGCCCGAAGCGCCGGAGCCGCGACTCGGCGAGCCGCCGCTGAGCGCGAGAGACCCGACGACGGCGAGCAAGGAGGCTCTCTCCCTCCTGAATGAACTTCTTGATCTCGACGTGGAGCGAATCCTCGTAGCTCCGGGCACGCCGGTACGGCTCGCGCCGGTAGATGACGACGACCGTCTCGGTCTGCCCAGAGTAGTGCCGTGAGGGCCAGACATCGGCGAGGCGCACCGGCCAGGGCTCGAACGTCACCGGAGCCCCGCCCGCCGCGGCCGCCCGCGGTTGAAGCACTGCAGCTCGCACGGGCCGCAGTACCCGATCTTGATCCCCGATATCATCTCGGCGATCGCGTCCGCCGTGCGCTCGACCGCATCCTTGTCCTCCGACGCCTCGCTCGCGTGGATCCGCTCCCACGCGTTCCGGCGCGCCAGGTTCGCCTGCTCGGCCTTCTTGTTGATGAGCTTCCCCTCGGGGACGGACGGGAGCCGGATCAGCTCACCGTCATCCACGAGCAAGAACTCCGTCGGGTACAGGAAGTCCGTCGCATGCCCGAACTCGTGAAGCGCGATCGCGGCGAGCGTCTCCGGCGGCAGAATCGCTGCAGCCACCGGGGCGAAGATGATCCGTCGCCCCGTGTCCTCGCACGCCGCGAAGTGCCTCGGGGAGTCGTGGACCAAGGGCGAGATCTCCAGGTTCGTCTTCTTGCACCGAGAGAACCCAGCCTTCAGGAAGACCTCCTGAGCCGCGAAGAAGTACGGCCAGATGACGGCTTCCGCCTCCTCGATGGAGAGGGACGGCTCAACGAACTCGTGGCAAGCGCTCATCGGAGACCGAGACCTACGCGCCGCCGCCCTGCTGCCGATAGAGATCCACCTGCTGCACCCAGGCCTGCACTTGCGCCGGCTGCACGAGGCCCTGAGAGACCGCGTCCACGACGCGCTGCTTCGCCTCGTCCGGGGTGATCTGCGGGCAGAGCGCCGCGCCGCAGTTGCACGGGATGTTCGCGGGGTAGAGCTTCGCGTTGTTCCGGCTGTAGTCCCAGCCGGGCGGCATCACGAGCGATTTGCCGGGGCCGTTCGAGCCGACGATCGTCAGCTCCTTCCAGTCGAGCGTCACCTCGCGCGGCTTGTTGCACGCGCGGCAGTTCATCCGGATGGTGAGGCCATCGGGGCTCACTTGCTCCTTCACCCCCTCGTAGTCGTCGATGCCGAGGCCGGCGAAGACGCCGCCCGCGTCCTCCGTGAGCTTGTCGTCGAAGTAATCCCCGCCTTGAACTCGTGCTCCCTTGAACATGATGGCTCTCTCCTAGAATCGGTCGGACATGGGTGAATGCTCAGGGCGCCGTGCCCGTGTGCATGTAGATCCCGACGGCAGGGTAGGACACGTGCGCGCCGTTCCCCGTACCGAAGATGTTCGAGAAGGCGAGGTCCCCCGACGCGCCCGCGCTCGTGAAGTCCCACACGTCCTCGCTCACGGCCCCCGTGCGGGTCACGAGAATGATCAGCTCGTCGCCGAATGCGTCCGTCATGAACGGCACGTAGATGGGCATCGGCCCGGCAACGCTCGTCGTCGGGTCGAGCACGCCCTGCTCGACGACGCCCAGCTTCCCGTCAGGCAAGAGCGGCTGGTTGAAGAGAGCGAGCTGGTCGAGCGCTGGCACGATCGTCTCGACGCGCACGACGAGGTTGTTCGCTCCTGTTACCGGCTCCTGCTCCTCGTTCGCGATCACGTGCCAGGCCGCAGGAAGCGTGAAGCGAGGAGACGCGGCGCTCGGAGCGCCGTCCACCTGCCTCGGGAAGTGGAACGGGGCCTGCCGGCGCGGACGCTTGTTCTGCGTCCCCTGCTTCCGCACGTTCTGGTAGCGCCAGATGAGCCGGTACGAGTACGACTGGAAGGGCGTCGCGGGATCCGCGGGCGGCACCGACGCAAAGCACATCGGGAGCTTCAGATCGATGCGCGAGCCCATCGGCACCGGGATGCCGGCAAGGAGGTTCGGATCGTAGCCAGGCTGAAGCCCCGTGGCGCGCGTGTCCCGAATGCCGGGGAACGAGATCGGCGTGAGAGCTGACTGCCCCTGGTACACCTGCTCGAACCCAGGGAACGGCTTGAGGATGCGCGCGTTCGAGAACTGCGCATCCACCATCGTCGCCCCGCTCGGGGCTCCAGCTCCATCTGCCATCGATCGCTCCTCTTACTGCTTCGCCTTGTAGCCCTGATACGCCGTGTAGCCGCCCGCCGCGATCCCGATGGCGCTGAAGATCGCACTCACGACGGCCTCACCCTTCTCGCTCGCGTCCGGAGAGCCCCACCACTTCTGCGCGCGGTAGCCGTTGAATGCTGCCCCCGAGAGGAGCACTCCGGAGACTCCGCCCCAGGGACCACCGAGCGCGAGCCCGATGCCGAACGCGCTCGCCGCAATGAGCGACGTGATGCCCGCCGTCGTGAGCGCCGCCGCAGGCGAAGCGTCCGGCCGTTCGAGGAAAGCCAGCTCCCCCGACATGCCGCCCGGCGCGTAGCCCATCCCCGCGGCCTGCGCCTGCGGCGCCGTAGGATGGAAGTACTCGCCCATCCCTGCAGCGCCGGGACCCGCGCGCCCGAGCCCGTCGGGACTCGCTCCCATCGGCACTGGCGTGCCCGCGTCCGGTCGATGCTCTGGATCCACGTTGTCGAAGACGCTGGGCACGTTGTCGAACATGGCTTACAGCATAGCCCTCCGCCGCCGCGCAGGGAAGCACGGCGGCGGATGGGGGCCCTAAGAGCCGGTTGGAGATCAGGGTCCGGTCGGTCCGGTGACGCCCGTCGGTCCGGTGCGTCCCGTCGGTCCGGTCGGTCCGGTGACGCCCGTCGGTCCGGTCGGTCCGGTGACGCCCGTCGGTCCGGTGACACCCGTCGGTCCGGTGACGCCCGTCGGTCCGGTGACACCCGTCGGTCCGGTTGCGCCGGTCGGTCCGGTCGGTCCCGTGACGCCCGTCGGTCCGGTGACGCCCGTGGAGCCCGTCGCGCCGGTTGCGCCGGTCACCGTCGCGCCAGTGGGACCCGTCGGGCCCGTCACGCCGCTCGGCGTGCCCTGCACGATGAGACCCATGAAGCGGGTGCCCTTCGAGGCGCCTGCTACCTGCGAGTCGCTCACGGTGCCGGACAACGGCAGCGCGGCCTGATGCGCGACAGCGAGCGCCTCGGCCTCGGCCGCGAGATAGCAGACCACGTTCGGCGCCGTGGCGAAGCCGCCCTCGACGAGGTCCGACGTCTTGCCCGCCTCGATGGCGACGATGAAGGTGAACCCGTCACCCGCGCCCGCGATCGAGATGTCGATGATCCGGTACGCCGGAGAGAGCGCGTAGATCGCCGCGATGGCGGCGTTCACTCGCGCCTGCAGATCTGCGGGATCGGAACTCTGCGCGAAGCGACTCACGACCGACGTTGCCGGATCCGAGATGGTGACTGTTCCGTACCTGCTCATCTGCGTTCTGTCCTTTCAAGGAGACTCGAAAACTTACGGGCCGCCCGTCGGTCCCGTTGGACCCGTCGGTCCGGTGACGCCGGTCGGTCCGGTGATACCCGTCGGACCCGTCGGGCCCGTGCGACCCGTCGGTCCGGTGATGCCCGTCGGTCCGGTGATACCCGTCGGTCCCGTCGGTCCCGTCGGTCCCGTCGCGCCAGTCACGCCCGTCGCCGCGGTGGGGCCGGTGCGACCCGCACCCGTCGGACCGGTGATGCCCGTCGGGCCCGTCGCGCCAGTCACGTTCGTCGTGCCCGTCGGGCCCGTCGGCGACGTCGACGCGAGCTGCCCGAACACGAGAAGCCCCATCACCTGGGTCCCCTTCGAGCCGCCCGCGATCTGCGAGTCGCAGAACTGGCCACTCGGAGTCTCTCCCGTGAGGTCAGTTCTGCGACTCGCAGATCGCGGGC
>Ga0265338_10007309_pt1 | contig 13777 bp, 9 predicted proteins | sample 42126metaG_FD_193579 | JGI IMG/M metagenome (GOLD analysis project Ga0265338, IMG submission 193579) | Rhizosphere microbial communities from Carex aquatilis grown in University of Washington, Seatle, WA, United States - 4-21-26 metaG | ecosystem: Host-associated > Plants > Roots > Rhizosphere >... | reverse complement strand
TAGACGTGGATCGCTTCAAGAGCATCAACGATTCCCTGGGGCACCATGCGGGCGACCTTGTGCTGCGCTCCATAGCCAAACGCCTGCTCGCCTGCGTGCGTGCCTCGGACACGGTGGCGCGCCTGGGAGGTGATGAGTTCACGGTGATCCTGGAGAACTGCCAGGACGCGGAGTTCATCACCATGGTATGTGAGCGCATCCTGGCCGCAGTGGTGGAACCCATCTCCCTGGGCCAGACCGACGTTAACCTCACCTGCAGCATCGGCATCAGCCTGTTCCCCGGCGACGGCGAGGACGGCGACATGCTGCTGCAGAACGCCGACAGCGCGATGTACAAGGCCAAGGACCGGGGGCGCAATAACTACCAGTTCTTCACCCAGGACATGCATGCCCGCGCCATGTTGCACCTGTCGCGAGAGAATGCCCTGCGCAAGGCCTTGCAGCGCACCGAGATGGTGCTGCATTACCAGCCGCAGTTCGATGTGGAGAAGGGCGGGGTCATCGGCCTGGAGGCGCTGGTGCGCTGGCATGACCCCGAGCTTGGCCTCATCTGGCCCGGTGAATTCATCCCTCTCGCCGAGGAGACCGGACTGATCGTGCCGCTCGGTCAATGGGTCTTGGAGCAGGCGTGCCGGCGCGCCAAGGAGTGGTACGACGCCGCCAAGGGTCGCCCGTTCCATATCGCCGTGAACCTCTCGGTGCGCCAGTTCGGCATGAAGAACCTGGTGGAAGTGGTGAGGGGCGCGCTCAAGGATTCGGGGCTGCCGCCCCAGGCCTTGCAGCTGGAGATCACCGAGAGCCTGATCATGCGGGACGTGGAGAGCAGCATCGTTATCCTCGAGCAACTCAAGGTGCTGGGAGTACGCATCGCGCTGGACGACTTCGGTACCGGCCATTCATCGTTGCTGTACTTGAAACGTCTGCCGGTCGATGTATTGAAGATCGACCGGGAGTTCGTAGACGTGATCCATAAGAGCCAATATGACGCGGCCATCGCCCGGACCGTCATCTCCTTAGGGGATAGCCTCAAGCTGGCGGTCATCGCCGAGGGTGTCGAGACGGTGGCGCAGATGCAGAGCCTACGGGCCCAGGGTTGCCGCGTCATGCAGGGGTACCTCTTCAGTCCACCCCTGGTGGAGGAAGAGTGCGACCGGCTGCTGCGGGGGGTCGTCGACTTGAGCATCTAGTTAGAGTCCAAAATAAAAATTCTTCCGCTTTTTCTCTCCCTACATGACATAATGTCAGGCATATTATGTGTCGAAGGCGAGGGAGCCTTCAGGATTCCGGCACACTAACGCTCAGGGGTCGGGCAGTGGCCGCAGAGCAGCCAGTCCAAAAATTCATGTCCTTTGACCAGCATGTGCAGCTGGCGCGGGTCAATGCGCTCCGTAAGTTCGGTCGTTGGACCGACTTGGCGGTCGTGTGCGCAGCTTTGGTGGCGGCAGTCTTGTTCTGGCCGGAGATCGACCATCTCGCCATGGTTGCATGGCTGGCATGCATGTCCTTCGTCAGCGGTATCCGCATCTGGTTGAGCTGGCGCACGGACGGCGACATCGACTCCATCACCAGTGCCACCCACTGGCAGAAACTGTTCCTCGCGCTCACCGTGTTGCTGGGCATCGCCTGGGGCATCGCCGGTTGGACCATGTTCCATTCGGGTTCCATCCAGCACCAAGTCAGCTTGCTGTTGCTGCTGGCGATCATGGGCGCGCTTCCGGCGACCATGCTCGCGGGCAGTGTCTCCTTCTACATCGCTTACCTGACCGTATTGTTCCTGCCCATCGACGTACGCCTGGCCATAGAGCCTGGCTACGTGAGCCTAGCCGTAGTGGTGGTGAGCGCGGTGGTGATGGTCACGCTGGTCTTGATCGCCCGTACCCAGCAGGCGGAGATCGCCGACCGTCTGCGCATCAAGCTCTCTTATGAGGGTGTGGCCGAGGAGCTGGACAACGAAGTCAACCAGCGTACGCGCCTGGAGACGCGCCTCAAGCGGGAGGAAGAGAAGACCCGCTACAAGGATTCCCAGCTCTATGAGCTGACCCGCGACCCCAGCATCTCCACCGGCGACCTGCGCGCTGCCTTCGAGGTCATCAGTTCCCGCTCTACCCAGGCGACCCAGTGCGAGCGCATCAGCATCTGGCTCATGAACTCCATCGGCACGGCCATGCGCTGCGTGCATGTATACGAGCGCGGTGAGCACTCCACCCAGTCCCGCGCCAACATCGAGAAGGATGAGTGCCAGCAGTTGTTCGAGGATCTGCAACAGAGCCGCGCGGTCCCGGTGCCCGACATCCAGCACGACGCGAGCCTGGCCAAGGTCTATCACCACTACTTCAAGCCGAACAACACCAGTTCGGTGCTGTTCGTGCCGTTCCGACATGGTTATAAAGTGCGTGGCGTGGTGTTCCATGAGTGGGTGGGTGGCGTGCGACCCTGGACCGCCGAGGAGATCAACTACGCGAGCGCTCTGGCCGACTTCATGGCCCTTGCTCTCTCGGCCGCCGATCGCAAGCAGGCGGAAGAGGAGATGCGGCGTCTCGCCAACTACGACCATCTCACGGGCTTGCCGAACCGCACCCTGTTCCTGGATCGCATGGAGCAATCCTTGGCGCGGGCGCGACGCTCCCGCAAGCCCATGGCGCTACTGTTCATAGACGTGGACCGCTTCAAGAGCGTCAACGACTCCCTGGGCCACAACGTGGGTGACCAGCTGCTCTACCAGATCGGTCAGCGCCTGCTGGAATGCGTTCGCACCTCGGATACGGTGGCGCGTCTGGGTGGCGACGAGTTCACGGTGATCATCGAGGACTGCAACGATCCCAAGTCGGTGACGCTCACCTGCGAGCGCATCCTGACCTCACTGTCCGAATCCATGCTGCTGGAAGGCACCGAGGTGAACCTCGGTGCCAGCATCGGCGTGAGCATGTACCCGAGCGACGGCACTACCGTGCAGGCGCTGCTGCAGAACGCCGACAGCGCCATGTACAAGGCCAAGGATCGGGGGCGCAACAACTACCAATTCTTCACCCAGGACATGCATGCCAAGGCCATGCAGCGTCTGTCCAACGAGAACGCCCTGCGCCGCGCCCTCAAGAACAACGAGATGGTGCTGCATTACCAGCCGCAGTTCGATATCAAGGAAGGCGGCGTGGTGGGTGTGGAGGCGCTGGTGCGCTGGCAGGATCCGGAGTTGGGCCTGGTGCCGCCAGGCGAATTCATCCAGCTCGCCGAGGAGACGGGGCTGATCGTGCCGTTGGGACAGTGGGTGCTCGAGGAGGCCTGCCGTCAGACCGGTATCTGGTACAAGTCTTCGCGTGGCAAACGCCTGCACGTGGCGGTGAACCTCTCGGTGCGGCAATTCACCATGCAGAACCTGAAGCGTGTGGTGGAGGACGCACTGCTGGCATCGAGCCTGCCTCCCTCGGCGCTGCAGTTCGAGATCACCGAGAGCCTGATCATGCAGGACGTCAAGGCCAGCATCCGCATCCTCGAGGACCTCAAGTCCCTGGGCGTGCGCATCGCTTTGGACGACTTCGGCACCGGCCATTCTTCGCTGATGTACATCAAGCATCTGCCGGTCGACATCATCAAGATCGACCGCACTTTCGTGCAAGGCATAGCCACCAACGAATACGACGCGGCCATCGCCCGCGTGATCCTGACCCTGGCGGACCGCCTCAAGTTCCGCGTGATCGCCGAGGGCGTGGAGACAGTGGAGCAGATGAAGCAGCTGGCGGCGGAAGGCTGCCACCTGATGCAGGGCTTCCTGTTCAGTCCGCCGTTGCCGGCCGATCAATGCGACCAGCTGCTGCGCGGCTCACCGGACCTGGAGATTTGAATCACAGTCTGAAAAGGCCGTCCTTGGCCTTTTCAGATCCGAAACCCGCGAAATGAATTCGCCGGTTTCGTCCTAAGACGGCCGTAGCGGCTGTCTTAGGACGGCAAATCCCTTTGCCGCTCATTAAAAAGCCCGCCCTGTCGCCAGGGCGGGCTTCCTTCACCTGCTGGGGTTCATCCGCCCCGCATCTGTCCGAACTCATCCACATCGATGGCATCGCGTATCACCGCATGACTGTCCCGCAGTAGCTTGGCCTCGTCCGCGGTGAGCACGCCCTTCTTGGCGGCGTCGTCCACCAGTTTCAGATAGTTGGCGGGGGTCATCCGCTTCTTCAAGCCTGCCTGCAGCTTCTCCTCTATGGGTTCCGCGGCCAGGGTCTGTTTCATTGCGTGTTCCATGCGGCCCACCGGATCCTGGGGATCCGTCGAGGTGAAGGCATGGCGCGTGAGCCGATCACGGGCGTCGGAAGGCGACAGCAGCAGGTCCGCAACCTGGTGGCCCAGCTTGTCGCTGGGCGGCGCGTAGGGCCTGCCGCAAGGCAAGGTCACGAAACGCATGATGTCGCTCATGGACCGCGATGGGAAGTTGCGCAGGAGCCCCTCCAAGGCCTGTTGCATGGCATACAGCGAGTCCTGGCAGGCCCATTCCACCAGCGGCAGGTCTGCCGGGGGGCGGCCCTGTTCCTCGTACTGCTTGAGGGCCGCCGAAGCCAAGTACAAGTGGCTCAGCATGTCGCCATAGCGCGCAGAGAGTTTCTCCTTGCGCTTCATCTCACCACCCAGCATGAGCAAGCCCACATCGGCAGTGAAGGTGAAGGCTGCGCTCATGCGCGATAGCTGGCGGTAGTAGCGGGCGGTGGGTCCGCTCACCGGCGCCGGTATGAACATCGCGCCTGTGAAGCCCAGCCACAGGGAACGCGCAGCGTTGCTGATGGTGAAACCGATGTGGGCGAACAGCGCCTTGTCGAAATCTACCGATGCCTTGGCGTGATCTTCGCTCGAGGCCGCTTCCATCTCCTTCAGCAGGTAAGGATGGGCGCGGATGGCGCCCTGGCCGAAGATGATCATGCTGCGGGTCAGGATGTTGGCGCCTTCCACGGTGATGCTAACCGGCACCGCTTGATAGCCGCGGGCCAGGTAGTTGCGCGGACCCATCATCACACCGCGGCCGCCGTGCACGTCCATGGCGTCGCCCAGCACCTGGCGCATGCCTTCGGTGCAATGGTATTTGAGGATGGCGGAGAGCACCGAGGGCTTCTCACCCCGGTCTAAGGCGCCGGCGGTGAGGCGGCGTGCCGCTTCCATCCGGTAGGTGAGGCCGCCGATGCGGGCCAGCGCTTCCTCAACGCCCTCGAACTTGCCGATGGGCACGCGGAACTGCTTGCGCACCCGCGCGTAGGCGCCGGTGACGCGGCTGGCATGCTTGCCGGCACCGGTGCCGAGGGCGGGGAGCGAGATGGCGCGGCCCACCGACAGGCAGTTCATCAACATCATCCAGCCCTTGCCGATGTACTGGGTGCCGCCGATGAGGCAGTCGAAGGGGATGAACACGTCCTTGCCACGGGTGGGGCCGTTCATGAAGGCCGAGTTCAGCGGGTTGTGGCGCGTGCCGATCTCCACGCCCGGCAGGTTGGTTGGGATCAGGGCCAGGGTTATGCCTAAGTCATCCTTGTCGCCCAGTAGATGGTCCGGGTCATAGGCCTTGAAGGCCACGCCCAGGATGGTGGCCACCGGTGCCAGAGTGATGTAGCGCTTATCCCAGCTCACGCGGAAACCCAGCGTCTCCTTACCCTGGTAGGTGCCCTTGCAGACGATGCCTATGTCCGGCAGGGCGCCCGCATCGGAGCCCACGTAGGGCCCGGTGAGAGCGAAGCAGGGGATCTCCTCGCCGCGCGCCAGGCGCGGCAGGTAGTAGTCCTTCTGCGCATCGGTGCCGTAATGCATCAAGAGCTCGCCGGGCCCCAGGGAGTTAGGCACCATCACGGTCACGGCGGCACTGGTGCTGCGGGTGCCGATCTTCATCACGACCGTGGAGTGAGCTAGAGCGGAGAATCCCAGGCCGCCATACTGCTTGGGGATGATCATGCCGAAGAAGCGATGCTTGCGGATCATGTCCCAGGCTTGCGGCGGGAGATCCTGGAGATCATGGGTGATGTGCCAGTCGTCAAGCGACTTGCAGAACTCGTCCACCGGCCCATCCACGAAAGCCTGTTCCTCGTCGCTCAGGTTGGCAGCGGGGGTAGCCAGCAGTTTCTTCCAGTCCGGCCGGCCGGTGAAGAGGTCTGCATCCCACCAGGTATTGCCGGCGTCGATGGCGATGCGCTCGGTCTCGGAGATGGGGGGGAGTACCTTGCGGAACCAGCCCAGCAGGTGATCGGTGATGAGCATGCGGCGCAGCGGACGCAGGTTCAGCAGCACCGCTAGCACAGCGAACACGATCCAGCCCAGCGTGGGTGCCGAGTGATAGATCCAACCGTCCGCCAGCAGCGTCAGGCCAGCCGCCAAGGTCCAGGCCCACAGCGGAGCGGCGAAGTAGGCCAGGGCCCACAACACGGCGACGATCACGATTGCGAATATGATTCCGGACATGCTTAACCCTCGATGAGCGCGACAGCCGTCTGGCGGGCTGCCATGTTGACGTCAGATATTCCCGAATTCGAAGCGCATGGACAGGTCCACCGCCTGTACGTGCTTGGTGAGCGAGCCCACCGAGATGTAATCCACTCCAGTCTCGGCTACCTGCCGCACCGCGTGCATGTCGATGCCACCGGAAGCCTCGAGCTTGGCGCGGCCCGCGGTGATGGCTACCGCCTGGTGCATCCCCGCCAGGTCGAAGTTGTCCAGCAGCAGGATGTAGGCACCGGCTGAGAGGGCTTCACGTACCTGCTCCAGGGTCTCCACCTCCACTTCCACCGGCACCTGCGCGCCGCCGACCCGGGCTGCCCGTACCGCCGACGCGATGCCGCCAGCCGCCATGATGTGGTTCTCCTTGATAAGGATACCGTCATACAGGCCCATGCGGTGGTTGTTTGCGCCGCCGCAACGCACCGCGTATTTCTGGGCATTACGCAGGCCCGGCAGGGTCTTGCGGGTGTCCAGGATGGTGGCACGGGTGCCTTTCACCGCCTCCGCATAGCGGCGGGCCTCAGTGGCGGTACCGGACAGGGTCTGCAGGAAGTTGAGGGCGCTACGCTCGCCGGTGAGCAGTCCGCGCGCGGGGCCTTCGAGGCGGCACAACACCTGGTCTTTGCGGACAGCATCGCCATCCTTCAGGTCCCAATGGATGTGGATGCGATCGTCCACCTGGCGGAACACCTCGTCGAACCAGGCGGTGCCGCAGATCACGGCTTCCTGACGCGAGATCACACGCCCTTGAGCCCCGGCACTTTCAGGCACCAAGGCGGCCGTGAGGTCGCCATCGCCGATGTCTTCGGCGAGCGCACGGCTCACCGTGACGGAGATGTCTGGAGGAAGGGCAGCGGACATGGGGTGGCCTGAGGGAATACGCCTACTATTATAAAGCCCGCGGCCCAGTGAGGGGCCGGTAACCGGCTTTCCCCTTCCACCAATAAAAAAGCCCGGCCTTGCAGCCGGGCTTCGGTCTTGCAGCCGGAGGCCGTCTAGCCGTGGATCAGGGGCAGGCCGTGGAAGGCCGAGGCCATGCACATCAGCATGGGGATAGAGAGCATGGTGTTGGTGCGGGAAGCCATGGCCGCGATCTTGCGGGATTTGGCCTTCTGCGCATCGTCAGCCGGGACGATACCCAGGATCTTCTTCTGGTTCGGCCAGATCAGCACCCATACGTTGAACAGCATGATGGTGCCGAGCCAGGCGCCGATGCCGATGGTGAGCTGGTACATGTTCACCGGAGTGCTCTCCATGCCCAGGCCGAAGGCCCACAGATTGCCGCCGTAAGCCAGATAGCAGAATCCCATGACCCAGGTCAGCAGGGCCGACCAGCGGAACCAGAGCAGGGCGCGCGGCGCCACATACTTGGAGATGCCGGCACCGCCGGGGCCACCTTTATCGGCACCGGCTTCCGCCAGGGCGGGCGTCTGCACGAAGTTGAAGTAATAGAGTAGGCCGATCCAGGTGATGCCCGCCAGGATGTGGATCCAGCGGATGAGCGTCAGCCAGTTCAGGCTGCCGACGCCCATGGCGAGCAGCAGGGCCAGGATGATGGAGAGCACGAACCCCAGGGTGAGCGTGCCTTTTATGCTGTTCAGCGGATTCATCGCGTAACTCCTGTCTTGGTTCTTGCGGAGCCTTGGGATGGAGCCGTGATTACGTCCAATCACGGCATCGGTTCAATCGGCATTATAGACCTTCTGTCCGTCGCAATACCCACCTTCTCTCGCTGCCGCGTCAGCTCGCGGTTAAACGGGCCTTTTGCCTCCATGTCCGTATACTTTTCCTCATCCCGACATGCATACAAGGAGAACATTCATGCAGATGAAGAAGCTCGGTCTCGTGACCGTATTGGCCGCCTCTCTGATCGGCTCGGTCGTCGTCGGCTGTTCCAGTAACGAGCCCATGCCCGCCCAGCGTGCGGGTGCCTTCGTGGACGACTCCTATCTCACCACCGCCGTGAAGACCAAGCTCGCGGGTGACGAAGGGCTGAAGTCCTTCGACATCAAGGTGATCACCACCGCCCAGGTGGTGACCCTAAGCGGCACCGTGCCCACCTCCGCATTGCGCGATCAGGCCGAGACGGTCGCCAAGAGCGTCGATGGCGTGAAGGGCGTGACCAACAACATTGAGGTAAAATCAGGTTCTTAAGGCCCGCCTGTCGCGGGCCCCGGAGCCCAAGATGGACGTGGTGGAGCGCATCAAGCAGGAGATAGAGAGCAAACCGGTAGTGCTGTTCATGAAAGGCACCCCCGATTTCCCGCAATGCGGCTTCTCGGCCCGCACTTCCCAGGTGCTCAAGACCCTGGGAGTCGAGTTCGGTCACGTGAACGTGCTGGCTGAGCCGGAAGTGCGCGCCAACCTGCCGCGCTATTCCAACTGGCCTACCTTCCCGCAGCTCTTTGTGAAGGGCGAGTTGGTGGGTGGCTGCGACATCACGGTGGAGATGTTCGAGTCCGGTGAGTTGAAACAACTCCTGGACGAGAAGGGCATCAAGCACGCCTAGATCGAGTGCATGCAGAGACGATGAGGACGGGGCCGTAAGGCCCCGTCTGCTTTTCAGAGCCTGAGTGAGGCCTTGTAGACATCCTGGAAGCGGTTGACGGTCTCGCAGAAGAGATCGGCGGTCTTCTCTGCGTCGTAAGAGGCGGAATGGGCGGCGCTGGTGTCCCAGCTCAAGCCCAGCGCTTCCACTGCCCGTGCCAGCACCGTCTGGCCCACGGCCACGCCGCCCAGGGTGGCCGTGTCGAAACTGGAGAACGGATGGAAGGGGTTGCGCTTCACGCCGCTGCGCGTCACCGCGGCGTTCAGGAAGTTCAGGTCGAAGAAGGAGTTATGCCCCACCAGGATGGCGCGGGTGCAGCCGAAACGGTCCAGGTCGTTGCGCACTTCCCGGAACAGCCGGCGTAGCGCTTCCCGCTCCGGCAGCGCTGGGCGCAGGGGATGGTGCGGATCGATGCCGGTGATGGCGATGGAAGCTGGTTCGATGTTGGCGCCCTCGAAGGGCTGCACGTGGAAACTGTGGGTAGAACCGCGCCGTATCAGGCCGGAGTCGTCCATCTCCAGCAGCACGCCGGCGATCTCCAGCAGGGCATCGGTCTGGGCATTGAAGCCTCCGGTCTCCACGTCTACCACCACCGGTAGGAAGCCGCGGAAACGCCGGGAGAAAGGATGCGGGATGAAGTTCTGATCCATGCACGCAGGATAAAGCATGCGCGCGGCGGAAGATACTTTTACTCGAGACTCCAGGCCATCTCTTCTCCGGCACGCATGGGTACCAGCTTGTTTCCGCCGAAAGGATAGCTCTCCGGCACCGTCCAAGCGCGCCTCACCAGCGTGACGCTCCCAGGGTTGCGCGGCAGGCCGTAGAAGTCCGCGCCGTGGAAGCTGGTGAAGCCCTCCAGCTTTTCCAGGGCGCCCGCCTGCTCGAATACTTCTGCATACAGCTCCAGCGCCGCGTGGGCGCTATACATGCCGGCACAGCCGCAGCTGTTCTCCTTCAGATGCTCCGCGTGGGGCGCGCTGTCGGTGCCCAGGAAGAACTTGGGATTGCCGCCAGTGGCGGCATCCACCAGGGCTTCCCGGTCGCCTTCCCGCTTCAGGATTGGCAGGCAGTAATAGTGGGGGCGGATGCCGCCTTTGAAGATGGCGTTGCGATTGTGCAGCAGGTGCTGCGGGGTGATGGTGGCGCCCACGTTAGCCGGTGCATGGCGCACGAAATCCGCGGCGCCCTTGGTGGTGATGTGCTCGAACACCACCTTGAGGTTGGGTAGACGTTGTAGCAGCGGGGCCAACACCCGATCGATGAACACCGTCTCCCGGTCGAACACGTCCACTGCCGGGTCCGTCACCTCACCGTGCACCAGCAGCGGCAGGCCGACTTCAGCCATGGTCTCCAGCGCCCGGTCGCAGCGGCGGATGTCCGTGACGCCGGAATCGGCATTGGTGGTGGCGCCGGCAGGGTAGTACTTCACGGCGTAGATCTGACCCGCGGTCTTGGCGCGGCGTATCTCATCGGGGGACGTGTTCTCGGTGAGGTAGAGCGTCATCAAAGGCGTAAAGTCTGCGCCCTTCGGCAGCATCGCCAGGATGCGTTCCCGGTATTCCAGCGCCAGCTTCACCGTGCTGACCGGCGGCTTCAGGTTCGGCATCACGATGGCCCGGGCGAAGCGCGCCGTGGTATGAGGCAGCACGTCCCGCAGCAGCTCGCCGTCCCGCAGATGCAGGTGCCAGTCGTCGGGTCGGGTGAGGGTGAGCTTCTGGATCATCCGCTGGCGAGCTCTTGGTCCAGCAGCAAGTTAAGTGTGAAGCGCACGCCGAAGCCGGTCACGTCGGTGGGGACATGGGCCAGGCCGCCCTTATGCTCCGCGGCAGAGAGATCCACATGCACCCAGGGAACCGAATCCGGCACGAAGCGGCTGAGGAAGCGTGCTGCCAATATGTGGTCGACTTGGGCTTCGATGATGCACTGCTTCACGTCCGCGATCTCGCTTTCGATATCCGCGTCGTAGTCCGTATCCACCGGCAGGGGCCAGACTCGTTCCCCGCTCTGGATGCCGGCAGCGATCACCGCTCTGCTGAGGTCGCTGCTACGGGTGAAGGCGCCGCTGTAGCGGGTGCCCAGTGCCACGACACAGCTGCCGGTGAGTGTGGCGTAGTCCAGCATGATGCCGGGTTTGAGCTTGCTGGCCAGGACCAATGTATCCGAGAGCACCATGCGGCCCTCGGCATCGGTATGTACGATCTCGATGGTCACACCGTTGCTGGCGCGCACCACGTCATTCTGGGTATAGGCCTTGGGGCCGATCTCGTTGCGGGATATGGCCATCCACACATCCACCGGGAACTCTGCATCCAGCCGGGTGAGCGCGAGCAGGGTGCCGAGTGCCACTGCAGAGCCCTGCATGTCGCCGTGCATGCCGAACATGGACTTGGCGCTCTTCAGGTTCACGCCGCCGGTGTCGTAACAGATGCCTTTGCCCACCAGGGCCACGGTCTTGGCGCCGCGCGCTGCCTTCTTGGGCTTATAGCTCAGATGCATGATGCCGGCATCGCGCTCGGCGCTGCCCTGTGCTACCGCCAGGAAGGCACCGGCACCCAGTGATTTCAATTTCTTCTCGTCCAGGAACTCCGCCTTCCAACCTTCGCGCTTGGCCAAGCCCTGTACATAGCCACGGTATTCGGTCGGCGTGAGATGGTTCGGCGGGAGCAGCGTGAGCCAGCGGACGAGGGCGTTGCCTTCCGCTTCCGCGAGGCGGCGCTCGAAGTCCAGCGTCTGCTTGCCATCGAACAATGTCAGGCTCTGGATATGACGCGACTCGTCAGGTTCGGCCTTGAAGCTCGGAGCATCGAAGTTGGATGCCGCCACGGCGGACACTACTGCGTCCGATAGTCGCAGGCGCGTCGCGGCGTCGGCGCCCGGCAGGATGACACCCAAGGCCGTCGCCTCGGTCTCGCGCGCCTTGGCCACGCACTTGCGTGCCAGGGTCAGTAACTGGAAGGTATCCACGCCGGGTTTGTAGCTCGCCAGGATCGCGGCGGTGCCGCGGCCATTGGGCAGGTCGAAGCGCGTGGGTGAGAGGGATTTCTTGGGCCCCGGTAGGCGTTTATGCAGCCATTCGGAGTGGGCAAATTCCGGCCAATGCTTTTGGAGGGCGCTTTCCGGCAGCAGTATAATGAGCGCCCCCAGGGCCTCCGTCCGGGAAGCGTCCGCCGCCGCCAGCGGCTGGCGTATCTCGAGCTTCGGGAACCGCGGCAGTGTGGTGGGCATCGGGGAAGTCCGGACTGGAGTCCGGAGATGATATAGGGCTTCCGGCCCTGCTGAAAGCGAGATTCAGGCATCGGGACGGCCGTGGAGGCCGTACACCCCGCAGCGGCGGGGTTTTTATTCCCCTTTACGGCGCAGACCTAACACAAGGCATCCCTTGCCATGGCGAACGACGACAACATGCAGGATCTGGATCAACTCGAGACCCAAGAGTGGCTCGACGCGCTGGCCTCGGTGCTGGATAGCGAAGGCACCGAGCGCGCTCATTTCCTGATCGAGCGACTCATAGACCAGGCCCGCCGCTCCGGTGCCTACCTGCCGTATAGCCCGAACACCGCTTACGTCAACACCATCAATGCGAACCAGCAGCCGGCCTATCCCGGCGACCGCGCCATCGAGAAACGCATCGAGGCCTACCTGCGTTGGAACGCCATGGCCATGGTGGTGCATGCCAACAAGGAGAACACCGGCATCGGCGGTCACATCGCCACCTATGCCTCCTCCGGCACCTTATATGAAGTGGGCTTCAACCATTTCTGGCGCGCGCCGAGCCCTGAGCATGGCGGCGACATGGTCTACATCCAGGGCCATTCCTCCCCCGGCATCTACGCCCGTTCCTTCCTGGAAGGGCGCTTCACCGAACAGCAGCTGCTGAACTTCCGCCGTGAGGTGGAGCGCGACGGCCTCACCTCTTATCCCCATCCCTGGCTGATGCCAGACTATTGGCAGTTCCCCACCGTATCCATGGGCCTGGGGCCGCTACAGGCCATCTACCAGGCACGCTTCAGCCGCTACATGGAACACCGCGGCTTCATCCCCGAGAGCGACCGCAAGGTCTGGGCCTTCCTGGGCGATGGCGAAATGGACGAGCCGGAATCCCTGGGCGCCATCTCGCTCGCGTCCCGCGAGAAGCTCGACAACCTTATCTTCGTGGTGAACTGCAACCTGCAACGCCTGGATGGTCCGGTGCGCGGCAACAGCAAGATCATCCAGGAGCTGGAAGCCAACTTCCGCGGCAGCGGCTGGAACGTGATCAAGGTGCTGTGGGGTTCCCGTTGGGATGCGCTGCTGGAGCGCGACCATGACGGCCTCTTGAAGCGCCTCATGATGGAATGCGTGGACGGCGAGTACCAGAACTTCAAGTCCAAGGATGGCAAGTTCGTCCGGGACAAGTTCTTCGGCAAGTATCCGGAGCTCCTGGAGATGGTCGCCAACATGAGCGACGAGGAGATCTGGAACCTGAACCGCGGCGGCCACGACGCACGCAAGGTGTATGCGGCCTACCAGGCGGCAGTGGAACACAAGGGCCAGCCGACCGTGATCCTGGCGCACACCGTCAAGGGTTTCGGCATGGGCAAGGCGGGCCAAGGCGCCATGGGCGCCCACCAGCAGAAGAAGCTGGACGAGGAATCGCTCAAAGGCTTCCGCGACACCTTCAACATCCCGGTGAAGGACGAGGACATCGCCAAGGTGCCCTTCGCGCGTCCCGCCGCGGACAGCGAGGAGATCAAGTACCTCAAGGCGCATCGCGAGAAGCTCGGTGGC
>Ga0265338_10007307_pt1 | contig 13780 bp, 8 predicted proteins | sample 42126metaG_FD_193579 | JGI IMG/M metagenome (GOLD analysis project Ga0265338, IMG submission 193579) | Rhizosphere microbial communities from Carex aquatilis grown in University of Washington, Seatle, WA, United States - 4-21-26 metaG | ecosystem: Host-associated > Plants > Roots > Rhizosphere >... | reverse complement strand
ACCAAGCGCAAATCGCCAGATCGGACCGTTCAGAAAGGTTTCGAGCCACGCTTCTCCCAGAGCCTCCCGGCTCGCCGCCAGGAATTCACGCAGGAAATCGTCCCAGGGTTCGACAAACCGGCGAGGCAGTCCATTGCTGACGAAGTCGCCCAGCTGCGGGACTTTGCCGAAACAGCCGGCGGTCTCCTTCAGAGCTGGCCGGGACATTGAAATTGCTCGAGCTCACGGGAGCGAAACGGATTGCGGACGCTCGCGGCGCGCAACAGGAAGCTGGCCGAAAGTCCCCCCGTGTCGAAGGTGACATTCATCTGATCGGCGAGATTCCCGGTAATCCGCGCGCGGTCGAGCAAGCGGAACAAGGCCCAGGGACCGGTCGCGTCGAGGGCGGACGCCTGGCCGTTGCGGGTGATGGCAAGATGCGCGCGACCCGCGGCGTTCGGCGCCGGCCACAGCATCTTCACCGGCGTTGCCGCACCGCGGGCATAGGTCAGAACCTGACCGTCCAGATCGAAGACCACCTGCGTCGCATCGTTGCTGAGAGCGGTGGGGGTCAAGGTGAATTCCACCATCGGCGCTGCACCGCCGGCGAAGAAATTGTCGCGTATCCGGCCGGCTCGTTCGAACTGCGCAAGGGTTGCGGGCGACAAACCCAGATCGGTGTTATTGACCTTCTGATTGGTCCACGGGGTGGACGCGGTGTTGACATAGGGTTTCAGGCTGGCCGTGAAGAACATGTCCAGCGTACCGCCCTGCTTGAACAACTGCGTGAAATCCCCGATCGCAATGTCGATGGTGCTCGACTTCTGAATCGGATAGCGGCCGTCGAGCGCCTGCCGGCAAAACCGCAAAACCGAGGACTGATATTGATCATCGAGGGCTTTGCGCGTCGCACCGGTCGCGAGCGTATTGGTGCCTCCCGCCACGTCGGAAACCATCGAACCCAAAGGGGGAGGCAGATTCGAGGCAAGTTGCCCCAACTGGGCAGCCGCACCTCCGGGCGCCGGGGGCGCGCCGCCGGCAGCCTGATTGCTGAGCTGAACGTAAAGGTCCCCCATCCGCTTGATCAGATCGTCGAGCTGCGAAGGGGCGCCGGGGGCGCCGGTCCCCACGAATTGGTGCAGAGTGGCGAAATGCATATCGATCGCGCTCCCGCGCGATTCGAGATCGGCGCTTCCGGCTTGGGCAAGTTTCGCCAGAGCGCCGGCCGCAGGATTGGCGGCGACTGCGGCCGCTGCTGCTGCACCGGCGGCGCCCGCAACGCCGGAGGCAGGGCGGTTCATCGTCGTTTCCTGCGCGACCGCCGTGAAATAGACCTTCAGCGGCGAACTTGGACCCGCCAGAGCATTGACGACGGTGGCCCCTTCCTGCGGGCTCTTGAAGCGGATGATCGAGACATCGGCGAGGAACTGGTCCCAAGTCGAGGTGAAGTCCCGGACATAGAGATCGACCGCCTGATTCTCCAACTCGCGGGCTGAGGCATCCGTCAGGCGCGTCGTCTTGTCGGAGCCGAGCACCCAACTCTCCTCGGCTGCGGCTTTGACCGCATCCTGAATCTGGGGCAGCAGGACCTTGTGAAAGCCGTCATAGGTGTAGAAACCGGAAATGCCCTCCGAAAGGGGCTTTCCCGATGCGCGGGTGAAAACCTGATCGGCGGCTGCGCCCGCGTGGTCGATCACGCGCCAGTCGCGCAGCGCCCTCGCCGCCGCGCTGGTCCTGACCGCATTGTAGGCACGGGCCGACACCGGAACATTGGCGATCACGTCGCGCGCGCGGGCGAGCAGCGCGGCATCGAGCTGGATCACCGGAAGCGGCTCCTCCAGCATCGCATCGACATGGGCTTCAAAGCGCTTGCGGCTCTGATCGGGAGGAAGCGTGGGATAGGCGCGCGCGCCAGCCAACGCGGAGGCGGCCGTTTTGACAAGCGGCTTGTCGAGCGGGCCCTGGCCGGCAAGCATGAGATAGAGGGGCAGGAACACACCAACGTCGTCGGGATTGTTGACGCCGTTGCGAAGCTGGTTCTCCATTCCGACCACGAGGCGCGGCAGCAGCATTCCGGTGAGTGCCCGGTGATAGGCGCGTATGGCCTGGCTCTCGAGCTTGCGGCTTTGATCCAGACCGACGGTGCGGCTTAGCGGCACGCGCACCTGCGCGGTGTCGTAGCCCGCGGGCAATGTGCGCAAGCGGTCGAGCAACGGCATGATGGGAGCGACGTTGTCGTCGGCGACGGCCGGTTGCACGAAAGGAGCAGCCGCCGCCGTGTAGGCGGTGCCGGCGCTCGTCTCGTCTGCGATGAGGGAAGAATTTCCGAAATAGCTCACCGTCCAGGCGCCGATAAGAAGCAATGCCAGGGCCGCAATTCCCGCCAGCGCGCCGGCACGGATGATCCGGTTGCGACGCTCGACTCGCGGGTCGGCGCCGGCGAGGCTTGCTTCCTCGAAGATCACATCGCGCAGGAGCCGCGTGACGAAATAGCTCCGGCCCGCGCCGCTAAAGGCCGGCGGCCGTTGATCGGCAAGCCCAAAGGTCGCCGCCATCGCGCTCATAAGCCGGTCGATGGGCGTCCCCTCCTGGGTGGCGCTGGTGAAATAAATGCCGCGCAAAAGCGGGCGGTCTTCAAACCGATTGGGGGTGAAGATTTCGCCGAGGAAGTCGTGCAGCATCCCCTTCAACGTCGCGATCTGAAGCGGGAAGCCGAAGACACGGCCCCGCCGCTCGGAATCCCGTTCATCGTTGACGCGTTCCAGGAGCCGCGCGTTGAGGCGCTCGACCAGCAGATCGAATTCCTCATCGAAGCCTGCGATAGCGCCGGCCTGATCCTTTCCGTCGTCGAGCGGAAACGTCATGCCCCAGACGTCGGAGCGATCCTCGCGGTTGAGGTCGTGGAAGAATTCTACGAATCCCGCGATCCTGTCGAGCTTGGTCAACAACACATAGACCGGCACGCGAAGACTGAACTGGCTCTGCAGTTCGGCGAGCCGGGTCTTGATGGCGCGCGCATGCGCGCTGCGCTCGGCCGGCTTCATCTGCATCAGGTCGGGCAGACCGATCGCAACCATGGCGCCGTTGATGGGCTGGCGCGGCCGGAACTGCTTCAGCAGCGCAAGAAACCCGCGCCACACCTTCTGATCGACGGCCTCGCTGCTGTCCTGGGTCGTGTAGCGCCCGTCCGTATCGAGCAGGATCGCCTCGTCCGAGAACCACCAGTCGCAATTCCTTGTTCCGCCGACGCCGCGCAACGGATCGCGGCCGAACTTGTTGGATAGCGGAAAATTCAGGCCTGAATTGATGAGGGCGGTGGTCTTACCAGAGCCCGGCGGGCCGATCAGGATGTACCAGGGCAGTTCGTAGAGATATTGGCGCTTCTTGTTTCCGCTCGCTTGCGATTTGCGCAATTGCGTGAGCGCCGCGCCGAGACGTTCGCGCAGAATTCCCATTTCTTCCGCGGCAGCACTGTCGGTCGCCGATTGGCGGCTGCCCGATGTGTCGGCAACCTTGTCGATCATGCTGGCTTCGCGCCGCGCGGCGCGAATGTCGAGCACGAGATTCGCGACCAGCCAGATGACAAAGATCGCCGCGATACAGAGCCAGCGGACGAGCGCGCTTCCCATGAACGGGATCAGCGGTCCCAAGAACCAGATCAGCAGCGCCAGCGACAGCGCCCCGATAAAGGACAGGAACCACCGTTCCGTCAGGAAATTGACGATCCGCCGCCCCAACGACGCCTTTTCGGTCTTGGCTTCGGGCATGTGCTACCTCGCCAACGGCTTGATGAGGCCGATTTCGATTCGCCGATTCAAGTCGCGACCCTCCGGCGTATCGTTCGGGGCGATGGGTTCGGCATCCGAATGTCCTTCGGACACCACCCGCGCCGTATCCTTCAACCGGGTGCGAATGACGTCGCGTGCTGCTTCGGCCCTGGCCAGCGAAAGTTCATAATTGGACGGAAACTGGGCGGTGCGGATGGGGATGCTGTCGGTGTGGCCGGAAACGGTCACCTGCCCGGGCTCGGTATCGATCGCAGTCCCAATGCGTTCGAGGAGGCGACGATATTGGTCTTCGAGGTCCGCGCTGCCGACGGCGAAGGCTGCACTCCCGTGGATGGAAATCGTGATCGTGCGGGGATCTTCGTCGACCTTCACGAGGTTCTGGGCAATCTCGGGAGCCAGAATTTCCCTCAGGCGGGGGGTGTGATTGACGAGCGCCGGAAGGGCGGTGCCGCCTTTGATGGCGGGGTGAAAATCGCGCCCCGGGGGAAGGCTCGCAACCTCCGCAAAGGCCGGATTGGACGCATTGCCCAACATGAAAACAAAACCGATATAGATCACCATCAAAACCGCAGCACAGCCGAGCGCGAACACCCAAATCGGGATTTTGCTGGTCAGCGGTTTGTGGGCGGCCTGAATGCCCTGCCAATGGGGGGAAAGCTCGCGCTCGAATTCCCCGCGCCGCCCGGAAATCGTGCGATAGAGGTCCTCGCGAACCCTCGCCAGTTCGGAGGTATTGCCGCGAAGCGGCCCCTCGAATCCGAGCGAAATGCACAGATACACCAGCTCGAGCACGTCGTCCTCACCCGAGCCGCCATCGCGCAATTGGCGCAGGATTTCGAAGAACCGGTCGCCGTGGATCATCTCCTTGTGAATGACGCTGGTGAGTCGCTCCTGCGCCCAGGAAGACTGATGACCCCAGGGCGTATTGATGACGATGTCGTCGATCGTCGCGCAGAGCGCGTAATGGGCGTTTCGCAGAGCCTCGGCTTGTATTCCGGAAGCGCGCATCTTCTGCTCGAAGCGCTTCAGCTCGGCGATGACTTGCTCGCGGAGCCGCTCGACATCGGGTTGCGTAGCCGAGCCGCGCAAGCGTATCGCCATGGCCAGGAGCGGCCCCGCCGCCGCAACGATCGGGTTGACGCCAACCGAAGGCAGTCCGATGGCAACGCCCTCTTCCGGCAGCGGCGGAGGAGCAGACCGCGGCACCGATTTGGGAAGCGGCTTTATTTCCGTCCGTCTTCCGGGCGTGGGCCGGATGACGGTTTTCTCGGGGTCATAGGAGAACGGATCGTCTGCCATTGATCATTTCCGTATGGCCCAGAATTCCATCGCCAGCCCGGGGAAATCCCCGCCGACGAAGAATGCAAAGCCGCCAGAGTTGGTGAGGTCTTTCCACAACGGATTTGCGCGGTCGAGCTCGAAATAGAGAGTGCCGGTATGAAAAGGCAGCTGCCGGGGTGCCACGGGAAGCGCGCGGATCGGAATGCCCCTGGCGCCGCCATTGACGAGCTTGCCGATCTGCTCGACCGGCCCGACGGTGAATTGCCGGGGGAAATTCTGCCGGATCATCTCCACCTGCACATCGGCCTTGACGGCAAGAACGAAGCTCGCATCGGCCAGCATCTTCTTGTCGGGCAGTGTCGCCACCTTGATGCCGTACTGCCTTTCCTGGATCGGAATCTGCACGGCAGTCTGATCGATTACCGCACTCAGGGAGCGGCGCAGATCGGCCATCACCGGGGCAAAAGTCTGTTGCAAATCGTCGTGACGGTAATCGGGAAAAACGCTGGTGCGCTTATTGCGGGCCGTGAAGGTCGCAAGTTCGCCGGCGACCTCCACCAGCGTCGCGAACAAGCTCACCGGATGCAATTCGGCCAAAGCCGCATAGTGGCTGAGCAGCGGCTCGTAGCGGTTGGCGATCTGCAGGAGGAGCAGATTGGCGATTTCGCCCGCGCCGCCGGCAACACGGCCCGCAAGTTCTTCGCCACGATGATGAAGAAGTCCCTGTATCTCGGTGGGTATGCCAGCGAGCGCGGGAACGGCTGCGCAGGAAAGAGTCGGAGGAATATAGCGCTCGTCCAATATGACGGCCTTGTCGCTCCTGACTTCGAGAATGCGCGCCAATCCCAGCGACACATAGCCGGCGCGCTCGCTCGATTCGAGCGCATAACGCAGCCGCAATTTGCCGATCTCCAGGTCCGCACTCGTGTCCGAGCCCGCGACGGCATCGAATGCGCGATAGGTGGCGGCCCCGAAACGCGCCGCCAAACTGTCGTTTGCCTCCGTCGCCACTTCCGCCTGGCCCTGCTGTTGCTCCGGGACCGTCAAATATACGAGTTCGTTGCGCACATTGGCGCCGAGCTCCAGCGGAGTGGGATGATTGCCGTCCGCCACGATGTCGAACGGTGTGCCGTCAGGCAGAATGCCGCGGCATTGGGCCACGCCGAACTTCCCCACGATGAGAAGTTCGCGATTGATCTTCAATTCGGTGATGCCAAAAGAACACGGCGCGATGCCCGACACTCGGCTGCGCACCAGCCGTTCGATGTAGCGGTCGTGCTGCTGGAAGTGGTGAGGGCGAAGAAACATACCCTCCGACCAGACGACCTTGTTATCAGCCCCCATTTCTGCCCCTAGTCACTGTCTCCAGCGCGACGATTTCTCCATCGGCACCTGCGGCTATGCGGTCTTGCTACCCGCCGATTCCTGTCACAGAGGGTCTTCGCGCCGGCGAGCCAAAACCGCCGGCATCCCTATTTGGTGCGAAGGTACTCTTCATAAGCCTCTGCAAACGCTTTGCCGAACGCGCGGTCGAAATCATCGGCAAGTTCCTGCGCAAGCTCCGCATGCATGGCTTCATAAAGTTTCCACGTCCGCGCTTTCCTGGCGCCCGGCACCAGCCCGTCAAGCCAACTCTTCTCCAGACGCTGCTTCAGCGCTTCGGGGTCAATTTGCGCCAAGAGCCGCGTCAAGGCAACCTGGATGGCCGCAACCAAGGCCATTTCGTGAGCCTTGATGTCCTTGAGCGCTTCGCGCATGGCATCACGCGCCAGCATGTAACCGGGACGGTCTCCGCCGATCATCGTCAGGAGAGCCTGCTCCGTATCGGGACAGAATTTCAGGGGGTTGTTGCCGGACGCATTTATCTGTGTCCGTTCGATCCGAAGCGCTTCCTTGAATTGTTCGCGCGCCCTCAGAATCTCGAGTATGCCGTCCACGGCCGCGCGGTAGGTCTTGCCGGCTTCCTTGAGGCGGCTGATCGGATCGACGTCGGAGAGTGCGCGACCCTTGAGACCGGCGCCGCCGACGAAGGCCCCGAACGCGGTTTCGGTCTGTGGCCCGGATTGCGGCCCGGATTGCGGCACAGCTTGCGGCGCAGCTTGAGGCATGACCGGCGGCGGTATGGGCGGAAGCGACGGCGACCGCACACTTTGCTGGCGCGGCTCACGGTCCCAATCGTCAGGAATGAGTGGGACGCCGACACGCAGCGGGCCGATGGCCGCATGTTCAACCGCCGCGTCATCGCGCATCGGCAGCCCCGGATCGTCATATCCGCTAGCACCGGCATCCGGCCGAACTGGAGGCGGAAAGGGCGAATCGCCGAACGGGAAGTCCGGGATCGGTCCGATAGGCTCGTCCCTCATGCCGAATGGGACATCCAGTTCCGGTTGCGGCATGGGGATGGGCGGCGCGACGCGCGTCTCGGTACTATCGAGATGGACGCGCAACTCGTATTCGCCGCCAAGAGACAGAATGTCGCCGTCGCGCAACGCGGCACGGTTGCCCGTTCCGAGCGGCGCCGACGCACCGTTGACGAACAGGCCCGATTTACTCGTGTCGACGACCGCGTAGGTGTTGCCCTCGCACACGATCTCGCAATGATTGCGCGACAGAAAGGCGCCGTCGTCGGGCAGCACCCAATCGTTCCTCTGGCCCCGCCCCAAAGTCACGCTTTGACCTTCGAAGCTTCGCGAGGTGCCGACCGGCTCGCCACCTGGCGGGGCTTTCTCGATGGTGAGAGTTATGCTCATAGCTGGTGAATAATACAGGACGGTTGCTTAACCAATAAGCACCGTCGGCAGGCCCAGAATGATTGTGCCGCCATGGACGGTCGGATCGCCCAGCCGCGCCGCCGGCATATTGTTCACGAGAACCGTGGTGCTGCCCATCAGGATTGTATCGGGCGGGCCCACGCACACGCACATGTCTCCGACACGGGCCTGCGGGAGCTTGCCCGTCAGCACGTTCGGCGAACCGAGGGAAATCGGTCCTCCCACATGCGGCACCACCCCGGTGACCATTGGGCAGACATGCATGTCGGTCAGGCGTGCCGCAGGCATTCCCATAATTAGCGATTCCGGCCTTCGAGGCGGCCGTCGCCGCCATTGGCGATATCGACCGCCATTTCAATATATCGCCGGCGCTTCTCATCCGCCAATGCCGGGGCGTTTTGCACCGCGGCCAGGGTAACCGCGCCCGCGACGGCAACTCCGGTCAGATGCGCCGCCGGCGGCACCGCCGGAAGCTCGGCTGGGGCCATGCTGCCCCCGCTCCAGAACGCACCCATCGCGGCCCAGGCGCTGGGCGAATCGAACTTCGTCGCCTGGGCACAGGCCATCGCGGCGCGACGCGTGTCCTCCGTCGGGCGGTACACCCAGGCCTCGGCAGCCTCAAGTGCGGCGAGGTTCGGAGGAGGCACCGGATTGATGAGCTCCAATCGCGTACAAAGGCAGGCCCACCACACCGCCTCGCGCTTGGGAAGCGCAAAGGCGAGGAAATGAACCGCATCGTTCAGTTTCTTCTCCGAAAGGAGCTGTTCCAGAAAGGCAGCCGGTGTAACCCCGGGTGGAGGTTTCAGGGGCGTGGCGCTCTCGGACGCCGGGCCGCAAACCTCTTCGGCGGTTCGCGCGGTCACCTTGCTGAGCGTTCCGATTTGCACGCGTCTGTCCTCGTTTCCCAGGGCGGAATCAGTTGATCATCGTGACGCCGCCCTTGAGCGTCAGCATCCCGTCGCCGTTCACTGTCGTCATCGGGCTCTTCGCATCGAGCTTGGCGGTGCCTTCGATGCTGATCATCATGCCCTTTATCGTCACGCCTTTTTGATCGATCACGATGCTGCTGCTTCCCACCTTGAGCGTGATCGACTGCATGGCTTCGACGGTGCTCTGACCCGCATCGATCTTGAGACTGTGGTCCCCCAAACTGATCTTCGTCGATTGGTTGCCTTGTTTGAGCGTATTGGTTTCGTTGCCCTGATCGAGCGTCTGATCGAGATTTCCCTGCTTGATGTCGATTTTGCGGTTTCCCTCTTCGACGGTCAGCGTATCGTCGTTCTTGACGACGCGAAGGAAATCCTTCTGGGCGTGAAAGTAGATTTCTTCCGAGCCCGCTTTATCCTCGAAGCGCAATTCATTGCTCTTCTTGTCCGCGCCCGGATCGCCCCAATTGGCGCCACGAATGCCGCTTTGGGTCTTGTTCGCCGGCGTCTCATAGAGAAGCTTGTTCTTGCCATTATGGACCATCCCCACGATCAGCGGATAATCGGGATCCCCGTCGAGAAACTCGACAACCACCTCGCTGTTGATCCGGGGCAGAAATTGCGTCCCCATCTGATTGTAGGCCCAATTCTGGGCAATACGGCACCAGCAGGATTCCTCCTTTTCATCCCAGGGGAATTTCACTTTCGAGCGGCCGAATGGATCGGGTCCGTCGGTGACGACGGCCGTCTGCGGCCCGCGGATAAAGGGGCGGCGCGTGGTGCGAGCCGGGCGGAAGTTGAATTCAGCCGGTATGCATTCGAACGTATTTTCGTAGCTGGCGGGGTTCTCGAATGCCGTGCCCGATCCGTCGCGGGCCCGGTGATCTACCATGACCACGACATAGCGATCGGTCGTCGCTTTGGCCTGGGGAAGGTCGGTCTTGTGGTCGCGGATGCTAAACGTCGCGCCCGCATGCATCGACACAAAAGGGCTCGTGCCGCTGATGCGCACATACTCGCTCTCATGTTCTTCCATTCGCAGACGCGCGTAATTTGTGCCTTCTCCGGCCGTGCCGTGACGGCCCGGATACTCAAAAAAAGAGCGGTCGCCCGGCGTCGAGGTCTGAGCCTTGGCCAGCGCGTTTGCCGAACCGGGCATGACCTTGACCGCCTTGAAGTCCCACGCCCCATGTTGGAACGCCGTGGGCCCGACGCGATATTGCGGGTGCCAGTTGGAGATTCCGTCGTTGAAGTCCAACGGAATCGTCCCGCCCCTGACATAATCGGAGGCGCCGCTGCCGATGACCATGGGACAATTGGTTTCCCAGTGCTTGAAATAGTAAAACAGCCCTTCATCCTCCAAGAGCCGGGAGATGAAGTTGAAGTCGCTTTCATTGTATTCGACGATATATTCCTTGGACTCCCCGGACGATTTGACGCTCGCGTTGACGCTCCCCTCCTGCAGGACCTGGCTGACGACATCGGTGGCTTTCTTTTCGTGAAAGACCCGGCAGCGCTGATTGAGCGTAAGCAGCCATGCAGGCGGCACCATCTCGGCGATTTGCAGGTAATGGTCTCTAACCGTGCTCTGCAAAGTTTGAAAACGGCTGATGATGCCGTTGAACTTTTTGACCAGCCCGCGAAACCGCAACGCAATGGTCAGACTCTTGCCGAGAATTTCGCTCGGATGCAGCGCCCGCCCATGCGTCACGATTTCCAGCCGAAATCGCGAGAGGGCGGATAATTCCTCCGTCCCCTCGAATGCGATGACCAGGATCTTCTTATTTCCGAGGTGAAACGATTCTACCGAGATCACCCGTTCGGACTGGTTGATGTCGATGTCTTCCAGGTCGCTCAAAGGCTGCGTCTCACGCCGGCAGACCTAACGCCGGATGGACGCGCCAGAACCATACAGGGTGGAATCATCCAAGAGGGCGAAGGCGGATGCATGCACGCCACCCGCCATCCCTTCATGGAAGGCCACCCCGTCATGGAAGCAATGTCTGCCTCGGCCACTTCAGGACAACACAGGCTCAACGACCGCAGCCGAAAAGCGGGGATCAGCCCGCCTTCGCCAAAGCGATATCGTAGGTCTTGATCACCGGCGTGCCGGCCTTCTGGTCGGCTCCCACAGGCGTGAACTTGTCCTGAATCTTCGTGAAGTTGAACGAGATCGTTTCGTGCGGCATGCCCTCGGCGCCCCCCGAAACCGAATACCCGGAAATCACTGCGTTCGTCAGTTCATATTGGGTGAAGGGGTCGTCGCGGCCGGCAGAGACGAGATCGATCTTGACTGTCTTGGCGTCGAATTTGGCAACCGACCAGCCGAACAATTCGATCGACGAATTGTCCATCGGCTTGGAAATGGTGATTTCGCTGACCGAGGGCTGGGACGCTTCGCGATTTGTCCCGCCGCCCACAGGCGAGGAGATCGCGCGGCCGACGCCGAACTGAAACGAATCGACCTTCAGCCAACCCTCATGGTTCTTCTCGGTTGCGCTGCCCTTGATGCTGGGAATGTTAACATAGATAGCCATCGACTGCCTCCAATTGCCAATACCGAAACCGTGCCGCAATTCCAGAAGCGCCCATCGAGAGAAGTCGTCCTACGCCGGACTCCCGCGATCCACTCACGCCTCACCGATACCGATAAATTAAAGCTCCCCGAGTCGTGGCCCCCGAGAAGCGAAAGAAAGAGAGCTAAACTCTAGTCAATCATATACGTGAACGCCCCGTTGGTGTCTAGGGAAAGCCTGACATCGCGAAGCGGCTCCTGGTTGGCCATTCGCTGCAGGAATTGGGCCGATATCTCCGGTAGCAGTCCGCGCGAGAGCACGTTCTCGATGTTTCGCGCACCGCTCTCGGCTTCCTTGCAGCGGGCGGCAATCGCTTCGATAACGTCGGGGGTGTAGGACAGGCTGTCGCGATAATTTTCCGTGACGCGCTTCTGAATGCGACCCAATTGCAGTTTGATGATGAGCCGGAGCGTTTCGTCGCTGAGCGGGAAATAGGGCACCATCGTCACGCGTCCAAGGAATGCCGGTTTGAAGACTTTGAGCAGGTCCGGGCGCAAGGCTTCGGCCAGCCCCTCTGCATCGGGCATCGTCTCGGGATCGGCGCAAAGCTTTGCAATGGTATCGGTGCCCGCGTTGGATGTCATGATGATGACGGTATTCTTGAAATCGATGTCGCGACCTTCCCCGTCGCGAATCATCCCCTTATCGAAGAGGTTGTAAAATACGTCCTGCACACCGGGATGGGCCTTTTCCATTTCGTCGAGCAGCACGACGCTATAGGGCCGCCGGCGAACCGCCTCCGTCAGCACGCCGCCTTCGCCATAGCCGACATAACCCGGCGGCGAACCCAGCAGCATCGAGACCTTATGTTCTTCCTTGAACTCCGACATGTTGATGACGGTGAGGTTTTGCGATCCGCCATAGAGCAGCTCGGCCAATGAGATCGCCGTCTCGGTCTTGCCGACGCCGCTCGTGCCCACCATCAGAAAGACGCCGATGGGCTTCCTCGGGTCGGTCAGCTTCGCCCGCGAGGTCCGCATCGCCTGGGCGATGACCTCCAAGGCATGCGGCTGGCCGATGATGCGCTCGCTCATCAAATCCTTGAGGCCGAGAACGGTCCGGATTTCGTTGGAAACCATGCGGCCGACGGGGATACCCGTCCAATTGGCGATCACCTCGGCCACGGCCTGGCCGTCCACGCTGACTTGCATCAGGGGCTCTTCGGCCTGAAGCGCGGACAGTTCGGCCTGGGTTCTGGCAAGGTCTTCGCGCAGCGTGGCGCGTTCCGAATCGCCGAGCTTCTTGGCCGCGTCCTTGCCCGAATGGTCGGCCTCAAGCCGGTCTCTCAGGTCGCGCACCTTGGCAACCAGTTCCTTTTCCTTCGCCCAGCGCGATTCAAGATTGGCGAGTTCGTCTTCCGTCCGCGCCCTCTCGGCCGCGAGGTCTTTGAGCTGATCGGCGTGATCGGCTCCCGACGCGCTCTCACGTCCCAGGATTTCGATTTCGGTGGCCAGGAGTTCGATTCGCCGGCGACGGTCCTCGATGGTCGCGGGGATGGCATTCTGGCTCATGGCGACGCGGGCGCAGGCCGTATCGAGAACGCTCACGCCCTTGTCGGGCAGCTGGCGGCCGGGAATGTAGCGCTTGGAGAGCCGAACGGCTTCGATCACTCCCTGGTCGAGGATGCGGACCTTGTGATGGGCTTCGAGCGTGCCCACGAGCCCGCGCATCATGGCGATTGCGGCCGGTTCGTCCGGCTCCTCCACCTTGACGACCTGGAAGCGGCGGGCAAGCGCGGGGTCGCGTTCGAAATATTTCTTGTATTCACCCCAGGTGGTCGCCGCGATGGTCCGCAGGTCGCCGCGCGCAAGAGCCGGCTTCAAGAGGTTGGCAGCATCGCCCTGCCCCGCCGCACCGCCCGCGCCGATCAGCGTGTGGGCTTCGTCGATGAAGAGGATGATCGGCGTGGGGGAGGCTTTGACTTCCTCGATGACCGATTTCAGGCGATTCTCGAATTCGCCTTTCACGCCGGCTCCGGCCTGAAGCAACCCAAGGTCGAGCGTCCGGACGGCAATGTTCTTCATGGCGGGAGGCACGTCGCCGGCCGCGATCTTGAGAGCGAAGCCTTCGACCACCGCTGTTTTGCCGACACCTGCCTCACCCGTGAGGATCGGGTTGTTCTGCCGCCGCCGCGTCAGGATATCGATGACCTGGCGTATCTCGGTATCGCGCCCCAGCACGGGATCGATCTTGCCCGCTTTCGCGCGCGCCGTAAGATCGATGGTGTACTGATCGAGCGCGCCTCCACTTGGCGGTCCTCCGGCGGCACCTCCCGCGGGAGCCTCGCCAGGGGCGCCACTTGCCGCGGCCGCAACCTGGTCCTCGGCGGAGCCAGCGGTGATCTTCGCCAAATCCTTACGCAACGCTTCGGGGGGAATTCTGCCGAATTGCGCGCTTGCCTGCAGCGCAACCGGAGCCAGCGTGTCATCGCTGAGAAGTGCGGCAAGCAGGTGGCCGGA
>Ga0265338_10007306_pt1 | contig 13780 bp, 11 predicted proteins | sample 42126metaG_FD_193579 | JGI IMG/M metagenome (GOLD analysis project Ga0265338, IMG submission 193579) | Rhizosphere microbial communities from Carex aquatilis grown in University of Washington, Seatle, WA, United States - 4-21-26 metaG | ecosystem: Host-associated > Plants > Roots > Rhizosphere... | reverse complement strand
GGCGATGTTGATGATTTTTCCATGGCCTTGCGCCAGCATGTGCCGGCCGGCGTGCTGCATGAGGCGGAAGACGCTGGAGAGATTGACGGCAATCACCGTCGCCCAGTCCTCTTCAGGATGGCTGACGGCCGGGGCGCGACGAATGGTGCCGGCGTTGTTTACCAGAATGTCGATGGCGCCGAAGTGGGCCACGGTTTCTTCCATAAGCATCGCGCAGACCTGGGCGTCGCCCACATCGCCAACCAGGCCCAGTCTCGGCACGCCCAGCACGGCGAGATGCTGAAGAGTGTCATCGGGCATTTTGCTCGAGCCGTGCACGGCCACGTTTGCTCCGGCTTCAGCCAAGGCCAGCGCTATGCCTGCGCCAAGCCCGCGCGACGAGCCCGTGACGAGCGCGGTTTTACCTTTGAGGTTGAATCGATCGAGAATCAGGGTGCGGTCCTTTCGGATTGTTGTGCTCAAGTCCGATTGTAAGCAATCGGCGATGGGCTCGTTGCCGGCGAGCAACGAGCCCATCACGAGCAAAGAGACCGTTAATCGATGACCTCGACCCGGCGGCGACGGTAGACCGTATGACTGCCTCCACCCCAGGCGATCAGGAGCGCGATTAGGTGTAGCAGGAACCAGATGGTGATGCCCTGGTCCTGGTAGATCCAGAGCAGGATAAGGATGCGGGGGATCAGTAACGCGACGATGGCCGGGATAGTGCCGACCGTCGACGGAATGAACTGGGGAATGCTGTGCTGGAACCATGCGACGGCGATGGAGATGCGCGGCAGGAAGAGCGATAGTACGAGAAACCAGAAGGGAATTGCGTGGATGGGAAGAGTGAGCGAGAAGTTCATCGAAAGATCCTTTCGCGCGGTTGAGGCTTCGAATAATGACCCCTTATCCGGGTCTCAGGCCGCCACTTAGGAATTCGATGCGTAAAAGCGGAGTTCCGGGCGCCCGGTCGCCAACTCGCCAACTAAACGGAGTCTCAGCAGGCCTGCCAGATGGAATGAGCTGCGCTACCCCATCCTCGCAACTTCTCTAAGCTGATGCGCGACGGCTTCAAGAAATGTCTCAACGCTCGCGCCTTCGGGAATTGTGAGACTACTCTTGGCGCAGAGCGCCGCTGCGATTCTCTCGGCCAGCGCCGCACGCACATTCAATTCCATGTCTAGCCTGCGGGCGAAAAAGCCTTCCAACACCTGCAGGTCGGTCCCGGTAAGTTTGGCGAGAGACGGAGTGGGCAGCACCACGCTCAGGTGCGGCGGCGCCATGGGCGAGTTCTCAGCCGCTGGTAGCGCAAAAGTTGAAGCGGTAAATGTGCGGTTGCCCATTTCGCCCCAATGCGGCGTATCGATCTCGCGGTCGTGCACCACCAGCGTGCCGGCAACCATGTCGCCCAGGCGTTGGTTCTGCTTGCTGAGAAAGATTGAGATTACGCCAACTGCGTAAACGCCCGGCAGGTAATCGACGAACCGAACGAGGTTGCGGGCCAGCGACTCGAGAAAGCTCATGGCCCGGCCGGAGCGGTGAATCACGCGGATTTTGACTGCCCGCTTACCGGGAGTCTTGCCGTTCCAAAAGGCTTCAAATATCGCAAAGTAGCCCCAGTTGGCCAGGAAGAGGAGGATGAAAACGAAAGCCATGATCCAGTTTTCAGACCAGTGCGCGAAAACATGCACCGCCGCAAAAACCACGATGAGAATCAGGGACAGGACAAATCCGCCGACAATCAGAATCAGGTAGTCCACCAGAACTGCGATAAAGCGGCTGCCGATTCCGGCAATCGGCATCTCGATGGAAACGAGCTCCGGTGTGTCGATGTTAAGCTGATTGGAAATCGTATCCATGGCTCAGATTCTCTCAAATCGTTGGCTTGAAAAGCGGCGCCCTTACTGGGAGCGGCTTTCGAAGCTGCTTGCCCAGGCCGGCTCCGGCGGCGTTGGCCAGCTTACGCGCGCTGAACTGCAGGAGACGGCGTTGCTATACCGCCAAGTGGCCAGCGACCTGTCAACGCTGCGCCAGGATGCAACCGCGCGCGCCTACGCCGACCATGTAAATCAGTTATTGGCTCGCGCCCACAATATCATTTATTCCACCCGCCGGACCAGTTTTTTAGGATTGCTGCGCTACATGCGCGACGTTTATCCGGCCGTATTCCAGCGGAATATGCGTTACGTGATTCTCTCACTGCTGATCACCCTGGGTGGTAGCGCGCTCGGCTCGGTGCTTACCCTGGCGCGGCCGCAGTTCATGCGCACCATGCTGGGGCCGCAAATGGTGGCCACCATCGAACGCCACGAGATGTGGACGCATTCGGTCGTCGCAGTTGCGCCCGCTGCCACAAGCTGGATCATGACGAACAACCTTTCGGTTTGCTTTGTCACGTTTGCGGGCGGAATAACTTTTGGCGCGCTTACGCTCTTTTCGCTTTTCAACAACGGAATGATGCTGGGCGTGATTGGGGTTGCGTGCCAGCAGCACGGCATGGCGGTTGATCTTTGGAGTTTTGTCGCGCCGCACGGCTCGCTTGAACTGCCTTCCATCATTCTGTCGGGCGCGGCTGGTCTGCGCCTGGCTCACGGGGTGGTGTTTCCAGGCATCTACCGATGGCGCGATTCAATTGCGCTTGCTGGCGCCGAGGCTTCGCGGCTGGTGGCGGGCATTATTCCGCTGCTGGTGATCGCGGGGTCACTTGAGGGATTTTTCTCACCATCAGGGGCACCGGTGTGGCTCAAGTTCACCGTGGGAGCAATGCTGTTTACGCTGCTGAATCTGTGGCTGTTCAGGCCGCTGGGGGACGTCACGCAGTCATCGTAGAGATGAGTCATGTGATGGATTGTGTGCGGGTCAGGAGACCCGCACTACAGCCGGTCTGGAGACCGGCGCTACAACCGCGCTGGAGCGCGGCGTTACTCTCGTGCCAGGCCAGACCATTTACGAGGCAAACTTAGTCCGCCGCGCCGCCAGTTCGTCGGCAATCTGCTGATTCTTTTCGCGCGTGATGGGATAGAAGAACATGCTGACGGCCGCGGCAATAAAGGCGAGGCCTGCGTAGACACTTGCGGTTAGCAGAATGCCGGATTGCGCGTGCGCCGTTTGCACATCCGCCTTGGATACGAATCCGTACGCGGAGAGCAGCCAGCCGGGGATGGCGCCGCCCAGCGCCAGTCCAGCCCACAACGCAAACACTACTGCGGATGTAACCGTGCCGCTGGCGCGACGTCCGGTCTTCCACTCGCCGTAGTCGGCCACGTCGCCCATCATTGACCAGATGAGCGGACCCGAGAGCCCGAACGCGAATTGCCGCAGCACCTCAGTGCCGATGATGACCACTGTTGCAGTCGATGGAATAACAAGCAGTGCCGCGCTGAACAAGCCGGCCAGAGTCATGCTGGCAATAAACAAGAACCGCTTGCCCATGCGCTTTGTTACCCATGTTGAGCAGGCCACACCGACCAGCAGCGAAGCCAGGCCAAAGCCATTGAATACCGAAAAGATGTCGACATTGCCTGAAACAAAACGGAAGTAGGGCAACATGACGCTGCCGCGTACCACGATGGCGGCGAAATAAAACAACGTGGCCATGAACAACACAATGAACGGGCCGTTAGCGAAGAGATCCGACAGATCCTGGCTGAGCGAGCTCTTCTGTTGCGGGTTCGGCTGGATGCGCTCCTTGGTTGTTAGGAACGCAATGATGAAGAAGATAACGCTGAGCACCGAGAGCAGGCCCATGGTGAGCTGATAGCCGAGCGCGTCATTTCCGTGGCCGAAAAGCCGCACCATGGGGATGGCGAGGCTGGCAATAATAAAGCCTGCGGAGTTGGCCGCGATCTGCCGGTACGTTGCGATGCTGTTGCGCTCGTCGGGATCGGAGGTCATGACGGCGTTGAGCGACGCATACGGCACGTTGTTGACCGTGTAGATAAGGCGCAACAGGAAGTATGTCACCCACGCGTACACGATCTTCGCGCCCGGGCTGATATTGGGCGTGGTGAAGGTAAGCACGCAGATGATGCCGAAGGGCAGCGAGGTCCAAAGCAGCCATGGCCTGAACTTGCCCCACTTGGTGCTGGTGCGATCAGCGATAACGCCCATCACGGGATTGAGGAACGCGACGCCGAGCCCGATCACAAGGGTCATGGTTCCGGCCTGCGCGGCAGTCAGCCCGAAAGTGTGAGTGTAGAAATCCAGTTGCAGGGCCAGCAGGGCCTGGAACACAAAGTTAGCTGCCAGGTCACCCAGGCTGTATCCGAATTTCTCTGCAAAGCTAAGCGTCTGCTTCATAACCGCCTCATCTCTTTCGGGCGTGCTGCATTACTTCGTCACAACCAGCTTCAGTTTGGTCAGGTCCTTGTCGCGCGACGATGTGCCGACCATGATGTCGAAATCGCCCGGCTCGACGACATACTTCATATTTATGTCGAAGAACTTGAGCGATGCTGGCGTAATGTCAATGGCGACCGTGGTGGTTTCGCCCGGCTTGAGCCACACTTTCTTGAAGCCCTTCAGCTCTTTCACCGGACGCGTTACCGTGCTGACCACGTCGCGGATGTAAAGCTGAACAACCTCAGCGCCCTCGCGGTCGCCCGTGTTGGTCACGTCAACCAGTACCTGCGTTGAGCCGTTGCGCGCCATGCGCTTTTTCGTGAGCCGCGCATTCTCAAGTTTGAAAGTTGTGTAGCTCAAACCATAGCCGAATGCGTAGAGCGGCGACACATCGTCAAACAGGTAGCCGCGCCGCGCCGAAGGTTTGTAGTTGTAGAACACCGGCACGTGCCCGGCCGACCTCGGGAATGAAATGGGCAGCTTGCCACCGGGGTTGTAGTCGCCAAACAGCACGTCGGCAACCGCGCGACCCGTTTCCTGCCCAAGGTAGAAGCACTCATAAATGACTGGAACCTGCTGCTCAAGAAGATTGACTGAGAGCGGTCGGCCGTTGAACAAGAAAGCGATAACCGGCTTACCCAGTGTGAGCATGGTCTTCACCAGTTCTTCCTGGCGGCCTATGAGATCAAGACTGGTCCGGTCGCCCATGTGTTGCAGGTTCCACGCTTCGCGCGATGTCTGCTCGTTACCGCCGATGGCCAGCACAATTACGTCGGCCTTCTTCGCAACCTTCACGGCTTCGGCAATCTGCTTGCGGTCCTCTGCGGGATCGCTCGCCACCACCGCATCCTGGTTCCACGAGCCGCCAATGGTGATCTTGCAGCCTTCGCTGTAGAGAACCTTCACTTTTTTGCCGACCTTCTGCTTGATGCCTTCGAGCACCGAGACATCTCGCTTGGGCACGCCGCTGTAGCCGCCCAGCAAACTCCGGTCAGCATTCGGCCCAATCACCGCAATGGTCTTGACCTTGGTGAGGTCGAGCGGTGCAAGGTTGTTTTCGTTTTTCAGCAGCGTGATGGATTCGTGCGCGGCATTCAACGCCAGCTCGGTATGCTCGTCGCAGGCAACCACGCGGTCGGCCTCATCGGGATCGACATACGGATCGTCGAACAGACCCAGCTCGAACTTCCAATACAGCATCGGCGCAACCAGTTCGTCGAGCTGCTTCTCTTTGAGCACCCCTTCGTTCACCAGCTTCACCAGGTGCAGATAGCAATCAGGATCAGGCAGTTCAATGTTCACGCCCGCTTCAAGCGACAGCCGGCAAGCTTCCTTGCTGTCTTTTGCAACAAAATGTCCGTGCGTATCGGGTCTGTAACCGAGTTCCCAGATCGCATAGTAGTCAGAAACGATGAAGCCTTTAAAGCCCCACTCCTTGCGCAGCACGTCGCGCAGCAGCCATTTGTTGGCGTGCGATGGAACGCCGTCAATCTCGTTGTACGAGGCCATCAATGTAACGGCTCCAGCCTCGCGCAGTGCCTCCTTAAAGGTGTAAAGAAACGTCTCCTGCAGCACGCGCATCGATACGTTGGCCGGCGCGCAGTTCATGCCCGACTCCGGTTGGCCGTGGCCTACAAAGTGCTTGAGCGTGGCCAGAATGTGCTTTTTGTCGCGGAATTTGCGGTCACCCTGGAATCCCTTTACTGCCGCGATGCCCAGCCGCGAGACCAGATAGGGATCTTCGCCGTAGGTCTCTTCCACGCGTCCCCAGCGGGGCTCGCGCGCCACGTCAACAACCGGCGTAAGCGCATGATGCGCACCGCGCAGCCGAGCCTCTAGCGCCGTCATGGTAAAGAGCTGCTCAACAAGCGCGGGATTGAATGTCGCCCCCAGCGCAATGGGCTGAGGAAAGCTGGTGCCGTCGGGCGCAGCGTGCCCATGCAGGCACTCTTCGTGGAAAATGACCGGAATGCCGAGGCGGCTGTTCTCAAGAAAGAACTTCTGGATGGCATTGGTCAGCTCCGCCATGGCGCGCGCCTTTTTGCCGCCGCCGGCATCGCTGGGGCGGCCCACCTGCCCCAATCCCTCGCCCTTGCGGAACGACTTCTTCGCTTTGGCCAGGTCAAAATCGCCCTTTTCGTCGACCATGGTCTTGGCCTTTTCCTGCCAGATGCACATCATCTGCGCGGCCTTTTCTTCAAGCGTCATGCGCTTCAGCAGGTCGTCAACGCGCTTTTGACTGGGCAGCTTGGGGTTCTTGTAGGCGGGAGTTTTAGTGCTGGACTTTGCGGCAACCTTGGCGGATTTCATAGAGAGCTCTTTCTCAATGGGAGTGATGGCGCACAGCGGCGCGAGCTTTTCAGGATCGAAGGAATCTTAGCACGGCGCTATTACCCCGAACCAGTGGCGAATGTCACGATAAAAATCGATTTACTTTTGGGGGGGTAGGGGAGCCGCGTCACCGTCGCCGGAACACGTGTGCGGCACGTGTTCGACCTGGTCTGGGCGAGTTCATGGGTAGCGATTTTATCGCGCTCATGGGGCGAGGATTGTCACCTTGAGCGCAGGTCGCTGGTGACATTCTGTTTCGCCTCGAACCCTCAAGATTTCTTGTGATAAAAATTCAATGAGAGACGAATAGATGAAATTCCTGATGGCTGCATTCACCATTTCCCTGTTGTGGCTCTCAGGTGAGGTTGCCATTTCGGGGCAGGCCGCTCAACCAGCGCATTTCGTCGGTTCTGAGAGTTGCAAATCATGCCATATGAAGCAGTTCGACGGCTGGAAGCAGACCCGGATGGCGAAGGTTGTTCGCGATCCAAAAGAACATCCTGAGGCGGTCCTTGGGGATTTTTCGCATTCCGATCCTGTCCTCACCTTTGGTCTCGATGTCGTTGCATTTGTGTATGGCAGCCGCTACAAGCAACGCTACTTTGCAAAGCGGGGCAACGACTACTATCCGCTGCCAGCGCAATGGGATATCGCACAGAAGCGTTGGCTTCCATACCATGTTGAGGCCGGAACGGATTGGTGGGTGCCCTACTATGGTCCGAGCAACTTTGATCGTCCTACGGGTCCAACATGCGACGGCTGCCACTCGGTCAATTACAACTTGGAGACCAAAGAAGTTACAGAATGGAATGTCGGCTGCGAGAAGTGCCACGGTCCGGGCAGCGAACATGTGGCCCATCCAACTCGAGCGAATATAGTGAACCCCGAAGCGCTGGATTACGTCCGTGGAAATGATGTCTGCATGCAATGCCATAGTCAGGGCCAGCCGCTGAATAACCCGACCAACGGAAAATACTATGACTGGCCGGTTGGTTTTCTTCCGGGCCAGCGTCTTGCGGACTATTGGAGGCTGGAGGAACTAAAGCCGGGAACGGCAGATTTTTATCAATATGCCGACCTCACGGCACACAAGAACCGAATGCAAGGCAACGACTTTGTGCAGAGCACCATGTACCATCGTCAACTGCGTTGCTTCGATTGCCACGATGTGCACAGCAATCAGAACGAGTCAAACCTGGTCGAAAAGAGGAACGCTCTTTGTCTCGGATGCCATACGAAACAAAATCCTGCCGGCCTCAAAGGCACCGTTCAGGAGCACACCCATCACGCGGAAAACAGCGCTGGGAGTCAGTGCGTCGCCTGCCACATGCCCCACATTGAGCAAACGATCAAAGGAAACTACGTTGCCGCCCATACGTTTCGATTCATCACTCCGAACGAAACAGAGGAATTCGGCATCCCAAATCCCTGCACTTCGTGCCACAATGACAAAACTAATGCCTGGGCAGAGCTGGAGCTTCGGAAATGGTCGACCGCTTCACCATGGCGGGTGAGTAATTGAGTTCGCCTGGTGCGTTTTGTTTTCTCTGATTGCGGCTGGTTTGAAGGCCATTCGGAAGTAGCTCTCTCGCCGCTAATGCGCCCTTAATGGCAGCCTTCCCCTACAGCATCGCCCGCTCTTTCACTCGCAGATACTGGTTCAGCACGGCCGAGGTGAGCCGGGAAGGGTCGAGGTCGAGAGTGAGCGCGCCCTGCTCGCGGAGTCGAGCCAGCAGCAGCTCGCGTCGGCTGGTGAGTTCCTGCGCGGCTGAGGCGCGGAACATCTGTTCGATATTTTTCGGCCTGCCGGTGGCAAGGGCTTCAACCTCAGGCTGGGCCATGGCCACAAACAACAGCACATGTCGGCGCAATAGCTGCATGGCGCCGTCGATGACCTCGGGCCGCATCGCTGTCTCGGCCAGGTCGGTGATCCATAAAATGAGCGCGCGGCGCGGTTGATAGCGGTTGAGCATGGCCGTTGCGCGCAGATGATCGGCCTCGCTAGGCTCAGCCTTTGCCAGAGCCAGCGCTTCTACAATCTGCCGCAGATGCGCCGATCCTCGCCCGGGGAGAACGCGCTGCTGGATATGCTGTCCATAGACCAGCAGGCCAACACGGTCGCCGGAGTTGAGCGCAAGCTGCGCCAGGGCAATTGCGGTCGAGCATGCGTGGTCCAGCTTCGAGTGGCGCGCGCCGCCCTCGCCATCACCGCCGCTTTTGGCCTGCAACAGCCTTCCCGCGTCCAGCACGATCCATACTGCCTGACTGCGCTCGGTCTGGTAGCGCCGTGTAATAAGCTCGCCGCGCCGCGCTGTCGCTGTCCAGCACACGTCGCGCAGATCGTCGCCCTCGAGATACTCGCGCAGGCTCTCAAAATCGCGGCCCAGGCCGCGCTGGCGTTGCTGGCGCAGTTGCAAATCAATCTGGCGTCCGCGCGCGAGAAAAATCTGCTGATCCTCGCCCTGGCGCAGCGCCGGATACACCCTCACCGTTTGCTCGAGCGGCGCCTTTGCCCAACGCTCCACGAGGCCCAGGCCCGAAGCGTAGCGGATGAAGACAGAGCCTGTTTGCGCGTCGCCACGTTCTCGCGGCTCGATCTTGTAGCGAAGAGACGCGCGAATCCCCTGGTAGGCTCGCAGCTTGTGCGTCGCCGGCGTGGATACCATTGCGAGCGGCAGGTCGTCGGTCAGACTGCAATTGAGAATCGTTCCGCCCCGCGCCGGCGCTGGCGACTCGACGGCCAGCTCGATCTCGGTTTCGCTGTCGAGGGACGGCGCGTTGCTCCACGAGAGCTCAAGTGTGATGGCGCGCGGAGGCGGGAGGCGCAGAAAGTCGGCGAATGCGGCGAGAAGCACAATCGCATCCCACACCAGCATCGCGTAGGCCAGCCGCGCGTCAAAGAAGCCCGGCAACGCCAGCAGCAGCCCGCCAACCAGCAGCCAGATGGTGCGCTGCGTGAGTCCATACGCAAAGCGGCCGCGCGGCACTGCCTGCGCGCGAACGGATTCGGGATGGAGCGAGGGAGCGATCATTTTAATAAGGGAGGTCGAGAGCGACAGCGAGCGCGTAATCCAGCTTGCGCATCTTTCCGGGTGGAAGAGTCCCTATCCAACGGGTCAGCTCGTTCTTCTGCACGCTTCTGAGGTTGTCGCATTGGATCCAGCTATCATACTTCAAGCCTTCGTCGATCCCGACCGCAACTTGTGTCGCAAGTCCCTGCCCCTCGGTCATAACGGGCGCGCAAATTACGGAAGGAAACTTTGAGTCAATGAGTGTTTGTCGGCTCACAACGACAAAAGTCCGATACAGCTTTGAATCTCCTCCAGGCTTGAATACGCGATACAGTTCGCCTCGTTTCATGGCGCTTCGCTTTCCCACTCAATGGGAGCCTGGTATTCGTCGAGATATCGAGACTCACGAGCCAGATAGTCGGAATGCTTGTTAATCAGTTCCAAGTCCCGCGCGTTGATCGCTTCCCGCACCTTGGTCTTGAAATACTCCCGAAGTACGTTCTCGATAAAAGCCGAACGCGACGCCTTGGAACCGGCGTTGCGATCCACCTCGGTGAGAATATCCGACGAAAGTGTGATTGAAGTCTTCTCTTTCATACTACTATTATACCACCATTATTTTCTCGGCACGGCAACCGCTGCCACTACGTCGCCCAGCACACGGTCGGCGTCAAAGCCCTCGAGCTCGGCTTCGGGCTTGAGCATGATGCGATGCCGCAGCACCGGCAACACCGCGCGCTTTACATCGTCGGGCACCAGGTAGTCGCGATCTTCAAACGCCGCAAATGCCTGCGCCACGCGCAACAGGCAGATGGCCGCGCGGGGGCTCGCGCCCAGCGCCAGCATCGGCCACTCGCGGGTGCGCCGCACCAGTTCAAGAATGTATTCGTATATGTCGCCCTCCACGCGGATGGCGCGAATTTCGTCGCGAGCCCGCGTTAGAAGATCGGCGGGAATCGGCTCTATCTTCGCGTCATCAAGCAGCCCTGCCGCGCTCGACGAGTGATGCCGTTCGAGCATTGCGCGTTCCTCAGTATGCGACGGATAGCCCACCTTGATCTTGAGCAGGAAGCGATCGAGTTGCGCCTCGGGCAGCGGATAGGTGCCCTCAAAGTCGATAGGGTTTTGGGTGGCGAATACCGTGAACCACGAGGGCAGCGGCCGGCGCACTCCATCGCTCGTCACCTGGCGTTCTTCCATGCACTCAAGCAGCGCGGCTTGGGTGCGTGGGGGCATGCGGTTGATCTCGTCTACGAGAAGAAGATCGGTGAACACCGGTCCGGTGTGGAAGGTGAAGGCATCGGTGCCAGGACGAAAGATGGTGGTGCCAAGAATGTCGGCGGGCATCAGGTCGGGCGTGGCCTGCACGCGCTGGAAGCCGAGACCCAGCAGCCGGCCCACTGATTTCACCATCAGCGTCTTTGCGATTCCCGGCACGCCTTCAAGCAGCGCGTGGCCCTGCGCGAGCACTGCAACCAGCACTTCGCCAATCGCCTGGTCCTGGCCGGCAATTACTCGCGCCAGCTCTGCGCGCGCCTGGGTTACCAGTTGCCTGGTTGCTGCCAGAGATGCGGATGAGTCAGTCGTTGTTTCCGCCGCCGGTTGAATAGGAGTCTCTTCGTTCATTCTTGTTTCCCTGCTTTCATTATTAGGTCCCGAACTACCTGATTGATGAAAAAGTGCACTGCTTGCGCGAAGGCCGGCAGGGGCTAAAGCCCAGATCTCTATTTGGCGGCTTTGCGGCACGAGTAAACTCGTGCCCTGTTACAAAACCTATCCGGCCTTTCTTCGCGGTTCTGCATTGTGTTTCGCCCCAGCCGCAGCCTGTTCCGCAAAGAACTCTTCCCAGCGGCTCAACTTTTGCACCAGCGCCAGCGCCTTTTTCGGCACCAGCAAATCGTCATTGCAGGCGGTTTCGCACTCCACTAGATCGGTTTCCAACTCTTGGCCCGCCGCAGGAAAACGCCGGCGCAGCGCATCGGCGAGTGAGCGCGCATCCATCTGCATTCCTTTTACGCCGCACAGGGCGCCCATCGCGCGCCTGAACCGGTCATAGGCCAACTGCACCGAGGTAGCCGACGCGCCGGCCTTGGCGTAGAGAGAACCCAGCGCCTCAATAAACTCCACAGGAGTTGATCGCGCCGGCAGCGGAACGTCGCGCACCGGACCACGACGCCGGCTGAAGCTCAGCACGGTCAACAGTGCAATTCCGATGGCACCGTAAATCAACATCGTGAGCGCCGGGCCGCGGGCGTAATACCACTGCGATTTGGTGTTGCCGTGCAGCGACTCATCCCAGTAAAAGTGATGGCCTTCGCGGCTCCCGATCGCGTTCAGAAAAAGGTCCACATTGTTTGCCCGCGCAATCGATTCGTTCTCAATAGGCGTTGCTCCCGCCCACCACACCACGTGTCCCGCGTGCTCGTCGTACTCCACCACCGCGGGCTCGCCTGCGCAGTTGTAGTCCACGTGGTACCCCGGGCTGCTCATCTTCCAGGTGGCCTCGGGCTGCATCCACACCTCGCCTGAACCGGCCACGCTCCCGAGCCCCTGCGGAGTAAGTTTGCAGGCAGCGCCATTCAGTTGCGAAGTGGACGAGGTTGCGCTACCGGGGGCCAGCGCTCCGCCCGCCATTCCTGTCACCAGGATTCTGCCGCCGCGCTCAAGAATCTGATCCACCGCCTTAAAGTCATTGGTCGACGTCAGGTTGGGCTCAATTATGATCACCACGGTTTCATGGTCGGTTTTCGCGGCCAGCTCACTCAGCGGCTGCTCCCAGCGCTCCACCGGGTAGCCGCTTTCAACCAGTAAATCGTATGCAGCGCGCGCTCCATGCTTGCCGGTCAGGTAAGTGCTCGGCAAATTGTTTTCGTCGTCATCCTGGTTGCGCGAAAACACCCCGGTGATGACTGCCAAAACCACAACCACGCCCATGCAGATGAGCAGCAGTTTGCGGTCTTTGGCGTCGAGCGAGGCAAAGAGTTGAAACCCGCCTGGAGTCGGAGTTTGGCTGGCGGGTGAGGCACGTTTTCGAAGTCGACGTTGAATGTATGCCCTAACGATAAGGGCGAGCAAACTACAGATTGCGAGAATCTGAAACTTGTTGTCACTGAGCCAAAGGATGAGTTTCATTCCATCCCCAGCCCCGCGGCCAATGCGCGCGCCGCTTCATAGTCAGTCAAGGCGGCCTCGCGCCCTCCATACCAGGTGCGTTCAAAGCTGCGTGTCAGGGTGGTCAGATTGTCGCGGCGAGGGTCGGTCTTGGGCAGCAATAACAGATACTCACGAGGGGTGCGCGCGCGGTCGGCAGGCCACAGACGCCGCGATTCAAGTCGTGAGATCGCCGCCCAGTAAAGAAAGTGAATTGCTTCGCGCCACAGCCCGCCGGCAGCCGCATCCTGTGCGTCTTTGAGCCACAGTTGCCACTCGCGGGCCGAGGGCGCGCCGCTCATTCTCGTGGTTTCAGGAATCAGGCGAATGCGCGAGCGCCGCTCGATTTGAATGAGCGACCAGACCAGCGCGATCAACACTCCGCCGATCAGCAACCCAAACAAAAGCCAGGGCAGCCACCGAGCCTTGCCGCCAATGCCTGCCAGCTTGCCCACCAGGCGGTTGATCAAGTTGTCGACCCACTCCCAGAAACGATTCCTTGCCGGGTTCTGGCGGACACGCTGATAGGCGCGCCTCGAAAGTATTTCCGCGAGCCTTTGGTGCGCGGCGGCAGCGCTGGTCGTAGCCGGCGTACTGGCTGCGATAGCGTCAACTTGTGCTTCTTCATCTTTCAACCGGTTTACGGCAGCGCCCAGCAACTCGTCCACCGTGGCAGGCTTTTCCTGGATCACCGACATCTGCGGTAGAACTGTAGTGGATGGGGGCGCCTGGGGCGCAGCGGTTTCTTTTTTGCCGGCACGGTCGAGCAGTTCACGAAGCCAGTCGTAGCGGATCTCGCGGGTCTGGGTGTTGGCGTTGACAATCCACAGCAAGCGGTCGTCGGGCCCAACCAATGATGGATTGCAGGCGCTCGCATTTCGCGCTTTGCGGCAATTCTCCACCGCGCCTTCGAGACTCACCAGGTGCTGCTTCAGGCTGGCAGAGTTTACGTCCTGCCAGTCGGC
>Ga0265338_10007305_pt1 | contig 13782 bp, 15 predicted proteins | sample 42126metaG_FD_193579 | JGI IMG/M metagenome (GOLD analysis project Ga0265338, IMG submission 193579) | Rhizosphere microbial communities from Carex aquatilis grown in University of Washington, Seatle, WA, United States - 4-21-26 metaG | ecosystem: Host-associated > Plants > Roots > Rhizosphere... | reverse complement strand
GCTCGACGCAGGGTTGGCGCTGCAGCCACACAGCGATCGCCAGCGCGTTCTCGCAGTGCTTCTTCATCCGCAGCGAGAGGGTCTTCACGCCGCGCAGCACGAGCCACGAATCGAACGGACCGGGCACGGCGCCGAGCGACTTCTGCAGGAAGTACAGGCGCTCCGCGATCGTCGGGTCGTTCGTCGCGGCGAACCCGCCGATGACGTCGGAGTGGCCGCCGAGGTACTTCGTCGTCGAGTGCACGACGACGTCGGCGCCGAGCTCGAGCGGACGCTGCAGGTACGGCGTCGCGAACGTGTTGTCGACGACGAGCAGCGCGCCGACCTCGTGAGCCGCGTCGGCCGCCGCGCGGATGTCGACGACGTTGAGCATCGGGTTGGACGGCGACTCGATCCAGACCATGCGCGTGTTCTCGTCGAGTCGCTCGCGCAGGTTCGGGAACTCGTCCGCCGGGACGTAGTCGAAGATGTAGCCCTTCGGCTCGTACACCTGCGACGTCATCCGGTAGACGCCGCCGTAGACGTCGGCGATGAGCACGACGCGCTGGCCCGGATCGACGAGATGCATCAACGTCGTTACCGCGCCCAGCCCGGAGGAGAACGCGATCCCGTGCTCCGCCGACTCGAGCGACGCGAGGCACTGCTGCAGCGCCGACCGCGTCGGATTGGCGACGCGCGAGTAGTCGTAGCCCTTGTGCACGCCGACCGCCTCCTGCACGTACGTGGAGGTCTGGTAGATCGGCGTGGTGATCGCCCCGGTGGCGGGATCCGGCTCCTGCCCCTCGTGAATGGCGCGTGTCTCGAAGTCCATCGGCGTGATGCTATCCCGGCGCGTGCTCGATCCGCGTCGCCCCGAGGAAGCGGGCGAGCCGCCGGAGCGGGGCGTCGAGCGAGACGGGGCGGAGGCCGGGCTCCCACCAGACGTCCTGGACGCGCAGGACGCCTGCCTTCCTGTCGTGCACCGGCTCGATGCGGCCGATGAGCTTGTCGCCTCGGAGGATCGGGAGCACGTAGTAGCCGTACTCGCGCTTCGTCTTCGGCACGTACATCTCGAGGCGGTAGTAGAAGTCCCACAACGCCTCCGTCCGCGTGCGGTCGTGGATCAGCCGGTCAAACGGGGAGAGGAACACGACGCGGTTCGGCACCGTGCCGTCGACGGCGTCGGGGTGCGCGATCCAGCGCCCCTTCTCGAGGCGGACCCCGAGCGCGCGGAATTGCTTCTCGGCGAGCCGCTTCTGCGCCTGCGGCCACGAGATCCGTTCCGCGTCGGGATACCAGCGCTCCGCGAGGTCCCAGAGCCGCTGCTTGCCGCGCCGGCCGACGACCGCGACCTCGCCGCGGCCGGCGAGGACCTCGAGCATCAGGCCCATCTTGCGTGCGCCCCACCAGTCGTGGGGATCGCGGTTCATGCTCCGGTGATCCTCGATCTCGCGCGAGAGCAGCGGCCCGCGCGCCTCGAGCTCGCGCAGCACGTAGCGGCGAAAGCTCGCGTTGGCCTTCAGGTAGTCGTTGGCGCGCGGTCCTCCCGCCTTGCCGGCGCGGTTGCTGCGCATGCGTGCCTGGAGGAGCGGCAGATCCTCGGCCGGCCAGAGGAACGCGCGCCACTCGACGAGCGAGCGCTCCTTCCAGAGCAGCCGGTCGAGCTCGGCGGGGTCGAACTGCCCGAGCCGGCTCCAGAGGACGAGGTGCTGCGGCGGCGCCACGACGGAGATCGGGTCGAGCTGGAGGAAGCCGAGCCGACGCACGGTCTCGAGGACACCGGGCGCCGAGCCGTCGAGCAGCTGTGACCGCACCGCGATGCGGCGTGCTTCTGCAAGGCTCACCTCCGTGGACTTCACGGCCTTCGTTCTATCGCACCTGCCCCCGGCTCCGGCGCGGGTGCTCGACGTCGGCTGCGGAGACGTCGGCGGCGTCGTGCCTGCGCTCGTCGAGGCGGGCTACGACGCGTTCGGCGTCGACTCGCGCGCGCCGGCCGGACCGCGCTACAGCCACGGCGACTACCGCGACGTCGAGGAGAAGTTCGACGCGATCGTCGCCGGTCGCGTCCTCCACCACATTCATCCGCTCGGCGACGGGCTCGACAAGCTCGCCGCGCTCGCCCCGCTGCTGATCGTCGACGAGTTCGCGGGCGACCTGATCGACGACGCCGGACAGGACTGGTACGAGGGCCAGTACCGGATGCTCGTCGCCGCGGGCTCGCCGCCGAAGGCGCCCGCGTCGATCGACGTCTGGCGCGCGAAGCACCCGGACCTCCACCCGCACGGCGTCGTCCTCGACGGACTGCGCGAGCGCTACGACGAGCGCGCGCTCGAGTGGGTGCCGTACTTCCACCGCTGGCTGCGCGGGCCGAGCAGCGAGGCGCTCGAGACGTCGCTGATAGCGGCCGGCGCGTTCCCGGCGATCGGCTGGCGCTGGGTCGGCGTCAGGCGCTAGGCGCGAGCGCCGCTGACCACGTCGACGACGTGCTCCTCGGCGGCGTCGCGGTAGCCCGCGCCGAGCCGCTCCTCGAGCATCGCCGCCAGCTCGCCGCTCTCCGCCAGCTCCTCGGTGATGTCGGCGCCGCCGACGAGCTCTCCCTTGACGAAGACCTGCGGAATCGTCGGCCAGCCCGACAGCTGTGACAGCTCCTGCCGGATCGCCGGATCCGGAAGGACGTCGACCGTGGTCACCGGCGCGCCGGCCTCGCGCAGCGCGCGCAGCGCACGGTCGGAGTTCCCGCACATGATGAACTGCGGCGTCCCCTTCATGAAGAGCACCACCGGCTCGTCGTCGATCACCGTCTTGATGCGGTCGGAAAGCTCGCTCACGTCGTCCCCCTCGTCTTGATTCGAAGCTCGTGGATGGTGCCGTCGCGCAGGGGCTCGGCCAGCGCCTCGTTGACGAGACGGTGCTGGTCGAGCAGCGAGAGCCCGTCGAAGCGGGGGCTCGTCACGGTCACCTGGAAGTGGTCGCCGCCGCCGGTGCGGTCCTCGACGCTCAGCGCGTCCGCGTCCGGGAACGCAGTGCGAAGAAGCGATTCGATGCGCTCGGCCACCACGCACCCATGCTAGCCCGCGGAGCCCACGTCAGATCCGTACCCTGTGGCGATGGCGGAGATCGGCCTCTTCCCGCTCGGGATCGTCCTCCTGCCGACGGAGTTCGTGCCGCTCCACATCTTCGAGGACCGGTACAAGGAGCTGATCGGCGAGTGCCTCGAGCTCGGGACCGAGTTCGGGCTCGTCTACGCCGACGAGGACGGCGTGCGCGACACCGGCACGCAGGCCCGCGTCACAGAGGTGCTGGAGGAGTTCGACGACGGCCGCCTGAACATCGCCGTCGAGGGGACGGAGCGCTTCCGCGTCACGAAGCTGACCCGCGGCCGCTCCTTCCTGACCGCCGAGGTGGAGCCGGTCGACGAAGAGTGGACCGAGCCTGACCCGGAGGCGGTCGAGCGGGCGCTGGCGGCGTTCCGTGCGCTCGCGACTGCGGTCGAGGCCGAGCCCGAGGAACCCGAGGCGAGCTCACATCGGCTCGCGTTCGAGCTCGCGGCGAACGTCGATCTCGTACCCGACTCGAAGCAGGAGCTGCTCGAGCTCCGCTCGGAGCAGGCCCGCCTCGTTCTCGTCGCCGACCTGCTCGACGCCGCGCTGGTGGCGCTCCTCGCCGCCCGTGAGCTGGACAAGCGCGCGAAGACGAACGGCAGCCGGCTGAGCTAGCGGGGGAACCCGTGGTTCCCCCACGGACCCCCTCCTTCGGCGCGAATGGCCGGTCGGTCGGTGCGCTGCGGCGGGAGCGCGGTCCCGCCTCCGCGCGGTCGAGCGCGATGAACCCAGAGCTATGCAGGCGGATTGGCTCCCCTGCCCACGCGGTGGTGCCTTCGGCATCCCCGCGCGCGAGTTCGCCTCCGGCTAACGCGGCTTCGCCCTCGTTAGCCTCCGGCCTCGGTCGGGCTCTCGGCGGAGCGACGCGACCCGGCTGGTCAGCGTTGGTGCGCCAGGTACTCGAGCACGTCGCTGCGTGTCAGCACGCCGATGGGCTTGCCTTCGAGAGCGACGACGATGGCGTTGCCGCCGCCGGTCAGCGTCGCGAAGACGTCGTCGAGCGTCGCCGACGCCTCGACCGCGGCGAGCGGCGGCTGCATCGCAGTCGCCACGTCCTCGTGCAGCACGTCGGGATTCGTGAACACGCGCTCGAGCAGCGCACGGTCCTGGAGGGAGCCGATCACGTCGGCGAGCGACTCGCACGTGCCGTCGCGCACGACGGGTAGCTGCGAGATCCCGTAGCGCTGCATCGTGTCGATCCCCTCGCCGACCTTCGCGTGCGCCGCGATCGTCACGAGCGCGGGGAGGTCTCCGCCGTGCTTCGCGTGCAGAAGCTCCCCGACCGTCGGCGTCGTCGCCGCGCGCTCGACGAATCCGTGTTCGAGCATCCAGTTGTCGTCGTAGAACTTCGACATGTAGGAGCGGCCGGAGTCCGGGAGCATCGCGAGCACCGTGCCCTCGGAGCCGAGGCGCTCTGCCACCTTCACCGCCGCCCACACCGTCGAGCCGGACGAGCCGCCGGCGAGGATGCCCTCCTCCCGCGCGAGCCGCCGCGCGGTCACGAACGAGTCGCGGTCCGAGACGCGGATCCACTCGTCGACGACCTTCAGGTCGATCGTGTCCGGCCACGTGTCCTTACCGATGCCCTCGACGAGATACGGATGGAGCTCCGAGTCGTCCTTGGCGGTGTAGATCGAGCCCTCGGGATCCACGCCGACGATCTTCACCTCGTGCTTGCGCTCGTGGAACCAGCGCCCGATACCGGAGATGGTGCCGCCGGTGCCGACCGAGATGACGATCGCGTCGAGCGCGCCGCCGGTCTGCTCCCAGATCTCCGGCGCGGTCACGTCGTAGTGGGCCTGCGGGTTCGCCATGTTCGAGTACTGGTCCGGCTTGTAGCCGCCGGGGATCTCCTCCGCGAGGCGCGACGAGACCGAGTAGTAGCTCTCCGGCGAGTCGTGGTCGACCGCCGTCGGCGTGATCACGACCTCGGCGCCGTACGCGCGCAGCATCGAGATCTTCTCCTGGCTCATCTTGTCCGGCATGACGAAGATGAGGCGGTAGCCCTTGCGCGCCGCGGCGATGGCGAGTCCGACGCCGGTGTTGCCGGAGGTGGGCTCGACGATCGTCCCGCCCGGCTTCAGCTTCCCCTCGCGCTCGGCCGCCTCGATCATCGCGAGGCCGATCCGGTCCTTCACGGAGCCGCCGGGGTTGAGGAACTCGAGCTTCGCGAGGATGCGCGCGCCGCCGGCCGGCGACATGCGGTCGAGCCTGACGATCGGCGTGCCGCCGACCAGATCGAGGATCGTCGGGAAGTCTCGGGACATGCGGCGGGAAGCCTACGGCACGCGCGGTCGTTCCAGGTGGCATGAACATCGCAGTGATCGGCAAGGGGAACGTCGGAGGCGGGCTCGCCCGGCTCTGGGAGCAGGCGGGCCACGACGTGACGGCGTTCGGAAGGGACGGCGGCGACGCGGCCGATGCGGACGTCGTCGTCGTGGCGGTGCCGTCGGGCTCGATCGCCGACGCGCTCGGGAAGGTGAGCGGGATCGCCGGGAAGGTCACGATCGACGCGACAAACGCGTACGCCGGTCGCAACGAGGCGTTCGAGTCGCTCGCACACGAGGTGAAGTCGATCGTCGGCGGGCCGACCGCGAAGTCGTTCAACCTCAACTTCGCGAACAGCTACGACGAGATCGCGAAGCAGCGTGTTCGTCCGAGCAACCTCTATGCGGCGGACGACGATGCACGCGACGTCACGGAGCAACTCATTCGCGACGCCGGCTACGACCCGGTCTCGGTGGGCGGCCTCGACCAGGCGCGGGCGCTCGAGGACCAGCTCGGGACGCTCTTCAGCGCAAGCAAGGCGCTCGGCGGCCCGATCTTCTACCGCTACGCAAGGCCGGGCGAGCTCTAGCCCGCCCGGCCCTGCGGCTCCTCTAGATCACGGCTTCCGCAGCCTCTGCCTCGACTGCCGTCTCGGGAACGGGGCGCACGAGCAGGAGCGTGGCCACCACGGCCGCGGCGCTGACGCCGGCGAGCACCCAGAAGGCCAGCGCGAACCCGCTCGTGTACGCGCTCGCCTGCGACGCGCCCGTCTTCAGCAGGCTCGTCGCGTGCGTGAACGCGATCGTCGCGGCGACCGCGACGCCGAGCGCGCCGCCGATCTGTTGCGACGTGTTGATCAGCCCCGAGGCGAGCCCGGCCTCGCGCTGCTCCACGCCGGCGAGCGCGGCGATCGACATCGGGATGAACGCGAATGCCATGCCGATGCCCATGAGCAGATAGCCGCCGAGCAGGTTGCCGACGAAGGCGCCCGAGGACGAGATCTGCGTGTACCAGAGCATCGCGCCCGTGATCAGCGCCATCCCTATCGCCAGCACCGGTCGCGGCCCGTACTTCGTCGTCAGCGCCTGCGACGCGCCGGCAACGGGGATGACCGTTCCGGCGGTGAAGAGGAACGTGAGCCCGGTCTTCAGGGCCGAGTAGCCGAGCACCTGCTGCACGTACAGCGTCAGCAGGAAGAAGTTCGCGTACACGACCGCGCCGAGCAGCGCGCCCGACACGTTCGCGCCGGTGACCGTCTTCACCCGGAAGATCCGGAACGGGACGAGCGGCGACGTGGCCCTCCGCTCGATCGCGATGAACACGAGCAGCAGGACCGCCGACGCGATCAGCAATCCGATGGTGCGGGCGCTGCTCCAGCCTGCGTCCGGCGCCTTCGAGACCGCGTACACGAGCAGCGCGAGGCTGGCCGTGATGGTGACCGCGCCGCCGGCGTCGAAGCCCTGGAGCCCCTTGATGCGGCTCTCACGCACGAGCGGCCGCGTCAGTGCGAGCACGAGCACGCCGACCGGGACGTTGACGAAGAAGATCCACTCCCAGCCGAGGTAGTTGACGATGATCCCGCCGAACAGCACGCCCGCGGCGGCGCCGCTGCCGCCCATCGCGCCCCAGATCCCGAGCGCCTTGTTCCGCTCAGCGCCTTCGTCGAACGTGGTCGTGATGATCGCCAGCGTCGCCGGCGAGATGATCGCTGCGCCGAGGCCCTGGACCGCGCGCGCCGCGATCAGCACGCCGATCGAGCCGGCGAGACCGCAGGCGAGCGACGCCACCGAGAACAGCGCGACGCCGGCCATGAACACGCGCCGTCGCCCGAGCAGGTCGGCGGCGCGGCCGCCCAGCAGCAGGAAGCCGCCGAACGTGATCGTGTAGGCGATCAGCACCCACTGCAGGCTCTGATCCGAGACTCCGAACGACGTCTTGATCGAGGGCAGCGCGACGTTGACGATCGAGACGTCGAGCACCGTCATGAAGAACGCGACGCAGACGAGCGCGAGCGCCTGCCAGCGCCGCGGATCCACCGTGTGTTGCGACTCCGTCATCTCTCCTCCGAGCTGCGTTTCCAGCGCCAACGGACGGCTTCCCGCCGGTATTCCGGCTAGTGCCGGAAATGCCGCCGGCCCGTGAAGACCATCACACCGCCCGCCTTGTCGACCGCGTCGATCACGTCCTGGTCGCGTTTCGAGCCCCCCGGCTGGACGATCGACGTGGCGCCCGCGTCGAGCGCGATCCGCGGCCCGTCCGGGAACGGGAAGAACGCGTCGGACGCGAGCGCCGCGCCCGCGAGCTCGTGCCCGTACGCGGCCGCCCGCTCCACGGCGATCCGCACTGCGTCGACGCGGCTCATCTGCCCGGCGCCGACCCCGATCGTCGCCAGGTCCTTCGCGAGGACGATCGCGTTCGACGAGACGTGCTTGCAGACGCGCCACGCGAAGACGAGGTCGCCCCACTGCAGCTCGTCGGGCTTCCCGCACGCGACCGTCCACGTTTCGCGGTCGTCGACCTCCGAGTCGGCGTCCTGGACGAGCATGCCGCCGATCACCCGCTTGAAGTGGCGTTCGCCCGGCTCGTCGACGCGCCGCTCGTTGTCGATGAGGATCCGCGTGTTCTGTTTCTTGCGCAGCGCCGCGAGCGCCGTGCCGACGAAGCCGGGCGCGAGCAGCACCTCGACGAACTGCTCGGCGAGCTTCTCCCCGAGCGGGCCGTCCACCTCCCGGTTCAGGACGACGACGCCTCCGTACGCAGAGGTGGGATCGCACGCGAGCGCCTTGTCGTACGCCTCCTCCACCGTCGCGCCGATGGCGATGCCGCACGGGTTCGCGTGCTTGACGATGACGCAGCACGGCAGCGCGAATTCGCGCGCGAGCAGACGCGCGGCCGACAGGTCGTTGAGGTTGTTGAACGACAGCTCCTTGCCGTGCACCTGCTCGACGCGCGAGAGAAGGTGGCGGCGCGCGCCGCGGTCGGCGTAGTAGGCGGCGCGCTGGTGCGGGTTCTCGCCGTACGAGAGGTCGATCACCTTGTCGAGCGAGAGCACCAGCGTCGGCGGGAAGGGCTCGGGCTCCGCGAACCACGCGGCGATCGCCGCCTCGTACGTTGCGGTGGTCGCGAACGCCTCCGTCGCGAGCTGCCGCCGCGTCTCGAGCGAGACGGTTCCCTGCTCGCGGAGTTCGTCGAGCACGAAGCCGTACTGGTCCGGCCGGCAGAGAGCGGCGACGTGCGCGAAGTTCTTTGCCGCGCCGCGCAGCATCGACGGGCCGCCGACGTCGATCATCTCGACCGCCTCCGCCTCGGTCACGCCGCGCTTCGTGGCGACCTCGGTGAACGGGTAGAGGTTGACGCAGACGAGGTCGAACGGCTCGATGTCGTACTGCTCGAGCGTGGCGACATCCTCGTCGACGTCGCGCCGCGCGAGGATCGCCGCGTGGATCCGCGGGTGCAGCGTCTTCACCCGGCCGCCGAGCATCTCCGGCGAGTCCGTCAGCGTCTCGACGTGCTCGATGTGCAGCCCGAACTCCTCGAGATACGCGGCGGTGCCGCCGCTTGCGACGAGTTCCCAGCCGAGCTCGGCCAGCCCGCGGCCCAGCGTGTCCAGCCCGGTCTTGTCGTATGTCGAGATCAGCGCGCGCACAGTTCCCTCACCACCTCCGGCAACAGCCGGTGCTCGACGATCTTGATCCGCTCGTGCAACGAGTCCGGCGTGTCGCCGGGAAGGACGGAGATGCGCTCCTGCGCGAGAATTGGGCCGCTGTCCACGCCCTCGTCCACGAGGTGCACGGTCGCGCCGGATTCGGCGACGCCGGCGGCGAGCTGCTCCTCCACCGCATGTGCACCGGGAAACGCGGGCAGCAGCGACGGGTGGACGTTGACGACCGCGTCGGGGAAGCGGTCGAGGAACGCCGGCGTGAGCAGGTGCATGTACCCCGCGAGGACGACAAGATTGACGCCCTGCTCCTCGAGCCAGTCCGCCATCGCGGAGTCGCGTGCGGCGCGGTCGGGATAGTCGGCCAGCTCGAACGCGGCGGCCGGGATCGCGCCCGCCCGGGCAAGTGCGGGGACGCCGGGGCGGTTGCTCGCGACCGCGACGACAGGGAGCCCCGCGTCGAGCAGCGCCTGGAGGTTCGTGCCGCCGCCGCTGACGAGGACGCCGATCACGCGAGCGCCCCGATCACGACGGCGCCGTCCGGCGCCTCCGGCACGACCGCGCACATGCCGACGCCGCAGTTGAAGACGCGGCGCAGCTCGTCCTCGCCGACGCCGTGCTCCGCGAGCCACGCGAACACGGGCGGCCGCTCCCACGAGCCCCAGTCGATGCGCGCCTCGACGCCGTCGGGAAGGACGCGCGTGAGGTTGCCGAGGAGGCCGCCGCCGGTGACGTGCGCGAGCGCCTTCACGTCCGCCTGCGCGCGGAGCGCGCGCACCTCGTCGACGTACAGTCGGTGCGGTGCAAGCAGCAGGTCGGCGTCGAAGTCGCCGTCGCCGACGATCGCGCGGACGAGCGAGAAGCCGTTCGTGTGGATCCCGTTCGACGGGAAGCCGACGACGACGTCGCCGGGAGCGCAGCGCGAGCCGTCGATCACGTTCTCGCGGTCGACGATCCCGACGCACGTGCCGGCGAAGTCGATCTCGTCCTCGCGGTAGACGCCCGGCAGCTCGGCCGTCTCGCCGCCGATGAGCATGCAGCCGGCGGCGCGGCAGACCTCGGCCGCGCCCTCGACGAGCTCCGCGACCTGTTCGAGCTCGATGGTCGCCGCAGCGGCGTAATCAAGAAGGAACAGCGGCTCGGCGCCGCTGCAGAGGACGTCGTCGATGCAGTGCGCGGCCAGGTCCATCCCGGCCCAGCGGAGCTTCCCCGCACGGCGCGAGAGCATCAGCTTCGAGCCGACGCCGTCCGTCGACGCGGCCAGGAGTCGCCGCTCGTCGAGCGGGAACAGCCCGGCGAACCGCCCGAATCCGGTGGCGCCGGTCGATTCGACCGCCGCGCGCAATCGGCCCACGACCGCGTCGGCGGTCGCCAGCGACACCCCGGCGGACTCGTACGTGCCCAACGGAGGCAGTCTAAAGCGGGGCTCGGCGGAGCTCTGCCGGGTCAGACGAAGAGCTCGCCGTACAGCTCCGGCCGCCCCTGCGGGCCGCCGTCGACGAAGCGGACGAGCGTGTCGCCGATCTCCACGTCGCCGCCCTCGCGTTCGAGGCCGAGGATGTCCGCGAGCGCGACGGCCTTCGTCTCCGGATCGTCGGCCTTCAGGTGCAGCTCGGCCAGCCGCAGCCGGTCGCTGCGGCCGAGCAGATCCTCGATCCAGTCCCGGGGAGGGTGGAGCTCCAGCCGGTAGCCGGCGTCGGTGGAGACAAACGTGCGCTGGCCGGCCTGCTCCTGGATGCGGAGCCCGCTCTCGACGGCCACGGCCACCGCGAGCTCGTACTCCTCGTCGTCGAGCGCGATGCCGATGTGGTCGACCCGCGGCAGCGGCCACTGGCCCGGCTGGATGACGACGTTGATCGCGCCGAGCTCGAGCTCCGACAGGCGCAACTTGAAGCCGGCGGCGTCGAGCTCGTCCCACGAGGTTCCCGGCTCGTACGAGGTCAGGTCCTCGCCGATGCGGCCGTGCCGCGCGACGAGGTCGAATCCGAGCTTCCCGATGTAGCGCGCCTCGACCTCGCGCGCCTTGCTCGTGACGAGGTGGTAGTGGAACAGCTGCACGGCGCGCCATCGTATGCGCGCAGGAGACGCGCAGGACGTGTCGAAGCGACGTCGGATGTCCTCGGGCGGCATTCACCACGTCGATCTCGTCGTCTCGTCGATCGACCGCAGCCTGCCGTTCTACCGCGAGCTGCTCGGTCCGCTCGGCTGGCACGGGATCAGCGAGGTGGAGGGAGAGCGCGGCGAGACGATCTGGTACCTGAGCGGCCACGGCTGCTCGATCGGCCTGCGCGAGGCGCAGAGCGAGGCCGAGCCGGTCGACCGCTATTCCGTCGGGCTGCACCATCTCGCTCTCGAGGCCGCGTCGCGCGCGGTGGTCGACGAGCGGGCCGCCTGGCTGGTCGAGAACGGCGCCGAGATCGAGAGCGGGCCGGAGGAGTACTCGTACGTCCCCGGCTACTACGCCGTCTTCTTCTACGACCCGGACGGATTGAAGCTCGAGATCGTCAACGTCGCCGCGCTCGCGGCGTAGCGCTTTCTCTACGATCCCGCACTGACATGCCGCCCGTCGTCCGCATCTTTCGAGCCCGCGTCAAGCCTGGGCGACACGCCGACTGGGAGCGGCTCGTCCGCGAAACCGCGATTCCGAAGCTGTCGGAGTCGGAGGGGCTGCTCGCCTGCTATCCGGGCGCACCGCTCGGCGATACGGAGGAGTTCTCGATGGTGAGCGTCTGGCGCGACCTCGGCGCGGTTCGCGCGTACGCGGGCAAGGACTGGGCGACGCCGGTCCTGTATCCCGGCGAGGAGGACATCCTCGAAGAGGTGCACGTGCACCACTACGAATTGTTCGACTAGGCGACCCGCAGGGTTCCCCTATGCGCGAACGGGCTCGTACCGGAGCTTCGCCTGCTCCACCGGGACCACCGTCGGGTAGTCGCGCGTCAGGCAGGCGCGGCAGAGCTCCGACGCGGGGCGACTCGTCGCTTCGACCAGACCGTCGTGCGACAGGTACGCGAGCGAGGTCGCGCCGATGTATTCGCGGATCTCCTCGACCGTCTTCGTCGACGCGATCATCTCGTCCGGGTCGGCGAGGTCGATCCCGTAGAAGCACTGGCCGATCACCGGTGGAGCGGAGACGCGCACGTGCACCTCGGCTGCACCGGCGTCGAAGAGCATCTTCACGATCTCGCGGGTCGTCGTCCCGCGCACGATCGAGTCGTCGACGACGACGAGCCGCTTCCCGGCGACCTCGGCGAGCGGGTTGAACTTCAGCCGGATGCCCTGGCGGCGGAGCTCCTGGTCGGGCTGGATGAAGGTGCGGCCGACGTAGCGGTTCTTGATCAGGCCTTCGCTGAACGGGATGCCGAGCGCGCGCGAGAAGCCGATCGCCGCCGGCGTGCCGGAGTCCGGGATCGGCAGCACGAGGTCGGCCTCCGCCGGCGCCTCCGCCGCAAGCCGCTCGCCCATCCGCACGCGCGCGCCGTGCACCTCGACGCCGGACAGCTGCGTGTCCGGCCGGGCGAGGTAGAAGAACTCGAAGACGCAGAGCGCGCCGCCGCCCGACGGCTCGACCGCCTGCACCGACCGGAGCCCATCCCCGTCGGCGAACACCGCTTCGCCGCGTTCGACCTCGCGCACGAACTCGGCGCCGACCAGGTCGAGGGCGCACGTCTCGGACGCGACCACCCAATCGTCGTGAATGCGGCCGAGGACGAGCGGGCGAAAGCCGTGCGGGTCGCGGAACGCGATGAGCCGTCCCTCGGACAGCGCCACGATCGAGTACGCGCCGTCGAGCCGCCGCATCGCATTCGCCACCGCCTCCTCGAGCGGGGCCTCGTCGTTCGCGATCAGCGCCGCGATCACCTCGCTGTCCGAGGTGGCGCGGAGCGTGACGCCTCCGGCACGCAGCTCGTCGCGCAGCGCGGTCGCGTTCACGAGGTTGCCGTTGTGGCCGAGCGCGACCGTACGGACGCTGCCGTGCTGGACGAGCGGCTGCGCGTTCGACCACTGCGACGAGCCGGTGGTGGAGTAGCGCGTGTGCCCGATCGCGACCGAGCCGCGGAGGCCGTGCAGCTTCTGCTCGTCGAAGACCTGGCTGACGAGACCGAGGTCGCGCAGCGCCGTCAGCCGTCCCTGCTCGGAGACGGCGATGCCGGCGGATTCCTGCCCGCGGTGCTGGAGCGCGAACAGCCCGAAGTACGTCAGCCGCGAGACGTCGCGGTCAGGTGCGTACACGCCGAAGACGCCGCACATGCCTACCGCACCTCGCCGATCTGGACGTAGCCCTTCGAGCCGAGCCTCGACACCTGGTCCGGCGCCAGCGCGAGGATCGCGGCGCCTCCGACGGGCTCGTCCGGAAGCGACACGTCCGCCGCCACGCCGCTCCACACCGCCGCCTCTTCGAGCGCGTGCTCGAGTCCGGCGTAGCCGACGTCGTGGCAGAGCGAGAGCAGCGGCGACGCCTTCCAGAGGAACCGGATCAGCGCCGCCTCGGCGGCGAGGCTCTTCTCCGGCGCGGTCGCGAGCAGCACGGCGTCGCCCGGCTGCCAGCGGCCCGGGACGAGCCGCACGTCCTGCACGAGCCCGACGCATCCGGCCACCGGCGTCGGCGGGATCGGGCGGCCGTCCGTCTCGTTGTAGAGCGAGACGTTGCCGGAGACGACGGGAATCCCGAGCGCCTCCGCCGCCTGGGAGATGCCCTCGATCGCGCGGGCCAGCTCGTACGCGATCTCCGGCTTCTCCGGGTTGCCGAAGTTGAGGCAGTCCGTGAGGCCGATC
>Ga0265338_10007304_pt1 | contig 13783 bp, 11 predicted proteins | sample 42126metaG_FD_193579 | JGI IMG/M metagenome (GOLD analysis project Ga0265338, IMG submission 193579) | Rhizosphere microbial communities from Carex aquatilis grown in University of Washington, Seatle, WA, United States - 4-21-26 metaG | ecosystem: Host-associated > Plants > Roots > Rhizosphere... | reverse complement strand
TGCCCCCGCACGCACTCCCTGGTCATCGAGGCATTTGCGGACGCCGGCTTTCCCGCGGGGGTGGTGAACGTCGTGACCAATTCGCCCCAGGATGCGGCCGCGGTGGTCGGGGCGCTGATCGACCACCCGGGCGTCAAGCGCGTCAACTTCACCGGCTCCACGGCAGTCGGCCGCATCGTCGCCAAGCGGGCTGCGGAGCAGCTCAAACCCTGCCTTCTCGAGCTGGGCGGCAAGGCGCCACTGATCGTGCTCGACGACGCAAACCTGGAAGAGGCGGTCAAAGCGGCCGCCTTTGGCGCATTCATGAATCAGGGGCAGATCTGTATGTCCACGGAGCGCATCATTGTTTTGGATGCGATCGCCGAGGCCTTCAAGCGCAGCTTCGCCACCAAGGCCCAATCGCTTGCCACGGGCGATCCACGTGAGGGCAAAGCCCCGCTGGGGTGCGTTGTCGACCGCAAGGCGGTCACACACATCAATGAGCTCATCGATGACGCGGTGGCGCACGGCGCCAAACTGCTGGCGGGTGGCAAGTCCGACAGCGTGCTGATGCCGGCGACGGTACTGGCCGAGGTCGACTCGAAGATGCGCATCTATCGGGAAGAGAGCTTCGGACCAGTCGTCGCGGTCATCAATGCGCGCGATGAGGCGGATGCCGTGCGGCTCGCCAATGACAGCGAGTATGGGTTATCGGCAGCGGTCTTCACCCGTGACACCGCGCGCGGATTGCGTGTTGCGCGTCAGATCCGCTCCGGCATGTGCCATATCAACGGCCCGACCGTACATGATGAGCCGCAGATGCCGTTCGGCGGCGTGGGCGCCTCCGGCTACGGCCGCTTTGGCGGCAAAGCGGGCATTGACGAGTTCACCGAACTGCGGTGGATTACGATCGAGACTGAGCCAGGCCGCTATCCCTTCTAAGAATCACTGGATCGCACGCAGCGCCAGAATCACGGCGGCGGCGGCGGCGGGCCCCCTGCTCCGCCAAACGATGCCGGTGGTGCTGGCAGAGTATCGCCCTTCACCGCCTCAACCTGGATCATGAGGCGCACGTTGGGATCTGCTGCCACGATGTCGCGCGTCATACCGAATTCCCGGCGGTCGAACTCGCCGCGAACATCGGCGCCACAAAATTCACGCTTGAACATCGGATGCTGGACGCAGTTGAAAGAGAGCACCTGCAGCTTCACCGGCTTGGCAATGCCTCGGATGGTCAACACACCGTTGATCGCCACGGGTTTGTCGCCCTCGAAGCTGATGGAGTCACTCTTGTAGGTTGCTGTCGGGAACTGTTCCGCTTGAAAGAAGTCATCTCCCGACGCCACCTTGTTCAGTATCGGCAGACCAAAATCGATCGAGTGTACGTCGACCTGAATCTCCACGCGGCCGGTCTTCGCGGTGCGGTCGAGCCAGATCTTGCCGCTGGTGTGATCGAATTTTCCGCGCCAGTAGGACAATCCCATGTGCGAGGTCTCGAAACTCGGATACGTATGGGCAGGGTCGATCGTATACACCTCAGGCGCCGCCCACAGCACGACCGGCGCAACCAAACAGGCGACAGCCGCCGTGATTCTCATCGTTAAGCGCATCGCGACGATCTCCTTAAGTCAATGCCAGACCCGACTCATCGTAGACTAGCTCAACTATCGATTAATTCCAATATAATCGCTCGTCTGGTATGAACACAGAATACGACCTAAACGACCGCGGTGGAGTGCCGCGTCGCGAGGCGGCTGGCGAGTGCCGCCGCAGCGGCCAGCAGGCACAGGATGCCGAAGATCTGTAGTGCAGCGGGCAGGCTGCCGCCCACCAGCTGTCGCACCCAGGCTGCGAGCTGCGTGCTCAACGGCTGACCCAGCCACCAGGCGGTCATGAATACGCCCGTTCCGCGTCCGCGCACCTCGAACGGCAGCCGCCCCATGACGAGCACCACCAGCGAGGGCAGCAAGATTCCGCAGCCTAATTGATTGGCCACCAGCCAACCGGTCAGGCTGAGTGCCGAGGGAGCGTGGTCCATCATGACGTAGCTGACGCCGAGCAAGCCGAAGGCGAGCAGCAGCTGCGTGGCGATCCCGTATCGGGCCATGCGACGGTAGGCGATGGTCCCGGCGGCGACTGACAGGCCCGCGGTACTGGTGAACAGACCAAGCATCGCGGGCGACGAAATTCCATAATAGTCATTCAACAGGTTACTGACCTGGATTTGCATCATGAAGAACATGACGCCACCAAAGACCGCCAGCAGCGCAACCGGCGCCATTGCACGCCACGGAAAGCGAGCCGCCGGACCGGCGAGTTCGGTACTGGGCTGCTCGACCCTGCGTGGCTCCCATGTCCACAAAATCAGCCCGGCCGCGAACAGCAGGCCGACAGCATAAGCTGCGAACGGCGCGCGCCACCCGAGATTGCCGAGGGCCCCGCCCAGGAGAGCCAGAAAGATCGATGAGATCGAGGCCACAGCCGTCTGATTCGCAAGCCACCTCTCGCGTGACTGACCGTGAAAATAATCTCCGATGAGCGTTGTGCTGGCCGTGACCACGGCCGACTCCATGGCCCCGACGACAATGCGACTGGCGATGATCGCCGTAAGACTATTCAGGAAGATCGGCATTACACCGGCGACGGAGTACATCACGAGCGCGCCGATCAGCGTCCGACGCCGGCCGATGGCGTCGACGATCGCACCGGCAATCGGAGCAAGCACTGCAATGCACAACGCCGGCAATGTGAGCACCAGAGGGACCAGATATTCCGCCCCTGGCACTGCGTGAAACTGCCGCATCATCTGCGGCAGCACGGGGACCAGCACGATCAGGCCCATCACCGCCATCGTCACGGGCAGCAGCAGAATCACGCCCTGCAGTGTCCCAGCCTTGCGCCCGGATACCGGTGTCGCGACGTTCATAGACCCCTCATATCTCGTTGTCCAGTGCAGGCACGAAAATGATAACCGACTATCGTGTTAATAATCGATACTTACAAAGTATCGCGGGTGGGACGTATCTTGTTTTGACAGTTTCGTCAAATTGACATCACAATGGGTCCGCGGATAGGTAGCCGCACTTGCGCCTGCGACCGCGCTTCATGCGGTCCAGTTTGGATTGCACATTCCCCAGACGCCGGGCCACAAGAGGTTTAGACATGATCCAGATTGAAGACATCGCCTATGCCCGTATTGCAGGGCCAGACCTTGACCTGATGGAGGCGTTCTTCGTCGACTTTGGCATGCAACGTAGCGCCCGCAGCGCGGACGCGTTGCACCTGCGCGGATATGGCACCGATCCTGTATGCCTGATTGTCCAGAGAGGCGCCCCACAGCAAATCGGCTTTGGCTTGCGTGCGCAAAGCCGCGCTGACCTCGAAGCCCTGGCGTCGCGGCTCAAGACCGGCATTGAGCGCCGCCCGGAGCCCGGTGGCGGTGAGGTTGTCCGGGTGCAGGATCCGGATGGCAATCAACTCGAGATCGTGCACGGTGTCGAACCGCGCACCCCAGAGCAGCTGCGTGCGCCGGTGCGCATTAATTCGATCTCTCAGCGCGTCCGCTTGAACCAGGCGATCCGGCTGTCCGGGACTCCCGCGCACATCATGCGGCTCGGGCATGCGGCGCTGCACGCGCGCGACTTCAACGCGATGTACTCCTTCTATCGTGATGTGCTTGGTTTCAAGCTAAGCGACAGCTACTACGTCAACGAACCGGGCACAATGATGGGGGCATTCCTGCACTGTGATCTCGGGCAGCGCTTTACCGACCATCACACGGTCGCCGTCGTTGGCAGCGGGCGGACCGGGTTCGATCACCTCGGCTTTGAGGTACTCGATTGGGACGATCTGATCCTCGGCCACCGCCACCTGCGCGCGCGCAATCGCTGGGAGCACAGCTGGGGCATCGGTCGGCACGTCGAAGGCAGCCAGATCTTTGACTACTGGCGAGATCCAACAGGTTTTAAGGTCGAGCACTGGACTGACGGCGATCTGGTAAACGAGGCCTATCAGGGTCATAGCGTCGAGTTCAGCATTCCGAAAGCAGATTCGGTGCTGGCGCAATGGGGTCCTCCGTTCAATCCTGACTTCCTGCGCTAATCGCGCTTCCGGTTGATCACCGCGCCTCGGTCGGCTCAGATTGAGACAGCACCGTGGCTGTCGGCATCACGCGGACCGTGTACACCCGCTCAGGCCGGTTCGACGGCTCGCTGGTGATTCACCGAAACCCCGATCCCCGGCCCGGAGAACTCTACGATCTCTGCCGAGATGTAGCTCAGGATATCCAGGTCCGCCATGCCATTGACAACGTGGAAGCTCGTTGGCAGCTGCTCGAATGTGGCTCGATGCCAGGTCACTGAACCGCTACCGAGCCATTTTTTGAATCGATACTTGGAAAAGTCGATCGATGAATCGGCCCGCCCCTGACCGGGCGGATCGAGCGATGTGGTCACGTAGGCGACGTCGGCACCTTCGCGTCCGCCGATGCTCGTGCGCGGCATATACTTGTAGAACATCTGCGGCCCCGGAGCGCCCGGCAAGCCTTTGGCACCCTCCACCGGCTTGAGCCCCTGCGCTTTAATCTCGAAAAATTTGTGCCCGAACCACGACGCCTGCCCTGAGATCGCGCCCGAAGCGACTGAGCCTTCGATCGATGGGATATCGGCAAACATCTTCGGAAACCCCAGCTCCTCGCGGCCGGTCATGATGGCATCCGGCTGTCCCTCCCACATCACCGGACAGAACCGCCCATCGATAGTCTCCACCTTGCCACGGTAGGCGACCGGAAATTCCACCATCACGATGCCGTAACCTCGCCCAGCGAGCCAGTAGAGGTTGTTGAAAAATGCGAAATTCACCGTCACGACGGGGTCGCTGCGCAAGCGGAATCCGGGCGGCAAGAGCCGCTCGAGTTTGGCGGCTTGCGTCAGGTAGCTCACGGCGAGCCATTGCGCATTCATCGTGCCGCTCTCCTGCTCCGTCCACGGCGTGCCATCGGCCTTCTGCCGTGGCCCCGGGGCCGGCCCGAACACGACGGGCATACGATATCTCACGCCTGGCTTGATCTCAGCACCCATATGCGCCTCGTGTGTTACTTCGTCGTTGCGGGCTTATCTTGCCGATCTTCCGCGCGGACCGTGTTCTCTATGTGGCCGAGTTGCTCGATTTCGCAGCGAACCACATCGCCCGCCTGCAGGAAGCGCTGCGGCTGCATGAGTACCCCGACGCCTGCAGGTGTGCCAGTCGCAATCAAGTCTCCTACCTCGAGCGTGAATGCCGTGCTCAGGTACTCGATCTGGCGGCCGATCGAATGCAGCATTTCACCCGAGTGCCCTTGCTGTCGCACCTCGCCGTTGACCCATGTGGTCATGGCCAGTGAGCGCCCGGCTGTAATCTCATCTTTGGTGGTGATCCACGGCCCGATGGGACCATGCGTGTCAAAGCTCTTGCCCATCGTCATGGTCTGCGATGCCAGCTGCCAGTCGCGCACGCTCACATCGTTGCCCACGCAATAGCCCGCGATCGCATCGAGCGCCCGCTCCTGGCTAACATGCCGACAGCGCATACCGATCACCACCACCATCTCGACCTCATAATCGAGCTGCTTGGAGACGTAAGGCAACTCGATCGGCCCGTAAGGGCTCTGTATGCAGGACACCTGCTTGTTGAAGAACACGGGCACCGGTGGAGGCCTGAAGTCCTTCATAGCGGGCACGGTCCGTATCTCCTCGACATGCGATTGAAAATTGAAGCCGATCGCGAGGTATTTCCGCGGCCGCAAAATCGGGGCCAGCAATTGCACGGCGACGCGCGGATACAAATGGGCCGGCGTGTGCGGCGCGGACGCCGCTGCCCGTAGCGCTGCCTCTCCTCCGGACAGGAATTCAATCATGTCACGGGGTGTACCTGGCTGCGCGGCCGGCAAATCCAGAATCTGATCACCGAGGATCAAGCCGATTGAGGTGGTGCCCTGATGGCTGAAGGTTGCAAGTTTCATAAACCCTTTGGGATCTGCTGAAGTCGACGTTCGCGACGCGCCGCACCCCGTCCGGGTGAGCTACCGCGCCGCGCATTCCGCACAAACCAGACATTAGCGCTTATTGCGTCTAAAATCTATTCCCTTGTATTGGATCGTTTCTTTTGCCCGGGCGACACTTTCGGCGGATGTAGCGGTACGGTGCCCCACCCGCGGTAAGGTGCACGCGGGGCCGTCCTGCACAGAGCAAATCAGTCTCGGCGCAAAGCTGATATATTAGGAGTACGAGGGGGCGCCTGCGGCAGTTGCCGCCCCCCGGTATTTACGTTTGGAGTACACGTGAAAGTAGCCAGCAACGGAAAGGCGATTACCAAGACGACCGAGACCTGCCAGGTGCTGCGTACCGCAATATTGGTGGGGGACCTGCCGCCAGGTTCGCGTCTGCGCACCAACGTGCTTACTAAACAGTATGACATCAGCCTCAGTTCATTGCGTGAAGCTTTGACACGGCTCTCGGCTGAAGGGCTGGCGCGAACGGAAGCGCATCGCGGTTACACCGTGTCTCCGATTTCAATCGAGGATCTGACCGACCTCACGCGCGTGCGTATCGGGGTTGAAACGCTGTGTCTCACCTGGGCGATCGAATCAGGCAACCTGGAGTGGGAGTCGCACATTCTGGCGGCCAGCCACCGGCTGGCGAATACTGTGCGCATGGTAGACCGCTCTTCGCACAGCCCGCAGTGGGCCGACGCGCACAGTGCCTACCATGGCGCGCTGGTAAGCGCGTGCGGCAGTCCGCGCATGCTGCAGATCCGGCAACAGCTGTATGAACAAAGCGAGCGCTACCGGCGCTTTGAGATAACGTTGCCGCGTAATCGCGACGCCGATGACGAACATCGCCGACTCGCCGACGCGACTATTGCTCGCGACATTCCGTTGGCCACGCGCCTGATGCGCGAACACATCAGTCGCACCGCCGACAACATCATCAAGTCCATGGAAAGCCGCGACAGTGCGAGCCGCTCAAGCGGTACGCGGAGCGGTCGATCCGCGCCGAACCGTCGCGTCGCTCATCGGCGGCCCGCGGGCTGAGACCTCTTCACGGTCGACTACCCGATGAGGATGCGGCGCGTCGAATAATCAGGCCTCGCGCGCCACGGGCGCAGCATCGGGTTTCAGCGAGGCGCGCCGAAACTGCCGCGGTGAGAGGCCAGTATGACGGCGAAAAAAGCGGCAGAAATAGGCTGAGTCCTGGAAGCCGAGCTTGAGGGCCACCTGGACGACTGAAAGCGCCGTATAAGTCAGCTGCCGCCGGGCCTCCAGTGCCAGCCGGCGCTCGATCAGCGCGAAGGCCGAGTGGCCCGCGACTGCCACGCACAATCGCGTCAGTCGCCCGCTCGTCAGACCCAGCGCCTGCGCGTAGCGACCGACCGGCCAGTGCCGCAGATAATGGGTCTCGAGCAGCGCACGAAAGCGCTCGAACTGCTGGTGATGGAGTAGCGAACGCGGCTCCAGCCGCGCCCGGCCCGGCACCTCATGCGCGACGATCCACAGCAGCGCCCGCGCCAGCCAGGTGCACACCGGCGCTTCGGCACTCCCGGGGCGGCCGAACTCCTCGAGGAGCTGCGCAAAAAGCCGCGCCAATCGTGCCGGCACTGTCCCATTCGCCTCGAGCCGCAATACGCGTGAGCCGACGAACAGTGCGCGACAGGCCGCGTCAAGTTCATCGCCGCCGGAGCCGGAAAGTTCCGCGGCCGACAGCGTCAGCACGAATCCCTGGGTGTCGCCCGTGAACTGGAAGGCATGCACGCTGCCGGGGGCGAGCAGCGCGAGCGCCGGTCCCTGCAGCGTCGCGACCCGCTCCTCCATCCGGATCGCCGCCGGCCCAGCGCTCACGAACACGCATTGAGCCAGCTCGGTGTGCCGGTGCGGCAAGATATGCCACTGGTATTTGCGACTGCGCGACTGGATCTCCTCGACGTGCAGATTTGGCATTACTGTGCCGCGGCGCCGGCTTTCCCCATACAGCACGAATTCCGGGATGGTGCGCCGGGTTTGTCGCATGCCTGCCTGCATCAAGCACCCCTGCGAAAGGATGACAAAAAAGTACCATCTTTTCCAACAAATGCACGCGCTGCGATCCGGTGCCGCTGCCACAGTGAGTCCAGACTGCGCGCCAACAGCCTAGAAGCGCACGCCGAATGGCACACGCGGGGAAACAAGTATGTTTGCATTCGATCCCTACAGCCCAGCCATCGATGCCGACCCGTTCCCGGCGTATCGGACGCTGCGCGATGAGTATCCCTGCTTCTGGAGCCCGGAGGCGAACATGTGGGTGCTGTCACGCTATGGGGACATCATGACGGCGCTTTCGAGCTGGCAAGTGTTCTCTTCGGCCAGCGGCAATCTGATGGACGAGCTGCCCGAACGCGCCGGCGCTACGCTCGGTACCACCGACCCGCCGCGCCATGACCGCCTGCGAGCACTGATCCAGCATGCCTTCACCCGCCGCGGCCTGGATAATCTGGCTGACCCGATTCGCACGCTGGTGCGCGAGCAGCTGGCCGAGCTCGCTGGCGCGAGGCGCTTCGACTTCGTCAATGATTTCACCGCTAAAGTGACCGCGAAGATCCTGTGCCGCATGCTCGGCCTGCCCGCCGGCGACGATCAGGAGGTACGTACGCGCGCGGTGCTGATGGTGCAATCCGATCCAAAGACGCGCCAGAAGGGCCCCGAGCACATCGCCGCCTATAACTGGATGCAGACCTACGCCGCTGGCGTGATTGCCGAGCGGCGCGCCCACCCGAAGGATGACCTGATCTCCGGCTTCTGCATGGCCGAGATCGACGGCGAACGTCTGCGCGAGCGCGAGGTACTGCTGACGACCACCACCCTCATCATGGCGGGGATCGAGTCTCTGGGTGGATTCTCGGTCATGTTCGGCCTGAACCTGGCCGACTTTGCCGATGCGCGCCGCGCGCTGGTGGACAACCCCGCACTGATTCCGGATGCAATCGAGGAATCGCTGCGCTTCAATACCTCGGCGCAGCGCTTCCGCCGCCGGCTCATCAAGGATACGCAGCTGCACGGACAATCGCTCAAGGCCGGAGATTTCGTGTGCATGGCGTACGGCTCGGGCAACCGCGACGAGCGGCAATTTCCCAATCCCGAACGCTACGATATTCGCCGCAAGCCCAAGGGTCACCTCGGTTTCGGCGGCGGCGTGCACGCCTGTCTCGGCTCGATGGTGGCGCGCCTCGCAGTGCGCATAATCTTCGAGGAGTTCCTGCGCACTTACCCGGATTTTGAGCGTACCGAGAGCGAGCTGCCATGGATGTCCTCGACCACCTTCCGCAGTCCCACCCGGTTGCTTATCTCGATTCACTAGAAAGCGCTGCATTCAAAAAGCGCTGCATCAAACACGCCCCTTTGTCGGGCGTGTTCACGCAAGTCAGCGTTATTGCTGAGTGAACTCATCGCGGCCACGCAAACCCCCGGCACTTGGCAGACTCTACTCTATGGACTATTATCGATATGTATTCGTATAATCGACTAACAGTCTTTGCGACGTAAAACGAAGCGCCACGCGATAAGAGGCGAGAGTTGAGCGAAGTGGAGACAGCTCAGTGGCCATTACGCTCGTAGCGCAATGCACTGGTTCGTGGCGGCATGACCGACCCACAGACGGTTGGGCTCGGTCTTAAAGGGGGACTCATGCGATTTCGATATCTATCCTGTCTTGGATTCATCGTCGCCTTCAGTGCGCCGCTGACCGCGCCTGCTGCCGACAGTTCCACGGCTGAACTGCCGCAGCCCGGCGGCCTGGACACCAGCAACGAGGCGCTCGAGGAAATCGTGGTCACCGCCGAACACCGCGCGAGTGACATTCAGAAAACGGCGGACTCGATCACAGTCCGCAGCGGTCCCATTCTCGAGAGCGAAGGCAAGTTTGCATTGAGCCAGATCCTTGAGGACGTGCCGGGTGTGGCCGGCGGCGAGGCTGCCAACTCCGGCAGCGGGCTGGGAGCAGGCAGCGACTCGGTGGCGTCGGGGCTGACGATCCGTGGCATCCCTTCGAACCTCCCCGTCGCGGGCGCCGTGACATCGATCGCTCCCGCCGCCGCTGAATATGTCGACGGCGTGTATTCAGGCGTCGGGGGTAGCTACGATATCGACCGCGTCGAGGTGCTCCGCGGGCCGCAGGGAACGCTCTACGGCCGTAGCGCAACTTCGGGGCTCGTCGCCATTCACACTGCCGACCCGGTGCTGGACCACCTGGGAGGCAACTTCCTGGCCGAAATTGGCGACTACGGCCTCCAGCATTACTCGGCTGCCGTGAATCTTCCCGTGGTCAATGACGTCCTGGGTATCCGAGTTTCGGGCAATCGCTACCAGCGCGACGGCTACTACGCCGACGTGGGTCTCGGCGGTGGGATCACATCCACCGACGGTCGAGTCAAGCTGCTCTTTAAACCGAACAGCGATCTGTCGATCCTGCTGGGCGCGACGCTCGAGAACAACATTCCGAATAATACCCAGGCCGGTACCTTGAACTCGCCGAATTCGTTCGTCGTCTTACCGCGGATTTCCGGTCGCGGCCACGATGATTATCGGCAGTATTGGGCACAACTCGACTGGAATTTCGGTTTCGGGACGCTGACCTATCTGCCCGCCTTCCGCACCTGGACGTCAGAGGCCTTCAATAACCTGCGAGGGGCGGTTCTCAATCTCGATCAGTCGGTCGCCGTGCCGAGCGACCATTTCACGACGCAGGAACTGCGGCTGGCTTCCAACCCGGGCTCGAAGCTCACATGGCAGGTTGGGGCGTTCTATTACCTCAATACCCTGTCTGATGCGGACGTCGCCAATGTTTTCACGCCACCGGGGCTGCCTCCGCCGCCGATTACGCTCGTTTACAACCGGCAGACCATCGACAAGGAGACCTATGCGCTCGGGGAGTTCGGGGAGTTCACCTTCTCGCCCGTGGAGTCCTGGCGCTTCACGGCGGGATTGCGCCACGACTACACCCGAGTCAAGGAGGACCTGAGCTACCAGGCGCCCAGCCTCCCGCCCAATCCGCCCGGCCTCAGCACTTTCATACTCAATGGGCCGGCCGGTACCCTCAAGTTCAACAATGTGACGTACAAGGCACGCGTCGAGCACGATCTGACGGCGTCGAACCTCCTGTACGCATCGGTGTCGACAGGGTTCTCGCCCGGAGACGCCAGCGTCACGACGGGCGCGACGGGTAACCCGCTGCTGGTCGAACTCAAGGCCGAGACTCTGACCAGCTACGAAATCGGTTCTAAGAACCGGTTTCTGAATGACCGCCTGCAGATCAATGGCTCCGTGTATTACATCAAATACGGCGCCTACCAGGTCCTCAACAACGCTCTCGCCACAATCGGGCCTGGCGGGACGATCGAGCTGGAAGTCGTTCCGTTGGCCACTCCGGCGGAGGTACTGGGTGCCGAGGTGGAGACGATCTTCCAGGTCACCCCGACGGACCGCATCGGCCTGAATCTCGCGGAGACCAATGCGTACTGGGTCGGCAAGCAAGACAATCCTGTCGCGCTCGGTCCAGGCGTGACGACGAACTTCGCCGGCTTCTATGCGCTGAACGGAGTTCCGGGAGTCGTGCCATTCACTGCGAACCTCTCGTATGACCATTTCTTCAGGTTCGCGAAGGGTTCCACGATCGTGGCTCACGGTGATATGCGCTACCTCTCCCCGCACGATGATACGAACATATGGCCGTCGCAACTGGCGGCCGGCCTCTACCCGTGGATGCGCGTCGGTAGCGAGGTGATCGGCGATCTCAATGCATCGTGGCTCTTCGGTGATGGAAAGTTCTCGCTGACCGGCTACGTGCGTAATGTCGGAGACAATCGCTACAAGACCGCTGTCAGGATCATTCCCATCGCAGGAGGTGGGGTCGGGGCAACGCCGTATGATCCGCGTACCTACGGCTTCGTGCTGAGTGCCAGGTTCTGACCTGGAGCCGGCTTTGCGCAGCAAACTGGCACGCTACCATCGCGACGCGACGGTAGCGTGCCGTTTGACCTAGTTGGGTCCAGTCGCCTGCACGCCGGAAGTCAACACCCGGCCGTTGTTAGTGAGCGTGACGGTCATGACTTGCCCGCCCAGCTTGCCGTCCGTGCGCGGCGCGTACTGAACGATGACCTTGTCCCCGGGCTGCAGCGCGTGACTATTCCAGCCGTAACGGCTGAGCACGGCGACCGATGGAGCCTGCAGCACCCATTCCTCTTGTTGCCCGCTGGCATTCGCCACATCGACATACAGCCATGCGTGCGGATTGCTCCAGCGGAACAGTCGGAGCGTACCCGTCAAAGTCATGGGTCGAGACCGATCGAACAGGTTCTCGCCGTGATGCGCGCTCGCTTGCTGACCGAGCAGCATGGCCGCAGATACGATCGCGAACCACTTTGGCTTGCGTGTCATGGGCGGGCTCTCTTTTCTTGCGCTCCCACTACAGTTGCTTCGAAATGGTCAGGCGCACCGCGATCGGTTCGAGGGGGTGAAAGTGCAGGTCGGCAACGCCCTGCGATGGCTCTCCGGGCAGGCGATCGACATACCAGTACTCCATGGAGTTCGCCTTCCTGTTGAGCAGATTGTATACCCCGAGCCCGGCGCTCCAGCCGTCGGCCAGCGCATAGTGCACGTTGGCATTCCACTCCGTGTAGCCCGAGCCGAACACCTGCCCCTGCGCCGTGGGCGCATCGGCGCATGAACTCGCGCCTGGGAAGTCGGCTCTAGCGGCCGAGTTCACACAGGGTCCGGAGGACAGCGGAAAGGCGCTCAGATAGCGCAGCGCCAGCCCTCCGCTCCAGGGTCCGAGATTCTTCAAATAGAGGTTGAAGGATCCGGTGGCAAAGGGCGCGTTGGGCAGATATTCGCCCAGGTGGCCGGTACCGTCATCCAGCGGCGAGGTATAGCGGGCACGATTGCCGCTGTAGGTCCCGTACAGCTCAAGCCAGCGCAGCGGCTGGTATGTTACGTTGATCTCAAACCCGCGTCGGTGACTGGCCGGGCCAGCCGCGTCCTGGCCGACATCGGGGTCGTAGGTGGTCTCGGAGGCCGAATCCAGATTGTAGAGCGCGAGCGTGGCGGCCAGCTTGCCGCTAAGCCACTGGAAGCGCGCGCCAATCTCCTCTCCGGTTTGCGGCGCAATCAGCGCGGCGCCGGCCACACCTTCAATGCGCGCCCGATTGACGCCTCGCAGGTCATCGCTGTGAAAACCGCGACCGGCACTGGCATAGAACTCCGTCGTATCAAACGGTGTGAACGCCAGACTCACTTTGGGCTCGAAGAGCGACCGGCTGGCCGAACCATAGTTCGTACCGGTGTCGCTGCCGGACACGGTATCTTCCCGCAGCCCGATTACCGAGCGAAACCAGTAGGTCCAATATGCGACGGCCTGCGTGAACACTCCCAGGTTACTGAGGTTCACCCGATCGTGCTCATTGAAGCTCGATGGGTAGTCGACCGCACCGAGCTCAGCCGGACTCAGCGGCACCCGATCCTGCGTCGGAACGCGCGATACCTCGTTGTTATCAAAGCGGGCGTGCAGGCCTGTCCGCCAGTCCACGTTGAGTCCGAATAGCTCGCTGCTCCGGGTGTAGCTGGCATCACCGCCGAGGGTGAGGCGGTCCTCGCGCTGCTGTTCCTGGTCGCCGTGGATGGGATCGACCAGAAAATGCGTGAAGTCGTTCCAGAGGGTCAAGTGATTGCTGATCACATAGCCATTGATGATTAAGTGACCGTCACCCACCTTGTTGTGGGAATTCCATGAAAGACTCGAACGCT
>Ga0265338_10007303_pt1 | contig 13783 bp, 6 predicted proteins | sample 42126metaG_FD_193579 | JGI IMG/M metagenome (GOLD analysis project Ga0265338, IMG submission 193579) | Rhizosphere microbial communities from Carex aquatilis grown in University of Washington, Seatle, WA, United States - 4-21-26 metaG | ecosystem: Host-associated > Plants > Roots > Rhizosphere >... | reverse complement strand
GGATATTGGTCTTGAGTCTCCGGTCAGAGGGGTTGGTCCACGATCCGCCGTTCGGCTTGGCTGCTGAGTCAGTGGAGAGTTGTAGTTGGTAGGATGGGGAACTATTTCCGATGCCGACATTTCCGCTAGCCGAGATGTCTACCGGAAACGAATTGACACCGCCCGCACGAGTGCCTATCTGGGTGTGCATCACCCCGCTTGAATCGCGGCGATTGGCAATCAGCGACCCATAGTTTGCGTCACCGTTCGCGCCTAGGTGAATGATGTTATACAGCGCGTCGGCGCTACCGGACTGGTAGGCTCCTCGCACAAACATTTGAGTGTTGGCGGTCAAGGAGTTGCCGTACGTGTTGTTCCCGATGTCTAACCAGGCGTTGGGACTGTTATTGCCGATGCCCACGTAGCCCGAGGATTGTTGGATCGTCACCAAGTTGGCAGCAAATGCACCTGCATCGGTGAGACGCTGGAACGTCCAGCCACCACCCGTCGTGAGTTGGCCGCCATCGTACACAAGCCGACCCCGTTGCTGGCCGGAATTGCCGCCCGAGGAGTACCAGCCAAGTCCAGGCTGTGTGGCTGACGAGATGTCGAGAAGATTCTGCGGGTTTGTCGTCCCGATGCCGACGTTTCCGCCGCCTTCATTCAGTGTGAGGTTGCGATAGGCCACTCCCTGCTCAACTGCCCCAATAGAGAGACGGCGGTTTGCTGCTGTCGGGTCCGTGACAAGGGTGATAATTCCCTGCATCGGATTCGACGCGTCTGACGAGGATAATGTGAAGTTGCTTGTCCCGGCTGTAGCCTTAGCCACAGAGGTGAGTCCTATATTGCCCGCTACATGAAGTAACCACTGGGGGCTTGTCGTTCCGATGCCGACGTTGCCTCCCGATATGGCCGTCAGAGATGTCAGTCCCCCCGGATTGATCTGGACAGTTGACCCATACAATACCAAAGGGAGATAAGCACCCCCGGTGCGATCATAAGATCTGAGGTTGCCTGTGGAAGCTGCATAGGTTAACTCAACACCCTGACCAGAACTAGGTGCTACCTGCCCTGTGGCTCGTACTGTGCCGTTTGCGTCCAGGTTACCTCCGAACGTGGCCCCGCCCGTGAAGGCATTCGTTGTGCGACTCAGCAGTGCCACGTTTACGAAGTTGGCACCAAGTCCAGACTCGATGGCGACAATTTCGGCTGACCGGGAGTTTTCGTAGTTCTGATCCACCACACCCCGCACGGTCGCGCCAGAAGAGTGCGTAGTGGCCCCACCGTGCACGCCCCGCGTGCCAGCAGTCAGGTGCGAACCATCCGGTATGCCCGTGATGTAGATGACCTCGTTATCCACCGAGACGTAACGCGGGTAGCAGAAACTGGCCGAGCTAGCCACTGGAATGGAGGTGTCAGAGGCCCCAATACCAGAAGAAAGAGTCGTAACGCTGTTGTTGCAGGCGACACCGAGCGTGGCGTCAGTGGCTACCGCCGAGGGAAACGCCGCTGTCATTGGATTCTGAGCACGCAACGCGAACGCCAGCGACAGAGCAACAAGAAGCTTTCGGATCATTGGATGTCCTCACCTGGAACGTAGTCGAACTGAATCGTGTAAGTGGCCTCGACGTGAATTGCATCTCCGGTTGAGTTCAACCACGAGGCGATCTTCAGCAGCAGAACATTGTCAGCGGGCAGCGTGAAACCCACATCGGCGTAATCGAACGGCGCTCTTGTCTTCGGCATCGAATCCATTACCGCATCCTGGATATAGAGCGGCGTGTTGTCAGCGCAGTAGTCGCAAGAACTCGACCCGCCGTCGGCCGAGGTCGAGAACCCCAGGAGTACGCCAGCGGCGCTCCGCAAAGCCGGTGCGGGATCTCCGGGCAGGGTCTTGATCCACGCCACCAAGTCCCCACGCAAGCGCAGCAACCGAACGCGATAACCGGCCGGAGAATGAAAGGTGATTGGAAGCGTTTGCGCTTCTGCCGTGCCCCAGACACACGAGCCGGACCCACAACTCTGTCCGGCCATGCGGTTATCAACCGGCCCGCACAGGTCGCGCGGGAAGTTCCCGCTGACCGTGTGCGGACCGAACAGGAGCGCGGCGGCAAGTGCCACCCAAGGAAACATGGAGCTACTCCTGGACCCGCTTCGGCTTGGACATCGCCTTGATCTTGTCCTGGAGGATGTTGGCCGCCTTCAGGTGCTCGCGGATTTCATCCGTGGGGTACTGCATCAGGACCTGGTGGCAGAGTTGCCCTACCTGTTCCTGAATCCAGTGTTCCGGTCCTTCAAAGTCCCGCACCAGGCGCTGCGCCTTGGTTTCACTGTCGTTAACCGCCTGCACCCGCGTCGAAAGGTACTGCTCGATGCTGGGCACAATGGCATCGTCGATTTCTAACGTCACCTTCATGACTTGCCTCCTAGTAGGTAGTGATAAGTCCGCCACGAACGTTGTAAGTAACCCCGTTCACAACAAACGAGGTGTTCGCGCCATAGTACTGGCTGCCGCTGATAAACGGATTGACTCCTCCACATTGCACTCCGCCCGAACCGAACAGTGCCCCAGATCCCGTGAACTGCAGGGCAGCGTTGATGGCTGTAGAACCCCCGATGGCCAGCGTGGCGAAGTTTCCGTTCCTGTTCCCGTCGATGACCAAGGAGCCGCCGACGTTGTATCCATACGTGGGCGAGGCCATCACGTTGAATCCGCCCTGAGCGTAAACCGTCGCGGGGGTTATGACCGAAATCCCTCCCCCGCCGGAGAGTACGAGGCCGCCAGATCCATTTAGCGTCAGGGTGGATGAAACGGTCATCGTCCCGGCGTTGAGCTGAGACACATTGACCGAGGAGATCTGGCTTGGTCCGACGCCGCTGTTAGCAATGATGAGCTGGACGCCCGAAACCTGTAGCCCGGTGCCTGTATTGACGGTTGCCACCGAGCCGCTCATCGTGAGACCGCCGCCGAGATTGAGCGTGATAGCGCCCCCGGAAGTGGTGAGACCATTTCCGAGGTTGGTCACCACCTGGCCGCCGCTGATCCCAATGCCGGCGCCGTTGTTCACCTGCACCATGCCGCCGAGAGTCGTGATCCCGTTCCCTGCGTTCACGACGGCTTGACTGCCGCTCATCGACAGCCCGCTGCCTAGGTTCAGCGTGATCGCGCCCCCGGAAGTGGTCATGCCGTTGCCAAGATTGGCTACCAGGGTGGATCCGCTCATCGACAGCCCGCTGCCTAGGTTCAGCGTGATCGCGCCTGCCGACGTGGTAAGACCGTTTCCAAGGTTGACCTGAGCCGCGGAGCCGTTCATCGACAATCCCGACCCCAGGTTCAGCGTGATGGCCCCCAACGAGGTTGTGAGGCCGTTGCCCAGGTTCGCCGCCACAGCCCCGCCAGCCACCGAGATCCCGCTGCCCGCGTTCACCTGCACGGCGCCCCCGTTCATCGCGAGGCCGTTTCCTAGGTTCAGCGTGATCGGGCCGCCTGAAGCCGTGAGGCCATTCCCGAGGTTCGCCTGCACGGCGTTCGAGCCGTTGAAGGTCAAACCGTTCCCGAGTAACTGGGTTAGAGCGTTACTGGAGAACACCAAGCCAGGTCCGAGGTTCAGCGTGATATTCCCACTTATGTCAACATTCACGCCCTGGCCGATTTGCGGCACTACCGTATCGGTGCCGGAATCAGTCTTCAGTCCCGCTCCCACTGGCACCGTCGAGCTGGGAAGCTTCGTCCCAGCCCGGACGTTGCGCGCATCTATCGTGGCCATCCCAGTAGACAGGTTGAACACGACATCGAGCCACGGATTCGTGCCGGGCGTGGAGTTCCCGATGACGGACTGCCAGCAGTTCTGTTGGACGATGGTTCCGCCGTTCAACCGCGTGCCCACGTAGCACTTAAACCGGAAGACGTTGTTCTGGTTCAGTGTCCCATCAGCGAGCTTATAGGGCGGGATGCCCCACATATTCGCATTCGAGATGTAGACCTGATCGCTGCCTGGCGTGATGGTGACCGAAGGGCCGGAGTCATCTGTAAAGGCGGTCTCAACCGGATGGTCACCACCTGGAACCAGATTCCCGTTGGTATCATACGATCCGGTCTGCACTGTCCAGCGCGCAAAGAAGAAGTCGGGATTATCCAGCGGGATCGTGGTGTAAAGGTGACCCCACCCCCAGTCCCCCATGTTGTTGGTCGTGATCGCGTCGATATAGGCACCGCTCGCCCAGGTCGGCGTCGGGGACCCCGGCGCGTATACCGTGAAGGTCGCGCTCACCGCGCCGGCCGCCGACGGAGTGGTGTTCCAGTTGTTATTGATGGCCGCGTACGGCGCTACATAGGCAGTCCAGACCGCGTTCCCCGCGGTGGGCGGGTAGATATCCTGGTGAGCCAGGTCGGACTGTAGGCCGACCGCCAGGACCGCACCATCGGCTGTCACCGCCCACGTTCCCTGCTCGACGCGCGGCCCCAGCCCATCGTTCCGGTCGATCCACACCACCACCGACTGCGGGTACTGGCTGAGCGAGACGGTGATGTTGACGACCGTGTGCAGGGCCGTCGATGAGTCCTGCCAGTGCGCGTGGTAGTCCGGATTCGAGGCGGAGAGCGCCGAGGCATCCTGCGCCGAGATGCTGCCTACGCAGACTGCGGCGATCGTCAAGCCAGTGATCGAGTAAGGCGACGCAACCGGGGTGTAGGTGGAGTCGTAGCAGATGAACAGCAGGCTCCAGCCGGTCTGCGCAGATGTGGTCTGCAGGATGCCCTCGTTGCTCCCGAGGTAAGCGACCTTATTCCCAGTTCCCACCGTGAACGGGGCCTGGACCCGAGCTACCAGGAGCTGGGCGCCAGCCGGAGACACCGCGAACACCTCAATGACGTTAAGCTGCGAGTAATTGGACGGCAGCGTCATCAGTCCAGAGAAGACCGCCTCGGTAGCGTTGAAAAAAGGCTGGTAGGTGATCGCGCAGGTCGCTCCAGTGATGTTCGGAGCGGAGGAAGACGATCCACCCGAGGCCGAGACCCCGGCAATTCGAGTCGCTTTACCCATCGCCGTGCATCCTCCAATACGAAGACTGCCCAGGCTCCAGCACCGTTGAACTGGTGCCATCGTCAAACGTGTCTCCCGGACAGAGTTGAATCGTCAGGTTGGCAGTCGAGGTCAAAGCGTTCTGCACCAGGAAAGTCTGATTCGGGACTAACCCCGACGGTAGCGACGTGTAAGTTGCGTCCGACGTGATTGTGCCCGCCACCAGAGAATCCGTCGTGAGCATCGTGGCGTTTCCTGAGATCGCGCGCGTGCCCTGGGCGCCTACGATCCAGCACTCCCGCAGCGGAATGTCGCCATCAGGAGACTCCTTTCCGTTCACGTCCACAGTGAAACCAGCGACAAGCAGGGCCTGCTGAGCGAAGTTCTGCACCGGCAGCGTGAGGCCCACCGAAGTTGTCGGACTGGCGTTCACCGTGGCGCCCGAGTCGGTTTGTGTCAACCATGTCGGAGACTCAACGATCCACACCGAATCCGATGCCATCGTGAGTGGTGGCTGGAACGTCAACGCCGTCGCGGTGTTGGCCGTAATCAGCGATGGCGCCTGTCCGCGGCCGGTCCCCGCTATGATTCGGATCAGATTTCCGACTTCGGCCCCGGCCGTGAGCCCGACATAGCCACTATCGATATTCCGGTATCCGTCGTCGTTTACGCTGGTTACCAGGTCCGCTGCTATGAGATTGTCGGCCTTATTTCGGATCACGAGCGCATCTCCGGACAGCACGATCCCGGACGGATCGCGGTCGAGGTGCAACGTTCCGGTTCCCGCCGTGTACCCGGTAATATTGAAGTTCGCTACCGGCTGGCTTCCGGAGGCGCGGCCGATCACCGATACCACCCGACCCACCGGCGTAAAGCCCCCACCGGTCGTATCGACCAGTTCCGAGCAGACCAAGCTGTTTGTACCATCCGGAACGGAATCCACCCGCACGCCAGCCACCCCCGCATGTGGCTCGATTTTGGCCTTGACCCGCACGCGGGATACATACGGAGATGGGAGCGCCCACGTTGACCGCGCGAGAGGCCCGCGGAACGCGATCGATCCCGGCGTATAGGTATTGTTCGCGCCAGCCGTCAACGCTCCAGCGGCCTGTGCGCAGATCAAATTATCCTCAGTTCCGACAAACAGAACCCAAGCGGTCATCCCTGCAACCGCTGGCCAAGTAATGTCTGTCAGCGTGAACGAATCCGCGCCCGATCCAGAGGTTCCAACGATAGCGATATTCGATGGCACAGAGGGTATCCCGTTGCCATCAATCGCGCAGACCGTCACCTTAAGCGTGCTGTTCGCGGGAAGATAGCCACCAGATCCAGACTGCGATATTGAGCCGATTCCCGGCGCCCCGGCCCCGGTGGGGCTGAACTGATTCACCGGCTGCTTGCCTGTAATCGCGAGGGACGCTTGCGGCGTCCCATTGGCCATCAACGAATACACCTGGGACACATCAAAATTCCATTCTGACGGGAACAGCGCATCGGCTCCGGAAGCCTGAAGCTGATAAGGCTCCCAAGTAGGCCCCAGCGGGATGGCGTAGAACAGAGCTGGCAATCCCTCCGGCCGCACATCCGTCGGCTTCGGCCCCACGTCCAGGTCGTACATGGACTGCGTAACCGTCTGCCCCTCGATCCGGACAGACCAATCCTTCATCAGGCTCCAGCGTTGCACCCTGAAGCACATCGTGATGACCTGGAACTTTTGCCCAGCACCGCTCGGCGGAGCCGGATTCGTGGTAATGGTTGATCCGTCCCCCGCGACCGCCGTAATCGTCACCTGCTGGCCGCCGATGAGGATAACCTTATTCACTAACTCGGTATCGCCGAGCGCCGTCCCCGCGTAGGTCCACGGATCACCGCTTACCCACGTCGCCGTGTTGCCGGACACGTTGCACGTCCCGCGCATCCCCGGAACGTCCGGGTGAGTCATCGAGACCACCTGTCCTACCTCGTTGCCCAACCCGAGCAACGTGGTTTGCCACGAAGCCGCGCGAGCATTCCGCCATTCCGCCGGAGTCACGCCGCCGCATTCTTCTCTCGTACGAGTTGCCGCCACGCGAAGCGCCTGGCTCAGCGTGGATAACCCCACCGAGTGCATTTGACTCGTGAGCGGAGATCCCGCCCGGCCGTAATACGCCGCATGGCTCTTGTCGCAATACTCCGCAGTGTTCGCCTGGTACTGGTAGGCGACATCCGCGTAAGAGATTACTAAGTGCTCGAGCGCCGCCTGAATCGGAGTAAGTCTCAGGCTCTGGTATAGGATGTTTCCAATCGTGTACGCGTCCGCCGACCCCACGTTGATCCGGCAGCCAAGTTTCAGCTTTCCGAACTCCCACGTGTAGAATCCGAGGCAGCAATTCAGCACCTCGGTAAGCCAATCCCGAAACGGCTTCTGGCTGGAGATAGCACCCTGAAACTGGAACTGAGTCTCCGTGATCGTGGAAGTAGTCGCCGTGACATACCCCGCCGCCAGCGCATCGGCAATCGAGAGTAAGTTCAGGTTGCCCGACCCGTCGTAATACTGAAACGAGTAGCTCCCGTCCGGGTTCAAATTGACCTGTGCCCCGCTGAGCGCGCTTCCTGTAGACGTAATCGAATACCAGGTGTTCGTTCCAGCGCCGAGGATTGGCACCACCTGATCCGCCGCGATCTCCGCCGCCCCGCTCCCATCGCCCACGATCAGCGAATTCAGCACGAACGTCGCAAGCTGAGACGCCGAGGTCGGTCCCGAGCCGCCGGCCGGATTCGATCCGGTCGAAGGATCTCCGTACAGCCCCATCGCCCGCAAGAGCATGTTCACGGCAATCCAGAACGGATTGATCAGCCCCTTGACGGCCGTCCGGTTGCCGCTGTGATCCCACGTCCATCCCCACAACCCGTAGTCGATGGGAACGGTCATCTTGTGCTGATCTGGCGTGCTCGGCTGAATCGCGCTCGGCTTAACGATGCGCATCTCGCAGAGCGCCACACCCGCCGCGTAGTTGTTCGGCTGCCAGACTTGTGGAGTCCCCTGTCCGAGGCTGAAATAGTCCTGAGTCGGATTCGCCGGATCGTTGCCCGCCGCCAGCCGAAGCCCCATCCCCGGCTGATACTTCGTCACGTTGAGGTTGCCGTTGACCTGAAGCCCCTGCCACGTGAAGCCATCAACCATCGGCGCTACCACGTAGCGGTAGCCGTCCGCGTTCTGCACAACCATCGAAGCGGTGAATCCGCCAAGCGGTCCGGCCCCGATGATCCCGAGCGAATCCGCGAACGTCGATTCATCGCGGTAATCCACCATGAGCGGAGTCGCCATGAACGCATAGAGCGGATTTCCGCCGGAGTTGCACCAGATCTCCTGGAGACACAGGCCCCACACTGTATCCGAAATGATCGAGGTTGCCGTGACGGAGTTCCGTCCAAAGCCGAGGAACCCGGTCGAATCGTCCTTGATCGAAACGCCCTGTGGGTCCGCCTGTTGGCCGCCGAACCACTTCGACATGTTGTGCGCCTGGCAGCCGTTGGCCGATTCCAGGTAATAGTCGCAAGAGGTCGCGCTCGCACTCGGGAAACCGCTGTTTAGCGAGCCGTGCGCCGCGTACGGGCAGTTCACGCCGTCATTGAAGGTCTTCCAGCACTGGCGCGACACCTGCCGCTCCGGGTACTGATTCATGATCTGAAAGAACCCGTCCGAGCATTGCACCGGAAACGCCGCGGACCCGTCGCTCGTGAAGGTCTGAATGACGCCCTTCCAGAGTTGCAGGATCGTCCCGGAGTTCACATGGAGCAAGCACAGGTCGATCTCCGACCACTTCAGGTCCGTATCGTTCGCCAGCGCCGTCATGACCCTATCGGCGTTGCCGAAAGTCAGCCGCACACTGTCCGAACTGCCCTTGATGTCCTGTGAGATCAGAACATCCGACCCCGCCTCGCCGATCCCCGTCAACCGCGGAATGTAGGTCTGTGAAGATCCCGCCCAGCCCATCGCCGCCTGAACCGCGCCACTGGCGCTATCCGTCACCGTCACCCGCCGGTCTGAGAGCCAGATGTCCGGCACTGCCGATTCACGCACCCGGATATGGATCAGCGGAATGATCTGCTGAACCTCGGACAGGAGCGCCGTAGAGAGAGCGGTCGATGGAAACCGCACACACACCGAGGTCACCGCGTACGACGGCGCCGAGCTTATCACCTCGATCAGGTTCAGGCCCACTTGAGCCGCGTTCACCAACTGCTGAAACGAAATTGGCGACTGTTCGAACGTCACCTGCACGTTACTGGTAGTCCCGTCCGCATTCGGCACCGCGTACGTGAAGGCCTGCCACGGCCCCTGCATCGACTCCCAGAACGTCCGCAGTTGATCGACTTCCGCCTTACGGATCACGGACCGCTTGAACTGAAACCGCCGCGGCCCGATCCCCACGAAGTACCGCTGCTCTTGCTTGGCATCGAGACTGCCGAATCGATGCACAATCATCGGACGATCCACCGAGAATCCGAACCCGAACTGACTCTTCAGCGGGAACGTCAAGCCCGAGTTCACCACCGCTGGTACCGTGATTCGTCCGATTATGTCTGACATTCCGTTTCCTTATGCCACTTCCACTAGCTCTAGCCCCTGCACACTGGTACGGCAAACGTCCGTCGCCTGTGTCCAGGTCGCGCCCCGAAACACCACCGTGTATCGGCCCTGCGTGCTTGCCCCCGTCGCATCGTAGTTACTGCCCACCGCCTGTCCGCTCGCCGGCTCGAACGGGTTGTAATAGGCGAACGGTGTCTGTCCGCCGTTCTGCGCTACCCAGAAGGTATAGAGCGTTGCCAGTGCCGAGGCGGAGAGCCGCTTCGATAACCTGAACGTACAGCGAGAAGTCTGCGCCAGTTGACCTCTCTGGATATTGCCGTCGTGATACCCGTTCTGGAGTTGCGCATATTCGCGCAACTCCGTGAACGCGGTACACAGCGACGCCGGAAGCACTCCGCTCGGCGCGGATTGCGTCAGGTTCCCCGGCATGTGTCCCCTTTATGTCCCGACCATCAGGCCAGGTATGTTGAGATTGGCCGCCTGTTGCGTACGGCCGTAAGCGGACCCCTGAGCCGACAGCGCCGAATCCGCCACGAACTCCGGCGTAATCGGTTGCCCGTTGAGGTTGATCGTGAAAGACGAACCGCCGCCCGCCGCGGTATTCGGTCCGCCAGGCGAAGGATACGTCCCGCCGCCCAACCCGCCCAACACCGGCAAGCTGCTCTGGAACGTGTACGGAGTCCCGTTCACGTAGGAGGCTTGCTGATATAGGTTGCCGCCCTGCTCCGCCAGCGAACCGCCCCGCGGAGTCGTAGCCGACATCGGGAATTTCTGCCCGGTCCCTTGCGCGTAAAGCTCTAGCATCTTCCGCACATCGGGATCGCGCACAGCGACGCTGACATGGTTCGCGTACTTCTGTTGAGCGATGCCAACAATCTGCTTCGCCATCGCCGTATCGATGCTCACGCCGTAGATCTGCTTAACAAGCCGCTTGGCTTCATTCTCCGGGGATTCCACTCCCGCGAGTTTCTCCCCTACGCCCACCAGGGCGCCGATACCGCCTCCGATGGCCGCCCCGAGCCATCCTCCCTGCTGAAATCCGATGGCCGCTCCGCCGGCGGTTCCCATCGCCACGCCGCCCCACGTGCCGCGGCTTGATCCGAGCAAGCCCTGTTGCGCGAGCATCGTTCCGCCCGTGAACATCGCCGCCCCGAGCATCCCATTGACGCCGGTTATCTTCCCGTCGCCGGTCTGAACGTCGCCGCCGTTTTCATCGGTTCCGTACGTCGGCCCGGAGCGAGTCAACCCGCCCCACTTGATGCTCTTGAAGTTCTTGAGTATCCCGGCGATTCCGCCGGCAGTGTTGGTAGAACCTCCACCCAGGAACGGCGGAGTAGCCGCGCCCGTCCGCCCGCCGCCGCCGAAGATAGCCGCAAGCGGATTCGACCCGCCACCGCCGCCACTGGATAACGGCGCCCCACCGCCGCTACCGCCGCCCTGGTCCCATCCGCCGAGGTTGATGGATGCCCCGCCGCCGCCGAATGAAACGGACGGCATAGAGACGTTCGGAGCCGGCATGGAGATCGACGGAACCGAAATCCCCCCGATTCCGCTCGGCGCCGCGACGGCCGGAGCCGCCATCCCCATCGCTCCCGCCAGAATCGCCGTGAGCGTAGCCAGCGCCGCGGAGTTTTGAACCGTGGCGCCCGTGTTCATGTCCGTCGCCATCTTCATCGGGTCCTGTTTGGCCCCGCCGAACGCGCCCTTGAACACGCCCGCGATTCCGCCCTGTCCGTCCGCCCCGTAGATGATCGGCTTCAGGACGTTCGCGGTGATCCCCGCCATCCCCTCGGTTATCGGCTTCAACACGGCCGCATGGACCGTGCTCCCGAGTTGCTTCGGGAAGTTCTGAGGTTTCGTAAGCAACGTATTCCAAAGCCCCTCAGTATCGTGCTTCAGAGTTTTAAGTTCCTGATGCTGTAACTCCGCCACCTTTTCTTCCCACTGATACCGGAGTTCGCCAACTTCGTTAGCCGCCTGCTTCTCGGCGTTCGCGCGCTCCATGACCGCCCGAGTCGGGTCCTTGGACAGGCTACCCAACGCCGCCTGCTTGCGCTGCTCGATGGCCGCGTAGTCGAGTGCCTGCTGTGCTGCCAGTGTCGCGAGAGGATCGCTGGAACCGATCCCGATCATCCGCTTATCGTGCGCCAATTCCTGAGTCGCTCCGGTGGACTTAAGCTTGGAGTACTCCTTTGCCAGGGCAGCCACCGCCTTGCCCCGTTCGTCTAGAGCCTTGGTGAATTCGGCCATGGACTTCTCGTTGACCGATTCGCGATGTTTGTCGGCTTCCTCTGTCAGCCGCCGCCATTCCTTCGCTTGGGTATCAAGTTCCTTTGTGGTTCGCTCGTTTTCGGTGTTGAACTCCTTCACCCACTTCGCGTCGTAAACCTGCTTTATCAGGTCTACCAGCGGTCCAGCTTTGTCTTTGAACTTCTCCAGGGCGTCATTTACAGCCTCCTGACGCTCCGCCGCGAGCGACGCAAACTTATCATCCCCCAGACCGGCCAATTCCCTACGTTGCGCCCGCATCGCAGCATCGAGGTCGTTGACGTTGTCCCCGCCGAGCGCGTCGTGTTGACCCGTGAGGGTCTGATGTTGAGTCCGGAGAGCCGCCAGGTCGCTCTGATTACTGAGTTGAGTCGCAATACCCTTGAGCATCGCCAATCGCGTTGCCCGCTCTTCCGGGTTATCGGCCTGCTGAAAGATCGTTCCCTTACCTGCCGGTTGCGGAGTCTGAGCCTGCGTAATCCATGCGCTAATTTGCTTCAGGGCATCATTGCGAACTTTGTCGAGCGCCACGTTCCACGCTTTTTGCGCGTCCTTAGCGGCGTCCGGTGTGGCCGCGGCGTGAACGTTTGCGCTGCCCGTGTAGTTGATGTCGTTTATCTGAGACTGATACTTGGTCGCCCAGGTTTCGATGTCGCCAGTCCCCTGACGGCCCATGACGATCCGCCCCAACCACCCGACGCTGTTCTCTTTGATGACCTTCTCTAGGCTTTCAGCATCCTTATCCAAAGACTTCGCCAACTCATCGGCGTTGATCCGCGCATCGTTGAGCGCTTCCGCGAGTAGATTCTGTGGCTTATGCTCCAGTTTAGCGATGCTGTTTTCCAGGTGGATATTCTCACGCTGAAGTTCATCGTTGATCTTCTGCGTCTCGCTGTTTAGCGAACGGAACGCCACCTCAATCTTGCGCGGTTGCTCTTCGACCTGCTTCAGGGCCTCTCGAAATTCGAGCACCTTTTTGATCGCTTCATATATGACCGTGATGACACCGACGATTGCCAGCGTGCTAAACGCTGCGGACATCGCGGACCCGATGCCCGGAAGTTCAGATATAAACCCACGGATATGCCGCGGGATTCGGACCCCGATTTCCTCTCCGAGCAGGGCCATGGACGCTTTCGACTCCTGAGCCTGAGCGGACATCTCCTTTAGCCCGTCGCCGGCTCCCTTCGTCATTTCCGCTGCGATCAGCTTCTCGTAGGACTTCGTAATCGCATCAACGGCAGACTGCTCTTTCTGCCATCGGGAGATCAACTGGTCACGCTGAGAAACCAGGCGCTCCACTCCGGATTTACCGGCCATATCCGCCTGTTTCTGCATGGAGTCGAGAAGGCGATCTAGAGACGTTTTGCTCCGGTCGCTAACCCGCACGACCGTACCGCCCATGACTTCCCATTCCTTGCCCGTGCGGTCCAGGACGGTTTTGGTTTTCCTCTCGATGTCATCCAGTCCGGCATTGGTCCGCTTCACCGCCTCCTGTGCGGGGCGATCATCCAGACTGATCACCCCATCGGCCATCATGTTGTCCGCCATTATGCCGCGCTCCTAGAAAGTACGATCCGCTCGCCGGCGGATGATTCCATTACGGTCACGAGCTTGTGACCTTTATCGATTTCTTCCTCAACTATCCGGCCGATTTCACGTTGATCCAACGGAGAGAACCAGAACATCGGATCTCTCCGCTGATTGATCGCCGCAATACGGGACGCGCGAGGATTATCGAAACCAATGCGCACCTTGTTGTTTGAGGCTGACACAACCCGCAACGATCCCATGGTTCGACCGGACAGAAACAGGTCGCGGATGGAAGTCAGCCCCTTCGCCTTCTTGATGTAGAAGTATCGGTTTCCGCGCCTTCCCTTCATGCTGAGTGGTTTAGCCGGAGAGTCAGTGACGTTCACCGCTCTCTCGATTCGCTGACGTA
>Ga0265338_10007302_pt1 | contig 13784 bp, 12 predicted proteins | sample 42126metaG_FD_193579 | JGI IMG/M metagenome (GOLD analysis project Ga0265338, IMG submission 193579) | Rhizosphere microbial communities from Carex aquatilis grown in University of Washington, Seatle, WA, United States - 4-21-26 metaG | ecosystem: Host-associated > Plants > Roots > Rhizosphere... | reverse complement strand
GTATAAATATTTCTGAGCATCGATGTACCTTCGGCGGCCATCATGCCGATAAGCAAAAGCACGGCCGGTCTTAGGCCGCTAGGCGCGACAATTTCGGCTGCTCGCCAGTGTGTCGGACCGTTTATAAACACTCGGTGTGGATCAGCTAATTCCAAATCGACACCTATTTTTTTGATTTCGGTATACATCAGCGCCCGGTCTTCATAAACCCAGTCGTGGATCAGGGTCCGCCCGTTAGCGACGGCGGCTATTGGCACGAAGTAAGGCAAGTTATCAATATTGATGCCAACCCCGCCCGGTAGGGGATGTAGTTTTTCTTCAGGGGCCGTGAGCTGGCCGTTGTGTTTATAAATTGTAATATCGGCTAGGTCGGAAAAACCATTATCGGCTTTATACTGGCTAATGATCTTGTACTTCAAACCCATGTGGTGAAGTTTCAAAAGCTCCAGATCGAGGAATTCAATTGGCGCGCGCTTAATAGTTAACGAGGAATTTGTTGTTACGGCCGCCGCAATAAATGTCATAGCCTCAACCGGGTCCTCGGTTGGCGAGTAACTGACATTTTTTTTGATGTTCTTGATACCCTTAATACGCAAAGTCGAAGAACCAATGCCGTCGATTTTGATACCGAGCTTTTGCAAGAAGAAGCACAGATCCTGGACCATGTAATTGGCGCTGGCATCTTTAATAATCGTCTCGCCTTCAGTTCGGGCGGCAGCCATCAAGGCATTCTCGGTTGCCACATCGCCCATTTCGTACATAACAATTGGTCCATCCGGCTTTTTACGGTGAGAGCTGACTTCATAATGCCCGCTGTGGGCTTCAATACTGACGCCAAACTCCTCCAGAGCGTAGATGTGCGGGATGATGGTCCGGCGTCCCAGTTCGCAACCGCCGGCGTAAGGGATTTTGAAGTTGGTGTAATCGTGCATCAGAGCCCCGGCCAGCATAATGACAATCCGGGTTTTACGGGCCGCTTCTTTGTTCATGTTCTCTAGCTTTAGAGTTGCCGGCGGCTTGATTTCCAGGTCATTGCCGGGGAGCCAGCGAACATGAACGCCGATACTGGTTAGAACTTCAATAATTCGATTGACCTCTTCAATCTTGGCAACGCGTTTTAAGCGTGTCGTACCCTTGTTGAGCAAGCTGGCACAGAGCAGAGCCACGGCAGCATTTTTGGAGGTTTTAATTTCGACTTCGCCGGATAGCTCGTGGCCACCCTCAATTCGTAGATTAATGGCGCCACCGCTTAAGGAGATTATCTGTTTATTTAAGACGTCACTAATACGGCCCAGAGTCTCAAGGCTCAAGTTCTGTTTGCCGTGCTCGATACGATTAACAGCTGACTGGCTGGTAGCGAGGCGCCTGGCAAATTCTGCCTGGGTTATGCCTCGTTCTTGCCTGATTTGTGAAATAAGTAAGCCTATTTGCTCATTAGTCTTGTGCATTTCCACATCGACCTTACCATATATGATATTTAATGGCAAACGTAAATTTTACCTCAATATTTATCCAAATAATGTTGGTACAATTAAAAAATGATATAGCTATCTTAAATTCACGGGGCAGCCTAATAAAAAGTGAATCTTAAGAGGAGTTTTAAAATGGACGATCAATCAGTAGCGCAGCTAATAGCTGCCGAGGAAAAAAGACAGCGCGAAGGGTTAGAATTAATCCCCAGCGAGAACTATGTTAGCCGCGACGTTCTGGATGCTCTGGGCAGTGTTTTTACCAATAAATACTCAGAAGGTTATCCGGGCAAGCGCTACTATGGCGGCCAGGACTTCACGGATAAGGTCGAAACTCTGGCAATCGAGCGGGCCAAAAAACTATTTGATGCTGATCACGCCAACGTCCAGCCGCATTCCGGGGCACCGGCCAACGTAGCGGTTTACTTCGCCTGGCTGGAGCCTGGCGATACGGTTATGGGCATGAAGCTGGAGCATGGCGGCCACTTAACACACGGCCATCCGGTTACCACGATGGCGAAACTGTATAACTTCGTACGTTATGAAATGAAAGACACGGAAACTGGCGAGATTGATTATGACGCTATGCGCGAAGTCGCCCTAAAAGAAAAACCCAAAATTATTCTAGCTGGCTTTAGTGGTTACCCGCGCAACTTGGATTATGCCAAATTTGCCGCCATCGGTAACGAAGTTGGCGCGATGCTGATGGCCGACATGGCCCATATTGCCGGATTGATCGCTGGCAAGGCGCTGCCGAATCCGTTTGATTATGGCTTCCATGTTATTACTACAACGACGCATAAAACGCTGCGCGGACCACGCGGCGGTATGATTTTGACCAAAGGTAAGGTTGGTAACCCTCTGAAACAAGTTGAGAAAACCTTGGAAAATTTGCCGACCTTGATTGACCGCGAAGTTTTTCCCGGCTTCCAGGGTGGCCCACACATGAACAACACAGCGGCTAAAGCCGTGGCTTTTGGTGAAGCCATGAAGCCGGAGTTTAGAATTTACGCTCAATCTATCCTGAAAAACGCTAAGGTCCTGGCCGACGAAATGATGAAGCGCGGCTTTAAGCTAGTTACCAACGGCACGGATAATCATTTGATTCTGGCGGATGTATATACCAGCTTTAAAGTTGATGGTCGGGAAGTGCAGGACATTCTTGACAAGGTTGGCCTAAGCGCTAACTGCAATGCCGTACCCAATGATCCTTTGCCGCCGTTTAAACCCAGTGGTTTGCGCCTTGGTACGCCAGCAATGACTACTCGCGGGCTTAAAGAAAAAGATATGGCTCAAGTTGCCGAGTGGATGGCTCAGGCCATCAAGCATCGCAGCGATGACAAAATACTTAACAAGTTAAGTAATGAAGTTAAAGAGTTCTGCTTGCAGTTCCCGCTGCCCAGTGATCAATGAGCAACGGTAGTCTTAAAATTGTTCCGTCAATCTTCACCGCCGTCATCAAAGACGGCGAAGTTTTACTCTTGCGCCGTTACAACACCGGGTGGCTCGACGGCTGGTATGATCTGCCAGCCGGCCATCTAGAAGACCAAGAACGTCTGAAAGATGGTGCCGTCCGCGAGCTTAAAGAAGAGGCTGGTATTACGGCTAAGCCCCAAGATCTGAGGCTGATCCATATTCATCAAAATCATCACAACCCCGAGGCGCCACACTATGGTTATATATTTATCGCCAAAAAATGGAGTGGCAAACCAAAATTGATGGAACCGGGTAAATGCGACAACATTGGCTTTTTTGCGCTTGATAATTTACCGGCCAAGGTCGTTCCCTATACAGGGGAGGCGCTTGAGCATTTGGGTTCGGATGAAGTTACGATTTCTTATCACGCTCCGGGTTCGATAAAACAATAATCTAAAACTCACCCAAAAAACGGACTTCCGGTTCCAGCACGATGCCCAATTCTTCTTTAACAGTCGTCAGAATATGCTGCACGACATCGTAAATTTCTTGAGCTGTAGCTTCGCCGGTATTCTCTATTTTTAAAACGTGATCCGGGTCCAAGCGTACATTGCCCCAAGTCTGGCCGCGGTGAAAACCGGCAGCCAACAGCACGTGCGCCGCCGAAACGCGAGTCTCGTTTCCCCCGTGGATTAAATTCTGGTGCAAAATTTGAGTACCACTGACCTGGTGCTCTTCGTATTTCATAATTGCGTCGGCCAAAGCTCCGCTAACCAGCGGGTTCTTAAAAAATGACCCGGCTGTCCAGGGGCCAGCCTTGGGGTTGGAGAATAATGAATCAGCTCGTCGACGGGCCTCCAGGATAATTCGCCGGCGGTTAAGCAGGCTGGTCGGTTTTAGGCCAAGGTCCTCGGCCGCCTTAAGTGCCGAGTCGTACTCCAGATCGCCAAGTGGCTCGGTGGAAAGCTCAAAAGTCGCATCAAGTATTATGCGGTCGCGGTTCTCCGGTAACTGAAATGCGCTGCTGCGGTAGTCAAAGGATAATTTTTGCTTATTCCAAACTTCCACGGAACCATCTTTAATATTTAAAACAGTCGCTTCAACAAACGTATCGGCCACTTGATGACCATAGGCTGCAATGTTGCCGACGATTGCCGCACCGACTCCGCCGGGGACGCCGCTGGTAAATTCCAGCCCCCATAGGTGGTTAGAGATCAGATGGCCAACAAAACCATCCCAATTATAGCCGCTTGAGACTTTAAATTTCGCGGTATCGAGCTTATGAACATGCCCGGCGCGGTTGAGAATCACTGTTCCCGGCAAGCCCTTATCAGAAATCAAGCAATTAGTCCCGAAGCCTAAAATCCAAACCCTATCATCGCTGTGCTTGGAAATAATTTCGGCTAAGTCGTCGCCGTTTTCTACCTCAACCAACTTGTCAGCTAGGCCACCAGCTCTCAAAGATGTGTAGCGCGAAAGAGGGGCGTCATTAATGATTTTCATTTTATCTTCATTATACCTTTCCGAGCTCCAAGTCGGCGATGTTACAATATATCCCATATGGACAAACAAAATCCTAAGCGACCATTTTTAACACTCGGCCAACAATTAAAAGCGTTGCGTACCAGGGTTAACGAATCTTTAGCGGAAGCCTCGGGCGCCGTTGAAATAGATGTCCGGGAGCTGGCAAACTTTGAACTTGGTAGCTCGCGTCCCAGCGAGGATGTTTTACTCCTTTTGATTAGTCATTTTGGAGCCCGTGATGACGAGGCTCTGCGTCTTTGGGAAATCGCTGGTTATGGGATGGCTAAAATACCGATCGTTCACATGGCTAATGATCAGTCCCAATCCAAGGGTGCTGGAGCTAGCAACGAAGAGCGGGTGTTATTCACGGATATCGTTGATGTGGTCGTCAATAACTATGGTGTGGTTATGAATTTTATGCAAAATACTGGTCCGAATTCCTCGCCGGTCACCGTGGCGCGGGTTGGTATGAGCCGCGAGCACGCCAAGAGTGTTCTGGAAATCTTGCAAATGACTATAGCCAAGACTGAGCAGAACCACTCTGACGTAAAACGAAGGTCAGCTAGCGATATCGATAAACACAACTAGCTAACTTCATGAGATAATTGCTCTTATGCACCAGCTTCACGGTTTTGATAAAAGCCTGATTAAACTTATAAATAAAATTGGCCACAAGAGAAGAAACCTGATGCTGGTAATAACAACTGCCGGTTCCGGTCCGATAGTCGGTTTGATTATAGTAGCTAGCACTCTGTTGCTGCACTCGAGCGGTGGTCGCTTTTATCACGCGGCCCTCTTAGTTACAGTTTGTACGCCGCTGGTGCTAGTTTTTAAATTGCTTGCTCGCCGGGTCCGACGTGACACTATTTATGTGCGTAATATGATCTACCAATCCTATAGTTTCCCTAGTGGGCACGCCTATGGCTCAATGCTAGTCTATGGTTTCCTGGCTTATTTATCCGCGATTTGGTTAATTTATGTAGTATTCGGAATATTAATTTTATTGATTGGCAGCTCTCGGGTCTATCTGGGCGCCCACTATCCGAGCGATGTTATTGGCGGCTGGCTACTGGCGCTCATTACGCTGTCGGTTATTTTGAATTACACGTTATAATGAAACTATCAATCAGGGGGACGGCGCGTGAAAACGACTGAGAAGTTTGAAATTTTCATCAACCCCGGCGGCTTTATAGAGCAGCGCTTTGTTGGTTCACAAAATCCCGAATCTGTACGGACCGCCATAGAGCGGCTTATTAAACAGTCTGAAAAATTATCCTCCAAAAAAGGGCGTGTACTAATTCTTGTTGATATAACCAACATATCCAACATTGACGTTAGTGGCAAGATGAGCGAAACGCGCGGCGAAATTGTTGAGGCAATGCGCCAAGCAGAATACGACAGAATCGCAATTTACGGTGATTTGGCGGGGCAGGTGATGGTTAATACACTGGTGCTGATCGCGGGCAGGAGGCGAAAAATTAGGGTTTTTGAAGATAGGATTGGGGCACTCAAATGGTTGAAATCCAAAGCATAGCCCGCTCTAACGTTATGGATCAATTATTCAGCGACGCCAGACATCGTAAACTCCAAAAAGGCCAGATTTTAATTTATGAGGGCGATCCTATAAATAATCTGTTTTTGATAGCTGACGGGTACGTAAAGGTTTATAACATCCAGTCCGACGGTAGTACGAGGATTATCTTCATATACGGTCCGGACGATATGTTCCCGATGACCAGCTTCTTGTCTGGTGCCGGCATAGGCCGCTACTTCTATGAATGCATGACGGATGTGCAGCTTAAAATAATGCCGCAAGAAAAATTTCAACAGGCACTCCGGGACCGGATAGAGATCGGCGAAGCTTTGATAGGGTATGCCATCGACATCAACAACCAGTTCTTGGGAAGGATTGAAGTCTTATCGGTTAGTAGTGCGCGCCGCAAAGTCGTGGCCCTTCTACAATATCTTATTGAGCGGGCCAGCTTCAGTAAGGGTAACGAACATAGCTATCTCAAAGTTCCTCTAACCGCCCAGGATATTGCCGACATGTGCGGCCTGACGCGCGAGACGGTCTCGGCCCAGATGCTTAAGCTCAAAAAAGACGGCGTGATTAGTGGTTCCAAAACTCTAACTATTGATAATCAAAAACTTAGCCGGCTCTAGCAGCAGAATTGTCTATAACGTTTCCGTGATACAATCCATCTGTTATACGCGCCCGTAGCTCAGTTGGATAGAGCGTTGGTTTCCGGTACCAGAGGTCGTAGGTTCGAACCCTATCGGGCGTACCAAGCTTATGTTTATTCTGTCCATTTTGTTATATTAATTACATGGCAAGTAAAATAATAAATAGCGTAATTGCGCTAGTTGTTGCGAGCTTAACTCTCTATATGCTCTTCTTCTTTGAAGAATTTACCATCGGAGATGCAGATCGCAAACCATCAATTGGATTTATCATAATAGCCGTCCTTTTAAGTTTAGCTTTGTTGGTCTATATGCTCAGGAAAATTTGGAAAGTAGATTTGTCTAAATAATTAAAGATTCGAAGTACGTCCACTTGGGAGAGGCCAACAAAACGGTTCTAACTTCTAACGTGGTGCTGTACCCCGCTAATACCAAGGTTTAACTATTTATTCGGGTGCGTGTCAGGATGTGCAGGACTCGGGGATCAAAAGTTCTTCGGAAATCCCAGCGGCGAGCTTGCGTAGCTAAATGGCGCAGGTCTTCATTATCGGGCATTAGACTAACCTGTTCGCGCCATTGGCTGGACGGCGATTCTTTTTCAAGCCAACTGATTACGTCAGCTTCAGGGTCGGAACCTATCTCATCTTTAATAAGCTCAAGCATACGACTGCCAATCGCGTAAGCTGCTGGACCTTGTGCCGGGAATTGTTGCTCAGCCCCGGGGATCAAATTGCCAGTTCCGGCTTGAGCTACTGCCTCGGCCCACAACTCAGCACCCTTTTTATTAGTCTTAGAATAGCGAGTCGGGAAACGGTTTTCGGCCCGAACCAACTCGGCCTCATTTAAGCGGGGGTCGTTATCATCGACTAAAATCTCTTTTCCGTTGAGACGCACCAACCATTGTCGAGGGTGACCAGCTTCTGATTGTAGCTGTCTATAGTGCTCCTCGGCGCGGTCTGCCCACTGCGAACTAGCCACATAGCGTCGTTGGCGTCGGCCGAAGCGACTGCGATTTTGGATTTGCGTCAAAACCGCGTCTTCTTCGTTGTGGTCGGAGAAATGTCCTTGGACTTCGTGGTTAAATATCCAGGTTGGATGGTTGAAGCCACTCAGATCCTTCTTGGTAGCGTCGGGTTGCATATGCATCTCCACCAATCTCAGGGTTGGGATAGCTACGCCCATAACATTGGCTTTGTACTGGATGTCTATGCCAAGTCCAATGCGTTTTGGGTCTTCGGGACTTTGGCCAGCATCTTTAGTCGGATAAACAGCTATCGCATCCAAGAAGGGGGTAAAATCACCATCCTTCGTATTGGAGAATGATTTTAACAGCTCGGCGAAAGCTTCCAGGGTATCTTGGGTAGGTTCGTGATCGATGAACAACAGGCGCAAGTTTTGTTCACGGCCCATAGGGTCCAGGAAATTGCCCTGGTATACCTGTTTGATTCGATCTTCACGCAACAGTGCCTGGTATTTGCGAGTATAAGCCCAAGCGTCTTTGCGAAGAGTTTTACCATCTTCTTCCAGAGCCTCTTCATAAACTCTTAGCCACTGGTCCTCTGGCTCGATACCCGGTATGTATTTAGTTTTAGCGCCGCGCACTTTTTTAAAGAAAGGCAACGGTGGAATAGGAATTAACCAGGGCCAAAAATCCCAATCGTTGTGCTGCTCTTGTTTTTCGACGTGCGGCACTATGGTTACTTGTTTCTTGCCCTCTATTTCGTAGAGCATAAAGGCCGAAACGCCGCGTTCACTCTTACCGGTTTTGGCGCTGATCAGGTTGTGCAAGGCTGGCGGTAAGCTCTCGGGGCTATGGTCGTAAACGGCTTCAGCAGCCGCCAAATTGGCGTAGCCGAAATGGCGAGCCGTACCTTCCAGATGTTCGTGCATCTCCGCAGATAGTATCCATTCTTTTGAGGTAACTTCGATTAGGGGCAAAACGGTTTGTTTATTCTTGGCTAGCGATTTAAGTTTGCTGGTCCATAGCTCGGCTCGTTGATGAGCCAATTGGCTATTTTCAGAGTTCCGAACCCCAAAACCACCACCCGGAGCCGCCAAATAGTCATCCGAGGCATTACCTTGGACGATAATTTTCTTAACGTGAGCGCCCGATTTGCTACTGATATGGCGAAACTCTTCTAGGAAACCGATATATGAATCGGATGGTTTAGTAATGCCGACCTCATTACTGGAGACGCTAGTTTGGGTAGTTTCGTGCTTAGTAATAATAACTTTGGTCTGGGGGTGTCCTAGGGGCTCTGGTGTTTTGTGGTTACCAAACCCGAGTTCGTGCCCAATATAATCTATAGCTTGTTCGGCTTCGTTTTTTATACTGTCAGCGTTAATAACGGCATTAGGTAGTAAGAAGGAAGCAGCAGCCACGCCCAATGCAACTCGCCAATCCCAGCGCCAACTCTCAAATCGTAAACGAGGGAAGCGCGAGACCTCTACTATCTCTGGCGGCAGCCCATTATTAGAGTCGTCGGTGTGGCGTGATTTAAGGTATCTTTCTGCTAGCCAGCGTGATTTTAGATCCAGACCAGGACCAATTGGCCAAGTATGGGGTAGCAGGGGTACGTCTTCGTTATGACGGTAGACGTTCTCAATTATTCGATCGGGATTAACGTGTGAGGGCTCGGGCAAGGGTAAACTGTTGGGCGTAGACACTTTACTAGATCTCCACTAATTTGGGAAATTATAACCTTTTTTTGAACAAATAGCAATTATTATTTTCTATAGTCAAAATAAAGTTGCTAGAATATATATAAGCCCGCGTAGCTCAGTGGATTAGAGCATCTGTCTTCGGAACAGAGGGTCGGCGGTTCGAATCCGTCCGCGGGTACCATGCAATCAGTGGTCTTAAAACTCTCCTTTAGCCGCCTAATAGAATATATTTTCTGGTACCGCCGATAATCGCTGAATCGAGATAGAGGCCAAACAACATTAGTGCCTGCCAGGTGGGTGGCGTGTAGTATCAACGGATCGTCTAATGCTGTTTCGCCCGTATGTATGCCGACGTGTTTCACGGGGAAATCACGCCAGTTGATCAACGCTCCATCCTGATATTGTGGCTCAAATTCTTCGGGCTGTATCGCGGCATCTGCCAGTCCAAACCAGACCAGATCACCCTGCTCAATATTATCGATGTCAGGTATCACGCCGAAATGCAGTGTATTCACGTAAAGCTCTGCGCAGTGCAGAGACGAGGGCAAAGAATATTGAAAAAGATGTTTTGTAGCTAAATGAGCGAGAGCCACGCAGTTTAACCCATATTGGCGAGCTGCCTCTATATCCCCGATGACATCTGGGCCGTGGTAGAAGTTATAGGTAAATCTGGGATCAATAAATCCATTTAACTTATTTGTGGCCGCCACCTTTTTGCCAGGTTACACTGTCGAAGAACGGTGCGAAGAGATCATCGTGATAAGTGGCGATGTAGAAATCTTCTAATTCTTCGGATGTTGGGTCGTGATCCTGAAATTCGACAAATGGTACATCAGAAACGACGGCCAAAGGTGTTTGCTCGGTGCCTTCGCCCATAACCAGTACAGCGGAGGCGGACAGACCAAGAGCCGTTCCGGACTGGCTGACCTTAAAGGGCCGGCCAAACAAATCGGGCTGCCCAACGTAGTTATGGGTTGCCTTGAATCCGCTATAACTAATCGGTATACCAATAGTCCCGCGCCGCATCGGCGTGCAAGTGCTGTCGCTGATTATTACGCCAAGCTCGTCGAGATTGAACTTTTTACTCAAGTATTGCCGAATTTTATTAGCAGACTCTTGAGGGTTCTTTGGCCAGAGCACGTAAAAATCGCCACCGCTATTGGACTCATCAATGCCGGCGACTGCTATTAGGGTGTTTTTGGTGATCGTAAAATGGTAGCCGTACTTGCTTAGTGAGGCCGGCAAGAAAAAATCGGCCTCTTTTTTGATCAACTCCTCTTTGTCGGCTCCGGCTGTGTGCACTACCTGGCCCTCGCAAAGAGCAACAATCTTAGAGGTTATCACCACCACCGAGCGCTCATGAAGCTTGGGCAAAAACTCATCAAGCAACTCAAATATACCGTCCGAATTGGCCGTAATTTTCTTAGTTTTGATGGCATTGACGATCATGGGCGTATTATACCTTTTTCGGTGATGATTAGATCTAAAGCTATATCGTGTGGTTCGTGCGGCAAGCCGTCTTCAATATAACCCGCCTGATAAGCTAACCCGATCTTTAGAGCTTGTGGCTGGTTGGCTAAAAAACGGTCATACCATCCGCCACCCAAACCCAGACGATGGCACTGTTTATCAAAACCAAGCACCGGCACGATGATCAGATCAAATTTATGCTCTGGCAGGGGTTCGCTCTTGCTCGAAGTTGGCATGGCAATTTTTATGGCCGGTCGCTGTTGGCGGAGCTTATCGATGAGCAATTTAGTATCTATTTCTCTCCATTTTGCGACAGAATCGTAAATATGCGCAGATCTGATCTCCGACCAATCAACCGTCTCAAAAAGCTCTTTGATAATAATCTGGCTGGCCAACGCAGTTTCACTTGCCGGCGTGCTGAGTCGTATTTCCAGCAATCCATGGCGTAAACCAGTTTTTCCTGATCTCATAAATCAATTCTATCACCGTTTACATAACAGGGGTGATGTGTTAATATTCCACCTGCCCAATGCTCTAAAAGGGAAAAGAGTAGCGAGCCTGCCCTTTAGGGGCGGCTTTGCCGATGAGCGTTGAGAAAAACCGCAGGTTTGTATCAATATGGGCCAGTAGCTCAGCTGGTTAGAGCGTCTGCCTCTTAAGCAGAATGTCGAGGGTTCAAGTCCCTCCTGGCCCTCCATGCAAAGAGCCCAGTCTTGCGCTGGGCTTTTTGCATGGCTGGTCTTGGGGCTTGGTTCTTCGACTTGGGCCGCTTTTCAAGCGGGACAATAGTCGAGTGGTCGTCAGCAAACTTTGCCGCAGGAATTTATTCCGAGGGAAAGTGCAGCTGTGCGATCGTCCCTCCTAGCTCTCTACTAAAAAGTCCCCGTTTGAAGATTTTTCAATGGCAAATATTGTTATTTACCGCCGAAACCTCCTGTGTCTGGCGGTAGGGCCGGGGCAAAGTGCTCCAGCCCATCAATCAAACTGGTAAGAGTATCCCGCTGGGGGTCGGCGGAATGCTTAATAATTTGGTAACCACAGAGTGTAGAGAAGCCAGATAAGTCAATGCCAAGCTCCTTCTCCAGGTTTTTTAAACGGAAACCCTCTGATAGCACGGGGTTATCTATATTGGCTTGGTTTTGGTCGCCGTCCTTATACCCCGCGTTTTGGCGCCAGGTTAGGGGACCAAATAAATATCCATTAGCCCCAATCGCCATCGATCCGCTAGATCCATAATTGCAGGAATCTCCCTTGGGATCATTCGGATCAACCCCAACTATGTCAGCTAGATCGCTGAATGAGTTGCCATATCTGTCCTGCCAGCTTACTGTCGCTCTTCCAAGATACCGGCCGGTTCCCATAACAGGAATGGAATTATTCGCCTCCGGGTCGCTGAATAACCCCACTTGCTCACCGAGCAGAGGGGATGTTTTAGCTTTACTAATGTCAGCGCTTGGCAACGCGTCAAATTGCGATATTGTTCTTGGCGTATCACTCTTGGCATCTGGCTGAACCGACAGAAAAGCAAAATCGTCGTGCCCGGGGCCGGGCATATCATAAGCAATACCGTCCGCTACCGCTATCGGGAAACTATCACCAGCCACACTAACGGCATATAAGTTAGACGAGCTATCGACAATATCCTGGGCTGGCCAGCCGTCGACGCGCGACATATCAACGTTCGCTCCCCCAGTCAGGCAGTGCGCCGCGGTCAAAACTCCCTCGTGGCCGTAATAACTAACTTTTGTAGCCGTGCAGAAAGGTAAAAAGGGTTCATCACTGCCTTTTGGCTTGGTCATAAGTTCCAGCGTAGATCCCAGCAAAATCGAGCGGGTTCCATGGGAGATCTCGTGGTGGTACCCGGGTAGCTCGCTAACTTGTTTCAAGCCCTTGCCAGCGAGTTCGCCTTTTGGAACTCCAATGAGGCGCGAGGCAATGTTGCTAACTCTGGTTAGTTCCTGCTGCTCCTGAGTCAGTTGCTGTTTTAGTTTCTTGATTTCGGTGGGGCTGTTGTGTGGTTTGGGCGGTGTTTTTGCATCCAATTTTTGAGCGCCAACGCCACTAGCGATTAGAGCCGCGCCAGTTAGAGTTGCAATCCGGCCGACGTGCTTTCTGTGTGGCTGCGGAATGAGCCGTTCGTCCAAAGACGGCTCTTGATCTAGGAGCGACTCAGTGTTTTCTTCTGGCATTTTTATCTTTTAATTTTATACGCATATTTATACCACTTATGGTAACCATAAGCAACGACAGGCGAAAATCCTGCTAGTATATAAGATGATGAAACTATTAAATGGATCAGAACTAGCCGGTTTTATAAAAGAGCGTCATGCCAGGCAGGTCAGGGCCCTTCGGTCGCGAAAAATTATCCCCAAATTGGCCATTGTGCAGGTGGTAGACAACCCAGTGATCGACACCTATGTTCGATTAAAGCAAAAGTATGGCGCCGACATTGGCGTCGATGTTGAAGTCCACAAGCCCAAACAATCCGAGATGGCAAAATTACTTAACATGTTAAGTAATGATCCGGCGGTGCATGGCATTATAGTCCAACTACCCCTAGAAGATGTATCTGAAACGGAGGCTATGGTCAATCTGGTAGCGCCGGAAAAAGACGTTGATGCGCTTGGTGCTAAGGCCATCTTTGATCCCGCCACCCCAATGGCGATCCTGTGGCTATTATCCGGCTATAACATTGATCTTCGGGGCCAAAAAATTCTACTGATTGGACACGGTAAATTGGTTGGTGCCCCCCTGGAGAAAATGCTCAAAAACTCCGGGCTGGAGGTACAAACCGTAGACAAAACGACCACCAACCTGGCCGAACACACTAAGGAGGCGGATGTTTTAATAACCGCTACCGGCAGTCCGGCGATTATATCCTCGGACATGATTAAGCGTGGCGCGGTCGTGGTAGACGCCGGTGTGGCCAGCGAAGAGGGTAAAACGGTCGGCGACCTGGCGCCCGACGTTTATGAACGGGACGATCTGACAATTACTCCCGAAAAAGGTGGCGTCGGGCCTTTAACCGTTTGCGCCCTATTCGAAAACGTCATCAGGGCG
>Ga0265338_10007301_pt1 | contig 13785 bp, 16 predicted proteins | sample 42126metaG_FD_193579 | JGI IMG/M metagenome (GOLD analysis project Ga0265338, IMG submission 193579) | Rhizosphere microbial communities from Carex aquatilis grown in University of Washington, Seatle, WA, United States - 4-21-26 metaG | ecosystem: Host-associated > Plants > Roots > Rhizosphere... | reverse complement strand
TTCATCGTCATTCAGCGCATAGGACATCCGTGCCCACAGCTTCGCTTCCTCCCGTTCCGTCTCACGGACCACCAGGCGCGCGCTGCCCCACGGGATCTCCGCTACGGGTGTGAGGGTAAAGCTCTCCGTGACCTGCCGCGCCAGGTCGCCGGGAATGTAGGTGAAGGTCCACCCGTAAATCATGGCGGAAAAGAGCACCCTGCCCTCTTCGAGCAGCTCCTGCTCCGCGGTCTTTATGGGCTTCTGGGGCTCGTCCGGCTCAAGCCGCGCCAGCGGCTGGAGCTCGATCCATGGGCGGATGAAAAGGCGGTCCGGATCCTGGGCCCCGATGCCTGCATCCTGGGCGCCGGCACCTGCACAGAGAATAAGAAGGAAGAGAAGTGATCCAGGAAGTACACGCATCCCGCTCTCTTGATTATCGGGCGCTATCTCCTGTGAAAGAAGATGGTAATGGGATTCATTCCGTAGCGGACCTCCAGGAACAGCCAGCCGAAGCCAAGCCCGGCAAGGTGGGTCAGATGGGCGACGCCGGACTGGAAGTTCGTGAACTGGAGAAATATCTCGATCCCCGCGTACGCCAGCACCGCAATGGGCGCGCGTATCGGCAGGATGCCGAATATGAATATCCGCGCGTCAGGAAAGAATGCGGCGAACGCAAGAAGGAGCGCGAATATCGCACCCGAGGCGCCCACAACGGGAATCATGCCCTGACCGGTGGCGTTGTTGATGAAGACGGTCGCAATCCCGGCTCCGATGCCGCAGACGAAGTAATATAGAAGGAAGTCCGTGCTCCCCATCCGCTGTTCGAGCTGGATCCCGAAGAGAAAAAGGGCGAGCATGTTGAAGAAAATGTGGCCCCATCCTCCATGCACGAACATGTATGTCACGACCTGCCACCATCCGCCGTCCTGGAGCACATAGGCGGGGAACAGCCACAGGTAATGAAGCAATCCCTGCCGATCCAGGAACCCGAGGAGGAAGACGATCACGTTCACCACGATGAGGATGATCGTCGCGTTGAAATACCGGTACCGCACCTGGCGGCGCAGAATGCTTGGCATGGCATCAAGTTACGCCTCGTCCGTTGGGGCGTCAAGGCTTGCGTCCCCGTGCGCCCTCTGCTACCTTCAGCGCACGATGAAGGGGAAGGCCGACTACTACTGGAGGAAGTCCAAGGAGGAGGGATACCCGGCACGGTCCGTCTTCAAGCTCCAGGAAATCCAGGAGAAGTACAAGCCGCTCGGCCCGGGGAACAGGGTCCTCGACCTCGGCGCATCACCGGGGAGCTGGAGCCTCTACATCCTGGACATGCTGGCAGGCGCGGGGCGCGTCATTGGCGTGGATCTGAACCCGCCGGATGAAAAGCTTGCCGCGAAAAAGAACTACCGTTTCTTTCACGGAGATTTCACCACGGAGGAGATCGTCCGGCAGATCATGGCGGAAGGTCCTTTCGACGTGGTCGTGTCCGATGCAGCCCCTTCCACCACCGGCAACAGGACGCTGGACACGGCACGCTCGGCGGAGATCGCCCGAACCGTCCTGGACATCTGTGAAAAATGCCTGACGCCGGGTGGGAACTGCGTGCTCAAGATCTTTCAGGGCGGGGAGGAAAAGGAGATCCTGGACAGGATCCGCGGGCGCTTTGCCTCCGCGCGCGCGTTCAAGCCCAGGGCAAGCCGGTCTGAATCCATGGAAACCTATTTCCTCGGTCTGGGCTTCAAGGGGCCGCGCGTATAGACCCGCGGCCGCCTTACGGTGTATTTTCGCCTCACCCGGAGCCCTCAGATGAAGTTCCATACACAGTACCTCACGTTCACCACACGCAAGGAACGGGAGTACATCAACATCACCGACAAGGTCGAGGAGGCGGTCCATGCAAGCGGCTGCCGCGAAGGAATGGTCCTCGTGTCGGCAATGCACATCACCGCGGGCGTGTATGTGAACGACGCGGAGCAGGGCCTGATCCAGGACATCGACGAGTGGCTGGAGACCCTGGCCCCGCGCGGCCCTGACTACCGCCACCATCGCACAGGAGAGAGCAACGGCGACAGCCACTTGAAGAACCTCCTCATCGGCCACGAGGTTATTCTTCCCATCACCGCGGGAAAGCTCGACCTCGGCCCCTGGCAGCAGGTGTACTACGCGGAGTTCGACGGCAGACGCCCCAAGCGGGTGATCATCAAGGTCATGGGAGAGTAGAAAAAGTGAAAGTACTGAAGTTCGGCGGAAGCTCGGTGGCCGACGGAGGACGCATCAAGAGCGTCACGGACATCATATTCAAGGCAGGGCAGGAAGGCCGGGTCGCAGTGGTGCTCTCCGCAATGAAAGGCGTCACCGACCTCCTCATCACCGCGGCGCGCAAGGCAGAGGAAGGGTCGGACGATTTCAAGCTTGCCCTGGAGACGGTGCGCGCCCGGCACTTCGACGCAGTGCGCTTCCTGTTCGGCGCCGCGGACCACGCAACCGCTCTCACGCCCCTCGCGATCATGTGCAACGAGCTGGAAGAGATCCTGCACGGGGTGGAGCTGATCAAGGAGTGCTCGGCCCGGACCATGGACCTCGTCATGAGCTTCGGGGAAAGACTTTCCTGCCGGCTGGCCGTGGACTACATGAACACGCGCGGCATGAGCGCGGAGCTGGTGGATGCGCGGGATGTCATCCTCACCGATGACAGGTTCGGCGCGGCAGCGGTGAGCTTCGACACAAGCTACCCGCTCATCCGGAAGCGGGTGGCAGCGGCAGAGGGCATCCCGGTGATCCCGGGGTTCATCGGCGCCACCGCAAAAGGCGTCACGACCACGCTGGGCAGGAACGGGTCGGACTACACGGCATCGATCATCGGGGCGGGAGCCCAGGCGGACGTCATCGAGATCTGGACGGACGTGGATGGAGTCCTTTCCGCGGATCCCCGCATTGTGCCCGAGGCATTCGTCATTCCCGAGATCAGCTACGAGGAGGCCATGGAGCTGTCCTATTTCGGGGCAAAGGTCATCCACCCGTTCACCATGGTGCCTGCCGTGGAGAAGGACATTCCCCTTCTCATCAAGAACAGCCTCAATCCCGCCGCCCCCGGAACACTGATCGCCGCAGGAAACCTGATCCGTCGGCATGGGGACCGTCCCATCACGGGCATCGCTTCAATCGAGGGAATCTCCCTCGTCAATATCGAAGGCGGCGGCATGATGGGCATCCCCGGCTTCGCGGCAAGGGTGTTCTCCGTCCTGGCCCGGGAGGGGATCAATATCATCATGATCTCACAGGCCTCTTCCGAGCACACCATCTGCCTGGTGTTTCGCACGGAGGAGGGCGAACGCGCGCTGGTCTCACTGACGCATGAGCTCGCACCGGAGCTGGGGAGCAAGCGCATCGAACGGTTCGAGCTCCTTCGCGATCTGCTTGTCGTGTCGGTGATCGGGGAAAACATGCACGGCGTGCCGGGCATGGCCGGACGTCTCTTCAGCGCCCTGGGTCAGGCAGGCATCAACGTGCTCGTGATCGCGCAGGGCTCCTCGGAGAGGAACATCTCCTGCGTGATCGAGGAAAAAAACCACGCCCTCGCGCTGCGCACTATCCATGCGGCCTTCCTGGGCGGCCTGGCTCCCGCGGCCGGCGCCGCTGCCGCGCCGCCTGCGCGCTCCCGGCAGGGCTCATGAGCACATCCTCTGCCGCGCACGTGCCCACTTCTCCTTCCCGTATCCGCGTATTCGCCCCGGCCACGGTGGCGAACGTCGCGTCCGGCTTCGACGTGCTGGGATTCGCCCTGGAGAATCCGGGGGACGCAGTCACCCTTGCGCGAGTGCCCGGCCGAGCGGTATCGGTGGTGTCCATCACGGGAGACGGAGGCAAGCTCCCGCGGGATCCTCTGAAGAACACGGCCGCCGTCGCTGTGAGCGGATTCATGTCACGGATCGGATTCCCGTTCGGAGTGGATATTTCCCTCGAAAAAAGGATGCCGCTGAGCTCGGGTCTGGGCAGCTCCGCGGCAAGCGCTGTTGCCGCCGTATTCGCGGCAAATCTTCTTGCCGGCAGCCCGCTCTCCACGCGCGCGCTCCTGCCTTTTACCATGGAAGCTGAAAGGGCGGCATGCGGGTCGGCGCACGCGGACAATGTGGCGCCGTCGCTCCTGGGCGGCTTCGTGCTCATACGAAGCTACGATCCCCTGGACGTCGTTCAACTGCCGGTGCCCGCAGGTCTCTCCTGCGCCGTGGCACACCCGCATGCCGAGCTGCGCACCGAGGACGCGCGGCGGATAATGAAGAAAGATATCCGGCTGTCCGACGCCATCCGGCAGTGGGGAAATCTCGCGGCCCTTGTCGCGGCCCTCTACAGCGGTGACCTCGGCCTGCTCGGACGATCCCTTCAGGATGTCGTGGCAGAACCCGCACGCTCCATGCTCATCCCCGGATTCGCTGCCGTGAAAGCAGCGGCTCTGTCGGCAGGAGCGCTGGGCTGCTCCATTTCCGGCTCAGGCCCCTCGGTCTTCGCCCTGTGCGCTACGACCGAAGAATCTTCGCGGGCAGGGGAAGCCATGGTCGAGGCATTCAAGAAAGCCGGCCTGGCGAGCGACCTGTACATCTCGGCGGTAAATACGAAGGGACCCGTTGTGATCCCGGAGGGATCCGTTGTGATCCCGGAGGGATCCGTTGTGATCCCGGAGGGATCCGTTGTGATCCCGCAGGGATCCGTTGCCGGGGAGCCGTCCTCGTGAGGTTCTCGAGCACGGCTCATCCCGAGAAAAGCGTGAGCTTCCGAGAGGCGGTATTCGCCGGCCTCGCTCCGGACGGCGGATTGTATCACCCCACGGAGTCCCCGGACCTCTCTCCCCTTTTCGCCCGTCTGGATGACTCTACTTCGTTCCAATCCCTGGCCGCGGCGGTGTGCGCTGCCCTTGTCTCGTCCGAACTGGACGGAGCGCGCGCGCGGAGGATTGTCGAGCGGGCGTTCACATTCGCGCCTGTGCTGAGACGTCTTGATTCTCACCTCCTGCTTCTGGAACTGTTCCACGGCCCCACGTGCGCTTTCAAGGACTTCGGGGCCCAGTTCCTGGCGGCGGTCATGGAGGACTTTCTCGGCGAGGACAGCAGGCGCATCCAGATCCTCGTCGCCACTTCCGGCGACACGGGAAGCGCGGTGGCGCACGCTTTTCACGGCAGGGCCAACATCGACGTGGTGATTCTCTACCCATCCGGCCGGGTGAGCGAGCTGCAGGAAAAACAGCTTACGACGCTGGGCGGGAATGTGCACGCCCTGGAAGTGAATGGGAGCTTTGACGACTGCCAGCGACTGGTCAAGGAAGCATTCAAGGACAGCAGCCTCGGGGCCAAGCTTCACCTCACCTCCGCCAACTCGATAAATATCGGGCGGCTCCTTCCTCAATGCCTCTACTACGTATTCGCGGCTACGCGCAGGGCCCAGATAGGCGGGTCCTCACCGACCATGTGTGTTCCCAGCGGGAACTTCGGCAACCTGACCGCCGGTGTCTATGCGTGGCGGTGGGGCCTGCCCGTGCGGGGCTTTATCGCGGCCACCAACGTGAATGACGTGGTTCCCCTGTATTTGGCCAGCGGCAGGTTCACCCCCCGCCCGTCGGCGCACACGCTGTCAAATGCGATGGACGTGGGAAATCCGAGCAACTTCGAACGGCTGGAGACGAGTTTCAGCGGAGACTGGAAAGTCATGGCATCCACGATCGAGGGCCGCGCGGTGAGCGACGCGCGCACGGCGGATACAATGCGGAGCATCTACACGAAGCATGGCCTTTTTGTCGATCCCCATACGGCGGTGGGATGCGCCGCTGCATGGGACCACGCGGCGGAAGGGAACGGCGAGCAGGTGATCGTCCTCTCCACCGCACATCCGGGCAAGTTCACCGATATAGTGCAGCAGGCAACAGGGGCGGTGCCCCCCCTGCCCGAACGGCTGGCCCGCTGCCTTTCGCTTCCCAAGAAGTCTCATCCGCTCGGAAAGACTCTCCCCGAGCTCTCGGAGTTCCTGCTGGAGTCCTTCGCATAGGAGCGTGTAGGGCGATGGCAAGCAAAAGACAGCTGGACCCGCACGTGGATACCGCCCTTCGGGCGGTGCGGGCGAGGGTTCAGTGCCGTGCCCTGGCCCGCTGCCTGCGAAGCTTTTCAACTATGTAGGGATTGCCCTTGTCCCGCTGCCACGCCTTGTAGATGCGGCAGGCTTCGTAGTAGCCTTCCTCCCCTGCGTACGAGGAGGAAGCGTCCGCCCTGTAGAGCTCGAGGAGCAGCGGGAAAATCGGTGACGCAAGGATCTTGTCGGTCCGGAACGGGGGAAGGGTTTTCAGCGCCGGCGGCATCATGTGGTAGCGCACGAGGAACTCGACCGACTCGATCAGTGAATCGGAAAATCCCAGGCGCCGGAGAAAACGCACGGCGATCCGTGCCCCGATCTCCGCATGCCCGTCAAAGCGCTTTTCCCCCGATCCTTCCGCGTCGGGTTTCCCGCTGTCGTGCAGAAGGAGCGCGAGAGACAGGGTCAGGTCAGGGCGCTTCCTGTATTCCAGGGTGGCGAGGGTATGCTCCCAGACGTTTCCCTCGGGGTGGAAATCCTTTCCGTGACGAACATGGGACATGGCGGCAAGCTCCGGCCACGCCTCCGCAACGAACCCCGCCGATTCCAGCAGCGCAAGACCTTTCTCCGAATGATTGGAGCCAAGAAGGCCCGTGAGGAGGTCCCTCTGGTAAGCGGGGGGCGGCAGCTCGTCACCCCTGTTCCAGCCCAGGGATGGCCCGTCTGCGGAGTAGTGGTAGCGTGAGACCAGCCGTGCGGCCTCGCAAAGGGGCAGCCAGCGGGGTGAGGAGCCCGAATTGCCTGAAAGGGTCGGCGCGCGCAGGTCGGGATAGACGTCGAGCTTGTCGATAAAGGCGTTGCGTCCAGGATCATACAGCAGCCGCAGCACGGTAAACGGCGCGGTAGGGGGGTCTGAAAGGGAGTCCACGCAACGGAAGATGAGCCGGATGCCGCCGTTCTGGACTGCGGCATCCTCCAGGGGAAGGCCGGGGAACTGCAGGTCATCGAACGCCTTGGCCAGTGAAACGATGGAGGAGTCGGTAGCGAGGTACAGGGGGCCTGACTCGCGCACCCGGAAGTACCTGTCCAGGGAAGAATAGCCGCAAAGAAGGTAGGGGATGTTCTCTTCCTTCAGCTTCTCGAGCGCATTTGTCATTTCAATCCCCTCTCACCGGGTGCCGGGAACATATGGTACTCAGAACAGGAGATTTCGTCCACTCGACAACTCCCGGTTTTTGAACTACAATGATGTCAGATGAGGCAAGGAGACAGAGATGACAGCGATTGTGTGTGATATCTGCAAGAAAGCCGTTCCTGCCGCCCGCAGGGACCAGAACTACTTCACGATCCTCGACAAGGACATCTGCGAGGCCTGCCACGACGAGCTGCGGGATGCCACCAAGGCGCAGATGCGCGCCCGGCCCCCGTATCATTTCAAGGACTATCAGGATAGTCTGGCGCGCAATCTCAGCAGCATGGTAGGGCGCAGGTAGGATAGACCGGCCGCGGTATTCCGCGGCATTTATACCGGCCGCGGCGCTATTTCCTTGAATCCGGTGTAGGCGGCAAGTGCATCCGGAATGCGCACGCCGCCATCCTCTCTCTGGAAGTTTTCAAGCAGGGCGATAAGAGTCCTCGAAACCGCGAGGGCGGTGCCATTGAGGGTGTGCACGAACGGATTCCTGCCTCCCCCTTCCTTGAACCGGATGCCCAGGCGCCGAGCCTGGTAGTCCGTGCAGTTGGATGCGCTCGTGATCTCTCCCCACTCGCCCTTCTCTCCCCTGCCGGGCATCCACGCCTCGATGTCATATTTCCTGTACGCAGGTCCTCCAAGGTCACCCGTGCAGGTATCCACGATCCTGTAGGGAATCTCCAGCCCCTGGAAAATCTTTTCTTCGATGCCGATGAGGCGGTCATGCATGGCCTCGGATCCGTCGGGGTGACAATAGACGAACATCTCCACCTTCGTGAACTGGTGCACGCGGTAGAGGCCCTTGGAAAACTGGCCGGCAGCCCCCGCCTCGCGGCGGAAGCAGTGGGAGAGCCCCGCGTAGCAGATGGGAAGCTGCTCCATGGGCAGGACTTTGCCCGCGTGGTAGCCGCCCAGGGTGAACTCCGCCGTGGCAATCAGGCACAGGTCCGTCCCTTCCACGGGATAGATGTTGCTCTCAGGCCCCCGCGGATTGAACCCATGCCCCGCCACGATCTCCTCTCGGGCCACGTCCGGCGTGATCATTGGTGTGAAGCCTTCCCGCATCAGCGCGTCAAGCGCATAGCGCACGAGGGCGAGCTCCAGGATCACCGCGTCATTCTTCAGATAGTAGAACTTCTGACCCGCCACCCGCGCGCCGGTCTCGAAGTCGATCAGGTCCAGGGACTGGCCGAGCTGCACGTGATCGCGAGCCGCAAACGAAAACGAGGGCACCTTCCCCCACGTGCGAAGCTGCAGGTTGCCCGTCTCCCCCACGGCAATGGGAGCATCCGGGTGGGCCATGTTGGGAATCTTCAGCGCCTCTTCGATGAGCTTCTTCTCCGTCTCCTCGTGGCGCCCTTCCAGCTCGGCAATGCCCTCCTTCAGGCGCTTCCCTTCCTCGATGAGCGGCGTGCGCTCCGCCGGGGAAAGCTTTCCCTTCATGCGCTCCGCGTTGGCGTTGCGAGACGCGCGAAGCGTTTCGAGCTCCCTGAGAAGCAGGTTTCTCTTGTCATAGAGCTCCACCACGAGGTCCGGGTCAGCGGATACGTGGCGGTTGCGGACATTCACCTTCACGGCATCCACGTTGTCGCGTATGAACTTCAAGTCGAGCACGTGCTACACCTCCATCTCGGCAGCTTTTCGCGCGGCAGCCTCCACGGCTTCCATCACCGCGGCGGTGAAACCGCCGCGCTCCAGTGCCCTGACGCCCTGGATCGTGGTGCCTGCGGGGGATATCACGCGGCTGCCGAGCTCCAGGGGATGCGCGCCGTCCTTCAGCATGCTCGCGGCGCCTTCAAGCGCCGCCACGGCCACGGACAACGCGGTCCGATAGTCGAATCCGGCGGCCACACCGCCAAGGGCCATGGCGTGAACGAACGCGAACACGTACGCCAGTCCGGAGCCGGAGACCCCGGTCATCGCGGACATGAGCTTTTCATGAATCTCAAGGGACGCGCCGAGAGCCGCCGCAATCGCCAGGCAGTCTTCGCGCATTTCGGGCGCCGCGGCAGGATGGAAAGACACCCCGACCAGCGAGGTGCCTTTGACCGCGGCCAGGCTCGGCATGAACCGCGCCACCTGGTCGGTTGCGAGCGCGTCCGCAATCGCCTGGATCTTCCTGCCCGCCAGGATGGAGATCACCCTCCTGCCGCGCGCCGCCTCTTTCACCTCCGCGGTCAGCGCGAGGAAGTCCTGCGGCTTCACGCAGAGGATGGTGATGTCGCTGCCCTGCAGCACCTCTGCCGCGTTCCGCGCAACCGAGAGCTTCTGTATGCGGGCCGCGGCCTCGATCCGCTCTGTGCTCACATCCTGGACAAGGAGCTCGACCCGGGGCAGTTTCCGGGCAAGGCCCACGGCGAAAGCTTCTCCCATGGTCCCAAAGCCGACAATCCCGATCCGTTTCATGGTGGGCAGTGTAGCAGTCAGCCACCACGCTGTAAAGAAAGGCGGAGCGCGCCGATGCTGTAGGGGGGGAGAGAGAAATGAAGATCGGCGTGATTTCAGACAGTCACGACAACCTGCCCAACATCCGCAGGGCGGTGGAAGTCTTTTCGAAAAACGGCGTGGAGGTGCTCATCCACGGAGGGGATTTTTGTTCACCGTTCACGCTCTCCGAGTTCAAGCCCCTGTTTGACAAGGGTATCAAGATGCACGCCGTGTTCGGAAACAACGACGGAGACCGCGTGCTTCTGGTGCGCAGGGCCGGGGATTCCTGCACCTTCAGCGACGGGACGTGCATTGTGACGCTGGACGGCAGAAAAATCGTGGTCCTGCACTATCCTGATCTCGGGGAAGACCTGTTTCGGCTGGGGGCGTACGACCTGGTCATCTACGGTCACAACCACCAGGTCAGGGTGGAAGGCGGTGAAAAGAAGCTGCTCAATCCGGGAACCTGCTCGGGATACCTGGCCAAAACCGCCACCGTGGCGCTCGTGGAGACCCGAACCATGGGCGTGGAGATCCTGGAGCTGTGAAAAAAGACCTTGACGAATGAAGGGCCGGGACTTATAAAGAAGGAAAGGGTTCAAGTTGGACTTCAAGGCCGTCGATAAGGGTAAGTGAAAGGAAGGTCCTATGACCGTTGAGAGAATAGGCCCGCTCGATCCAGCATCGAACGTCAAAAAGACCGAGAAGCCCGCGAAGCTGAAAGCCAAGAGCGATGTCGATTCGATCAACGTCTCCGAGGAGGCGCGCTCCAAAGCGGAAGTGTTCAAGGCCCTCGAGGCGGCAAAGACCGCCCCTGACGTCCGCATGGACAGGGTGGAAGAGGTCAGGCGGAAGCTGCAGGATCCCTCCTATCCGTCGCAGGAAGTCATCGAAAAGGCGGCCGACGGAATACTCAAGTCCTTCGGCATATAGACCTGCGTTTCAGGGTCGCCGGTCTCCTGGCGACATTTTGATTCTGGGATCAGGCGGAGGTATCCTTAGGGATTCTCCGCTTTTTTTTCATCCGCACGGGGGGGGAGTGAGTCATGCCTGACATCCTTTTCCACATTCCGACCCGGGTTGTCTTCGGCCTGGATACCATCAACAGGATCGGGCAGCTGGTCACCGACTACGGAGAGAGGGCCTTTCTCGTCACCGAAGCGATCCTCTACGAAGGCAAAGTGATCAACAAGCTCCAGGACATACTCGACAAGAAGGGCGTGTCCTACATCGTGTTCGACGAGGTCGTACCCAACGCAACCAGCAGGACCGTGGATGACGGGGTCACGCTGGCCCGGGGATCCCACGCGGATGTCGTGATCGGGTTGGGCGGCGTCCGCACGCTGTCGATTGCCAAGTCCATCGCCATGACCGCGCCGACAGGGAACGACATGGACGATTTCCTGTCCGGTGTCCAGCCCCAGGGCCAGCCGCTTGCCTACATAGAAGTGCCCACCACGTGCCGGAACCCGTTCATGTTCGGGGACGAGTACCTCGTGGTGGACGGCCGGGACCGGACAGGCAAGATCGGGCGCACACAGAAGGGCATCACGAAGGCGGCGCTCATCGACCCCAAGCTGAGCCTGACTCTGCCTGCCAAGTACACGGCCACCACGATCATGGACACCCTTCTAGGCTGCATCGAAGGATTCCTTTCGGCAAAAGCCAACTTCCTTTCGGATACGTATCTTCAGCGGGCCATCGAAATCCTGGGTGGAGTGATCAAGGAAGGAATCCAGAATGTGGACGACATCCGCATGCGAATGAACGCGAGCACGGCAGGACTGCTGATGGGTCTCGGGCTTTCCACCAGCCGGCTCGGAATCGGCTCCGCCCTGGCATTCGCCATCAATGCGCGCTTCATGTCGCCCAAGTCGTGGGTGTCCACCATCTTCCTCCCCTACGTCATGGAGTTTGCCCTGAACGTGAGGGGAGACCGGATTGCCCAGGTGGCGCGCCTTCTCGGAGAGGACGTGAGCGATGCGTCCTCCGTGGAAGCCCCGGTGCGCGCCATCGACGCGGTGCGCAGGGTCATTTCTTCCCTGGGCCTGCCCACGCGGCTGCGCGAGTTCGACCTGTCCCTGGACGAGATGATCGAGGTGGCGGGCGCCGCGCGCAGTTTCGACATGATGAACTATCTCCCGCGCGTGGTTTCCACGGAAGACATCTACGAGCTCATCAAGTCCGCGTTCTGATCGCGATGTTCCCCCTTTCCAAGCTCCGCGAGCTTTCTCCTCGGACGCGCCTTCGAAAGATTCTCCGCATCCTTCAGGCAATCGAAGTGGAGCGGCAGGGGGCTGTCCCGGACCGCGCATACATCGACGGCCTCCTGGCCCTTCTGTGCACGCAAGCCCCGGCTGACGTGAGCGGGCTTGCCCGCACGCTTCGCGCGGAGGTTGCGCGCGCCGCGGACCCGGAAACACTCTTCCGCGGCTTCAACGCCATCCGCCACGCGCTTCTGAGCGCTCTGAACGCTGAGCCCGCGGAATGGGACCTGGTGAGCAGGGAAACCGGACTGCTGGACAGGACCAGCGTGCCTGTGCTCCCCCTGTCCGTCTACCTCGAAGACGTGCGGTCTCCGTTCAATGTCGGGTCGATCTTTCGTACCGCGGAGGCGTTCGGCGCGGAACGCATCTTTCTTTCCCCGCGCACGCCGCGGCCAACCCACCCCCGAGCGGCAAAAACAGCGCGGGGCGCGGCCGGCGCGCTGCCCTGGGAGACGGCTGAGCTGGATTTCCTGCGTGGGAAGAAGAATGTCTTTGCCCTGGAGCTCGGCGGAACCGCCCTGGACCGGTTCCGCTTTCCGTCCAGCGGCACTGTTCTGGTTGGATCCGAGGAGCTGGGCCTGAGTCCCGAGGCGCTGGCGATTGCCGATGCGGGCGCGGGCCGGGTGACTATCCCGCTTGCCGGTGCCAAACGGTCCCTGAACGTATCCGTGGCCTTCGGAATTCTCATGCATGCGTGGCGTGACAGCGCTGTCGCTCCTGGCGACATTTTTCACGCGGAGCGGGATGATTCGGTGTTGTCTCGGAATCTCACGCCGCGCCAGGGCTGAAACGAGAAGAACCATCTCTCCTTGTACTGCCACACCCTGACGCGGCGTCCCTCAGTCATGCGGGCAAGGATGGGCGTCATGGTATCCATGAGCGAGGGATGAGCGGCAGCCCCTGATCCGAGCAGAATTGACCGGGGAAGCAGAGCAGCGAGTTCCCGATCAGGCATGTGCGCTTCCATGGTCTCCATGGAATCCGTCCTGATGACGACAACGACCTTCAGCCGCTCCGCCTGGATCTCCGGGCGGACACTGAGCACGACCCCCTTGGTTCCCTTCTTCATTGCAGGCCTCCCTGCATCTCTAGAAGGGCCGGGGTGCCCTACCGCTTCAACGCCCTTTCGATCTCAGGCTTGTTGAAGCCGATGATGATTTTCCCGTGAACGTCGATCACGGGAACGCCCATCTGGCCGGATTTCCGCACCATCTCATCCGCCTTTCGCTGGTCGGAAGCCACGTCGTATTCAGTGAATGGAACGTGGACGGTCCGGAAGAACTCCTTGGCAACCTTGCAGTAACCGCAGCTGGGTGTCGTGTAGATTGTGACAGCCATTGTATTCTCCATTTGAAACAGTGATATCAGTTACATATTGAAAGTAATATATAGTCCTTCGAATGTCAAGACCTCGATGCAGAGGCCGATTTGACCGACAGGACCCGCCACAAAGGAGTTTTTGCCAAATTGAGAAGCGCCGCCTCTCAATTCCCTGTTTTCCCGATTGGTGAACGCTGTCTGTGGAAAAATCGAGTTGCCCTGGCGGCCGCCCGGCCGCCGCCTACTGGAACTTCGAGCGCTGGTCCTCGAAAAGCTTGGCAAGCTTCTCCTGGATCTTGTTCAACTGGTCCTCAGTCTCTATGCCGAAGTCCCTCAGCACGGGAACCTGCAGCTGCTCGAACCCCATCCGTTCCCGTTCGATGTCCAGGATGGCGTTGGCAAGGTACACGCAATATACGATGTCGCGATACGCCGCGGGAGCCTGCGTGGGCTCGTGATGGTAACGGATGGCAGTGATCAGCTGTTCGGGAAAGTTCCACTTCTTCGCAATGAGGGCGCCCACCTCCGCGAAGAAGTGGAACTTTC
>Ga0265338_10007300_pt1 | contig 13785 bp, 8 predicted proteins | sample 42126metaG_FD_193579 | JGI IMG/M metagenome (GOLD analysis project Ga0265338, IMG submission 193579) | Rhizosphere microbial communities from Carex aquatilis grown in University of Washington, Seatle, WA, United States - 4-21-26 metaG | ecosystem: Host-associated > Plants > Roots > Rhizosphere >... | reverse complement strand
AGGCGCAAGCAGTCAGGGCTTTCTCTACATTAAGAACAAGGGCACATTCACCGTCCTCAATTACCCGTCTGCCAAGGCAACGCACGCATGCGGTGTTAATACTGCGGATGACGTGGTCGGAGACTTCGAAGATTCAGCCGGGACTGTCCACGGATTTCTTTGGAACAACGGCGGCTTCTCAGACGTCGATTATCCAGGAGCTATATTGACCCTCGCCTGCGGGATCAACGATTCAGGTCTGATTGCGGGCTATTACTTACCGGTGAGCGGGCCCGGCCATGGCTTCCTGTTTGACGGCAAAACCTATACGACGGTTGATGTGCCCAACGGGTTAGAAACCGCCCTCTGGAAGGTCAAGAATAACAACAACGTCGTGGGCAGCGTGCTCGATTCATTTGGCGCCTACCACGGGGTGATTGGGCGCTAAACGGACGATCCGGCACATAAACGTTTTTTTGAAGTGATGATCAGTTTTTCCCAGCTAGACCGGCCACAAGTTCGATATTCCAGGAGGCTTTATGAAACGAAATGTTCTCAACACACTGGCGCTGGCGGCGCTTTCTCTCGCACTGCAAAATCAGGCCGCCATGGCGCAATCCATCCCAGGTAGATCCGCACGCAAACCCAAGAACGGCAGTCTCCAGGCCATGCTGCACATTCCCCTGAAGTACCAGAAGGGTGTCCGGTCTGACGCGCCGTCGGAGGCGGTGGTGCTGGGCCTGGCAAAGCAAAAGGTGTACGCATTCCGGACGGTCGATTATCCGGCGGCGACCTGGAGCAGCCTGGGCGATTACAACTCGTCGACGGCGGTTGGTTACTTCACGTTTGGAAACTCGGACGCGTTCCCCTTCTACTTTAAGGGTACGACCAACTACCAATTGCCGCTGCCAGTCGGGGCCATTTCCGGCAACATCAACGGTATCAGCTCAACGGGCGTGATGGTCGGCACCTACTTCGACGGCAAGGGGTCTGGACACCACGGTTTTATCTGGGATGGTAAGACCTTCACTACGCTGGATTATCCGAGTAGCTCGAGCACCGACGCCGGCGGAATTAACAAGGCGGGCGTTGTAGTCGGGCGCTATGAAGACGGGGGCGATGTGGAACACGGCTTCATTTACTCGAAGGGTACCTACACCTCGATCGACGTTCCCGGCGCCATGGACACAGCGGCTGCGGGTATCAACAGCAACGGGGACATCGTGGGCACAGCCTCCTTTTCATCGGGCCCTAGCGGGTTCGTGCTGAGCAACAAGGTATACACGACGATCAATTTCCCGCTGTCGGAAGGTACCGAAGCCGCGGGAATCAACGATACCGGCGAAATCGCGGGGTCGTTTCAGGATTCGGCGACGACACACGGATTCACTTACACCAATGGCACCTACACCCAGATCGACGTCGGCGGGGGCACGAGAGCAACAACGATCCTGCGGATTGAAAACAACAAGAACGTGGTCGGCTATGCCATCGATTCGGCCGGCGAAGCGCACGGCATCATCGGCAAGTAAGACGGGGCCACCGTTTGAACCGGAGGACCGTTCCAACCGTGGCGGTGGCGGCATAGCAGAGGAGGGCGAACATGAAGATGCGATCACAAATTCTAGTTCTGGCAATCGTTGCCATCATTGCCGGCTCCGCGGCGCTGAACGCCCAGTCGGATCGGCAGGAGAAAACTGGGCGGGCTCCGGCGAAGACCAAGGTGTACAAGTTCCGTTCCGCGGATTACCCCGGCGGCACCCTCTCCACGGTCCTGGACTATGAGGGCGGTATCGCAGTGGGCGGCACGTCCTTTGGGAGTGAGCCCGAGATCGGTTTCGCCTATCGTGGTACCACGAACAGCGTCATAGCGTATCCCGGTTCGATTAGTTCCGAAGCGAGCGGCGTCAATGCTTCCGGTCACATTGTGGGCGCGTTTGCCGATCAAAATGGCGTTGTTCATGGCTTCCTGTATGACGGGAAAACTTATGCCACCATTGATCCACCTGGCTCAACCTATACCTGTACCCTCGGCATCAATGCCGCGGGAGAAATCGTCGGATACTACTCTGTCAACTACGTGAGCCACGGATTTCTGTTGAGTAATGGCAGCTTCATCGAGATTGACTTTCCTTCTATGCCCGCGACCACTGTGACCGGCATCAACGACAAGGGAGCCATCGCGGGCTCGTACCTCGATTTCAACAATGTTTCCCACGGGTTCACACTCATCGATGGTACTTTCACCACGGTCGACGTGCCCGAAGCGCAGCAGACCTACCTGAAGCGCATCAGCAATAACGGAAACGTAGCTGGCTATTTGCAGGACGCATATTACCAACTGCACGGCATCATCGGCGAGTAGGAGGCAAAGGCTCCACGCCCCTATCCCGCATTTCCAACCGTCGCAATGCCTGTAATAGCAGAGGAGAGTGAACATGAAGATGCGATCACAAATTCTACTTCTGGCACTCGTTGCCATCACCGCCGGTTCCACAACTCTGCGCGCCCAGTCCCATCCAAAAAGAAAAACTGGGAACGCTCCGGCAAAGACCAAGGTGTACAAATTTCGTTCCATGGATTATCCCGGCTACAACCTATCGACGGTCATGGCCTACGAAGGCGGCATGGCAGTGGGAGTTACATCTCATGGGGACGGGACCGAGATCGGATTCGCCTATCGCGGTACGACCTACAGCGTCATTTCCTATCCCGGTTCGATAGATTCGAGAGCGAACGCAGTTAATGCGTCCGGCCACATCGCAGGCGAGTATGCGGATGACAAGGATATACTTCACGCCTTTCTCTACGACGGTAAGACTTACACGACTATCGATCCACCGGGCGCAGCGGCTGCCGAGGCGGCCGGCATCAACGAAAGCGGAGCGATCGTCGGGGCATATTTAGATGGAAGCGACCACGAGTATGGCTTCGTTGAAACGAATGGGAACTTCACCCAGATTGACTATCCGGGTTCCACCGATACGGGGGCGACGGGCATCAATTCCGCTGGCGATGTCGTTGGCTACTTCTATTCCTCCGATGGAGGGCTCCACGGATTTCTGCTGAGTCATGGCAGCTTCACCGAGATTGACTTTTCCGGCGCCAGATCGACCTCGGTGGGCGGCATCAACGACAAGGGAGTGATCGCAGGCTCGTACCTCGATGGCAACAATATCTCCCGCGGATTCATATTGATTAACGGAACTTTCAGCACGGTGGATGTACCCGAAGCGGCACAGACCTACCTGAACCGTATCAGCAATAACGGAAGCATAGTGGGAGCTCTGCAAGACACAAATAACGAAGTGCACGGCATCATTGGGAAGTAATCGATGATCGCCACTTCCTCGACGCCTGCCGCACAACTGCGATTTCGACAGTAGCAGAGGAGGGCAAGCATGACGATGCGATCACAAATTCCAGCCTTCGCAATTGTTGCGGTGTTTGCCGGTTCGATCCTGAGCGCTCAATCTGGTCGGCAGAAGGAGCCTGGACACGCTCCGGCAAAGACCAAGGTCTACAAGTTTCGTTCGGTGGATTATCCGGGCGCCAACTACTCGCAAGTCGGGGACTACGAGGGCGGCCTTGGTAGTGGGTTCCACGTTCCAACCCTACAATCCCGAGACCTGACGCTACGGTTTTGCGCCTTCATCACCCTATTCAATCGAGCATCCACGTAGCAAATTCCAACTTACACTGCTCCTCAGGCGCATGCGGCGGCATAGATGCGCAGCACTTGTCGAATATGCTCCTGAATCATCTTTTCAGGAACAGCTGGAAGTTGCCCGGTTCGGATCGCTCTATATTCCTCAGGCAGATACTGACTGATCAGTGTGGGGGGAATTGGAATCGTGGCAAGGTTCCGGAATAAGCGGTCAACCTCTTTCTGGACTACCGGCTCGTGCCAGTAATAACGGCAGCGATCGCTATACCCATAGATGAGATCCCGGCGCACTTCTTCTTCAGCGCCGTGATAATACGGCTGCCAATGAGCCGGATTGCGCAACATGGCCGCTTCGAGTGCCTCGCGCACTCGTGAGAGTTCATGATGGCGATTCGCCTTGAGCAGTTCGCGCTCAATGGAGCTCAAAGCCAGTACCACCTCTCGAAAAGCAAAAGTCAACCACGGGCCCACCTTCAAGATGGCGAAATGATCTCTCACCATCTGGGCGAGCGAGACATCAGACTGATAGTCCGTGGAATGGGCTTCGTAGACAATTCCGCTGTGTGTCGCGAGCGCGGCGGACAAGGAACGCGCTTTGCTCCCGTCATAGTCGAACACGGCGTCGGCTCCGAAATCTACGCCCGGCTGAACCACCAGGGCGACTACTCTTTCCCAAGCGGAGGACAGGCTGCGTTTCAGGAATGCTTCATGGAAGACCTCCAGGGTTCGATGGACATCCGCAGCCGCGGTGACGGTTGGACCTTGAGCGCCCTGTACTTCACCGCCCGGCGCTGGAACCTCGGTTCCGATGACGTACACGGGTTGAGTGGAACCCGATGACAAATCGCGCGATGCTTTCTCTGCGGCTTCGCACAAAACCGCCGCCCGCGCGGCTATGGTGCCCTCGGTGAGGCTGGCCTCTTTATCGTCAGCACAAGGCATGCTTGGATCGAGGTGAATTTTCTGATATCCCGCGAGCACACAACTCCGCACCAGTTCACATGCTTTGTCCATGGCAGAATCCGATGGCTCGCCACGCCACGGAAATGGCCCGAGGTGGTCTCCTCCGAGTAGAACTCGCCCGGCCGGAAGCCCGGCGCGCTGGGCCTTGGACGCAACGAAATGGGCGAACTGCTGTGGCGTCTGCCCAGAATAGCCGCCGAACTGGTTTACCTGGCTCGACGTGGACTCGAGATGCAGAACCGAAGTGTCTTCAATCGACTGCTGGATGGCCGCGTCAATCACGTGAGCATGGGAGGAGCAGACTGCATACACGCCGCCGTTCCCGGACTGCCGATTGCGGCGTAAAACATTTTGAAAATGAGCACAAGAATCATGTCTTTCCGGGATCCTGGCCGCTTCTGGGGTGCTTCGTGAAAGACCGTCTCTGCGTTCCGTCATATTCGCTCTGATAGAAGAATTTGTGGTTGGGAGTGCAGACTGCAAAGTTTCTTGATTTCTAGTTGGACCGAAGCACTGAAAGAAGAGAACAACACCATAATACGTAAGATAACGAAACGCGCCATGCGTCGGCTCGCCTCCTGCGAGGAGCTCGAAATCGTGTGCGACCGTGGGAAATCCCCGATTCATCGCCCGGATCACAGACTGCGCTCTGCTTGTCCTTCTCTCGTGTCTCCGTCAAGGGGGCGATTTCTCTTGACAAGCAAAAGAAGGGTGGCGAGAATTGGCACCGAAAGCAAAAGGAACAAAACGAAACTAGGCGTAATCATAAAACGAAGCTAGCTCTTAAAGCAGCTTTTTTATTGGAAATGGAGAATCGGATGCGGTGGACTCGACAAGTTCCTTCCCTGATCGTGGCTGTCACCCTGCTTGCCACCTTAGCGTTTGCCCAAGGTAACTATCGGGCCCAACTCCGCGGCCTGGTCTCGGACGCAACCGGAGCGGTGATAACTCACGCAACGGTCACCATTCGAGACGAAGGCACGAATGTCTCCAGTTCCGCTCAAACTGATGACAAGGGAACGTATTTCTTTACCGGACTGCGCCCTTCCAGTTATGCGGTTAAGGTCGAGGCTCCCGGTTTTCGCGGGTCGGAGAAGACGGGCGTGGTGCTGGCGGTCGATCAGGAGTCGTCGCTGAACTTCAGTCTGCAGCTGGCTGGCGTTTCGGCCACGATGGACGTGACAGGCACGCAGCCTCTGCTTGATACGGACAGCGCTACGCTAGGCACGGACATCACCAGCGAGTACGTGAAGGACCTCCCTCTCGCCAACCGCAGTTTCTTCGGGATGACATTCCTTTCAGCGGGCGTGACCGAAGTAGCCGGATCCGGCACGTCGGACAACTATCCCTCGGGAACGAATTTTGCCTCGAACGGGCAGCGTAACGGGACTGCCGAAGTGCGACTGGATGGCGCCTTGGTCAGCGCGCCGGAACAGGGCGAGGGCGGGAACTCCAACGTCTACTACGAGCCTCTGGTCGAGAGCGTGCAGGAATTCAAGGTCCAGAACAACAGCTTTTCCGCCGAGTTCGGCAACAACGGCGGGACGGTGGTCAACATCGTCATGAAGAGTGGAACCAACGCTTTTCATGGCAGCGGTTGGTATTTCCTGCAGCGTTCGGAGCTGAATGCCCGCGATTTTTTTAATCAGACTGATCCCAAGCCCGACGCACAGCGGGACCAGGGCGGGTTTTCGATCGGTGGTCCGATTCGAAAGAACAAGACCTTTTTCTTTGCCGACTTTGAAAAAGTCCGCAGCAATTTCGGGTTTGGAGGCACCGCCTCTGTGCCCACATTGCCCGAAAGGATGGGCAACTTCTCGGCGACTCAAGGAGTCGCACAGCTTTACGATCCGACGCTACCATGGGTTCCTTGTACCCCGCCGGCGACCGGTCAATGCAGGCAGGCGGTTGCTGGCAATCTCATTCCGGCAAACGAAATTGACCCGATTGGGTTGGCTGTCCTCAATCTGTACCCGAAGCCCACCAACACGGACCCGACCGTGGAGACCAACAATTTTGTTTTCCACACGACGGGGCATGCGCCGGGGTATCAGTTCGACATCAAACTGGATCACCAGATCAATGACAAGCAGCGCATCAGCGGCCGCTACAGCCGGGGTTGGTCCAACTACACGACTCCGGAAGTGCTGGCCGACGGCGATTTTAACGACGGGATCGCGAACGGCCCGACAACGGCGCAAAACAGCTCGTTAGAACATTCGTGGACCATCAATCCACGCATCGTGTGGACGAACCATGTGTCGCTGGACCGCGTCTACGAAAAGTCGACATCCGGCATTCCCTCGATTTCCGACTTCAACGCCTCGTTGCCGAGTGGTGTTCAGGGGCTGCCGTCTGTTTTGCAGCAGGCCAACGGGCTGCCCCGCATGCCTGCCTTCTTCATGAATGGAGCGCAGTCGTGGAGCAATCTGTTCGACCAGTGCTGCATTGACACTACCTTTGCGCACACTTTGGTCAGCTATTCGTCGCAATTGGTGATCTCCAGGGGGGCGCACCTGATGAAGTTCGGCGGAGAGCAACGGCTCTTTTACAACAACTTCTGGCAGCCGCAGTATCCAACTGGAGCTTTGAATTTTTCTGACTACGTAACATCGCCGACGCCCAATAGCAACTGCGATCCGAATTCACCGCCGGATTCTTGTATTTCTACAGGCAATCCATTTGCCAGCCTTCTTTTCGGCTATGCGGACAATGTAAATCCGTATTCGTCGACACCGACAGTGCTGACGGTGAGTCCTTCGGTGGCCAATCGATCGGCAGAGACGGGGTTCTATTTTCAAGACGACTGGAAGGTCACATCGAAACTCACGCTGAATCTGGGCATCCGTTATCAATGGAGCACGCCCTACAACGAGCGCCACAACCGGATCGAATTCAGCAACTTCACCGGTGACACGGGAGTCAATCTGGACCTGAGCAGCGCGCAGGCGGCTTTGCAGCCGTACGGTGTGAACATCCCTGCCTCTGAAGAACTGCTCGGCACCACCATCTTTCCCACATCCAGCCATCGAAGTATCCCCACTTACCGGAAAGACTTTGGGCCGCGATTAGGGTTCGCGTATCAACTTGATTTGAAGACGGTAGTACGAGGCGGAGCAGGCATCTATTTCGGAATGAGTCCGGCCACCAACTACCAACTGACAGGTACAGCCTTCCGCAAGACCGCCACGATGTTCTTTACGAACGATAATTTTGCAACGCAATCGGCAACGCTGGAGAACCCGTTTCCAAGCGGTTTTACGGGCCCGCAGGGTCAGCAGTATGGCACGCTCGCAAATTGGGGCTACGCCAACAATAACGACCTGGGCACGAACGCGGCGCGAGATGCCGAGATCTACCAGTGGAACCTGGGAATCCAGCGCGAGTTGCCCAGTCAGATTGTCCTGGGAGTGGACTACTCCGCGAACCGCAGCACCCACTTGCCTTGGTCGGGGACGAACAACCGGGACTACATACCATCGGCCCTGCTGGCCCAGATTGCGCAGTCTGTGCCCGACCCAAGCGGTTTTCTCGACACGCAAGTCGCGAATCCGTTCTACCCCATGTTTAACGGTAGCTGCTCCTCAGCTCCTTGTTTCAATGAACCGAATTCAAACTATGGCAATCCAACGATCGCGCTCGGGAATCTGCTCAATTCGTACCCGCAATTCTCGGGAGACTTTGAAGGATTGGCGCTGGAAAAGGCGAGTTCGTGGTATCACGCGATGCAGATTCGCTTTCAGAAACGGACCACACACAATATCAGTTTCGAGGGCAGCTATACGATTTCAAAATCCACCGATAATTCATCGGCGGGTCGGAACAATTGGGTAGGAAGCCTGGGTAGCGGCCTGCCACAACAACTGGATCGCTTGAATTTGGAGCACAGCATCAGCGCCAACGATACGCCACAGCGGTTGGCTCTCGCGGTTGTCGTTGACCTCCCCGTGGGCCGCAAGCAGCGGATCGGCGGCGACATGAATCGCATTCTCAACGGCGTGGTTGGAGGTTGGTCGGTCGCGACCATCATTACGCAACAGTCCGGACAGCCCATGGCGCTCGGCATGGCGAGTCCGCAACTGGCCAACGGAACGCAGCGACCCAATGTAGTGTGCCCACAGCTTAAAACCGGTCTGAGCATGGATACCGTGGCCAGGAACTGGCAGACGGCAGGCAGTCCCGGATCACCGGCCTTCCTTAACGCTGATTGTTTTGGCGACCCTGGCGACCAGACTCCGGGCAATGCTCCGCGCTACTTCTCCAGCCTCCGTGTCGACGGCATCCACAACGTCGACTTGAATGTTTACAAGTCATTTGTGCCGAGAGAGGGCATGAAATTGGATGTGCGGGCGGAGATGTTCAACTTCTTTAATCATCCCCGCTTCGGGCAACCGAATTCGTTGGTTGGCGACCCCGCTTTCGGAACCATTAGCACCGACGGCGGCGGCTACACGCCGCGCTCCTTCCAGTTTGGCGTGCGCTTCGAGTTCTAGGAGCAGATTTGTAAGGTTCACCACTGGAGTACCGTCGGTCGCCGCAGGCGCTACTCCTCGCTCACTGGAGGAGTCCCATGCTCTCTCGTCCCTCTCTAACTTCCTGTTGTGCCTTCGCCGTGACCGTTGTGTTGGCTCTTGCGGCGCATGGCGAGGTGCGCGGGCATCAGTTCCCGCGAACTCCGGAAAACATCCATCTGGAAATGGTCTTCAACTACCTCGAGCCTGATCCCAATGCGGAGACCGGCGTCGTCGATGTGGTTTGGGGGTCTGATTACGCGACCCAGCCTGCCGGTGTGTACAACAGTTCTTACATTCCCATATCAGTCGATAACTTCACTCACTCGGTCGCGTGGTATCAGAAGCACCACCCCGACTGGCTGGAGTATCAGTGCGATCGCACGACACTGGCTTTTGAGTTTGGATCCACGAATCTTGCGCCGCTGGATTTCACCAATGTAGAAGTGCAGGCGTATCAGTGGGCCAACTGGGTGGATGCGCCGCTGGCGGAAGGCTACGGAGGCATTGCAGTCGACACCATGAACCTGACCAACTCGTGGCAGCGCTGCGGCCACTACGACACGTTTGGAGCTTGGGTCCAGCAATACTCGGGCGCGCTCAACGATGTTCGGTTCCGGCAAGACGTCCTGGGCTGGGAGAAAGCCACGTACCAGCATGTGCATCAGTACTCCCCGATTGCGACTATGCAGGTGAATGTGACCTATCAATTCGGGGAACCGGAAGACGACAACCTCAAACTGATGACCATGGCCGATCTCCTGCTCGATGAACGCGGCTTCACCAACTGGGGCGTTCCTCCCGCCCGCCCGACGCCGGGACAGTGGCGGAAGATTGTCGATGTGTTGCGACAGGTTCAGTCGAAGGGACTGTGCTACATGACCAACGGCGAACAATCAGTTCCTACCCAGGACATTTCTCTGACAGACCGCCTGTGGGTCATCGCGAACTATCTTCTGGTGAAGAACAACTGCACCTACATGTACATTTCCGGAAGCCAGGACTACGGCCGCTTGATCACTTTTCCTGAATACTCGATCGCCATCGGCCACGCGCGAGGCGCGATGAGGAAGACCCACGGTGTATGGCTCAGACGGTTCTCCGGGGGCTTGACGTTGGTGAACCCGTATCTCAACGATCGAATGATTAATCTGCCCGCAGGCAATTACAGCGACGTCAACGGGAATCCGGTCGGCCCTGCCGTCACCATGCCTGCGCAAAGCGGACTTGTCCTGCTGAAGCAATAGCCAAGGTTTCTTGATTTTCTATTCCGGCCGTACTTCCAGCATGAGATGCCTGTCGAACTCAACCGGGAGCCGGGCTGAGCGTCCGGACACCGTTCCGAGATCCTTGCCGTTGACATAGTCGCGCACGCTATACTTCCGATCCTCCAGACCGCGCAGTTCGACCGGCCCTTTCCAATGTTTCGCATAGAAAGCGTAGTACATCGTGTGATCCTTGCGAATCACATGCGTCTCGGGCACATCGAAGCCGATGTCATAGAGTTGGCCGAGGTATTGACCACGGGAGAGCATCTTGTCGTTATAAATCTGAAGCCACTTTTCGAATTTCTTTTCTTGCGCAGGCGTTAAGTCAAACTTGCTTCTCTTCTTGACTAAAGACGGAAGCACAAACTGGGTGCCCACAACCCCGCCGACGCCCACTGTGGAAGCAAAGTCGTCCGCACCATCGCTCAGCTCGACGTGATCGCCAAAGAACGGGACGTTGTCGCCCATCAGCGCCTTCAACGTTTTCGCCTTCGAGCGCACCTGGAAGGAGCTTGTCGGGTCGGAAGCTACCGACATATTGAAGTGGGGCATCGTAAAGAACGAGTAGGCGGTGCCGCAGGGGCAGAACTCGACCAGGGCACCAGGCTTGACCGCTTGCGCGGTGTCGTAAATCTCGCGGAAGAAATCTGGCAGAGCTTCGACCGAATCCTCCGGACGCTCGTGATGGTGCTTCGGGTTATAGCAGGCCGGAACGGCATTCATGTCCTGGCCATCGAGCTTCAAGCCATCAAAGCCCCAATCAACCAGAATCTTTCGCACCAGGGCCTTGTGGTAGTCCACAACCCGATGGTCGGCCGGGCATAAGTAATAGGAATTCCACCACGACACTTTTCGCCTGGAACCATCGCGATTCTCGAGTGCATAGTCGGGGTGACTCTTCAGCAGTTCGGAGTTCGGCACCGCGCTCAGCGGCGACCACCAAAGCTGAGCGCGAAACCCTTCCTGGTGGATGCGATCGACCAGGGCTTTGATGTCTGCGTCTCCGTGCGGAAATTTCTTGGGATCGAGCTCCCAATCGCCAACATTGTTTTGCCATCCATCGTCGAGTGTGACCCACTTGAATCCCAATCGCTTTGCGGTTGGCAACGTGTCGTACACCTGTTTTGGCTGAACGGACCGGCCGTAGCCCCATGCGCACCAGATGGCGCCGTACGCATCGTCAGGCGCAGCCGCCATCTGAAATCCCTGCATCACCATGAAACGCCGGTAATCGGTGAGAGTGCGGAAGTAATCTCCCTTATGAACGGCCGCGAAAGTGCGAAAGGTGTGTAGGCTTTCTCCGGGCCCCAGCGAGACGGCATGGCGGTAAGTCACCGCGATCTTCGCATGAGCCGCATCGGGCATGGACACGGGAAGTGAGATCAATCTAGGGTGCGTTTCCACGTGTCCTACTGCAACGCCAACGTCCCGCCGCCACACATCGACAATTGGCGTACCGCCGCCGTAGTCGCTCGCATTCATGCCGAGATAGTTTTCTTGCCGGAAGTTGGCATGCAGCGGCACGATCCAGTTCGGACGCTTCTCGTAAGACCCGCTTTGGTAGGACCAGAAAGGCGGCGCATTGCCAGCGGGCTTAGTATTCGCGCGCTGCGCGTCCAGCGTATATGCGTTGTTAGTCCAACCTTGGATGCTGAGCTTGTTTGTCCCTGTGTTCGTGTACTGCACATCGAAGAACGCCATGGTGGGGAACTCGTCGTACATCGTGACGGTCACGATCTTGGTGAGCGTTCCTGACATCCCTATCACGACGAGACGTTCGCCTGTCCCGAACGCATCTTTTACCCGCTCGCGTTTCTGGTTCGTCATGGGGAAGTCGGTCCATGACTTATCCGCCGCCGCTATAGTTTCGCTGGCGGAAAACGGCCCTACTGTCGTGTCTTTGTTGTCGAAACGTGCGACTACACGGCTGTGGAGATCGCGATCGAATTCAATCCTGAGGTTTGCCCCCTGGATTTGAGGTTTGTCCGCGGACAGGTCGGCTGCGCCAGTACGCGATCCAGATGAAAGCACGAGAACCACGGCAGCGGCCACAGCCCAGAAGTTGAGAGTCATTGCAGTCTCCGATTTGCATTTGCCGTTAATGCGAACAAACTCCGTCCGTGAGAACTCTCGGCTAATGCCCGTACCAGAACACGCCGCCTTTGGAAATAGGTGGAAGAACGAATGTCACTCGTCCATTCTCGTTGATGCCCTTCAACTTCTGAACGTCCCCGAGAAATGGCAGAAAGAAACCGGAACTGTTCTGCTTGGCTGGCAGGCTGATCTTCACGTCTGTCTGCGGAGTCTGGACCGGATTTTTCCCGCCGACGAGCCCCGCGAAGTTCGCAAGGAATACGTGGGGCGCTCCGTTCACCGTGGATATCGAGGTAGCTACGGATGCCGATGCGACTACTGCAACGCCTTGGTTGGGCGTCAGGCTGTCAAGGAACGGTTGCTGCATCGCTGGATTGGTGTGTTCAAAGTCCTTGTCGAGCGCGTTGAGGTGAGCCTTGCCGGGACACGTGGCGAAGCGTCGAACGTTTGCCTGATTCATATTTTCTAGAGCCGGGAAGCCAGAGTTGCCAGTGATTACGAGTCGCTTACCCTGCTTCACGTATTGTTCGATCCACCTCTGTTCACGCTCGCTCATCAGGCGCACATCGGGCAGAACCAGGGTTTGGCCATGAAATTCCTCCAGCGTCCGGGGAGTAACCACCTGGAATTCACGATGCGACTGCATCAACAGAATCAGAACTCCAGCGTAGGACCGAATGAAATCGTCCGCATAGAAGTTTCGTGTCTCCGGAGAAAAATAAACACCGACTGGATCCACGGGGATGCGCGGCAGGTAGAAGGTCTTTTCATGCTGTCCGATCCAGTCGAAGATCTTCTTTCGCGTCTCGGGATCGTTGGATCCAGCCATGGAATGGCCTGGCGCGTCCCAGAAATTTGCTCCCGCCATGACCTGCGACATTGCCAGGTTCATCATGGCTTGGCGGGGATCCACGTTCTTGTCTCCGTCCCACGAATAGTTCAGGATCCAGGTCGCTTTCCCCTGCGCAAAGGCCCGGAAGGTGTGCATGCCGACCTGATAACGAAACCAATCCAGTGGCGTGCGTGACGAGGCCATGTGATCGCCGCCGCCGAATTCGTATTCGTGCGCAATCGCGTCAACGACCGGATACAGGCTGTAAACATCGGCGCCCACGCGCACCGCCTCCGACTCGATGCCAGGATAGATTTCCGGTATGGTCTTAATCTTCGGGTTGATCGACTTTGCGTTCTGGGCAATCTCCTGCATGAAGTCTGTAATCGTTTGAACGCGAAAATCGATCCAGCGGCGGAAATTGGGATCGGAAAAATCGCCGAGTTTCAGGTCTTTCTTGGCATCGAGCCC
>Ga0265338_10007298_pt1 | contig 13790 bp, 8 predicted proteins | sample 42126metaG_FD_193579 | JGI IMG/M metagenome (GOLD analysis project Ga0265338, IMG submission 193579) | Rhizosphere microbial communities from Carex aquatilis grown in University of Washington, Seatle, WA, United States - 4-21-26 metaG | ecosystem: Host-associated > Plants > Roots > Rhizosphere >... | reverse complement strand
CCGCGTCCCGCACGTCGTCCTCGGCCGCCAGGTCCAGGGCGTCGGCAGGCCTGAGCCCCGCGAGGAGGCGGGTCCAGCGTTCCCAGGCGAGGAGGAGCGCCGGGGGCGCGCGGACGCGGTACAATTCGCCGAGCACGACCTCGGCGTCGCCGGCGCGGGCGGCATGCGACCAGGCGTCGGCCACGCGCGCCGGCAGATTGTGGGCCTCGTCGACGATGAGCAGCGTCTGGGCCGGGTCGAATCCCAGCCGTTCGTAGAAGACGCCGCGGCTGTCGGGCGCGAAGACGTAGTTGTAGTCGCCGATCCAGACGTCGTTGAACGGCAGGGCCGCCCGGGTGATCTCATAGGGGCAGATGTGGGCCTCCCGGCCGGCCGCCCGAAGGGACTCCAGATCCCGCGGCTGGTCGTCGCGCAAATAGAAGCGGGCCAGTCCGCTCTGCGGCCAGCGCAGCTCCTGACCGGCCAGAAACGAGCACGCGTCGCGGCGGCAATGGAAGACGTGGTTGACGCAGTGCTCGGCCTTGGGCCGCACCTGCCACGCCGCCACGGGCGTCGAGGGACGAGGGACGAGGGTCGCGGGCGGCGCCGCCAGGCTCTCGACGCCCGACGTTCGACGCTCGACCGGGCCCGGGAAGGCGGTCATGGCGCCCAGCGTATCCATGACCTGGATCTGCCCGGTGGCCTTGCCCGTCAGATAGAGCACGCGCGCATAGCGGCCGGCGCGGAGCCGGCCGAGGGCGAACTCGAGCATCACGCCCGTCTTGCCGTAACCGGTGGGGGCCTCAAAGAGAAGGATCGTCGAGGGTCGAGCGCCGAGCGTCGAGCGCTGACGGCCCGAGCCCTCGACTCTCGACTCTCGGCTCTCGTCTTCGGCGAATGCGGCGGACAGTTCGGACTGGATGGTTTCCTGTCCGGGGCGAAGGGCGGCGAACGCGGGACGGAAGGACAGGTGGCGCAGGCGCTCCCGCGCCCGCTGGCGGAGTTCCAGAAATTCGACCAGCCGGTCGAGCTGGAGGCGAAACGACGCCTCGTCCGCGGCGCCGAGCGCCACGGTCTGGATCATCCCGGTGCCGACCTCGACGAAAACCAGTTCGGCGGTGACGGGTACCCGCGCCGCGCCGGCGGCCAGAGTCGGCGCCGAGCGCCGCAGCGCCAGGTAGGTGGCCGCCTGCAGGAAATAGTCGGGATAGTCGGCCCGCAACGCGTCCTCGGCGGCCGGCAGCGGGCCGGCGACTGTCTTGATCTCCCGGATCACGGCGGCCGCGACGGTGGTGACGACCTGGTCGATCCGGCCGGTGAACGCGAAGGTCCATCCGCGGTGGTCCCAGGCCTCGGTCACCGGCAGCTCAAAGGCGGCGCCGAGGACCGCCTGCACGGACACCGCCCGCTCGGTCGCGGCGCGCAGCCGGCCATGCCATTGCTGTCCCAACTGCGCCCGCCAGACGCCCGTCGCGCCGCCGGCGCCGCTGTCCCGCGGCCCGAGCGTGAAGCCGGCGAATTCGCCGACGCTCAGCGCGCAGGTGCGGTCATCGAGGGAAAACTCCATCGGGGCTGAAAGTGAGGGTGAAAGCCGAGGCGACGCAACCCCGCGGTGGCCGCGGCGGCTCCCGGGTCACTCCAGCAGGATTTCCGTGTGGCCGCGGAGGTAGTCTTCGAGGCGCCGGGTGAGGCGCGCCACGTCGGCCGCGTCCGCGGTCTGGCCGGCCAGGGGCCGGTTGAGCAGGCCGGCGACGGCGGTGCGCTCCGCGGGGGTCAGGCCCTGCCACCAATCCTGTTTGACGGGATAACCCTCGTCGCGGGCGAAGCAGTAAAGCGCCTTGAAATAGACGACGTCCGTCCGGTCCGCGGTTCCGAAGGCGGCGAGCGTCTGGCGCAGGAGCGCGGCGACGCCCGCCCAGCCATCCGCATGCACCGGGTTGCGCGCGATGACCGCGGTGAAGGCGGAGGCCAGGCGCAGCGTCTCGTAGCTGCGCCCGATCGCGCCGTGATGCACGAGCACGCGGGCCTCCTTGACGAACCAGGTCCGGCCCTGGCTGGCGCTTTCCAGCCAGAGGTCGGCCTCGTCGAAAAGGTCCAGCGCAACCGAGGCGCCGGAGGCCTTGGTCGCGAGCCGCCGCAGGCACAGGAGCGGTCCGTGTTCGGCGGACAGCACCGTGTACTGCTGGAAGCGGTCAGCCGGGGGCAGCCGGCGCAGCACGCAGGCCTCGGTATGGAGGGGCAGGCCGGGCATGGCGCGGGCGAACGGTCCCCGGGCTACCGGACGCCGGGGCCGGCCGGCTTCCACGCCGCGGTCCTGCCCTCCGGGCCGGCCGGGCTCGGCGGCGTCACCGCGCCGCCGGAGATGACCAGCTTCATGCCGTCGCCCACCGACATATCGAGCTCGATGATCTCGCGCCGGGGCAGCATGAGCAGAAAGCCGCTGGTGGGATTGGGGGTGGTCGGCACATAGACGGACCACAGTTCTTCGGCCACCTTGTCCTGCGGCTCGCCCAGCACCTTGGCGGTGAGGAAGCCGACCGTGTAGGATCCCGCGCGCGGGAACTGGACGAGGACCACCTTGGAGAAGAGGCTGCGATTCTGCGTCGAGAACGTGTCGACGATCTGCTTGACGGTGTTGTAGACCGTGTTGACGCCGGGGATGCTCTGGATGAACCGTTCGGCCAGGCCGCCGAAAAACTGGCCCAGGAAATAGCGCGAGAGGTAGCCGAGGCCCGTGACCATCGCCAGGACGATGATCGTCGCCAGAACGTTCCAGACGATCACGAGCGCCGTATGGTCCAGGAGGGAGTCGGGCACGAAAAAAAAGAAATAGCGCCGGAATCCGCCGCCGACCTTGTCGAACAACAGGCTGAACACATACCAGGTGACGGCCAGCGGTGCCAGCGTCAGCAGGCCGGAAATGAAGGCATTGCGGAAAGAATGAAGGAGGCGCTTGTTCATCGGGACACAGCCAAACCACTATGCGTCCGCACCGGCGGAAACGCACGCAAAAACACCGGTGCGCCCCGCCAGGCGCACGGCGCACTTGCGGGCGGCGGCCGGTGTGGCATGGTGCCGGCGGTCCGCCGCGTGCGGCGTGGCCGCCCGCACCGAACCCACCGCCGATGACCCAAGAACACTGGACCGCCGTCGACCGCTATGTCACCGACCTGCTGGCGCCGCCCGATCCGGCCCTGACGGCAGCCCTGGCAGCCAGCGCCGCCGCCGGCCTGCCGCCGATCCAGGTGTCGCCCAGCCAGGGCAAGCTGCTGCAGCTGCTGGCCCGGCTCCAAGGCGCGCGTTCCATCCTGGAGATCGGCACGCTGGGCGGCTACAGCACGATCTGGCTGGCCCGCGCCCTGCCGGCGGACGGCCGGCTGGTCACGCTCGAGGTCGATCCGAAGCATGCGGCGGTCGCGCGGGCGAACTTCGCGCGGGCCGGCGTCGACCGGATGGTCGAGCTGCGCCTTGGGCGGGCGATCGACACCCTGCCGCAGCTGGCCGCCGAGGGCGCCGGGCCGTTCGACCTGATCTTCCTCGACGCGGACAAGGCGGGATATCCGGACTATCTTCCCTGGGCGCTCCGGCTGGCGCGCCGCGGCAGCGTGATCATCGCCGACAACGTGGTGCGCGCCGGGGCGGTGGCCGACGCCGGTCACCCCGACCCCACGGTGCAGGGGGTCCGCCGGTTCAACGCGATGCTGGCGGCGGAGACCCGGGTGAGCGCGACGGTGATCCAGACGGTCGGCAGCAAGGGTCATGACGGGTTCGCGTTCGCGCTGGTGACCGCCGATCCCTGAACGGCGCCACGACCTCCGCCGGATCTTGCGCGCCGCCGCCGTTCCGCGAAGATCGCACGGCAATGGATCCGGTCCTGCACGTGCTCACGGGGCCCACCGCGGTCGGCAAGACCGAGTGGGCGCTGGCCTGGGCGGAACACCACGACGCCGAGATCGTCTCGTGCGATTCCCTGCTTTTCTACCGCGGGATGGACATCGGCACGGCCAAGCCGGCGGCGGCGGAGCGGGCGCGCGTGCCGCACCACCTGATCGACATCCTGGACCTGGCCGACCGGATGGACGTGGCGGACTATGTGCGGCGGGCGCAGACGGCCTGCGCGAACATCCGGGCCCGCGGGCGGCGCGTGCTGGTCGCGGGCGGCAGCGGATTCTACCTGAAGGCCTTTTTCGCGCCGGTGGCCGATGCGGTCGAGGTTTCGGCCGAGGTGCGCGCGGACGTCGCCGCGCGGCTGGCCGGTGACGGACTGCCCGCGCTGGTCGCGGAACTCCGGCGCCTGAATCCCGCGGGGCTCGGCCCCCTGGATGTGCGCAATCCGCGCCGGGTGGCGCGGGCGCTGGAGCGGTGCCGCGCATCGGGCCGCCCGCTGGCCGAGCTGGCGGCGGCGTTCGCGAGCCAGGCGCCGCCGTTCGCCGGGTGGACGGTCCGCCTCGTGCGGCTGGACCGGCCGCGGGAGGAACTGGACGCGCGCATCGCGGCGCGCGTGCGGGCGATGCTGGCGGCAGGGCTGGTGGAGGAGGTGCGAGGCCTGCTCGCCGCGGGCCTGGCGCGGAACCCGGCGGCCGCCCGCGCCATCGGCTATCGCGAGACGATCGCCTGCCTGGAAGGGCGGCTGCGGGCGGACGAGCTGGAGACCGCCATCATCCAGGACACGCGCGCGCTGGTGCGGAAGCAGCTCACCTGGTTCCGGACACAACTGCCGCCGCACCCGGTGCGGCCGGCGGCGCCGGTGGCGGCGGAGACGCTGTTCTGACGGTCCGCCCCGGCTTAGTCGGGCAGCTTGATCTGATAGCGTTCGAGCGAGCTGCCTTCGAGGCGGTGCAGGGCGGAGGTCGAGTTGAGCAGGGTGATGCGCGACTGCAGCTCGGCGACGCGGGCATTCTCCAGGTCGGACTGCGATTGCAGGACGTCGCGGCTGGTGGCCAGCCCGGCGGCGAAACGGGCGATCTGCAGGTCGTACTGCTTGGTGGCGAACTCCGCCGCCAGGGCCGCGATCTTGACCTTCTCGCTGTTGGTTTCCACCGCCCGCACCGCGGAGCGCACCTGGACGAGAATGTTCTGCTCGAGCTGGCGGACGGCGAGCGTCTGCTGGCTGAGGATGGCCACGCTCTGGCGGTAGCGCGCCCGGTCACTGACCCGGCCCCACGGATAGGTGAGGGTGAAATCGACCTGCCACGAGCTGTTGTCCCGGTTGGCGGCGCTGGAGAAGGCGTCGGCGCCGCTGCCGCGAACGCCGTTCAAGCCGATGGCGCCGCCGAGGTTGAGGGTGGGCAGGAGGGAGTTCCGGGCGACGCCGAGATCGAGCTTGAGCTGGTCGAGCAGCATCTTGGCGGAGGCATAATCGGGCTGGTTGCGGATCGCGAGCTGGTAGGAAGATTCCGCGACCGGAAGCTCGCCGGTGAACTCCTCGAACCTGGTCGGGCCGAGCGCGGTATCGAGCTCGAAGCGCCCGAGCAGGGCGAGCAGGGCGTCACTGCTGTCCCGGACTGTCTTCTGGGTCTGGAGGACGTTGCTGCGGGCGTTGGCGACGCCGACCTGCGCCTGCAGGACGTCGATGTCGGTGGCGGTGCCGACCGTCCTCTTCGCCTGGGCCTCCTCGAGCAGGCGGTTGGCGAGGCCGAGGGACGTCATGAAGACATTGAGCTGCTCGCGGGTAAAAACGAGGTTGTAGTAGGCGCCCTCAGTCTGCTGCACGATGTCGAGAGCGCGGGCGCGGAAGTCGAAGCCGGCGCGGACGAGGCCGACCTTGGCGCGGTTGAGCGCGGCGGTGGTGACGGCGGTGCCGGCGCCGCGGAGGAGCGGCTGCGTGACCGAGAGCGTGACATCCGCGGTGTAGGCGGGATTGAAGATGCTGTTCACCGACGGCGGATCATTCCGGGAGCGGCCGAAGTCCGTGCTGACGCCGACGGTGGTGCCGGTCTGGAGGAGTTCCGTGACGCCCAGGCGCAGGCTGCGGTCATCGCTGGTGGTGCCCGGAAACTCCCGGACGGCGGCCGTGGTGGCGTGGCTTAGGTCTCCGGTCACGGACAACGTCGGGATGAAGGTGCCCCGGACGACGTCAACCGCGTCACGGGCGATCGCCGGATTGAAGCGCTGGATCTCGAGATCGAAGCCGTTCGCCACCGCGCGCCGGACGCAGTCCTCCAGGATCAGGGGCGCCGGTGAGGCGGCGGGGGCGGGCGCAAGCGCGACCGGTGCCGGACCCTCTGGCGTCGCCGCCGGCAGCCAGGTGCCGGCCAGCAGGCTTGCGACCGCAAGGGAGGAACGGAATCGGGGCGACATGGTGGAGGTGGACTTTGCGAAAAACTACAAAGGGCGAAGCTGACGGAACGACGCGGTCTCGTCAAAACGGGATTGGCGGGACAAACGATCCGCGGCCGGGCGGGCGCGGCGAGCGGAAGGCCCGACCCACGCGCGGCCGGCCTGGTCCGGCGCTTGTGACGTTGACCGGGGCGGAAAGTTTCGGCCCGGCCGCGCCCGAAAGCCGCGGCGCCGCCCGGGCACGCGGCACCGCCACGGATCCGCGGGACGACGCGAGCGCGGGGAAGACGGGCGCGACATGATGCGACGAAGACTGCCCGAAATGCGGGCCGGCGTTCAAGGTTATTGGACCGGCGGCGGCGGCGGGGGACGGGCGGCGGCGGCCGGCGCCGAACGGTCGGCGTGGGTCAACGCCCGTCCGCGGTCATTCCGCTCTTCTTCATCTCGCGCGCCACCATATCGCTCACGGAGAGGCCGCCGGTGGACATGGCGTCGAGCCGGGCGAGCTGCATGCGGGTCAGGGCGAACTGCGGGTTGGCTTCCGACAGGTCGGGGAGCTTCTTCTCCTTCACATAGACGAAGCTGCCCGTGTCCTGGTCGACGAGCATGTCGGAGACCTGCCCCTGATCCAGGCGGTCGAGCGCGTTGGCGACGGGAATCGCGATGTCCTTGGGGGGCTGCCGGCGGATGAACGGGGCAAAGGTCTTGACGGCCAGCTTCGGCTCTCCCGAACCGACGCGCGCGACGGCCGCCTCGAACGAGTCGCCGGCCTTCAGGCGCGCCGCGAGCTGGGCGCTCACGACCTGCCCCCACTGGATGAACCGCTTGCGGCGCTCATCTTCGCTGAAATCGGCGATCACCCGGTCACGCACCTGGGCCAGTTCCGGCCGGTAGGTCGGGAGCGTTTCGCGCCAGAACAGAACGATGCTGCCGTCGGCCACCGGCAGGGGATCGGACATGGCATGCAGGTCGCCGAGGCGGAGCGCCTGGTCGACGACCGACGGGTTCCAGCCGAGCCCCGTCGGAACTGATTCGCGCGAGAACGGCGGGACCGCGTGGAGAGTCAGGCCGCCGCTGGCGAGGAAGGCATCGAACGCGGGCGTGCCGGGCCGCAGCTTGCCGTCAAAGACGGCCAGGGTGAAGTCGGAGGCGGCCTTGGTGGCCTGGCGCTGGGCGCGCTCCGCGCGCAGGGCCTGCTCGACGGCCGGCCGGACCGCGGCGAAATCCAGGTCGGGATTCGACGGGGCGAGCGCGTCCGGCCGCGGGCCGACCTCGGGCGTCTTGGCCGCGGGCTTGGGAAAGCGGGCCGGATTGGCGTCGTAGTAGTCGCGCACCTCGGCATCGCTGAGGGTGACCGTGTCCCCGAACTTGGCGGCGGGGAAGGCGACGTAGGCGACGACCGCACGCGGGGGCACGTCGTAGCGAAAGGCGTTGTCGTCGAAGAAACGCTTGAGCGCGTCCTCGTTGACGGGAATGTCGGGCTTGAACTGGGCGAAGTCGGCCGTGGCGACCGCAACGTCCCAGCGGGTGTCGGTGCGGGCGAGCTGCTCCCGGACCTCGCCGGGCAGCGCATAGCCGGGGCCGACGAAGAGCTGGCGGACGCGGTCGATGCGCAGGTCATCGCTGAGGACGCGGACGAAGTCGCCTTCAGAGACGCCCGCCGAGCGGGACCGGATCTTGAGATTGTCGCGGAACGCGGCGTAGCGGCTGGCGTCAAACTGGCCGTCCGGGCCGGCGAAGACCCGCAGGTTCTTGATATAGGCGGCGAGCTGTTCCTGGGTCGGCGCGGGGATCCGGAGCTGGTCGGCCAGGGCCAGCGACGCGATGCGTTCAAGGCCGAACTGCTGGAGTTGCGCGCTGCTGACGCCGCTGAGTTCGGAAAGACCGAACTGGGTCTGCAGGCTCAGCGAGGCATCGCCAAAGAGCTGGCTGCTCGCGCCCTGGTTGACGAGGTCGTGGCCGAAGAAGCGCTGGCGGAGGGCCTTCGGACCGGAGCGCCCGATGCCGGGCGAGGCGCCGATCGTCATGATGAACGAGATGATGGTGACGGCCAGCAGCACGCTGAAGATGGTGCGGAAATGATGTTGGAAGGAGCGCTGGATCCAGGAAATCATGGGCGAAAGGGGCCGAGCTAAGGCGGGGCGCGACGGGGTGTCAACCGCGCGGTGCACCCGGCGGTCCGCGCGCCCACCCGGCGCCTCCGTCCGGGGCGGCGGCGGCGCGGTCGATTATTCTCCCGGATCGTAACTTGTCGCCGATGCCCGTGTCTTGTATGCTCGATTGGGCCGCCGGGCCCGCTCCAAGAAATCCCTCCGCCGAATTCCCGCCATGATCGCCACGCAGGTCCGCCAGAAAGACGCAGTCTTCTATTTCGCCGCCTATCCCGCGGAACAACTCCTCGCCAAGGTACGGTTCATCAGCCGGTATTACAGCGAGGAGGGCGGGGCCATCCCGCCCGAGGAGGTGCCGGCCGAGGATGACGTCGCGCAATTCATCGCCCGGATCGAGCGGAGCGACCGGGCGTTTCAGCGGCAGCTTTCCCGGCTCAAGGTGAGGGCCATCCGGAACTTCTACGAAACGGCCATCAGCCAGCCGCCGATTCCGGGGACCGTGCTGCTGTTCACCCCCCAGAAGCTGCGCTTTGAAGCTTGGACGGACGGGAGCGGCGTGGGGCGGCTGCAGGAACCCGGGGAGAAGTTCCTGATCATCGACGGGCAGCATCGGCTGGCCGCCCTGCAATTCTACGAGCGGACGCACCCCGACGACGCGCGGAGCATCCAGGTGCCGTGCGTGATCTTCGACGGCCGGAGCGAAGATTTCGCCACGGAGATGTTTGTGATCATCAATTCCACGCCCACGCGGATCAACAAGAGCCATCTGGTGGATCTGTACGAGCGGGTCTCCTGGGCCGAACCGGACCGCCGGTTTGCGGCCCAGATGGCCGAGCAGCTTTATCGGGAGGCGGACAGCCCGCTGCGCTACCGGATCAACCGGCTGGGCGGACGGAGCCGGCAGGAGAAGTGGATTCTGCAGGCGGAGCTGTTCAACGAGCTGCACCGGTGGGTGCGCCAGGACTGGAAGAAGATCGCGGCGGCGGGAGCCGACCGGGCGGGAGCGGCGCGGTATTACGCCGTGGCGCGCGATTTTCTGAAAGCCGCGGCGCAGGTCTGGGGCGAGGCGTGGGGCGGCGCCGGCTACATGGTAACCAAGGCGGTGACGCTGAAGGCGATGGTGCGCGTGTGCGCGGATCTCGCCGCGCTGGACGCCGACCCGGACGAGAACCGCGTCGAGCGCTGGCGGGCGCGCCTGACCCCGTGGGCAGAGCAGCTGCGGGCATTCCGGAGCGAGGGATTCTATGAGCGGTTCCCGGCCAAGGGGCAGGTCGAGCGCGTGGCGCGGATCCAGCGGGAACTGGCGCGAGCCGCCGGCGTGCCGTCCCGCGGGCGCGCGTGAGGAGGGCGCGGCCGGCGGCCACCGGACCGGCGCACGGACCGGCCGGGGGGACCCGACTACGCGGGCGCCACCGCGGGGATGCCGGTCGCGGTCCCGGTGGCCTTGGCGGTCTTGGCGCGAGGCAGTTCGAGGATGAACGTGGCCCCTTTGCCGGGGCCGTCGCTCTGGACGGTGAGCGAGCCACCCATTTCCTTGGCGGACAGCGTGCTCGCATGCAGCCCGAAGCCATGCCCGTCCTTGCGAGTGGTGAATCCGTGGGTGAAGATGTGCTGGAGGTTCTCCGCGGTGATGCCGATGCCGTTGTCGCGGACGATCAGCCGGGCGCCGCGACCGCCCGGTTCGATGCGCAGCAGGAGGCGCTTGTTGGCGCGCTGCGATTCGTCCAGGGCATATTTCGCGTTGCGGATGAGATTGGTGAGGATCTGCAGCACCTTGTGGCGCTCGACCTGCACGGCGGAGGCCTCCTCGAACTCGCGGACCACCTCGACGTCGTGGCGGGCCAGCGCGGCGGCGTTCATGCGCAGCGCATCTTCGAAGAGGGTGGACGGCGCCAGCACCTCGACCACGCCGACCGCCTTGGCGTAGCTCTGCTGCATGCTGACGATGTCCTTGATGTGGTCGACATTCTGGCGCAGGGACGCCACCTCGGCCAGCCAGCGCTGCCGCTCGCCGTTGAGGTGATCGGCCAGGGTGTCGAGGTAGGGGACGATCTTCTGGCCCTTGGGATCGGCCGTGAGAAACGCGGCGAGGTCGCCGGCGTGCTCGTGGAGCAGCGCGCTGAGCTTGGAGACGCCGCCGATCCGGGAATTCTGGACGCTTTCGGTGAGGATGTTGACCGACACATTGACGCTGTTGAGCACGTTGCCGACGTTGTGGAGCACGCCGTTGGCCATCTCGACCGTGCCGGCGAGCCGCGCGGCATCCATGAGGTGTTTGTAGGTGTCGTTCAGCTCCTGTTCCGTCCGTTTGGTTGAAGTAATGTCCTCAAGAATGGCGATCTCTTGGATAACGTGCCTAGCTTCATTGCGCACCACCGCAACAGACAGCCGACCCCAGACCAAGCGGCCATCCTTGAGGACAAAGCGTTCTTCGATCGAATAACTGTCGGCATGGCCGGATTCGATCGTCTGCCGGAGCTCCTGGTGACGCAGGACGTCGTCCGGATGCGTCAGGTCGATGATCGCGTTGCGGTCGACCACCTGGGTTGCCGGCAGATTGAGGATGCGGCGAAAAGCCGCATTGAAATTGTAGCTGCCGTCCAGATCGGCGCGTTTCCAGGCGACCCCGACCGGGGCGTGCTCAAAGATGAGCCGGAAAAGCAGTTCCCGCTGCTGCAGTTCCTCCTCCGCCCGTTTGATGTCGGTGACGGTCTTGCTGATGCCAAACGTGCCGACGATCTTGCCGCTTTGGTCGTGCCACGGCAGCTTGGAAGTCAGCGACCAGCTGGTCCGCCCGTCGGGGAAGGTCTCCTTTTCGAGTTTGCCGATGATGGGCTGGCCGGTCCGCAAGATGAGCTGTTCGTCATCGAAGGCGGGCTGGGCGTGTTCGGCGGAGAAGAAGTCAAAGTCGGTCTTGCCGATCAGATCGGCGACGCTCGCCTTGCCAAGGAGACGCGCGAGCGAATCGCTGCAGCGCACGAAGCGCGACTGCGCGTCCTTGAAATACACGGCGTCCGGCGCGGACTGCATGAAATGATCCATGAAGCCGTGCTCCAACCGGAGGGCGGCTTCGGCCTGTTCCCGGGCGGCGGCTTCCTTCTGCCGCAACTCGGTCGCCCGGGCGAGTTCGGCGGCCTGGGCCTGCAGGCGGCGGCCCAATTCGGCCGATTCCGCGGCCTGGCGGACCGCGCGCGCGCGCCCGCGGCGAAGGGCGAGACCGGCGAGGCCGGCGACCGTCAGGGCCGCCAGGGCGAGACCGGCGAGGACGGGACTGGCGGCCAGTTGGGATCCGAGCGGAAGGACCAAGACCGGGCTGGGCGGGAGGAGACAGACCATTGGGGAAGGGGGGCTGGTTTCAGACGGCCATCGGCACCACGTTGTCGCCGGCGTCTGAGGGCCTGGCTTCACCAGCGATTTCAGTCTGCCGGTGCAGGGCGGCGGCGAGTTCGGACAGCCGCACGGGTTTCGAAATGTAGTCATCCATGCCCGCGGCCAGGCACGACTCGCGATCGCCCTGCATGGCGCTGGCGGTCATGGCGATGACGCGCACCGGAACCGGCCAGGTGGCGTGGCCGGCGGATTCCTCGGAGCGGATGAGCCGGGTGGCTTCGAAGCCGTCCAGGCCCGGCATCTGGCAGTCCATCAGGATGACCGGGTAGTGCTTGTGGCGGAGGGCGGGCAGCACGTCCCGTCCGTCGCCGACGACATCGGCATTCAGCCCGAGTTTCTTCAGCTGGAGCAGCGCGACCTTCTGGTTGACCGGGTTGTCTTCGGCGATGAGGATCGGGACCGATTTGCCGCTGGCCGCGAGCGAGGGTAGGGGCAGCGTCAGCGAACGGTAGGGCGCCCGTGAATTCATCGGGGGAGTCGTGGGCAGGGTGCTGCGGGTGCCGCCGAGGCGCACGTGGCGCATCACGCTGGTCAGGCAGCGGAAGAGCTGGGAATGCTTGACCGGTTTGGTCAGGCACGCGGAGAGGCCGTGCTCGCCACGCTCGGTCGAGTCGAGCCGCTCGCCGAGGGAGGTGAGCATGACCATCCGCGGCGAACCGAGCTCGGGCGACTGCTTGATGACGTCGGCCAGCATGAGGCCGTCCATCTCCGGCATCTGCATGTCGAGCAGGACAAGATCGTAGGGATGCTCGGAGCCGATGGCCGCCCGCAGGGCCTCGAGGGCGGCCTTGCTGCCGGGAACCGTCTGGTTGTCGACCCCCCAACGGTTGAGCTGGTGATGGAGCACCTTGCGGTTGGTGTCGTTGTCGTCCACGACGAGGGCGCGGAGCCCCCGGAGATCGCTCCGCTCCGCCGGCTCGCCGGCGATCGCGGGGGCCTGCCGGGCGAACGGCACGACGAACGCGAAGATCGACCCGTGGCCCATCTTGCTGCGCACCGTGATCTCGCCGCCCATCGTCTGTACGAGGCGCTGGCAGATGGCGAGGCCCAGTCCCGTGCCGCCGTAGCGGCGGGTGGTGGATTCATCGGCCTGGGTGAAGGGGTGAAACAGACGCGGAATAACGTCCTCGGGGATGCCGATGCCGGTGTCATGCACCTCGAAGCGCAACTCGGCGTTGTCGCCCTCCTGGCGCGCGAGGGTGACGTCGAGAAAGACCTCGCCGCGCTCGGTGAACTTGATGGCGTTGCCGAGCAGGTTGAGCAGGATCTGGCGGAGTCGGTGCGGATCGCCGCGCAGCCGGGTGGGGACGCCGTCGCCGATCGACGTGATCAGCTCCAGCTTCTTTTGCACCGCGCGGGCCGCGGGAAGCTCGATCGTGCCCTCGACCACCTCCCACAGGTCGAAGTCCATCACCTCGAGGCTGAGGTGGCCGGCTTCGATCTTGGAGAAGTCGAGGATGTCGTTGAGAATGGTCAGGAGCGTCTCGCTGCTCTGGCGCAGGGTCTCGACGAAGTCGCGCTGCTCGGTGGTGAGGCCGGTCTCAAGCAGCAGATTGGCCATGCCGAGGATGCCGTTCATCGGCGTGCGGATCTCGTGGCTCATGTTGGCCAGGAACGCGCTCTTGGAGCGGTTGGCCGCCTCGGCCGCCACCCGCGCGCGCTGCGCCTCTTCTTCCGCATGCTTCCGTTCGGCGACTTCCTTCCGCAGTTCGACCGTCCGGGCGTCCACGTTGCGTTGCAGCGTCTCCATCTGCGAGTGCGACTCCTGCAGGAGATGCCACTTCTCGGTGAGGGCCAGACCCAGCTGGAGCACCTCGACGTTGTCGAAGGGCTTCTTGAGGATGACCAGCCGGTCGGACTGGCCGATCTTCGTGATCAGGTCCCGCCAGGTGTAGTCGGAGAACGCGCTGCAGATGACGATCTGAAGGTCGGGTTCGACTTCCCAAAGCCGGATGGTCGTTTCAAGCCCGTCCCATCCCGGCGGCATCCGCATGTCGACGAAGGCCATGGCGTACGGCCGGCCCGCCGCGG
>Ga0265338_10007296_pt1 | contig 13791 bp, 10 predicted proteins | sample 42126metaG_FD_193579 | JGI IMG/M metagenome (GOLD analysis project Ga0265338, IMG submission 193579) | Rhizosphere microbial communities from Carex aquatilis grown in University of Washington, Seatle, WA, United States - 4-21-26 metaG | ecosystem: Host-associated > Plants > Roots > Rhizosphere... | reverse complement strand
CATTTCGCGCGGCGACGTGCTGGCGGATGGCCCCTCGACCGACCTGGGTGAGCTGGCTCTGGGCCAGAACATGCTGGTCGCGTTCATGCCCTGGAACGGTTACAACTTCGAAGATTCGATCCTGATCTCCGAGCGCGTGGTGCAGGAGGATCGTTTCACGACGATCCACATCGAGGAACTCACCTGCGTCGCCCGCGACACCAAGCTGGGCCCGGAGGAAATTTCGGCCGACATCCCGAACGTCGGCGATGCGGCGCTCGCCAAGCTCGATGAGGCGGGTATCGCCTTCATCGGTGCGGAGGTGCGCGCCGGTGACATCCTGGTCGGCAAGGTCACGCCCAAGGGCGAGACCCAGCTGACGCCGGAAGAGAAGCTGCTGCGCGCGATCTTCGGCGAGAAGGCCTCGGACGTGAAGGACACCTCGCTGCGAGTGCCGCCCGGCATGGACGGCACCGTGATCGATGTGCGCGTGTTCACGCGCGACGGCATCGAGAAGGACTCGCGGGCGCAGGCCATCGAGAAGTCCGAGATCGAGCGGGTGCGCAAGGACCTGCAGGATCAGCGGCGCATTCTCGAGGATGACCTGTTCCAGCGCGTGCGCGGCATGCTGCTGAATCACACTGCCGCGGGCGGCCCGAAGAAGCTCAAGGGCGGCACCAGGATCACGGCCGAGTACCTGGATTCGCTGCCGCGCGAGGAGTGGTTCCAGATCCGCGTCGATGAGGAAGATGCCAACGCGCAGCTCGAAGCGGCGGCGGAGCGCATCCAGACGCAGCAGAAGGCTTTCGACAAGCGCCTCGAAGAGAAGCGCATGAAGATCACCGCGGGCGATGATCTGGCCCCCGGCGTGCTCAAGATGGTCAAGGTCTATCTGGCCGTGAAGCGCCGCGTGCAGCCGGGCGACAAGATGGCCGGCCGGCACGGTAACAAGGGCGTCATCTCGACCATCGTGCCGGTGGAAGACATGCCGTACCTGGAAGACGGTACGCCGGTCGACATCGTGCTCAATCCGCTGGGCGTGCCTTCGCGCATGAACGTCGGCCAGGTGCTCGAGACGCACCTGGGCTGGGCGGCCAAGGGACTGGGACTGAAGATCGGTCGGATGATCGAAGCACAGGCGCAAGCCAATGAGCTGCGCGGGTTCTTCGAGAAGATCTACAACGAGACCGGTGGTCAGAAGGAACGCTTCGGCGAGCTCAACGACAAGGAAATCTTCGAGCTGGCGAAGAATCTGCGGGAAGGCGTGCCAATGGCGACACCGGTGTTCGACGGCGCGGGCGAGGCCGACATCAAGGGACTGCTGGCACTGGCCGAGGTACCACTGTCGGGCCAGACCTGGCTGTTCGACGGACGCACGGGCGAGCGGTTCGACCGGCAGGTGACGGTGGGCTACATGTACATGCTCAAGCTCAATCACCTTGTCGACGACAAGATGCATGCGCGTTCCACCGGCCCCTACAGCCTGGTCACGCAGCAGCCGCTCGGCGGCAAGGCGCAGTTCGGCGGTCAGCGCTTCGGCGAAATGGAAGTCTGGGCCCTGGAGGCCTACGGCGCGGCGTACACGCTGCAGGAAATGCTCACGGTCAAGTCGGACGACACGATCGGGCGCACGCAGATGTACAAGAGCATCGTCGACGGCAACCACGAGATGAAGGCTGGCATGCCCGAGTCGTTCAACGTGCTGGTGAAGGAAATCCGATCCCTCGGCATCAACGTCGAGCTCGAGCAGGATTAAGGGCGCAAGCCCCGAGGTAATGCAATGAAAGATCTACTCAAGCTATTCAAGCAGCAGGCGCCGGTGGAGCATTTCGACTCCATCAAGATCGGCCTGGCATCGCCCGAGATGGTGCGCGCCTGGTCCTATGGCGAGGTGCGCAAGCCCGAGACGATCAACTACCGGACCTTCAAGCCGGAGCGGGATGGCCTGTTCTGCGCCAAGATCTTCGGGCCGGTCAAGGACTACGAGTGCCTGTGCGGCAAGTACAAGCGCCTCAAGCATCGCGGCGTGGTCTGCGAGAAGTGCGGCGTCGAGGTCACGCAGTCCAAGGTGCGCCGTGAGCGCATGGGCCACATCGAGCTGGCGAGCCCGGTGGCGCACATCTGGTTCCTGAAGTCGCTGCCGTCACGCATCGGCCTGATGCTCGACATGACGCTGCGCGAGATCGAGCGAGTGCTCTATTTCGAAGCCTTCGTGGTCATCGATCCGGGCATGACGCCGATGCAGCGCGGCCAGCTGCTCACCGATGAGATGTACCTCGAGGCCATCGAGGAACATGGCGATGAATTCGATGCCCGCATGGGCGCCGAGGCCGTGTTTGAGCTGCTGCGCACGATGGATCTGAAGCAGGAAGTCATCAAGGTGCGCGAGGACATGGGCGCCACCGCTTCCGAGACCAAGCTCAAGCGGCTGTCCAAGCGCCTGAAGCTGTGCGAGTCGTTCATCGAGTCGGGCAACAAGCCCGAGTGGATGGTGATGACCGTGCTGCCGGTGCTGCCCCCGGACCTGCGTCCGCTGGTGCCGCTCGACGGCGGCCGCTTCGCGACCTCCGACCTGAACGATCTGTATCGTCGCGTCATCAACCGCAACAACCGCCTGCGCCGCCTGCTGGAGCTGTCGGCGCCCGACATCATCGTGCGCAACGAGAAGCGCATGCTGCAGGAAGCGGTGGATGCGCTGCTCGACAACGGCCGCCGCGGCCGGGCGATCACCGGCACCAACCGCCGGCCGCTCAAGTCGCTGGCCGACATGATCAAGGGCAAGCAGGGCCGGTTCCGCCAGAACCTGCTCGGCAAGCGCGTCGACTACTCCGGCCGCTCGGTAATCGTGGTCGGTCCGACGCTGCGCCTGCACCAGTGCGGCCTGCCGAAGAAGATGGCGCTTGAGCTCTTCAAGCCCTTCATCTTCCACAAGCTGCAGTTGCGCGGCGAAGCCTCGACCATCAAGGCTGCCAAGCGCCTGGTGGAGCGGGAAGGTCCCGAGGTCTGGGACATTCTCGAGGAAGTCATCCGCGAGCACCCGGTACTGCTCAATCGCGCCCCGACGCTGCATCGACTGGGCATCCAGGCCTTCGAGCCGGTGCTGATCGAGGGCAAGGCCATCCAGCTGCACCCGCTGGTCTGCACGGCGTTCAACGCCGACTTCGACGGCGACCAGATGGCCGTGCACGTGCCGCTGTCGCTCGAAGCGCAGCTGGAAGCACGCGCCCTCATGATGTCCTCGAACAACATCCTCTCGCCCGCCAATGGTGATCCGATCATCGTGCCCTCACAGGACGTGGTGCTCGGTCTCTACTATCTGACGCGTGAGATGGTGGGCGCCTCCGGCGAAGGCATGTTCTTCTCCGACGTGCAGGAGGCGCATCGCGCCTATGAGAGCCGCACGGTGCATCTGCAGGCCAAGGTCAAAGTGCGCCTGCGCGAATACGTGCAGGTCGACGGGGAGCTCAAGCCCCGCCGCCGCCTGGTGGCCACGACCGTGGGTCGTGCGCTGCTGTCGGAGATCCTGCCGCGCGGCCTGTCCTTCGACATCATCAACCAGGACATGACCAAGAAGGCCATCTCGGCCTGCATCAATGCCTGCTATCGCGCACTGGGTCTGAAGGAGACCGTGGTGTTCGCCGACCAGCTCATGTACATGGGCTTTGCCTATGCGACCCGTTCGGCCGTCTCCTTCGGCATCGACGACATCGTCATTCCGGAGCAGAAGACCAAGCTGGTGGCGGCGGCCGATCACGAGGTGAAGGAAATCCAGGACCAGTACGCGTCGGGCCTGGTCACCAATGGCGAGCGCTACAACAAGGTGGTGGACATCTGGTCGCGTGCGAACGATCAGGTTGCCAAGGCCATGATGGAGAAGCTCGGCACGGAGGAGGCGACCGACAGTCGCGGCGTCAAGCAGCGGCAGAAGTCCTTCAACTCCATCTTCATGATGGCCGACTCGGGCGCGCGCGGTTCGGCAGCGCAGATCCGCCAGCTGGCCGGCATGCGCGGCCTCATGGCCAAGCCGGATGGTTCCATCATCGAGACCCCGATCACGGCGAACTTCCGTGAGGGTCTGAACGTGCTGCAGTACTTCATCTCCACGCACGGCGCCCGCAAGGGTCTGGCGGACACGGCGCTGAAGACCGCCAACTCGGGTTACCTGACGCGCCGGCTGGTCGACGTGGCACAGGACCTGGTCGTCACGGAAGAGGACTGCGGTACCGTCAATGGGCTCGTCATGGCGCCGCTGGTCGAAGGTGGCGATGTGGTCGAGGGCCTGGGCGAGCGGGTGCTCGGCCGGGTTACGGCTACCGACGTGCACAAGCCGGGCAAGGACGAGGTGCTCGTCCCCGCGAGCACGCTGCTCGATGAGGGTCTGGTGCGTCTGCTCGAGCAGGAAGGTGTCGATCAGATCGACGTGCGCTCCCCGATCACCTGCCAGACCCGCTACGGCGTCTGCGGCAAGTGCTACGGGCGCGATCTCGCGCGCGGCCGTCTCATCAATATCGGCGAAGCGGTCGGTGTGATCGCGGCACAGTCGATCGGCGAGCCGGGCACGCAGCTCACGATGCGTACCTTCCACATCGGTGGCGCGGCCTCGCGGGCCGCGGCGGCCAGCAGTGTCGAGATCCGCAACAAGGGCACGCTGCGCTTCCATCACATCAAGACGGTCGAGCACGAGAAGGGACACCTCGTGGCGGTGTCGCGTTCGGGCGAGATCGGCGTGGTCGATGAGTTCGGCCGCGAGCGCGAGCGCTACAAGATCCCCTATGGCGCCACCATCACGGCCAAGGAAGGCGCCGTTGTGGCCGGCGGCCAGGTAGTGGCCACCTGGGATCCGCATACCCATCCGGTCGTGACCGAGGTTGCGGGCTTCATGAAGTTCCAGGACTTCGTCGACGGCATGACGGTGGCGACCCAGGTCGATGAGGTCACCGGACTGTCCTCGACGGTGGTCATGGATGCCAAGCAGCGCGGCGGCAAGGACCTGAAGCCGACCATCAAGCTGCTCAATGCCAAGGGCAAGGAAGTCACCTTCGCCAACACGGTGATCCCGGCGGTGTACACGCTGCCATCGGGTGCGCTCATCAACCTCGAGGACGGCGCCAAGGTGTCGATCGGCGACATCATCGCGCGCATCCCGCAGGAGTCCTCCAAGACCCGCGACATCACGGGCGGCCTGCCGCGCGTGGCGGATCTGTTCGAGGCGCGCAAGCCGAAGGATCCGGCCATCCTGGCGGAGAAGAGCGGCACGGTCAGCTTCGGCAAGGAGACCAAGGGCAAGCGGCGCCTGGTGATCACCAGCGACGATGCGGAGAAGTACGAGGAGCTGATTCCCAAGTGGCGCCAGCTCAACGTGTTCGAGGGCGAGACGGTCGAACGCGGCGAAGTGATCGCCGACGGCGAGCCGAATCCGCACGACATCCTGCGTCTGCAGGGCGTCGAGGCGCTCGCGAACTATCTGGTGCGCGAGATCCAGGACGTCTATCGCCTGCAGGGTGTGAAGATCAACGACAAGCACATCGAGGTCATCATCCGCCAGATGCTGCGGAAGACCGAGGTGGTGTCGATCGGCGAGACCACGCTGCTGCGGGGTGAGCAGATCGATCGCTCGCGTGCGCTCGACATCAACGACAGGGTCTCAACCGATGGCAAGCAGGCAGCTCGCCTGCAGCCGGTGCTGCTCGGCATCACCAAGGCGTCGCTGGCAACCGAGTCGTTCATCTCCGCGGCTTCGTTCCAGGAGACGACCCGCGTGCTCACCGAGGCAGCGGTCAGAGGTCTCAAGGACGATCTGCGCGGCCTGAAGGAGAACGTCATCGTCGGTCGGCTGATTCCGGCAGGCACGGGCTTTGCGGCCCATGCGCACCGCCGGCGCAAGTTCGACGAAAGCGGTCGACGCAGCTTCATGGATGTCGGCGGCGCGGTGGGCGAGATGGAAGACTCGCCGGTCAGCGAAGAGGAGAGTGCGGCGGGCTGATCCGGCCGCTCTGACTCTGTCAGAAATCAGCCCCGGCGGTGCACGATATGCAGTTCGTGCGCGCCGGGGCTTTCTTTTTTAGATCACGCGGTGGGTTAAACGGCGGTCAGATCGGTGCTTACTTTGAAACCCGGCCAAGAAGTCTTGCCATGAGGAGTTGCGTACTGACTGACGCCGGGAGATGTCACCGGATGTAGTAGCCGCTCACGCGCCAATGGCCATCCGGGTCCTTCATCGGCGTCACGGTTTCGGTCGCGTCGGTCTTCTGCTCGAAGCTGGTCGTAAAGTGAATGACGGTGTACTCGCTGTCCGGCGCGCCCGGTAGAGAGTGCGTCAATTGAGAAGAAGACAGGCGCCTCGACTTTACCGCCCCCAGCGGGCCCCTGACCGCAGCCACCTGTGACACCCACTGCGCTTGAGGCACCGCGTTCCTGAAATATGCTGCGGCCGTATTCCAGCTTTTCGCATAGTTGCCTGCATCCACGAGGGCGAGCCAGGCCAGTGCAGCGGTCTCCGCCGTCGCAGGCGTGTCTGCACACGAATCTTGAGATGCGGCGGAAACCAGAACCGCTAAGGCGATGAACGCTACCAGAGATTTCATATGAGCTCCTTCCGGTGTAGAAGCCGTGATTCAGGCAACGAGTAGCTCCCTCAAAATGTCCTTCAGCGCATTCTCTTCCGCCAGGGTGAGTCTGCGCTGCGCTTCTTCGGGCCAGATGGGCGCGCCCCAGCGCGGGTCCGCTCGATAACGCGGAATGATATGCCAGTGCAGATGCGGCATCACATTGCCGAGGGAGGCGATGTTGATGTGATCGGGCTGCACCGCGCGTACGACCGCCGTCTCCGCTCGGTGCAGATCGACACAAAAGCTGCCCCATTCGGCGGCGGATAATTGATCGGGTCGCGTGGCATGCCGCAAATCGAGAATGAGAATGCAATGTCCCCGATACGTCTGATTCCTGGCCAGATAGAGCGTCGACACTTCCAGCGACATCACATACTCCCAGGAGTCAGTCGATGCCGGGCGAGGTGCATCGAAAGGGCATTGTTTGCCCTCTGCCAGTTGCTCCCAGGATTGATGATTCAATGGCGCCATGAGACATACCCCAGCAGGAAAGCCATTCCGATACAGAATACGATCAGAACCGTCAGCCAGAACGAGCACGGACTCTCGCCGCGCATGTACATCTTGAAATTCCCATGAATGCGGCCTGTGACTATGGCATACGCGCAGTAACCGATCATGCCGATGCCGACTACGAGTTCAATCGCGCGCTGGGTAGCGGTGCCCATCTGTCACAGCACCTTGACCATGAATACGTTGAAGTTGCTTGCCGTGTAGCCGCCAAAGGCTCCGCACCAGGCGAATCCATTTCTTTGGTAAAAGCCGTGCGCGGCCTCGAACGCCTGCCCGGTGCCGGTCTCAAGGTAGAGGTGAGTGTAACCACGGGCACGAGCCGTCCGTAGAATCTCATCGAGAATCGCCTGGCCAACTCGCTGACGCAAATACGCCGGCCGGGTTCGCATCGATTTGACCTCGCCCGTGAGAGCGTCCAATTGCTTGAGCGCGCCGCAGGCGCAGACCTGGCTGCCGTTCCGCGCTACCCAGAACGTGACATCCGGCTTTCTCAGGCTTTCAATCGCCAATGCATTGACGTGGCCTGGCGGAGAGTTGCTATGCATGCCGGCAAGATGTTCGGCAACAAGCTCCTGAACCTCAGTGCTCGATAGATCATCTATTCGGATCTGTATGCGCATGAGTCACGTCTGACGGTTCGCTCCAACTTATTGTAGGCAGCAGCGGCCGGCACTACTACCGCCTCGGCAGTAGTGATCACTGGACGCTCCGGGCAGCCTTATCGCTATGATATCGGCATGGCGGCACGGACCGGCAGCGCGAATCTCCCTTTGCACGGCGGCCGTGTGCCCGCCTGGCTCGCCACAAGGATGTCGGCACTTGCGCGCGTGATCGCCGAAGCGATCGTCGCTCACTATGGCCGCCAGGAACTTCTGCGCCGCCTGGCCAATCCGTTCTGGTTTCAGTCCTTCGGCGCGGTGATGGGCATGGACTGGCACTCCTCGGGCATCACGACCAGCGTCATCGGCGCGATGAAACGCGGGCTGGCGCCGATCCAGCGCGAACTGGGTGTCTTCGTGTGCGGCGGGCGGGGGGCGCAGTCGCGCCGCACGCCAGCGGAACTCGGTGCGATCGGCGATTGCACGGGGCTTGACGCCACGCCCCTGATCCGGACCAGCCGTCTGATCGCCAAGATCGATGGCGCGCTGGTGCAGGACGGCTATGACCTCTATCTGCACGGGTTCTTTGCGACGTCGGACGGCGACTGGTGCGTGGTCCAGCAGGGCATGAACCCAGTGCAACGTGAAGCCCGACGCTACCATTGGGGCTCGGACATGGTGGCAGGCTTCCTTGATTCGCCGCACACGGCCATCGAGGGTCGCAACATGGGCTTGATCCTCAACCTCGCCGATAGCGACGCGGCGGCGAATCGCGCGGCGGGTCTGGCCCTGGTGCTCCAGGGACCCCGGACCGTGACATCGGTGTTGCAGGACATGGGCCCTCGCCGCTCCGGCACATTGGATCTGTTCGGAGGCGATTCGCTTACCGCTCAGGGACGATTCGGTCCACATCTGCAGATGCCTGCTCACCACGACGTGCGCGCGGCGGACATCGATCTGAAGCGACTGCATGCCACACTGGCGGCAGCAGCGGAGCGAGGTCCGCAGGATTTCACAGAATTGCTGCTGCTGCCCGGTATCGGCGCCCGGACCGTAGCTTCGGTCGCCTTTGTGGCCGAGCTCCTCCACGGCGCGCCCTGCCGCTTCAGCGACCCCGCACGTTTCTCGCTTGCCCATGGTGGAAAGGACGGACATCCCTTTCCGGTGCCGCTGAAGGTCTACGATGAGACCATCGCCGTGCTCAAGCGTGCGGTGGGCAACGCCCGGCTCGGCCGGCGTGAAGAACTCGATGCAATCCGGCGCCTGGACGAGCAGGCCCGCCGCATCGAGGTGCTGGAGGGACCTTCATTGGCCGAATATATCGATATCGAGCGCGCACACTCGCCCGGGTATGGCGGTCGCACGGTGTGACAGGAGCCAAAGGGCCCGGATAATTTTGGCGGCGCGTCCGCCGCAACCGACTACACATCACCCGACCCTGCGCACGGCTGCTCAGCACCTCATTCAGACCGATGCCAATGCTATTGTCCGACCCATGAGCCAATTGCCCTTCTCTGGCCTCAGTTCCGTTGAAGCTGCAGAGCGCCTGAAGTCCCACGGCTACAACGAATTGATGGCAGGAAAGCGGCGCAGTGTGTTTCGGATCGCATTCGAAGTGGTGCGGGAACCGATGTTTGCGTTGCTGATCGCAGGCGGTACGGTCTATTTGATTCTGGGCGATCTGATGGAAGCGGTGCTCCTGCTCGGCTTCGCCTCGCTCTCCATCGTCATCACCATCGTCCAGGAGTCTCGCAGCGAGCGCGTATTAGAGGCATTGCGCAATCTGGCCAGCCCGCGCGCCATGGTAATTCGCGATGGTGGCCGGGTACAGATCGCGGGGCGGGAGGTCGTTTTCGGCGATCTTCTCGTTATCACTGAGGGCGATCGGGTTGCAGCGGATGCAACCGTGCTGGATGGCCATGACCTCATGGTCGACGAGTCGCTCTTGACTGGCGAGTCTCTCCCCGTGCGCAAGGCGGCCACCGCGGTTGGCTTGCAGGTGGACTCGATGCTTGCAGTCGCCAGTGGCGAAGATTCGCCCTGCGTTTTTGCAGGTACGTTGGTCGTACGGGGTACCGCCAAGGCTCTCGTCCGCGCCACAGGCCCCCGCAGTGAGATCGGAAAGATCGGCAAGGATCTTCAGTCTATCGATGCCGAACAGCCGCATCTGCAGCGTCAGATGAGTTGGCTGATCCGCGACTTCGTCATCGTTGGTGCCGTGGCGGGCGCAATGGTAGTTCTCCTGTTTGGCCTGCTGCGAGGCTCGTGGTTGCAAGCCATGCTGGGCGGCATCGCCATAGGGATGTCGCTGCTGCCCGAGGAATTCCCATTGGTCATGACGGTATTCATGGCCATGGGAGCCTGGCGCATCTCGAAGGCACGCGTGTTGACCCGCCGCGCGTCGGCGATTGAGACGCTCGGTGCGACCACCGTTTTGTGCACGGACAAGACGGGAACCCTCACGGAAAATCGGATGACCATCGTGAACCTGAGAGGCGCTTATGAAGGCTGGGATAGGGATTCAAAGGAAGCGCCATCGCCGGCGATGAGGATCCTATTGGATATCGCGCTCTCGGCCAGCGCAAGAGAGCCTATTGACTCCATGGACCTGGCTGTCCACGCAATGGCCATCTCGATCGATGGGCTGCGATTGCCGGGGAATGCTGATCGTCGACTCATTCGTGCCTATGGGATTCGTCCGGACCTGTTCGCGGTGGCCAATGTCATCAGCGATGAGGCCCAGCGCAGCACTCGTGCGTATGCAAAGGGGGCTTTGGAGGCGATCGGAGAACTTTGTCACCTGCAGAATGACCGGCTGGCAACCTTGCGTATTCAAGTGGATGAACTTGCCGGCCGGGGTGAGCGAGTGCTCGCGGTCGCCCGATCGCCGCAGCTGGACCCAGGGCAGGTTGCTTCGCTGCCGGACTCCCCGCGTGGCATTGACTTCGAGTACATCGGCCTGATCGGCTTTGCCGATCCTCTCCGCTCCAATGTACCCGCCGCGGTCGAGGAGTGCCGGTTGGCGGGAATTCGGGTGCTGATGATGACCGGCGACTATTCCGCCACCGCCCTTGCCATCGGCGGCCAGGCGGGATTGGACGTGACAAGGGTACTTTCAGGTGACGAAATCGATGCACTGACCGAGGAGAACCTGGCAGCTCGTGTCCGGGACACAGCTATCTTTGCGCGCATCCGGCCCAGTCAGAAGCTTCGCATCGTGCAGTGCCTGAAGGCCAATGGAGAAGTGGTCGCCATGACCGGCGATGGCGTTAACGATGCGCCGGCAATCAAGGCAGCACATATCGGCATCGCCATGGGCGGGCGCGGTACCGACGTCGCCCGCGAGGCTTCCGCACTCGTGCTGCTGGACGATGACTTCGGCTCCATAGTCAAGACCATCCGCCTCGGCAGGCGGATATACGATAATTTGCGCAAGGCGATCGAGTACATTGTTGCCGTGCACATTCCGATTGCGGGCCTCGCACTTATTCCGCTGCTGCTGGGCATGCCCTTGATGCTCACGCCCATTCACATCGCGTTCCTGGAAATGATCATTGATCCGGCTTGTTCAATGGTTTTCGAGGCCGAGGGGGAGGAGGCGGATGTCATGCGCCGCCCGCCGCGTGAGCCCAAGACACCCCTGCTGTTGCGGCGCCGAATTCTCTGGGCGGTGCTGCAGGGACTCATTGCACTGTCGATACTCGCAGGTGTACTCATCGTCGCGTCACGAATGGGGATGCCGGAGGCCGACCTCCGCGCTCTCGTGTTCGCCTCGCTGGTGCTCATCAATATGGGATTGATCCTCGTGAACCGCTCATTCGAGTCATCGCTTGTTCGTGCCCTGCTGCGGCCCAATCGCGCCCTGTGGATTCTGATGGGGAGTGTTCTGACGTTGCTTGGTCTCGCCTTATATTGGCAGCCCGCGCGGTCGCTGTTTCACTTCGGCAAACTGCATTGGGACGACCTGGCAATTTGCCTGGCCGTCGGTGCGGTCAGTCTGGGTGGTCTGGAAGCTCTAAAGTCGAGGTTGTTCAACCCCGCACTCGCCGGTCGCTAAATCGCGCAACATACCGATGAGTAATCGAACACATCGGTCGTGCGCTCGGCACATAATCCCTCTCGATCCGCAGGGCTCTCGACCGCTCCAGCGCGAGTCAGGCATCACAGCCACCTCGAGCTCATGAATAGATGCACCTGGCCCAGGAGAACGATGATCGCGCACCCCAATGTGAGCCAGTTCAGTGGTGCCATGGGCTGTCGAACTAACGCCGCGCCCGCAATCGCCGTCGCCACGATCGGAGCCACCATGCTGACGATGAGCGCGAGCAGCATGATCGGACCGATACCCGGAATGACCCGAATGTCGAGTCCGGAGTAACGTATCATCAGAAACATAAGCCAGATCGCCGCCCAGGTTGCAAGGCAGTAGACTACCGCGGTTCGCAACGAGGTCTTCGCCAGTCGGTCATACATTCGCTCGTTCGGCACTTCATCCCTCACAGTCCGCTCCAACGAAAGTTATGCGGCCATATCACCAACCGAACAACCTCGCCACCACAAGCGAGCAACCAATCAAGAACAACGTCGTGCATATTGGAAAGATCCGATCAGCAAACCACGGCGGCAGGAAAATATCGGAAACTCTTCCATCCACCGCCCCAAGGCTTTCGGCGACGCTTGTGAGCGGGCATCTTCCACCTGACGCCAGCAGCACAATGCCTTCAATCAATACCGCTGCCGCTGCGCCCCAGGTCCATGGAGTGATTTGGTTCCTGGCTCCTGAGGCGAGGACATATAGGACGCAGCCGCTCAATAAGACGAAGATGGCAGTGTGCGCCGCTTTAATATGAACTACGGTAATTCGCATTGGCACTGCATGGCGAAAGCGCCTAACGTTGAAGTTGAGCGGCCGGCTGCCGATGCGCCAGCTCCCCCGGTAAGTCGGGATCGGAATGTCGATCGTTCAGTCGCGCGCATGACACTTTGTCCCTCACGGTATGCTCCCACGACTGCCGGGGTTCACGCCGATTTCTCCCAAGCCTCATCCACTGAAACTCCGCAATAAGGGCAGAAGTTGATCCTCGGCCTAAGCCAGCCGCCGCGGCCCGTGAGAGTGGCGTTTACCGATCCGATGGAACCACGGCATCGAGGGCATCTAAGCCAGAAGTAGTTCAACAGTATTGCTGCGCCAAACATCGCGAAGAACGGAATCGCAAGCCACGGTGGCCCGTGCTGCTGACTCCAGAATCCCGCGAGGGCGAATCCCAGCCACGCAGCTACGCCGGTAATGATGAGTTTCATGCGGCGTGCCGCCAGAATCTCTCGAATAGTCATAAGTGAGCCCTCACTTTGGAGTTGAGCGGCCGGCTGATCAGGGCATGTCAACCCGCACGACTTTACTCCTCCCCGAGGCGCCCGATTTGATCACCACACAGGCCTTGCTACACCCAAAATGTCCAGCAATAAGTGCTACCAGCTCTGCATTTGCCTTGCCATCAACTGGCGGTGCTTTCAACTGTGCCCGCCACGAGCCGTCTGGATTCTGTGTCAGCGAGGAGCTACGGGCGTTGGGCTTTACCTTGACGTGGAGAATCAATTCGAAGCCTTGGCAGTCGTCAAACGTCGTCTTAGGTGGCAATTGCGGTGGCAGCCGGAGCGCTGACGAAAACTCCGATTTTCACCAGGATGGCAAAGCCGATTATCGAGAGCCCAAAGGCAATAACACTCAGCCCCAGCGCGGCGGCATACGAGGTACCCAACATCAGCCGCATACCTAATACGAAGCCAAGAAATCCGGCGAGCGGGCCACCGATGAATCCACCAAGAAGCGAAGCGGCCAGGTAGCCGGCGATCAATCCTGCCACCACGGCAAGGCAACACCAAATCTAGCAATATCGACAGCAGCGGAAGTACGCAAACAGCTAGAAACAGACGGACGGATACTTGGCGCATAGGCGTGCCACCTAACGTTCTAGTTGAGCGGCCGGCTGATGACCCATCAAGTCGCGCGGCTTTTCGATGACCAACCGAGAGAGGTGGAAATGCGCGCTCAGCACTTTATCCCTCACGGTCCGCTCCAACGTAAGTTAGGC
>Ga0265338_10007295_pt1 | contig 13791 bp, 10 predicted proteins | sample 42126metaG_FD_193579 | JGI IMG/M metagenome (GOLD analysis project Ga0265338, IMG submission 193579) | Rhizosphere microbial communities from Carex aquatilis grown in University of Washington, Seatle, WA, United States - 4-21-26 metaG | ecosystem: Host-associated > Plants > Roots > Rhizosphere... | reverse complement strand
TGATTTTGTGCAATGTCTGCGAGGCGAGACAAATGGCAGCCTGTGGATCGGAACATTCAACGGTGGGCTGGCGCGGTTGAAGGATGACCGTTTTGTCGCTATCGGCCCTCGTCAAGGATTTCCTGGAAACGACATCGGTGACATTGAAACCGACGATCATGGTTTTTTCTGGATCAGCTCAAGCAAGGGAATTCTACGTGTCAGCCAGGCGGAGTTGAATGGATATGCGGACGGTCTGACCCGGGAAATTCATTACCGGTTTTTCGACGCCGATGACGGCGTGCCGACCGTGGAATGTTCCGGCGGGTTGCAGCCGGCCGGAGGCAAAACGGCTGACGGGCGGCTGGTGTTTCCCAGCAGCGAAGGATTGGTGATGATTGATCCCGGGTGCGTCCGGACCAATCTCCTGCCTCCGCCGGTGTACATTGAAAAAGTGCTGGTGGACGACCACACGGCGGAGAAATATCCGGCAAATTCTCCATTGTTGCGGATTCCGCCGGGACAACACCAGGTGGAAATAAGATATACCGCGCTTAATTACAGCGCGCCCGATCGTGTATGCTTCAAATACCGGCTGGATGGGATGGATAAGGGCTGGGTTTCGGCGGGAATGCGGCGCATGGTCCATTACAGCTACCTGCCGCCGGGCAGGTACAACTTTCACGTCATTGCGTGCAACGACGATGGGGTGTGGAGCAAGGCAGGGGCGCAAACGTCGTTTGCCGTATTGCCGTATTACTGGCAGACGCTCTGGTTTCGGATTCTGGCCGGAGCAACGGCATTGTCTGCCGTCGGCGGGATTGTCTGGGTGGAGGACCGTCGGCGGCTGAGGCGCAAACTTGAACGTATCGAGCAACAGCGAGCCGTCGAACAGGAGCGCGCCCGCATCGCTCATGACATTCACGACGACCTCGGGACTTATTTGACGCGCATCACGATGCTTTCCGATTCCGCACGCGGCGGATCGGGAAACGGTTCTCAAGCGGCTGCCAGCCTGCAGTACATCCACGAAACCGCGACGGAATTGACGGCGGCCATGGCGGAAACCGTTTGGGCGGTCAACCCCCATCATGACACGTTGGACAGCTTGATAAATTACCTCCAAAAATTCGCCCAGGAATTTTTGGAACACGCCGGCATTCGTTGCCGGCTGGACGTGCCTTTTCAGTTGCCGGCCTGGTTTCTCTCCGCGGAGACGCGCCACAATCTGTTTTTGGCGTTCAAGGAAACCCTGAACAACATTGTAAAGCATGCCGACGCTACGGAAGTGCATATCGGCCTTACGTTGGAACCGGCGGGGTTTGTGCTTGTGATCGGGGATGATGGTTGCGGGGTTGCCGATGGTTGTTCTTCTGATGCAGTGGCAAACCCTCCGGCCGGATTTAATGGTAACGGCCTTAACAACATCTAGCGGCGGATAGAGAAGATCGGCGGCCGTTGCGAAATCCGGACGGTTTCCCAGCGGGGAACCAGCGTGGAATTCAAGGTTCCGGTCAAACCCATTCCGGCTGAATTAACCGGGGGCCGCCGGGGCATATAGTTAGAATTGGTGACTGACAAATAAATCAATTGGTGATATTTCCATTACTTATGTCCCTCCCGGTTTCAATCGTCGAAGACGACTCTGCTGTACGGAAGCTGCTTGCGGAGTGGATAGATGAGGCTGCGGGGTTTCGTTGTCTCAGCCAACACGATACCGCCGAAACCGCGTTGGCCCGGTTGCCAATCGCAAAGCCGGCGATCGTCCTGATGGACATCAATCTGCCCGATTTAACAGGCATCGAATGTGTTCGGCGCCTGAAGCCAGCCATGCCCGAAACCCATTTTGTCATGCTGACCGTTTATGAGGATTCGGACCACATTTTTGACGCGCTGGCTGCGGGCGCAGTAGGCTATCTGGTGAAACAGACTCCGTGCGACCAGTTGATCAAGTCGCTGAAACAGGTCTGTAGCGGCGGCTCGCCCATGAGCGGTTATATTGCCCGCAAAGTGGTTCAATTTTTTCGGCAGGATCGACACGCTCCAGGGGTTGAGGTTCTCACGTCGCGCGAGCGGCAGGTTTTGGAATTGCTGGCCCGTGGATACCTCTACAAGGAAATCATGGTATCCCTTGGAATCACCATGTCCACGGTAAATGCCCACGTGCGCAGCATCTATGAGAAATTACAGGTCCATTCCCGCACCCAGGCCGTGATCCGGTTCCTGCATTCCCAACCCCAGCACGCACATTTGGTTGAAAGCCGTTCCAGGGAATCGACGCCAACCGGGAAATCTTGAAATTCACTTTAATTTTAAACAACCAGCAATGGGGTTTATGAGTCGCGAGTTTCGTCATCCAGCGTCCCTCGTATTGAATGTCATCCTGGTCGTTATGGTTGTGGTGATGGTCCTGCACAAATCGGAACGCGCGTCCGCGCCGTCTGCCCGCGAGGTGAGCCCGGAAAAAATGACGAATGAAAAGCCGGTCTTCACCAACCAGCCGAAATTGACGCGGTACACGAACCTCGCATCCGCATCGGACCGGCGGCGGTGGCTGGTTGACCAGTTACGCGCGGCAGGTGTTCCCAACAACGTCCTGGCGCGAGTGGTTCTGTCGGATCTCGAGGAGGGCTGGCAAAAGCGCTTTGAAGAAAGCGCGGAAAAGAGCCGAGGGGATGCCGACACAATGGCTGCGCAGCAACAGGAGCAAGAGAAGGACGAAGATGCGGAAATGCGCGCTGCGCTGGGAGAGGAGGGTTACAAACAGTGGGACCAGGGGAAAATGCTGCAAGAAGTCAACCTCGGCAAGATACAACTCACAGCCTCCGAAACCAATGCGCTTTATGACTTGAAGAAAAAACTACAGCAACGCCACTGGGACCTGGAACAGGCGAGGCTGAAAGGAGAGATTGACGATGCTGAAGTCAACGATGCGTATGATAAGGCATATTCCGAATTTAATCAGCAAGCGAAGGCCCTGTTGGGGGATGAGCGCTATGCGGAATCGCAGGGGCTGGATGCTGGCACCGCTGCCGCCAGTTTACGGCAGGATCTGGCCAAAGTGAACCCAAGTGATCCCCAGTTCCAGGACCTTTTGAAAGCGCAACAGCAATTGAACGACCGCCGGTCGGAACTCGACAAGCAGTTTCAAGATGACCCGACATCCGCGGATTACGCGGAGCAAATCAAGGCGCTGGACGAGGCACGCGACCAGCAATACCAGAGCGTGCTCGGCACCAACGTTTTTGACGCTCTACAAAAAGAGCAGGACAACGGCTACTCCAAAATGAAGAAATACGAAAGCACTTGGGGGCTTGACGACAACAAAATTGATTACGTGTATGGCTCCGTTAAGTATTACGAGAAAAGCGTGCAGGATTATCAGACCCAAGCACGCGCGCTGGAAGCCCAGGGCCAAAAGGTAGATTGGGATGCGGTGAACAAGAATCTCCAACAATTTGCCGAACAAACCCGGCAGGCACTCCAAAATTACCTCGGCCCGGACAACTACAATAAAATGCAGCGGAACGGCGTCTTTCCGTTCAATGAGGTTCCTCACCATTAATGGGTAAACAGGTAAACCGGTTATGGTCGTGGAGCGACAGCAGGCTTAGCTCACACAACGCGCCGGGAAATCATCCATTAACAACAGTGTCCACAAGGAACGCCAGAATTGGCTGGTTTCCCATATTTCCTGCGTCCCTTGCGGACGGATTTCATATTGGGATGGCCAATTATGCGGCAACATGATTTCCGGTTAATCGTGCCATCAGATATTCTGGTGACAAGACTCCAGGGGCCATGCTCTGGTAGTGTTGCGCCGTGCTGGGTGATCGCGAAAACCATTTCTCCTTCGCCTGCGCAGCGGTGCGTAAGTAAACTCGCATCGTTAACCTTAACCTAACATCAACTAAATCATTATGAAAAAGGGACTATTATTAGTATCTGCATTCGCGTTTTTGTTTAGTGTAGCGCAGCAGGCAAAAGCAGATGGAACGGGCAATGATCACGGGTTCTTCTGGACATTATATCACAGTGGTGGGTCAGCAAGCATATCCTTTGCCCAAGCGGGCACATACGCCGGCAACTATGCTCTTAGCTGGTCTGGTGTCAATGATGTGGTTGGTGGTAAAGGCTGGAATCCCGGCGGATATAGAACTGTAAACTACAATGCCGGCTCCCTTACGGGCTATAATAATGTCTCTGTCTATGGGTGGACGACAGGCCCGCTGGTTGAATATTACATCTGTGAGTTTGGTTCTGTTGCGAATGGATCTTATATGGGCTCCGTTAGCAGTGATGGGCATTCATACAGCATATATAAGCATCAGCAAGTAAACCAACCTTCCATTCAAGGCACGGCAACCTTTTGGCAGTACCTAAGTAACTGGGGCGGGTCATCGACCGGGGCAAACCACTCCGTCACCACTGGCAACCACTTCAGTGCATGGGCGAGTCATGGAATGAGCCTGGGAAGTTTCAATTACATGGTATTTGCGGCGGAGGCATATGGCGGCAGGAGCGGGTACGCTAACGCAACAGTGTGGTAATAGGTCCACCGCACAGAATATTGAGAAAGTCTTTTTGATATTGCTACGGCCGGCGGGTTTCACAGCCCGTCGGCCCTTTGTGTTTAAAAAATAATGCAGAAGAGCAATGGGGCGCGAGCGAAACCGCCTTCGTGGGAAGTGATTTTGAGCGTATCTGAATATCTGAATATTGCATGACCAGGAACATTGTTGTAATCTCAAATGCCTGTGATTCTTTGATCCGGATTACGGAGATATTTCAATGAAAAAACTATTCATTTTCTGTTTAACGGCAATAATGGTTGTGGACAGCGCTTATTCGCAAAAAGCGCCTGACAATCTTGTATTAGTCAAAGGCGGGACTTTTAAAAACACAAATTCCAACTACTTCGGGAAAAGTGTAACAATATCGAGCTTTTATATGGGTAAATATGAGGTGACTCAGAAAGAGTGGATTGAGGTAATGGGTAGCAATCCCTCACAATTCAATGGCGACCATTTACCGGTAGAAATGGCAACCTGGTATGAATGTGTTGAGTACTGTAATAAAAGGAGTATGAAAGAGGGTCTAAAACCGTATTACAATATAGACAAGAATAATAAAGACCCGAATAACCAAAATGATGCCGATGATACAAAGTGGACGGTAACAATCAATGCGCGAGCTAATGGTTATCGATTGCCGACCGAAGCAGAGTGGGAATATGCTGCCGGTGGAGGTCAGATGAGCAAGAATTATACTTACAGCGGAAGCACTAATGTAGATGAAGTAGCATGGTTTTGGAAAAACTCTGGAGACACAAACTTAACAGGATTTTGGTATTGGCCGGTTATAGAAAAAAACCATGATAAAACAAAACCTGCCGGCAGCAAAAAACCCAACGAGTTAGGGCTTTGCGATATGTCGGGTAATGTAAGAGAATTTTGCTGGGACTGGTACGGAGACTTGGAGACTAATGGAACTGACCCTAAAGGAAGTTCCAGCGGCTCGCTCCGGGTTTGGAAGGGCGGCGGTTGGATGGGCGGCGACTTCTGCTGCGAGTTGTCTTTCCGGGCCGGCTACGAACAATATAACAGGGCTCCCGATCAGGGTTTTCGCGTGTGCCGCGGGATGTAAGCGGAACACGGCGTATATTCAATTGTCCGGCCATCGATCAAGCAGAATACGCGTTGCTTAGACCGCCCAATAAGCGGGAAAGCCTTCGTCGGGCCAAACATGCATGGTTCGCAGGAACCTTTCTTTCATTGCGCCTATTATGATTGGCTGCCCGCTTTGAAGGAAGGCAAGCCCGCGCCCGTGAAGCAGTAAGGTTTTAAAACCGCAGGACGCGGACGCATCCCGAATCGCGGGGGAGTGCCGTCCTCCGGCCCGGAGGTGAACATTAACCGGCTTTGACGGAATCCTTGGCCAATTTCCCATTCAACAAACGCCAGACGTTCAGGGGATTTTCATCTTTTAGCGCGTCGGGCAGCAGCGCACCGGGAAAATTCTGGTAACAAATCGGGCGGACAAAACGGTAAAGCGCCGCCGTGCCAACGGAAGTAAAGCGCACATCGGTCGTGGCCGGATATGGGCCGCCATGATTCATCGAAGGACAAACTTCAACGCCGGTCGGGAAACCGTTGATGAGCAATCGTCCCGCCTTCCGTTCCAAAATTTGCAACAACCGTTTCGCCTGCTGAAGATCATTGGGGGTGCCGTGCACGGTGGCCGTGAGCTGGCCTTCAAGGTTTTCCGCAATGTTCTCCAATTCCGACTGTGTTTGCGCCGAGATTAACAGTGCAAACGGGCCGAATACTTCCTCGGCCAGCTCGGGATATTTCTGGAAATTTTTTGCGTCAGTGCAAACCAGCACCGGTTCGCCGTGCGTTTTCCCGGCATCGGGATTTTCTTTTGAACGCCCGACCAGCTTTACTCCGCTGGTTTCCGACACGCGGGCAAGTCCTTCGTGATACGATTCGCAAATGCCGGCGTGCAGCATTGTGGCGGGCGCGGCAGCTTCAAAGGATTGCCCCAGCCCCTTTTGAAATTGATCGAACCCGGCGCCCTGCAAACCGAAAATCAAGCCGGGCTTCGTGCAGAACTGCCCGACTCCCATCGTTACCGACGCGCGCAAGCCTTCGGAGATTTTGGCCGTTTGTGTTTGCAGGGCTTCCGGCAGAATAAAAATCGGATTCAGACTGCTCATCTCGGCAAAGACCGGAATCGGTTCCGACCGCGAAGCCGCCGCATCAAACAGGGCGCGTCCCGCGGCGCGTGAGCCGGTGAAACCGACGGCCCGGGTGGCTGGATGCCGGACCAGCGCGGTGCCGATGACCTTGCCGGCCCCGTGCAACATCGAGAACACTCCGGCCGGGAGCTTGCACGCCGCCACGGCGCGGCGAACGGCGGTCGCCACCAACTCGGATGTTCCCGGATGACCGCTGTGCGCTTTCACCACCACCGGATTGCCGGTGGTCAGGGCCGATGCCGTGTCGCCCCCGGCCACGGAAAATGCCAGCGGGAAATTGCTCGACCCGAAAACAACCACCGGGCCGATGGGAATCAGCATGCGTCGCAAATCAGGTTTGGGCAGCGGTTGCCGGTCCGGAATGGCCGTGTCAATCCGCGCATCCACCCATGAACCTTCGCGGACAACTTGCGCAAAAAGTTTGAGTTGCCCCATAGTGCGCGCCCGCTCGCCGGTCAGCCGTGCCTCGGGCAACCCGGTTTCCAGACGAGCGCGCGTGATGAGGTCATCGCCCAGCGCCAGAATCTCATCGGCAATGCGTTCCAGAAAAGCCGCGCGCTGTTCGCTGGTGGTTTCGCGATACGTATCGAAGGCCGCTGCAGCCAGTTCCATGGCGGCATTTACTTCCTTTTCGCCTGACAGGTGAAATTCGGGCGTCAAAGGTTTGCTGTCCAGCGGGCTGGTGGCGCGCAAAGTAGTTCCCGCGCCGGAACTGAGTTGGTCGCCGATAAAATTTTTGCCGTGCAAGTTCATGGTAGCGGTCAAACTACCATTACCGGGTTCCGGAGCAAACCGATTCCGGTGATTTCAATTTCAACCACGTCCCGCTCCTGCAATGTGAACGTTTCCGGCGGAACGATGCCGGTTCCCGTCAGAAGCATAGCGCCCTGAGAAAAAACCTGGCTGCGAAAGAGGTATTCGGCCAGTTCTTCGAAACGGCGCTTGATTTGGCTGACCGAGGTTTCGCCGGTAAAAACGGATTTACCCGACCGCTGAATATCCAGCCGGATTTTCCATTCGCGCGCAGTGGCTTCGTCTGCACCCAAATGAATCCAGGGTCCCAGCGCGCAGGAACCGGTGTAAATTTTCGCCTGCGGCAGGTAGAGCAGGTTTTCACCTTCGATATCGCGCGAACTCATGTCGTTGCCGATGGTGTGCCCGACGATTTTGCCCTTTGAATTCATCACCAGAACCAGTTCGGGCTCCGGCACGTTCCATTTCGCGTCGCGGCGGATGCCCACGGGCTCGCCGGTCGCGACGACTTTTTCCGGCAACGATTTAAAAAAGAGCTCCGGCCGTTCTGCCGCGTAAACTTTGTCATAGGCGGTGGCGCTGAAATCGGATTCCTGCATGCGAGCGGTCTTGCTGCGCAGATAAGTGACGCCTGCCGCCCAGACTTCCTGCCGCTCCACCGGCGCGCATAATTGGACATCCGACAATGCCAGCCGGGGCAATTTCCCCCTGGCAATCCAATTGATTTCCTCAACCGGATTGTCGTTTTCGAGCAAGGATTGCAGTTGTGTGATGCCCGCGGGTTTCAGGTCCAACAAGGTTGAGTCTTCAACCAAACCCACATGGACTTCACCTCGCTTGTCTTTGAACCGGCAGATGTTCATAGGTTTTTCAAACCGTCTGTCCGGCAATGGTAATTTGTCGCTTCGGCTTCGGCAGCAAAAATGCCAATCCCACGCAAACCAGCATACCGATGCCAATGACCGTGAACGCAATCGCCGTGCTGTTATATTTTTTCGAGAGCGCGCCGACAATATAAGGGCCCACGAAGCCGCCGAGATTGCCGAAGGCGTTGACCAGTCCCATTACCGTGCCCATCACGCTGCGCGGCAGGGTTTCGCTCGGGATGGCCCAGAATGGCGCCATCGCGGCAAACGGCCCTGGAATCGCCAGACACAACAATGCGTATGAAATCCAAAAATGCTGCCGGAACACGACGCTTAAAATGAGGCTCGTCCCGCTCATGAAATAAACCGCTGCGACGTGGCCGCGTCGTTCATGAGTTTTGTCCGAATGCCAGGAATTGATAATCATGACGATCGCCGTTACCGCATAAGGAACGGCGAATAGAAATCCGTATTCCAGCGGGCTGAAACCCTGCCCCTTCAGCCCGTCCGTAAAAAAAGTCATGCACCCATAAGCCGCGCAATTGTGGAGGAAATAAAGGGCGATCATGACGATTATGGATGGATGCCGGAACCGTTTGAGCCAGGAAATCGCTTGGGGGGGCTGCAATTCAGTCTGTTCCCGTCGCAGAGTGGTTTCGAGGTGTTCGAGTTCTTCGGTTGAAATCCATTTCGCTTCGCGCGGATGATCACGGATGCAGAACCACCAGATGGGTAGCCAGATGAACGGCAGCATGCCTTCGAGAATCAGCATTTGCTGCCAGCCATTGGCTCCGAGCAGCCAGCCGGTGACGGGTGCGGAGCCAGCGACAGCGAGCGGCTGGCAAAGGAGCCAGTAAGAATTGGCGCGCGCGCGTTCGGCGCGCGGAAACCAATTAGCCAGCAGGACGAGGGTTGCCGGAAAGACGCCGCTTTCGGCCATGCCCAGAAAAAAGCGCATCCACTCAAATTGCCGGAACGTCTGTGAAAGTCCGCAACCGACCGCGCAAACCCCCCAGACGATCAGGCACAGGCTGATGACTTTGCGGGCGCTCCAGTGCGATGCCAGATAACCGCCCGGGATTTGCAACAAAAGATAGCCGAAAAAGAAAATGCCTGCTGCCTGGCCCTTCATGCGGTCGTCCATGAAGAGGTCCTTCATCATGTTCGAAATTTTCGGGTCAAGCGCGAGCGAGACGTTGGTGCGATCGATGTACGAGATGGTGTACATGAGCAGCGCGACGGGGATGATGCGCAACCAGCGTTGTTGTGTCATAGGCTCGGAGCACGGGTTTTTAGCAGGCTCATTGAAGCTTGGCGATACGAATTCCGGCATGGGGCGGGGCTTGCCCCGTGCTTGCTGGAGGGGGAAATGTTGTGCTTACATGAACCCGTGCCTCTTGCATGGCCAGCATGAAATTGAAACCGACCCGTGCCGGCGACCGGATGCCCGACCTGGATGGTTTGCGGGCCGTCGCCATTTTGCTGGTACTGTCGAATCATTTTGTTTCGTTTGCCATTCCGGTTCATCTGATCAGAACGGTGACGGGTTTCGGGTGGGTTGGCGTTGATCTGTTTTTTGTCATCTCCGGTTTCCTCATCGGGGGGATTTTGCTCGACCACCGGGAAGCCACAAACTATTACCGTGTTTTTTATCTCCGGAGTTTTTTGCGGATCGTGCCGCTCTACGCAGTTCTGCTGACGCCGGCTCTGTTGGTCGTGGGATTGGGTTTGCAGTCGCGCTTCAGCGGGCACGGGTTGGTCACGCTTAACGGCTGGACGATGCTGGCGTATCTCTGCTTCATGCAGAACTTCATCGCGCCTTTCATTACCACCCCGGGTTACCTGGGAGTTACCTGGTCACTGGCCGTGGAGGAGCAATTTTATCTCCTGTTGCCGCCATTGGTGCGCAGGCTGAACGGGCGGCGACTGATCCAAATCATAGTGGCGGCGGTCCTGGTCGCGCCCTTGTTGCGCGCTTCGTTGTTCCTGGTCTTTTCCGAGAGCTGGCAGGCGAGCGAAGTTTGCTACGCATTGCTGCCCTGCCGGTGGGATTCCTTGCTGATGGGTGTTTTGGGCGCCTGTGCCCTGCGAGCCCCTCAAGTCCGCAAATGGTTGATGGCGCGGATGACGCATCTGCGGGCTCTGTGGCTGGTGCTGGGTGCAGGCATTATCGGGATGATGTTTTCCGGCCTGACCATTTACAGCCCGGTGATCGCCATCGGCGGGTACACCTGGATTGCGGCATTTTTCACCTGCACGCTGATGCTGACGAGGCTGAATGCGCAGGGTCGGTTTCGCCAGTGGCTGAGTCTTCCGGTCTTGAAACCGATCGCGAGAGTGTCATATGGCCTGTATCTGCTCGAAGACCCCGCCCTGGCCCTGAAAGCATCCGTGCTGGAGCGCTACGGCTGCCCGGCCATCGGATGGACGGCCATGGGGGCAAATCTACTGGCCCTGGCCGCGACGGTGGTGGCGGCGGCAGTATCCTGGAGATTTTTTGAAAGCCGGTTGATCGAACTTGGACATGGATACCCTTTTCAAAACCCGCCCGCAAAGGCTGCGGGTGTTCAGGTGAGCGCGGTCGATTCTTGATTCTGATTTTCATTTTTCCAGGACATGCTTCAATAGCTCGCATGAGTTCCAGCCACGACGTGTTCGATTCCGCCTCCCCGGAAATCTACCTGCTTCAAACCCATGCCCATGGGCCAGCGGGGAGCCTGCCGATTACCGAAGAAATGCTCCGGAACAGTCCCAGCGGTGATTTGTTTGGGATGACGCAAAACGCCGGCATGGGCTGGAATCCCGCCGAGGCCGGGCGCAAACAGTTCCTGATTCTCAGCACCCAGGGCGGATTGCGCGCGCCTGATGGCCAGCCCGTCGCGCTGGGTTATCACACCGGGCATTGGGAAATCGGATTGCTCGTCCAGGCCGCCGCGTAGGAATTTCGCCGGTTACAAACCATTCCTTTCGCCGGTTTTTGTTCCGACCCGTGCGACGGCCGGACACAAGGAACGACAGGCATGTTCGACAGCCTGCCGTACCGGAATGACGCCGCCATCATCTTTCGGCGTCTGGCCCGTTCGCTGCCATTGCGTGCGGGTGTGCTTGGCATTGCAACCTGCGACAAAGGATTGCCGGCGATGATGATGGCCATCGCGGGGTTGCACGATTTGCCCTGCGTGATTGTTCCCGGCGGAGTCACATTGCCGGCTGAAGGGGCCGAAGACGCCGGCACGGTGCAAACGCTCGGAACCCGTTTCGCCCATGGACTGGTGACGTTATCGGAAGCGGCCGACTTGGGTTGTCGCGCGTGCGGTTCACCGGGTGGCGGCTGCCAGTTTCTGGGCACGGCGGCGACAGCGCAGGTGGTCGGCGAAGCGCTCGGACTTTCATTGCCGCATTCGGCGCTCGCGCCATCGGGTCAGCCGGTTTGGTTGGACATGGCCCGGCGTTCGGCTCGCGCTCTTCATCAATTGCATGAGGGCAAACGCAAAATGCGCGATGTTCTCACCGATGCCAGCATCCAGAACGCGATGGTCATTCATGCCGCCTTCGGCGGTTCAACGAATTTGCTGCTGCACATTCCGGCTATCGCCCATTCCGCGGGGTTGAAACTCCCGACGGTGGATGATTGGATTTCCGTCAATCGCCGTGTGCCCCGGCTGGTCAGCGTGCTGCCGAACGGTCCGATTCATCATCCCACCGTCCGCGTGTTCCTGGCCGGCGGCGTGCCGGAGGTGATGTTGCATTTGCGGCGATTGAATTTGCTCAACACGGGAGTGGTCACGGTCACGGGAAAAACTTTGGGAGAGAATTTGGATTGGTGGGAAAAATCCGAGCGCCGCGGCCGTTTCCGCAAATTGCTCAAGCAACTGGACGGCGTGGACGCCGACGAAGTCATTTTCCCGCCGGATAAAGCCCGGGAACGCGGCCTGGCCGGCACGCTGGTGTTTCCGCGCGGCAATCTTGCGCCGGAAGGTTCCGTAGTGAAAGCCACGGCCATTGATCCGTCAGTCGTGGACGCGGATGGCGTTTACCGCAAAGAAGGTCCGGCACGCGTTTTTGTGAACGAAAAGGACGCGATGGTGGCCATCAAACAAGGACGCATCAAGGCCGGTGATGTGCTGGTGCTGACCGGAGTCGGGCCAATGGGCACGGGCATGGAAGAAACTTACCAGGTCACCGGCGCGCTCAAACACGTGCCCTTTGGCAAACAGGTCGCGCTCCTGACCGACGCGCGTTTTTCGGGGCTATCCACCGGCGCATGCATCGGCCATATCGGTCCCGAAGGACTGGCGGGCGGGCCGATCGGCAAGGTTTTGGACGGCGACATCATTCGCATTCACATTGATTGCAGGCGCAACGAGGGAAGTGTTGATCTGGTCGGTGAAGGTCAACGCCGGTTCACGCCGGAGGAAGGCCGGCGGGCGCTGGTAACGCGTGGACCGCGAAAGGATCTTGCATCGAATGCCGCTTTGCCGGAGGACACGCGACTTTGGGCGGCTTTGCAACTGGCCAGCGGCGGAACCTGGGCGGGCTGCGTGTATGACCCGGAGCAGATCATCGCTACGCTCAAAGCCGGTCAAGCGGTCTAGTCACCGGCTTCGACATCGCCCCACATTTTCATCACGGCCTCGGCCTGGCGGAATCCGGCTGTTTCCTGGCTTTCTCCCTCGGCCGCCCGGCCTTCCTGCAGAGCATGTCGGAGGCCTGCTATCATCGGATGGTCCGCGGGCAATGGTCCTCCGGATATGCTTTCGGGATTGGCTATGGCAAAATCCAGCCCGGCTTCCATCCCAACGGTGAGATAGGCTTTTTCCAGTTCATGGCGGATGTGCTTGGGCGTGCCCCAGGCGAAATTGGACAGTCCCACAGTCAAATGAACGCCGCGCAGATCGGGGTCCTGACGAATAAGCCGCATGGCATCCAGCCCGATGTTGATCAGTCCATAGGTATCGGCCCCGACCGGAGCGAGTCCCGTGTCAACGAGGATTTGGTCGTTCCGCCGGCCGGCCTTGGTGACGAGCCGTTCGACAAAATACTTAGCGGCGGCATGAACGTCCTTTGGGTCGAGGCACTGCGCCGTCCCGCCGTCGGCAAACCGTTCCGAAGCCATGACAATGACGAGGGTGTCATAGGCCGCGACCAGTTCGATCATTTCATCCAGATGTTCGCGGGAGGCGGCGATGGAATTCAGGATGGGCGCCCCGCCCTTGGAACGGTCATAATGCTTCAACGCGACTTTGTGGTATTCCACGGATGGATTGTCGATGCAAAGTGGCAGATGCGTCGCCGCCTGAATGGCGGGAATCACGTCGGGCAGGAAGGCCCGCATTTCCTCCAGTTTCACCTGGATTTGCCGGGTGCCGTCAATGTTGACGTCCAGAAAATCCGCGCCGAGATCGGTCTGCAATTTGGCCAGGTGTTGATAGC
>Ga0265338_10007294_pt1 | contig 13793 bp, 22 predicted proteins | sample 42126metaG_FD_193579 | JGI IMG/M metagenome (GOLD analysis project Ga0265338, IMG submission 193579) | Rhizosphere microbial communities from Carex aquatilis grown in University of Washington, Seatle, WA, United States - 4-21-26 metaG | ecosystem: Host-associated > Plants > Roots > Rhizosphere... | reverse complement strand
GTCATCCTCTAACAGGATCTCCCAATGCTTACAATCACCACATTTGCAAACTAATATTTGTTTCATATTTCTCCTTTAATCGTTACATCGAATGTCTGGATATGTTTCAAAAACAAATTGAAAAGCTTTCAATTGTTCTTTTGATGTCATGTCTACCGACACAATATCAACCCATTCATCTTCGCCGTTCAACGACGATTCAATAGTATATCGGTGTGCGCATCTTGCCGAATCGTTTACCTTGCATTTTCATCAAACAGACTATATATTGTCTATAAAGCCTATTATTAGGCCTTAGGAGACAATAGGTTGTCTATATCGATCAAGACGCCACAGGAAGTCCAGCAGGAACTGGCCCACCGTTTCAAAGCCCGGCGTCTCATCACCAGACAAAGATTGAATCGGATTATTTTTGTGTGTACGAAACTCGATTTTCATAATGTATCAAACTCGTTCAAAATTTCTTTTTCCGTTTCAATGAATTCGGGTAGATTCATTACATCACGATTCCAGCATAACCCACGTTCCACCAAATCGTAAACTTTTTTTATTCGTGCGCCGGATGTGATTCTTCCTGTGGCATCACGATCCCGTCCCATCAACCAAACCGTATCAGCGAACGACAAAGCCGACCGAATGTCATGCGTCACTACAATGATCGTGTTTAAATCATCCTGATTGGCGACTTCAGTAATCAACGAACAAACCCGTTTCTTCATGAGCGGATCAAGTCCCGCTGTTGGTTCGTCCATCAAAAGAAAATGCTCGGAACAAAGCAACTGTTGTGCGATAGCAATGCGCTGTCTTTGCCCTCCTGAGAATTGGGAAGGGTAAAGGTCCAGTCGGCCTGTCAAAACCTTGCTATCGTCGTCAAATTGCGCAATCATGGCCTTTGCTTGCGCCTCAGCCTCGGCATACCGTTTGAAATAGCTCAACATATTTTGAAGGATGTTAAACCCGTTCGCACTTCGTCGCATAGCAGCCGCTCGAAGATTTCCCATGACGGTACGATGCCGGAACAGCAAATAATTTTGAGAAACTAATCCGACCAAACCAGCCTGAATCGGCAATCTGTTTTTTGTGATGAAGACATTCCCGGAAGTGGGTTTGTCTAATCCAGCAAGAATCCGCAACATGCAAGTTTTACCGATTCCTGAAGGTCCCAAAAACGCTACAACTTGACCCGTTTTCTGATTGTTTATCCCGTCATCATATCGAACCAAATTATCAACTTTGACGGTAACATCAGATAAAACTTGTTTGCTTCCAAATGCAAGACAAACTTTCTCTACGGATAAGAGAGTGTCTGTTCGCATGGTAGGTGTGACAGTCATCTATCTTTCCATCCCCAAAGAAGCGTAAGGACACGCCAATTGTTTGAACTTTCCTATTGTAGCATCTTGAATCAAACCCACAATCAAAATAAGTCCAAGGGCACAAAAAACCATATCCAAATTCAAATGTTTTTGTTCATTGAGCATGACCGCCCCAACTCCACCCAACATTCGAAAGTTTCCCTCGACCATGGGTAACATCATCCAACCCATAGCAATGTTAATGCGTAGGATGTCGATCACTTCATCAAATTTTCCAAAGATGATAACTTCCCAAACCACTCTCCACGGCGTGTATCGTAGCGTTCGACAATGGTCAAACTGTTCTTTAGGAATACTTTCGATCATTTTCACAAGAGATAATACAGTGAAAACACCCATTCCAAAAACGAGCAATGCAACTTTCACTTTGTATGGATTATGAAAAATACTCATAAACACCAATGGAAGACCAACGAACCCATTAAATCGCCCTGAAGAAATGAACGTTGCCAGTGGACGAAACAAAGGCATAACTGTGGCTACCGCAATAAAAAATGAAACCGCAGCCATAATTGCTGCCGCTTCCATATTAGTAATGAAACTGATCCACAATTGCTGACCAATTCCCTCAGTGAACCAAAGAGTAGGGAAAGCTCGAATGGTTTCTAATGGAGTAGGAAGATAAACAGCCGATCCCAAAGACCAATAAAAAAACATCAATCCGATCCAAAATCCACCCATCACCCAAGACGCACTCATAGAGACGTAGCCAGGATTCGGACTGATACATTCAGTAATTTGAGATTTCATGTTATGATTAAAAACGGGACTTCCGAGAAACACACGTATGGCCACCTACCAGAAAACCATACGAACGGAAGTCCCGCCCTCCAGGAGGGAAGTCTATTGACCAACCACGATTTTTACACGACGGTTGATGTCACGCCCACCAGGAATTTGTTCTTCCTGTCCATGTGCGTAAGGACGTAATGTATTCGGCAACCCTTTCGACTTAAAATAGGCAACCACGGACTGTGCTCGTGCGCCAGACAAATCCATGTTTTTCTGAGCGGAAGCATCAGGAGTCAATCCAGTAAACTTACCATCGTCCGTATACCCATGGACAGCCACGATGTAATTGGTGATGAGAAGTTCATCTGCGATTTGATTCAAAGTCGTATATGAACTCGGCAAAATCTGTGCCGACCCATTCGCAAATTGAATTTGATAGTTGCGTTGACCTTCAACAGACTTCATAGGTGCATTCGTTTGGTGGACCATTTGTTCGTTGTTAGTTGTGTCAAGAACGCCCATATCCTTCACAGCCTGAACATAAGATGTATCAAGAATCTTGGATACGGGTGGAAAACTCGGAACCAAGTTTGGATAGTTGATCACTACGTAACGACCGAATGTCGTATACGTTGCTTCAAACAAATTACGACCACCACTCAAACCGAAAGCTTGCAGATTATCTGCCAAGTTTGCAACACGAGAACCACCAAGAGGAACACGGATTCCTTGAGCATCAGGTTCAATCACACCACGATAATATTTTACCCAATACTGAGCGTCCGCACCCGCCTCTTTGTAAAGCGCCTGTGCAACTTCGCCATAGCGATTTAATGCAGCCGGATTAGTACGAATTTGATCCGCACCTTCAAACGTGGCCGATAACATTTTATTAATTTCACCACGATGAGATTGATCGTATTGATGAATACCAACTAAAATACAAGGCATTTGAAATACGCTTTGTTTAGTTGTCATAATAGGAACAAGTCCACCCTTCTTTTTTGCAAGAGTGACATCACCCGGCGTCCAAGTAACCACAGCATCGGCGCATTTGTGAATTGTGCTGCCACCAAGCTTGCCTTTCACAGGAAGGTCTACACAGAAGCCACCCGGTGCGACAAACATTGCAGCCGCTTTGTTGTAATCGTCAGCGTTAACCCAATTCATAGCGTTCGGATCATACATCTTGTCATCAGGATTGTTGGGAACTGCACATTGAGCCAATTTCTTGATTGCAATGTTCCAATCTCCGTCTCTCAACACACCGATAGTAAGCCCACCCTTCATAGCATTACAATTACTCACCCATTCTTGGGGACCCCAGTAACCGTCTTCACCATTGGAATAGCCGGTAACACCAATAGTCTCAGCCATGAACTTACCAGTACCAGGAGCACATGGATTTTCAGGATGCTTGAAATCATAATTACATCCATCAAGCTTTGCTAACTTCGGATTGAGCGCTTGGAAAAATTGCGCTCCACCGTCACCCATGATTGTGATGAATTTGGCACCAGAAGCATTTGGATCAGTCAACAAACGTTGTGCAGTGTCAAGTAAATCAGATTGCATGATGTTAGTGTCATCTTGGCGATGAACCACCACATTAACACCATTTTTTTCCATCAAAGAATTTTTTGAAGTTTGAATTCCTTTACCGTCAGGTGAAGGTGCTCCACCAACCGCAAAATCGAACCCGGCATTAGCATTCCATGCCCAGTGTTCAACTTCTAACACAGTACCTTGAACACAATTGCTTGTATTTCCATCAGCACATGGTCGAACAGGGGTGTTCGACGGCAACGGAGCAATTTTTACATTGCCGGTGTTATTAAGAACTTGCGCTTTGATATCGTCAGCCGGTAACAACAAAACGGTTTTCAAAACACTCGAATGTGGGATGAAACCTGTTGACACGAAGTGTCGAACACTAAGTACAACAGTTACAACCACTAAAATGAACAGAATAGCCTTGGTAGGTCCTTTGATTTTCATATTTTCCTTTTTGACTAACTACTTCACCATTGAAAGATAGTCGTCGTCTTTGCTTGCATTGGTAGATGCGGGTTTATATTGCGGCTTGCCGGTATTGATTGTAAACGTTACAGGGGCCGCTTGAATTTGCTTTTGAGCATCCTGAATGATGTTAGCCTTTGTTACGCCATTGGCGGTAGCACCAATCACCATTCCAGAATTCTTTTTTTGCCACTCATCCAACATCTTCATAGCCTTGTCGGCGTCGGCACCATTCTGAAGATCGGAAGTAGCAACAATGTCTTTCGTCAAGTCAAGGAAATGTTCAACTTCACCAATAGCGTTGGAATACTGTTGCTCCAATACTTCCAATGATTGATCGTACATTTCTTTTTCACTCGGCAATCCCTTCAAAATACCCATGGCACTTCGAATTGCCGATTGAGATGCACGAGAGTAATCACGTTCCCGTTGCTTGGATTCAATCTCACGACCCATATCCGTAATTTGATCCTGAGACAATTGATAATATCGATTCAACACAGTGAGCAAAAAAACAATACGGTTGTAATCAGTTCCAATTCGCTGATTTTCTTGTTGAAGACGAACAGCCTGTTTACCCTCAAGCCCCTTGACCCGTTCATCGTTTACTTTCACAGCTTGTTGAACCAATCCCATTGAACGGTCAATATCAGCATTGTTTTTACTGATGATTCGTTCAACTTTAATTTTTTGTCCATTCAATAAATCAATGGATCTGCGCATTTCTTCAAGTTTTCCACTCAATCGTTCCTTGTAAGTTTTCAAGATACCAATCGGATCGATTTCGATAAACCAACCCGTTACTAATCGGCACAACGATCTGTACATGTAAAAAAGTGGCTTACGAAACATAAAAATACCAACAACAATGCTGGCAAGAATCGTAAGTTCCAGTGTGTTTGCAAGTGCATTGACAAGAAAATCTCCAATAGCACTTCCCATAATCACAACTGCAGTGACAATGGCGATGATAGGTAGAGCCAATCCCAACTTCCCTTCAGGACGTTGAAGAAAGGTCTTTGGAGTGAACGACGTTAAAGCTGTATCTGACATATCTGGTAGGTCCCTTTTAAAAAAATCTTAACTACGCTTTTGTACTGGTGGACGCAGTTTGGGTGTAAATGTTGAATTTCCGAAGAATATCTTGAATACCCATTTCCAATGATTTCGCTGCACCATCAAAAGTGGTTTCAGCGGTATCATACTTGGTTTTGAACGACACGGATTCGGTCGCAATTGTGTCTCGTTGTGACATCAAATCTTTAATTTGATTTTGAGCCGCTTCAATTTGCGAATTGATTTCCTTCACTTTTTGCTCACGTGACCCAATTTCATTTTCACGTTGTTGCTCAATCGCTTGGCTGAATCGCTTATCTTCATTTACAATAACGCCAATCAAAGATTGATAAGCATCAACCATTTGTTGAGGCGTCACATGAAGAACCTTCAATGCCGCTCTAAATCTGCTACCTTCCTCAGGAATGTCATCCTTCAATGAAGACAAGTTTTCATTAAATTGAACAATCTGGTTGTAGTTGGGAGAACTCGAATACGCCGCTTGAATTTTCTTTCCAAAGTTTTCAGCCAACGTTGGATCGGAAACTCCACTAGAAACGGGTGAGTTGTAGGGAACCGATTGTGATAGAGCAAAATTCAATGAAGTGCTTGCAGCGGGTTCAGGAGTTGACGTAGGTGTTTGAGTAGAAACCGGTTTCTCCGGTAATTCTACAAATGTACTTAGTATCTTGTGAAAATCCATGTGTTGTCCTTTTTATTTTCGAACTGATTACAAGTTAGCGTATCTTTCACATTTTGTCAAGCAGATTGTGTATCTATTCTTCAACAATCTCCTGTGAGCGTTTTGCTTGCAATTCTTCAATCATTTTTTCGGCTTCTTCAGTAAGTAGCGGCGTTATTTTTGTGAAATGCGTCCAAAGTGATTCGTCATAATCGATATTAACATTCGACCCGATTTCTAAGTAACCTGGATCTTCAATGTTAATTAGAACACACGGGCCGAAATCTTCATGAAGTTCTTCAATGGGACGCCAGCGATATCGTTCTTCAGGAGTTTCATCGCTTCGATACATATTTACCCCAATTTTGGATTAACAAAACCAACACAGCGATGCAAAAAATACTAGCATCTTTCCATTGATTTAGTTCACCAGTATGTTGTGTGGCCAATCCTAATCCAAAAAACAAAAGAAAAATAATCGTCAATTTGAAATTTGTTTGCCACTGTTTGAAATGTCTTTTTTCTTCTCGTTCTTGTTGACGTGAAATTCTTAAATCATTTTGTGTAGGACTATACATATGTACCCAATTTTAATATCGAAAACAACGATGAGTGTTCAATTGACCTTGCATTGGGTCTGCCATTTTATAAACTTCCATCGTGCGTTGCATGTTCTGTCCACCGTAGTTATTCGTGACAAATTCACGAACATCAAGAACGGGTTTCACACGTTCATATTGATCATATTGATTGGTTGGCGGGGGAAGTTCAGAAACAAGTTTTACGTAAACTGGATAGTCTTCATGATCGAAAGTATCACAAACCACCAAAAGATGGCTTGCACCTAACTCTAGACCTTCTTCAAACCATTGTTGAATGTTTTCTTTAGTTGTCATAATGCACTCATTCATGAGGACGATAACATACTTTTATCTTTTTGTCAAGGTCCGTCAACAATTTTGTGAGCGTTACTGTTACCGGACCTTTTTGTTTGCAAGTACAACAATGCCAAACACAACGTTTGCAGATGGCACAACATGAAACTTCTCCATGGCAAAAAAAGCAAATGGACTTTTCAAATTTTAAATTATAATCAGTTTTCGTTGCACTTGACAGCAGTGCAGTCAATTTGGTAGAACAAGATTCACAACAAAATATAATACCGATCTTGGCTTCCATCATATTGACCGCACACGATGCAACAACCCGTCACCAAAGTGTGCCCATCGGGACAAGCAGCACTCAAGAACATCCGACAATTTGTACAATAATGATTTGAGTCGTTGTCTGGTTTTGTCCACTTGTATTCTTTCGAGTTTACCAGGATGACGTAATGTTTTTGACAACTATTCACTCACGATTTCCATTACGGGTTCGCTTGCGTCGAAGTTGTTGTAATCCTGATAAAGGCATTCGATATACATCTGAACTTCTGATGGAAGTTCGGACATATTATGATTCACACGAGCTTTTTCATTTGTCTTTAGAATCGCTCGTGCTTTGGCAACATCGGCTGTATGACCTTTATGTTTTGCCCAACGAAAACATCGAATCGCCGAAATCTTCAGATTCTTTGTGGGATTGGCTTTCTTTCGAAGATCTTCCTTAAATTCCAAATGAACCAAATTAAGTGATCCCAAAGGACCCCATTGTTTTTCAGTGAAATGTGCCAAGGCTTTATAATAAGTTCGATTCGTTTCGATTTGCTTCGACAACATATCTTGCTGTTTAAGCAAAGCATCCATTCGTGAATCGCACTTCACCAATTCCGCATGAGCCGCATCTTTACTTGTAAAGTTTGCAAAAAGCGTTGATTCTGTTTCTGTAACTTCGCCCTGTACTTTTGTCTCAGTTGATAACGTATCTGTCTCTATCATGGCTTTTTATAGTCCTATCCTTCGCCCTTTTGGGGCCTACCTGAATGATACCTAACTTCTATCCAAAACGCAAGCACCAAAATGCATGATGATACATAATCCTTGTATGCTCTATGCTTTAGACAGAGTTTTGACAAGCGATTTGTCCCTTTCCGACTCGCATCAACTTGTAAAAACGGTTACGATCAACTCCCGGATACGGTTCATTCTCTACCAAGATTTCATTTTTTATTTTGCAACCTTTTTCGTGGACGACGAAGCGGTCATCAAAGAAGTGATGATTTCCAACACAGACGATTACGTTCAACATGTTATGGAAGATCTCAATTTGCATTTTTTTCTTATCGATTATGCTGATAAAAGCCCGGTCTAAATGAATGTATGAGTGAAACTTTTCTTTACCACTATACCACATTTGACACATTCAAACGCATGTTGAAACAAGGCGAAATCAAGCCGGATCGCAGTGAACCGGAAAACCAAAATGAAATTCCAACCGTAACTTTCAGTTCCCATCCAGAATGGGAACCGACTCGCTACAGAGTCGGAAAACTTCCCAATGGACAAATGATCATGATGAATCGCTTGCTGTTGGAAAAATTTTGCGGCGGCATCGTTCGAATCGTAGTAAAATCTGAAACAGCACCAATGTCGTGGTATGAAATGAAAGACGAAGTTGGATTGAGTCAATCTGTCAAAAAAGGATTGTACGATTTCGCATTACATGTTGGTGCTCGAACCAGTCATTGGTTTGGAACATTCAAATCCGTTCCCGAATCGGATTGGGTGAACGTTCAAATTTTTAAAGGCGATCAATGGACGGATCTTGCACCAGAAGAAATTCCTAGTTTAGATGATGTCGATTTAGATGTTCCACAACCTAGCGTTGTTGAAATCAAATTCGATTCGTTAGAAAATAAAATTTCGAATGAAGAACCAGTTCTTGATGTTACCGCTCAAGTATAATACTTAGTTTTATAATATAATAATATTCTTTGCTAGACATAGCATATTGTAATGTCATTTTGAAATTTGTCAAGGGGTCAAATGAGCCTTGACTTCACTTTTAAGCTCTGCTAAAATTAGGTTCAAGGAAGATGAAAAATTTGAAAGACCTGTATGAACGTTTTAAAAGCCACTTTCGATAAATTGTTTGCGTTGCTATCAGGCCGGGAGAATGCCTGTGGAACCAAACATCAGTATGGGTCACCCGTACTCGCAACGAAAGCTGCATACAATTTAGAAACAAAACGGAAGGGTGAAGTTTTTGATGTCTACAAATGTCCGTTTTGCGAATTCTATCATATTGGCCATGCTGTTGACCCGAACATTATGGGTTTCACTATTGTAAAAACGAAGGAAGAAGAAAGTCCAAATGCGGACATGTTATCATGAACTTAACTCCTGAAGGACAAGTACAAAAATTAATTGACATCTGCTTTGGGTTAATCATGACAGCAACTTGCAAAGAATGGTCTGGTCATTTTTCTGCGATGAACAACGAACAAAAGGCGGAATGGGTAAGGCATCAACTTTCGGGGTGTGGATTCGAAACTAAACCTTGTGGAGCGTCTTGGGGAGTACTCATTGAAAATCCAAAACTGTGAACGTCCGTTTAAATGCCCGTTATGTGAAGCTGGTAACATTCCAATCAAACAGCTTGTGATGGAAGAAATCTTACTAGATGGGAAAAAAGGAAGAAAATTTGTCCTGTCCGTTTCGCTATCCAAACGGATACTTGACATGTTCCCCAAAAAATGATATTATGTAGATAGAATGCTCGAATTACAGAAGTTTTTACAAACGAACACGCCGGAAGAATTAACCGCCCAATTGGGTATTAAGGCGAAACCTCATCCGAAGTTCCCAGAACTTTTGCATTTCAGCTACGATCAAATCGAATCACCAAAGAATCATCCTATCGTACATGAATGCCGGGGAATTATTCTAAACTAACAAGACAATTGGAAGGTTATTGCATATCCATTCAACCGATTTCCGAACTATGGTGAGACTTGGGGCAATCCAATCGATTGGAGCACGCTACGGGTTCAAGAAAAGGTAGATGGTTCGTTGATGATCCTTTGGTATTATCAGGGTCAATGGAACGTTTCCACCAAGGGTTCACCGGATGCGGGTGGGCAGGTGAGCGACTATCCGTTCACGTTTTCGGAGTTGTTCTGGGATACGTTCATGTCATATGTGGGTGATCCGGCTCGTATTCGCAATGAGGACATTGATCCAAATTTCACCTACATGTTGGAATTGACTTCAATCTATAATCGTGTGGTTTGCTCATATGGCAAAGACTCACAGTTGACGTTTATCGGTGTTCGTGACATTTCCGAATACCCATATCCTGAGATTTCAATCAGTAACTACGCTGGTAGTTCGATTCCGATAGTCAAAGAATATCCACTCACTTCAGTTGATGAAATTTTGAAAGCTGCTGAAGCTTTGGACCCGATCCAAAATGAAGGTTTTGTTGCGCTTGATGCAAACTTCAATCGATGTAAAATCAAGTCACCTTCCTATGTGATGATTCATCATATGAAGGACGGGTTCGGTCAACGCCGGATGATTCGCCTCATTCAACTGGGTGAGGAAAGTGAAGTGCTTTCGTATTTTCCCGAATACCAAGATCTTTTCAACGAAATCAAAGATCTGATTGACGCAAAAATCACGGAGATTGAAACTGCTTGGTTTCAATTACATAACATTACGGATCGAAAAGAATTTGCAGCGAAAGCAACCAAGTTCAAATTCGCCAACATTTTGTTCGATTTGTTTCAAGGGAAAGCTTCTAATATTCGAGATTATCTATTACACTCCAAAAAGAGTGTGAAGATGAACGGTGTGCCATCGGAAGTGTTCCGTTATTCTGAGGAACATATTGAAAATTTGATTGGACTCAAGACAAAGCCAGGACTGGCGTTAGGAAACGAATAATGCTTAATATGGGTAATTTTCCGGTAGACACAAAAGTGTCATTTGACTACGGGTCAGATTCATGTCCGTTAAAGGGAACTGGTGTAATTTTGGGATTTGCCTATGACTACATCATCAAACTTTACATCGTTGGTTTAGATGAATCGATTGAAGGACAAAAAGCGCTACTCATTCCATCAACGGCAATGAAGGTGATTGAAGAAGATGAAGATGAAAAAGAATTATTTTTTGTTGAGGATGACAAAGATGATTTCGTTTCATGACATTAAATCGTAAGTTGCATCTTTACGCTTCTATGTTATACTTTCCTTTATGGCAGTTACCGTAGGTGAACTCAAAACAGCATTAGAAAAATTAGATGGCGTTTCGTTTTCTTCTCGTGAAGAATTCGAGAATGCTCTTTACGGGCCGTTTAGTGCGTCTCTTGTGCTTCAGGCTGGAATGCCGGGTAAGTCGTATCGTGATCTTGCCGATATTCTCATTGCGAAGAAATGGGCGATTTGGGACCGTTCGACCTCTTCCATTTTATTAAGATTTCCACCCGAACCTGAAATTGAAAAAGCCCTGAATCTTGTAAAAGAAACATCAGTTGAACAAGATAGCAAAAAAGTTGTCAAAGAAACATTAGTTTCGGGTCAATCAAATTGGAACGTTGCTGGTGAATCGCAACTAACCTATCGTGAAATTGCTCTACTAGTACATCTCCACACTTACAAAGTAGACCGCAACAATATGGGATTTGCATCGCTTATTGTCAAGAGATTGGTTGAGTATGTGAATCTGGCTGATCCGGTTTCTCAAGAAGAACGTCAAAGTGTTCTTAAAAATATTGCAGCGGGAAAGACCCAAGCAGTTGCTTCCATTTTAAATGATGATTATAAAACAGCGGGAAACATCATTGATGAAATCATGGATGCTCATCGATATTTGAATGCTAACGATTTTGTTTATCGCCTTACGGATTCTGGTAAAATTTTGATGGAAGATCACCCGGATTCGATGTTTGAATTGTACAATGAGTAGATTAAAACGAGCCGTTAGTTTTGATGACGTGATGCTCATGCCGCATCACAGTACACTGCACACTCGTGCGGATGCGGATTTACATACACGTATCGCTTCTGTTGATTTAAAAATTCCAATTATTGCTGCCAATATGTCTTCAGTGTGTGAAGATCAAATGGCTATTGCAATGGGGGAAATGGGTGGTCTTGGAATTATTCATCGAATGTCCTCCATTGAAGATCAAGATCAATTCCTTTTTAGGACAGTAGCATATGGTCCTGATTTTAAATCTATTCGAGTTGGTTTCTCTATTGGAATTGGAGATGATTGGCACAAACGAATGGAACAATGCATGAATCGAGCAGATATTGTTTGTCTCGATATTGCTCATGCCGATCATGAACGTGTATTGGAGTTGTTGAAAAAATATTACGGTGCGTACAAAAATTATCCAATTATCATTGGACAGATTGCAACTGCCTCTGCAGTTAAAAGACTGCTAACGGTCATTCCTGAAAAGTATTACGAAACAACAGCATTCAAAGCTTCCATCGGTGGAGGTTCTCTTTGTACAACCCGTATCAAAACGGGATTCGGTGTTCCAACATTACAAGCAATCATGGACATTTCGGCTGAAGGTATCCGAGAAAAAGGAATCACTTTGATTGCTGATGGGGGGATTAAGAATTCGGGTGACATTGTAAAAGCATTGGCGGCTGGTGCAGATGCTGTGATGCTTGGAAATCTTTTGGCTGGAACTGACGAAGCTCCTGGTGATATTGTAGATGGTGAAGGCAATAAACAATACCATCCGAATGGTAAGAAGTTTAAGATGTATCGTGGATCTGCATCCATGTCTGATAAGGCATTACGAAACGAAAAAACGAAACATATTGAAGGTGAAGAAACCTTGGTTCCATACAAAGGTTCAGTAACCAAAGTTGTTAATGATTTATTGGATGGCATTCGAAGTGGAATGAGCTATTCGGGTAGTCATACTATTTCAGAATTACAAGAAGATGCAGAATTTATAGAGATTACAGCGGCGGGATTTCGTGAGAGTGTACCTCATGGTAAAGCGTAAAAAATCCATCCTTGGTTGACACCTTCACTATTGAATGAGATAATGTTCGTATGAAACTAGTGTGTCCTGATTGTGGGCCGGTTGAATCGGCTCTTGTTGATGGTTATTATTTTGGTGATAGATTGCTTGAAGATGTATTTTTCAAGATCACAGTTGAATCATCAAAATTGAAATCAGAATTATCAGACGAGTATGATAATTACATGAAGGGCCTTAACAAAGTTAAGTGGCTAAAAGAAGCTGTTCGACATGCTCAAAATGATGATAATATGTTATGTCCACTTTGTGATGAATGTGGCGTTTACTTGGACAACGAATCATGAAATGGTTATCCGCAGGACCGAATCTTAACGAAACTCGTTGGAAAACGGGATTTTTGTTTTTCCCTAAAAAAATTGGTCATGAAACACGATGGTTAGAACATGCAAAATGGGAAGAACGTTTTGTTATAGATCTTGATACAGGAAGTTCTTATTGGTGTGCTATAAGTTGGATGGATTAATGAAATCAGAATTCATATTAACCAAAACGTTTGTAGCAAGTCTTTGTGCGATTTTTGGTCTCATTTTAATTTCAAGTAATGTTGCGATGTATCATTTAGGCGAACAACATGGTAAACTCTCTGTTTCAAAAGAAACGAAGGTTATACCCGGAACATCTGAAATTAGACTTGACACTGTAAAATTCACAAAAGACTTAACTATAAATTCAGATTTTGTAACGATTTTGAATTCAACAATTCATACTCTGACAATTTACACAACACCTGATGCACCGTCAAATATAATGTTTAGTGGAGATTACTTTGAAGGTGGTGGTGGTATTCAACATTGTGTATCTGAACCAAAAACTGAATTGAAAATTGAAAACAACAAATTTTTTGGTTTTGATAAATTTCCATGGTTAATGGAGGCAAAATGAGAAGAGCACTCTATGTAGGAACATTCGACCCACCAACTAAAGGCCATCAATCCGTCATTCAAGCGGGATCAGATCTATTTGAGGAATTGGTT
>Ga0265338_10007293_pt1 | contig 13796 bp, 14 predicted proteins | sample 42126metaG_FD_193579 | JGI IMG/M metagenome (GOLD analysis project Ga0265338, IMG submission 193579) | Rhizosphere microbial communities from Carex aquatilis grown in University of Washington, Seatle, WA, United States - 4-21-26 metaG | ecosystem: Host-associated > Plants > Roots > Rhizosphere... | reverse complement strand
CAATCCCGGGGAAGCCCAGACTCTTCTGGCCGCCACCGAGCGGTTGATCGGCAATGACACGATGGGCCGGCTCTTCAAGGTGCTGGCGCTGATGCCGCCGGCCATCACCGATGTCGCCGGTTTTCCGCCATGAAGCGGCTTGAAGCGCGAGGCCTGAACGGCCCTCGCATCGCCCATGGTTTCTTCGGCCGCGACGGCGGCATCTCGCAAGGCATTTATGCCTCGCTCAATTGCGGCCCCGGTTCGAAAGACGATGCCGCCGCGGTCGCCGAGAACCGTCGTCGGGTCGCGGACGCACTCGCGCCGGAGATCCGGCTGATCAGCCTGTCCCAGGTTCATAGTCCCATCATCCATACGCTCGCGACCCCGGGACCTGAGGGCGGCGAGCGCCTTGCCCCGCCGCGCGAAGGCGCGGCAAGACTTGAAGGCGACGGCATGGTGACGGCGACCCCAGGCTTGGGCCTTGGCATTCTCACGGCCGACTGCGCGCCGGTGCTGTTTGCCGATGCCGAGGCCGGCGTGATCGGCGCCGCCCATGCGGGATGGAAAGGCGCGCTCGGCGGGGTGCTGGAAGCCACCCTGGAGGCGATGGAAAAGCTGGGCGCGTTGCGGCTGCGGATCAGCGCCGCTATCGGCCCATCGATCAGCCAGAAGAATTACGAGGTCGGCGCGGATTTTCGCGACCGGTTTCTGGAAGCGGGGGCGAAGGACGAGCGCTTTTTTGTCCCTTCGCACCGGGAGGGTCACTTCCGTTTCGATCTGCCCGGCTACGCGGCACATCGCCTGACCCAGGCCGGCACAGGATCGGTCGAATCGCTGGGGATTTGCACCTATCCCGCGGAAAACGGCTTTTTCAGTTTTCGCCGCACTACCCATGCCGGGGAGCCGGATTATGGGCGGCAAATCTCGGCAATTGTGCTTACCGCGTAACAGACGCACCGGAAGCACTCTTCTCCGGTTGCGATTGCAAGGCCCAGCCGCTAAAAGCCCGTCATCAAAGCTACACGTGGCACACAGCGCATCCTCCCCCTGCGCGCGTCAGCGCTAGCATGGGGGAGGTGGCCGTAGCTGGCTCTTGAGCCAGCGAAGGCCGGAGGGGGCAAGTCCGATGACGGATCTCAACGGATCGCGGGGCATGCGCCTGATCGCAGGCAATTCCAACAAACCGCTTGTCGACGCCATCAGCGCCTATCTGGGAACAACCCCGGTCAAGGCCGATGTGCGGCGTTTTTCCGACGACGAGATCTTCGTCGAGGTCCGCGAGAATGTCCGCGGCGAGGACATGTTCGTGATCCAATCCACCAGCGCGCCCGCCAACGACAATCTGATGGAATTGCTGATCATCATTGACGCGCTTCGCCGCGCCAGCGCCCGGCGCATCACCGCGGTGATCCCCTATTTCGGCTATGCCCGGCAGGACCGCAAAGTCGGTCCGCGCACGCCGATCTCCGCCAAGCTGGTGGCCAACATGATCACCGAGGCGGGCGCCAACCGCGTGCTGACCGTGGATCTGCATGCCGGCCAGATCCAGGGCTTCTTCGATATCCCTACCGACAATCTTTTCGCTCAGCCGGTGATCGTGAAGGACATTGCCGACAATCTGAATGGCAAGAATCCGATGGTGGTGTCGCCCGATGTCGGCGGCGTGGTGCGCGCCCGCTCGCTGGCGCGCCGCCTCAACACCGACCTCGCCATCGTCGACAAGCGCCGCGAAAAGGCCGGCGTCTCCGAAGTGATGAACATCATCGGCGATGTTGAAGGCCGGCCCTGCATCCTGATTGACGATATCATCGATTCGGGCGGCACCCTGTGCAACGCCGCCGAGGCGTTGCTGAACAATGGCGCCACGGAAGTCTATGCCTACACCACCCATGGCGTGCTGTCGGGCAAGGCAGTGGAGCGCATCAAGAATTCCAAGCTGAAATCCATGGTGGTGACCGATTCCATCCAGGCCACCGATGCGATGAAAGCCTGCGCCAATATCCGCACCATCTCCATCGCCCCGCTGCTCGGCGAGGCGATGCGGCGCATCAACAACGAGGCGTCTGTTTCCAGTCTGTTTGATTGATTTTTAACCCCCTCCGTCCGCGACTATCACGCACTCGCTTCGCTCGCGCGCCCGTCGCGGCCACCTCCCCCTTTAGGGCGGGCTTCGCCCGCAAAGGGGGAGGCAGGTCTTAGCCCTAGCGGAGGGTCGCGCCGCGAAATGCGGCGCTCCAGACAATTAAGCCAGAAGCGCGATGACCACCGCTTCGATGGTCAGCGCCAGCGCCCAATGACCGCCGTCAATGATGGTCAGGGTGTAGTGGCGCTGCTGGAAGGAGTAATTCACCAGCAGGGAAACGCCGATCAGCCCGACCCCGATGGTCAGCCCGATCAGGGCGCTGGGGCCAACGCCCACCACACCCATGCTGGCCAGCAGGTAATAGATGGTCGCCGACATCACCAGGGCGGCCAGGAAGGACACCACCAGCAGGTTCAGGGGCATCTTCTTGTCTTTGCAGGAGTCGGGATCGAGCCCCTGGGCGCGCTGCCAGGGCTTGCCCAGCACCCCGTACCAGACGGCACCAAAGATCCAGGCGGCCACCCCGGCCGCCAGGATGGCGATAATGGGATTGTGCATGTCGTCCTCCCCGCTTTTAGGGTGAGGCTAGCATGGGTAGCGGGGCCGAAAACCGCCAGGTTGCGCGGAAAGCCGCCTTCCGCTAAAAGCCTCGCCTTTCCGCATATTTGCCGGCAAAGCCGGCCCCGAAGGATCAGGAAAATGGCGCAAGTTCAAGAGCTTAAGGTGGAAGCGCGCGGCGCGACCGGCAAGGGTCCGGCCTTCCAGGCGCGCAGTAAGGGCCTGATCCCCGCTGTGGTCTATGGCGGAACCGAAGACACCCAGAATGTGGCCGTGGACGCCCGTACCCTGGAGCGCCAGATCGAGGCCGGCCATTTCCTCACCACCCTGATCATGCTGGACGTCGCCGGCAAGAAGACCCGCGTGATCCCGCGCGAGGTGCAGCTCGACCCGGTCAGCGACCGCCCCGTGCATGTGGATTTCATGCGTCTTGCCGAAGGCGCCACCGTGCGGCTGGAAGTTCCGGTACACTTCAATGGCGGCGACGTTTCCCCGGGCCTGAAGAAGGGCGGCGTGCTCAATATCGTGCGTCACTCCATCGGCCTGATCTGCCCGGCCGACAAAATTCCCAATACCGTCGAAGTGGACGTGTCGACCCTGGACATCAACGAATCCATCCACATCAACGCTCTCACCTTGCCGGAAGGCGTCAAGCCGATCATTCGCGGCCGTGACTTTACCGTCTGCTCGATCGTGGCGCCCACCAGCGTCATCGAAGAGCAGCGCGCCGCTGCTGCCGCTGCTGCCGCTGCTGCTACCGCGCCGGTCGCGGAAGCTGCCCCGGCCGAAGGCGCCGCTCCGGCCGCTGGCGCGGCGCCTGCCGCTGGTGGTGCTGCTCCGGCCGCCGGTGCCAAGCCGGCTGCCGGTGCCAAGCCGGCCGCCGCTCCGGCCAAGAAGTAAGCCGCCGCCGAGGGAGGCGTCTCCTTCATGGACACGCCTTTGCTCATCGCTGGCCTGGGGAATCCTGGCAGCCAGTATGCGCGAAACCGGCACAATGCCGGCTTCATCGTCGTGGACATGCTGCACGCCGAATATGGCTTCGGCCCCTGGAAGGCCAAGTTCGAGGGGCTTTTGTCGGAAGGATCGCTGGGCGGGCGCAAGACCTATCTGCTCAAGCCCCAGACCTACATGAACCTTTCCGGCGACAGCGTGGGGCCGGCCCTGCGCTTCTTCAAGCTGCCGCTTGATGCCCTGGTCGTGGTGCATGACGAGATCGACCTGGCTGCGGGCAAGCTGAAGGTGAAGACCGGCGGCGGCGATGCGGGCCAGAACGGGTTGCGCTCCATCACCGCCACCTTGGGGCCGGATTATCGCCGCGTGCGGCTGGGCATCGGCCATCCCGGCGAGAAAGCCAAAGTCAGCGGCCATGTGCTGCAGAATTTCAGCAAAGACGATATCGACTGGCTGAAGCCGCTGGTGGAAGCGATGGTGCAAGCCGCGCCCCTGCTGGCAAAAGACGACGATGCCGGCTTCATGAGCAAGGTGGCCGTGCTGCTCAAGCCGCCGGCAAAAAAAGAACCGAAAAAGAAAGAAGAGTAATGGGTTTCAAATGCGGAATCGTGGGCCTGCCCAATGTCGGCAAGTCCACTTTGTTCAACGCCCTGACGCAGACCGCGGCGGCGCAGGCGGCCAACTATCCCTTCTGCACCATTGAGCCCAATGTGGGCGATGTGGCAGTGCCTGACCCACGGATCGACACCCTGGCCAGGATCGCGTCTTCGGCCGAGATCATCCCGACCCGCATCACCTTCGTGGACATTGCCGGCCTGGTGCGCGGCGCCTCCAAGGGCGAAGGGTTGGGCAACCAGTTTCTGGCCAACATCCGCGAAGTGGACGCGGTGGTGCATGTGCTGCGCTGTTTCGAGGACGACGACATCACCCATGTCGAGGGCAAGATCGATCCCATCGGTGATGCCGAGACGGTGGAAACCGAACTGATGCTGGCCGATTTGGACAGCCTGGAGAAGCGGTTGCCGGCGCTGGAAAAGAAAGCCAAGGGCGGCGAGAAAGAAGCCAAGGAAGCTGTGGCGCTGGTGATGAAGGGGCTGAGCCTGCTGCGTGACGGCAAGCCGGCGCGGCTGGCTGAGCTGACGCCGGAAGAGCGCGGGCCCTACAACCAGCTCGGCCTGATGACGGCCAAGCCGGTTCTTTATGTGCTGAATGTGGAAGAAGCATCCGCTGCGACCGGCAACGCCATTTCGGCGCGCGCCGAAGAGATGGCGAAAAAGCAGGGCGCCAAAAGCGTGGTGATCTCGGCCAAGATCGAGGAAGAGATCGCCCAGATGCCGGCCGAAGACCGGCCCGATTTTCTTTCCAGCCTTGGCCTGGAAGAGCCCGGCCTCAACCGCCTGATCCGCGCCGGTTATGACCTATTGGGTCTTCTCACCTTCTTCACCGTGGGCCCCAAGGAAGCCCGCGCCTGGACCGTGACCAAGGGCTCACGGGCGCCGCAGGCCGCCGGGGTGATCCATACCGATTTCGAGCAGGGCTTCATCCGCGCCGAGACGATTGCCTATCCTGATTATGTCGCCGGCAATGGTGAAGCCGGCGCGCGCGAGGCGGGCAAATTCCGCCTTGAGGGCAAGGATTACGTCGTCGCCGACGGCGACGTGATGCATTTCAGGTTTAATAACTAACCCTATTTGTCATGGCCCGCTTTATGCGGGCCATCCATACGGTGACAGGTTTATGGATGGCCCGGACAAGCCGGACCATGACGACTGAGTAAACGGCTCAGTTCTTCACAAACTTCCGGAAATTCGGAACGTTGGTGAAGCCGGCAAAGATATTGCCGTCGCGATCCACCGCCACGCCCTCGATGGCGTTGTATTCGCCCCAGGGCAGGTACCCCAGCACCTTGCCGTCGCTGATCTTGCCCCAGCGGATGCCGTTGCCGAAGCCGGGATTGTTCTTGGCGTTCGACAGCGAATCCGCGACATAGATCATGTCGTCCTTGGTAATGAAGATGCCGCTGGGCCGGCCAAACTGTTTCCATTCATCCAGGAACTTGCCCTGCTGGTCGAAGATCTGGATGCGGCTGTTGGAGCGGTCGGCGACATAAAGCCGGCCCGCCTTGTCCATCGCCAGCCCATGCGGCGCATTGAACTCGCCGGGCCCGGCGCCCAGCTTGCCCCAGCTCAGCAGGAATTTTCCGTTGCGGTCATATTTGAGAATTCGGGCGTTGGTCTTTTCGCTGTGGCCATCGGCGACAAAGATGCTGCCGTCCGGCGCCACCAGCACATCGGAGACGCCGTTGAAGCGGTCGGTGGCATCGCCCGTGGTGCCGGAGACGCCCATGGTGCGCAGCAGCTTGCCGTCTGCCGTATATTCATGGATCACGTCGGCCACCACGCCGCTTTGCGAAATGCCTTCGACCAGCCAGATGTGCCGGTCGCTGGAGACGAAGATGCCGTGGGGATAAAGGATTTCGCCCCTGCCCCAGTTTTTCACCGCCTTGCCCTGGGCATTGAACTCGTGGACGGGATCGAGGTCCTTGGTCTTCGAGCAGCCGTCATCGGACGTGCCGCAGCGCTCGAAGACCCAGACGCTTTTGCCGTCCGGGTCCATGTCGACCGCAGACGTGCCGCCGATCCGCCGGTCCAGCTGTGCCCAGCCGGCATCCTCGTGATAGGGATTGGGGTAGTCGTTGGGATCGTGCGGCGGCGGCATGGCCGGCGCTTGCGCCACGCCCACGTGGGTCGCGGGCACACAGGCCGAAGCCGCCAGAAGCAGCAGACTGGTCAGCAAGGGAATGACCAAAACCGCGCGCATATACCCCTCCCCAATTCTTGTTTTGGGAGAGGTTAGCCGAGCCGTCCGTCAGCGCAAGCTGGCTTCAATATTCCCGCCATCGACCGTGACGACCGCTGCCGTGGTCTTGGTGGCCGTGGCCAGATAGACAAAGGCCTCGGCCACGTCATCGGCCGTGACCTCCCGCTTAAGCAGGTTGCCGGCCATGTAATCGGCCTCGGAAACGCCGCGCGCCTTGGAACGGGCCGCCACCATCTCGTCGGTCAACAGCCCGCTGCGGATGCGATCGGCATTGACCGCATTGGCGCGGATGCCGTCCTTGCCATGATCCAGGGCATATTGCTTGACCAGGAACAGGGTCGCCGCCTTGGGCAGGCCATAGGGCCCGAAATCCTTGCCTGGATTGACCGCCTGCTTGGAGGTGTTGAACAACAGGCAGCCGAAAGTGCCCTGCGCCTGCATGATGCGGGTGGCCTGCTGCGCCACCGCCTGATGGGCCCAGAAGTTCAGTTCAAAAGACTTCCGCAGAGTCTCGTCATCCACCTGGCCGATGGTGCCCTGCCAGGCCGCGCCGGCATTGGAAACCACGATGTCCACGCCGCCGAAGGCGCTGGCCACGGCATCGAAGGCCGCGCGTACCGATTTGGGATCGGTGACGTCGCACTGCACCGCCAGCGTCTTGCCGCCGACGGCCTTGGCCGCCGCCTTCGCAGCATCCAGATCGCGGTCGAGAATGGCGACTTCCGCGCCCTGCTTGGCCATGGCTTTCGCCGTGGCCGCGCCGATGCCCGAACCGCCGCCGGTGATCACCGCCACCTGGCGGGCCAGCGCCTTCTCGTTGGACTTGCCCAGCTTGGCCTGTTCCAGCGACCAGTATTCGACCTCGAACATGTCGAATTCGCTGATCGGCTTGAACTCGCCGATGGCTTCGGCGTCGGTAATCACTTCCACCGTGTTCTCGGCGATGTCGGCTGCGATGGCGGCATCCTTGGCGGACGCGCCGACGCCGAACAGGCCCACGCCCGGCACCAGGATCACCCGCGGCAGAGGGTCCAGTTCCTTTTTCTTCTGCACGCTCTTGTCGTTGTTGCGGGCGAAATAGTCGTGATAGCGGGCGACGAAACTATCGACCGCCGCCTGCACGTCCTTTTTCCATTCCTCCAGCTTGCCCGCCTCCGGCGCCGGCACCACCAGCGGCCAGTTCTTGGTGCGGATGGTGTGATCGGGCGTCACCACGCCCTGCTGGGTATAGCGCGCGATCTCCGCGCCGTTGACGTAGTCGAGAATCGCCGGGTTGGAGCGGAAATTCAGGATCTGCCGCTTGGCGGTGCCGGCGCTGGCATTCTTCTCCAGCGCCACCGCGCCGCGCAGGATGGGCGCGATCTCCGGCAGTGCGGCGACGTTGGCGGGCAGCTTGGCTTTGGCCCGCTGCTTGCGCTGCCGGCCCAGGCGTTCTTCCGCCAGGGTGACGAAATGGATCATGCGCTCGTAAGCCTGCTTGGCCGAGTCGCCGACGGTGAAGATGCCGTGCTGGAGCAGAACCAGGCCTTCCACCTTCGGATTCTTGTCGAACACATCGGCCACCGATTTGGCCAGGGCAAAACCCGGAATGGTGTAAGGCACATAGGCGACCTTGTCGCCATAGACCTCCCGCGCCATCGCCTCGCCGTCCGGCTGGTCCACCAGCGACAGCACGGCAGTGGAATGCACATGATCGATGAATTTGTGCGGCAGAAAGGCGTGTAGCAGCGTTTCGACTGATGGATTGGGCGAACCCGAATCCAAAAGATTTATACGCTGATAATTGACCATGTCCTCGTCGGACAGCTTGTCCAGCTTGCGCAGCTTGCGCACCGGCTCCAGCTTCACCGCCGGCAGGCCCGCCGGTTCGATATAGCCCATGTCCCAGCCCGAGCCCTTGATGCAGATCACTTCCACATCCTCGCCCAGCATATCTCTGACTGTGGTCTTGACCGACGTGTTGCCACCGCCATGCAGCACCAGCTTGGGGTCCTGGCCCAACAGGCGTGTGGTATAGGTGCGCAGCGCCAGATCCTCGTTGATGCCCTTGCCGGCATAATCGCTGACGAATTTCCGCGCGTCGGCGTCGGACCATTTGGACTGCATTGGCGGCTATTCCTGACTTTCGGAAAACAGGCTGCGTAAGCCCTCGGGGGTGGCGGCGCAAGTGCCGCGTTCGGTGATCAGGCCGGTAACCAGCCGGGCCGGCGTCACGTCAAAGCCCGGATTGGCGGCGCCCGAACCGGGCGCGGCGATTTCCACCACTGTCACGGAACCGTCAGGAAGCCGGCCGCTCATTTTCAGCACTTCGTCTTCCGAACGCTCCTCGATCGGGATGTCGCGGCCGCTCTCAAGCGTCCAGTCGATGGTGGAACTGGGCAGCGCCACATAAAAAGGCACGCCATTGTCCTTGGCCGCCAACGCCTTCAGATAGGTGCCGATCTTGTTGGCGACATCGCCATTGGCGGTGACGCGGTCGGTGCCGACGATCACCATGTCCACCTCGCCGGCCTGCATGTAATGGCCGCCGGCATTGTCCGCCAGAATGGTGTGCGGCACGCCATGGCTGCCCAGCTCGAAGGCGGTCAGCGAGGCGCCCTGATTGCGCGGCCGGGTTTCGTCCACCCAGACATGCAGCTTGATGCCTTCGTCATGGGCCAGATAGATCGGCGCCAGGGCGGTGCCGTAATCCACCGTCGCCAGCCAGCCGGCATTGCAGTGGGTGAGGATATTGAGCGGCCCTCCCGCTTTCTTCTCGGCCAACGCGCGAATGATCTTGAGACCGTTCTGGCCGATGGCCTTGCTCATCGCCTCGTCTTCGTCGGCGATGGTGCCGGCTTCCTGCCAAGCCAAGGCCGCGCGCTTCTCGCGCGGCTGATTGAGCAACGCGCCACGCATCCGCCACAGCGCCCATTTCAGGTTGATGGCGGTGGGCCGGGTTTCGGCCAGCATCTCCACCATCCGTTGGATATTGTCGTCGGAAGGATCATCTTTCACGGCGAGCGCCAGGCCATAGGCGCCGACCACGCCGATCAGCGGCGCGCCGCGGGTGTTCATGTTCCTGATCACCCGCGCCGCGTCATCCGCCGAGCGTAGGGTCATGGTCTCGAACTGATGCGGCAGCTTGGTCTGGTCGATGATGCCGAAGGCATCCTCGCCAATGGGCCAGACCGAGCGGTAATGTTTGCCACCGATTTTCATGCCGGAGCTGTCGCTTTCATCGCCGGATATTCGCAGAAACGCGCATACCAGGCCGACAATTTGGGGTGGGAATCCTTCCAATCAAGATCGGGCAGGCGGAAATCGACATAGCCCAGGGCGCAGGCCACGGCGATTTCACCAATCGTCGGATCCTTGGCGAAGTTCACCCGCTCCAGCGCATCGATGCCCGCGGCGATGGTGGCCTTGCATCGCGCCATACGGTCCTGGTTGCGGCGCTCTTCCGGCTCGGTCAATTCATAGCGCAGGGTTACCGCGGCATCGGCGATGCCATCGCCCAGCGCCTGAAGGCCCAGCGCCTTCCAGCGGCCGCTGGTATGGCGGAAGATGTTCATGCCGGGGAAGAATTTCCCGCCGCCGCTGTGATTGAGATATTCGCAGATCACCGGGGAATCGAACAGCGAGGAGCCGTCGTCCAGCACCAGGATAGGTATCTGCTTTAACGGGTTGAGGCGGCGCAGGCTCTCGTCATTACGGGCCTGGACGTCGATCACGTCCAGCTTGATGTCCAGCTCATGGGCGATAATCCGCGCCTTGCGCGCAAACGGCGAGACCGGATGCGAATAAAGCTTCATCAATGCCCTTCAAAAGCCACCAGCGCCGAAACCGGCTTGCCCAGGGCCCGCAGCTTGTCGGCGCCGCCCAACTCCGGCAAATCGATGACAAAAGAACAGCCGATGACATTGGCGCCCGCCCGTTCCAGCAGACGAATACCGGCCCAGGCGGTGCCGCCGGTGGCGATCAGGTCGTCGACCAGAAGAACGCGCTCGCCCTTTTCCAGCGCATCGATATGAATCTCGACCCGGTCCTTGCCATATTCCAGATCGTAATCCTCGCCAATCACCGTGTGCGGCAGCTTGCCTTTCTTGCGCACCGGCACGAAGCCGACGGAAAGCTGATGAGCGACCGCGCCGCCCAGAATGAAGCCGCGCGCTTCCAGCCCTGCCACCTTGTCGATCTTCAGGCCGGCATAGGGCTGCACCATCTCGTCCACCGCGCGGCGGAAGGCGCGCGGATTGCCCAGCAAGGTGGTGATGTCGCGGAACATGATGCCCGGCTTGGGATAGTCGGGAATGGTGCGGATCGCGCTTTTGTAATCCATGGTCTCGTCCTCGCCACTCACCCTTCGACAAGCTCAGGGTGAGGATGAAACAAAAATATCCTCATGCTGAGCTTGTCGAAGCATGAGGGCAACAATTCACTTCTTCAAAACGCGGCCCGCGACCGCATCCAGCTTGGCCGTCAGCGCCGGATCGCGCTTTTCCGGCGCGGTGATCAGCGCGAAATCCAGCACCGTCTCCGGCCGGTCCGGGCAGGTGGAGGGCGAACGCGCCGGCCCCAGCTTGGGCGCTACCGCCTGGATCAGGCGGCGGGCATTGGCGGCGTTCTGCTGCATCACCTTGATCACCGCTTCCACCGTCACATGCTCGTGATCGTCGTGCCAGCAGTCATAGTCGGTGACCATGCCGACGATCGCGTATGGCAGCTCGGCCTCGCGGGCGAGCTTGGCCTCGGGCATCGCGGTCATGCCGATCACGCTGCAGTCCCAGGAGCGGTAGAGGAAGCTCTCCGCGCGGGTAGAGAATTGCGGGCCTTCCATGCAGATGTAAGTGCCGCCCTCGCTGTGATCGATCTTCTGCTCCCGCGCCGCCAAGGTCAGGGCGCCGGAGAGTTTGGGGCACACGGGATGGGCCATGGGCACATGGGCGACAAAGCCCGGCCCGAAGAAGCTCTTCTCCCGCGCGAAGGTGCGGTCGATGAACTGGTCGGCCATCACAAAGGTACCGGGCGGCAGCTCATCGCGCAGCGAACCGCAGGCCGAGACGGAGATCACGTCGGTCACGCCCACCCGCTTCAGGGCGTCGATATTGGCGCGATAGTTGATGCTGGTCGGGGTCTGGATATGGCCGCGTCCATGGCGGGGCAGAAACACCAGATCCACGCCGTGATAAGTGCCGGTCAGAAGCTCGTCCGACGGCTGCCCCCATGGGCTTTTGACCGCCTGCCACTTGGCATTTTCCAGTCCATCGATCTGGTAGACGCCGGACCCGCCGATAATTCCTAGCACTGTTCTAGTCACGACAAACCCTGCCTTTTCTTTGTTGGTCGCTCCGGCTCGCGCCTACGCTCCTGATGCCGAGAACCGTTTTTGTCATGGAAAAACGCCGGAAAAGCGCGGGTTGCCGGGCCTTTTAGCACAGAGTCTGTGACGGACAAGCGGCGGTTCCCGCTGGCCCTGGACGGGCGTAGGCTGGTCAAAAAATGGGAGGCTCAATTGAACAGTCTGGGAAAATCCTTCTGCCTCAGCCTGATCTGGCTCGGCCTCGCATCCCTGCGCGGCTCGGCCCAGGACAATCCGCCCCCGCCTGATCCCAGCCATGTGGTTTTCCTGGCGCCCGACAAGATGAAGTGGGAAGGCGAAGGCGGCCAGCGCCACGTCAATCTGGTGGGCGATCCGTCCAAGCCGGGCCTTTATGTGCGGCTGGCCGAATGGCTGCCCGGCAATATGAGCCGGCCGCACTATCATTCCACCATCCGCTATTTCTATGTCGCCTCGGGCACCTGGTGGGTGGGATCGAGCAACACCTACGACCCGTCCAAGACCTGGCCGATGCGGGCCGGCACCTTTGTCACCCACTTCCCCGGCAAGGCGCATTTCGACGGCGCCAAGACCGAGCCGGGCGTGCTGGTGGAGATTGGCGAAGGGCCGGTGGCCAGCACCACCTGCCAGAACGCGCCTTGCCCCCAGTAAAGCACTGCAAATGAAAAAGGCGCGGGGATCGCCCGCGCCTTTTCAATTCAACTAGGCAGACGCCTAATGCGCGTCTTTCCAGACTTTCCTGTATGCGCCGAACAGAAGCCCGGCCAGCACCACCAGGAACACCATCACACCGAAGCCGAAGCGCTTGCGCTCTTCCAGCTTGGGCTCGGAGGCCCAGGACAGGAAGGTCACCACGTCATGGGCTTCCTGGTCCAAGGTCGCCTTGGTGCCGTCGGAATAGGTGACGGTGCCGTCCTTGAGCGGAGGCGGCATGGAGATGTTCCAGCCTTCGAAATAGGGGTTGTAGTATTTGCCGTCCGTCACCTTGAAACCGGCCGGCACGGGATGCCCAAAACCGGTCAGGATGGAATAGACGTACTGCGGCCCACCCTCGCGCGCCTTGACGATCATGCTGAGATCGGGCGGCAGCGCGCTGCCGTTGTTGGCGCGGGCAGCCTGCTCATTGGGATAGGGCGAGGGGAAGTGGTCGGCCAGGGTCGCCGAGCGCATCAATGTCACGCCCTTGTCGTCGGTGGTCTCGCCCTTGTCGTTGGGCTCGGCCGGCACTTTGGCCGCCGCCGCCAGGGCCTTTGCCTGGGCTTCGCTGAATTCCGGACCGCCCGGCTCGTCCAGATTGTGGAAAGCCAGGTGCTGGGCCGAATGGCAGGCCGAGCAGACTTCCTTGTAGACCTGATAGCCGCGCTGCAGGGCGCCGCGATCATAGGTGCCGAAGGGACCTTCGAAGGAGAAGGCCTCATTCTTGGGCTCAAGGCGCGTCGTATCCAGCGCGAAGGCCGAGGTGGAAGCCAGAAGGCCGATGGCCATACCGAGTGTGACAGTGGTCAGGCGCATGGTGGTTCTCACTCGGCGGGCGCCGCGGCGGAGTCGCCGAGGACGGATTGAGCGATGGAGGCGGGAAGCTTCTTGGGCGTCTCGATCAACCCGACAATAGGCATGATCAGCCAGAAGAAGACATAGTAGTAGATCGAGGCGATACGGGCGACCCACACCAGCGGAATGCCGAAGCGCGCCGCATCAACGCTCTGTCCGCCGCAATAACCCAGCAGCACACAGGCCACCAGGAAAGCCCAGAAGAACTGCTTCATCAGCGGGCGGAAGCGGCAGGAGCGCACGCGGCTGGTGTCCAGCCAGGGGATAAACACCAGGCTGGCGATGGCCCCGAACATCACGATCACGCCCAAGAGCTTGTTCGGGATGGAGCGCAGCATCGCGTAGAAGGGCAGCAGATACCATTCCGGCACGATATCCGGCGGGGTCACCAGCGAATTGGCCGGCTGGTAATTGTCCGGATTGCCGAAGAAGTTGGGGGCATAGAAGACGAAGGCCGCGAAGAAGATGACGAACAGGACCAGATAGAAGGCGTCCTTCACCGTGTAATAGGGGTGGAAGGGCACAGTGTCC
>Ga0265338_10007291_pt1 | contig 13798 bp, 7 predicted proteins | sample 42126metaG_FD_193579 | JGI IMG/M metagenome (GOLD analysis project Ga0265338, IMG submission 193579) | Rhizosphere microbial communities from Carex aquatilis grown in University of Washington, Seatle, WA, United States - 4-21-26 metaG | ecosystem: Host-associated > Plants > Roots > Rhizosphere >... | reverse complement strand
TCCAGCACACACCGGCCCACCATATCGGCCTCTACGATTTCGCCACCTTCGCGCAGGTAACCCATCGTCGCCAGTTTTAACTGTTCCGAGTTCGGCAACTCGCAATGATTCCCTTGTAGTTCCATGAACGTACTCATCTCGTACCTTCTGAATAACGGTCAGATCGAGGGGTCCCCGCCTCATGAGCGGGCTCCCCATCACCAACCCGGTCCCGGCCAGCGCCGGGTCTGCTGGTGATTGAACGCGATTTGACCTGTGGGGTTTTAGGCAAAGTTTCTGCCCCCAGCCGCTTCGTACGCCTACAATGAAGCGACCGACACACTTGCAAAGTGCAATTCCGTAGGGCATGATGGTAGAATGTTACGCAATCGTTACGGAGTCAATCTTTTTTATTGATTTGCTCGCTTTTTTAGCGTAATCTTATATGTGACTTTGAAAGATCGTTCTTCAGATCAGACCGCCATCAGCGTGTCCCTGCCCAGGGACGTGTTGGCGAAGATTGACGAGCGCGCCAAGGATCTTGGCGTTGCCCGCAGTCGTTATCTCGTCTGGCTCGCGCAGCATGACCTGGCCAAAGGCGGCGAACTGGCCATTCCCCTTCGCAAAAACCTCCCGGTAGCAACCCCGGTTGAGCCCCCGTTGCCGGCTGACAACCCCGAGGAACTCGCCAAGTTCCTGAAATTTGCCATCCCGGCCCTCGAATCCTACCAGCGCAACCTCACCAATCCCGCTGAGGCTCAGGCCATTGCCCCGCCTTCCGAGACCGAGGCCGATGCTGCCGTCTGGGCATTCTTTCTCGCCGAGCGCGACGAGATTTTGAAACTCAAATGGATCGAATCCGAGAAAGCCGGGCAGGACATCGGCTGGGAAAAGGCCATCCAGATTTGGATGCGGGAACATCGCGGCTTCTGGGTCAAGGACCATCCCCCGCACCTGCCGCCCCCATGAAATTTTTGACGTCGCACCATGGTTCAGGTCGGTGTCGAGGAACTGCGTAAATCCACAATTGAACCATCTAAATTCCCCGGGCCTTTCCGCCATCTTCTGGCAGTCTGGCCCGGTTTTTTGTTCACCCTCGGATCCCTGACTTCCGGCAGCCGATTCCAGAAACCGCTCCTCTCTTGTCCCAGCCGCGTGAGGCAGTAAGCCTTTTACGCGGTCAGTCACATTCATCTTTGTTCGATATTTCATGTGATCAGTCTGCCAGCGACCATTAGACATCCGCTGTCCAATCCACCATTTCACCGAATAAACTTATTCACATTCCACCTGTTTTTCAGCATTAAGCATCAAGCCTTTAGCCTTGCTCCATCCCCCCGTTGATACAATCCATGCCATTTCTTAAGTCTCTTTTCGTCTGGTTTCATATTCAAGATCGGTTAAAACTCGGTGGAACCGTTTCAAGGCTTGCTATGGCAAAAACAAATTCAACTGTTTGGGGCATCCATGCCGGCAGAACTGGTGACGCCGATGACCTTTTCCTTAAACACGATGTCATCGCGCTCGGTTGGCCGAAGGCGGGGGACATTTCCAAACTTGCCGCCGACCGGGAGGCATTCAAGGCGCAACTGAAAATAGTTTATACCGACGAAAAGGAGGGATGGTATCCGGTCGCCGCGGGTCAACTTTTCCGGTTCCTCTACGAGATCAAGGTTGGCGATTACGTCGCGTATCCATCCAAACAGGACCGTACGGTTCACATCGGCGAAATTACCGGCGCCTTCCAATATGACTCGAAAACCCAGCCAGGTTATCCGCAGCAGCGGCCCGTCAAATGGCTGAAAGCCATCCCGCGCACGCAATTTACACAGGGTGCGCTTTACGAAATTGGTTCTGCCCTGAGCTTTTTCCAGGTTCGCAATTTCACTGATGAATTTCTCGCCGTCCTCACCGGCGAGCCGCTTGCTCCCACGCTGGCTAAGCAGGATGAATCCATTTCCTACGTCGCGGAAGAAATTACGCAAAACACTCGCGATTTTATCCTGAAAACACTCGCGCAAGAGATCAAGGGACACGCCTTCTCGCATTTCATCGCACACCTGATGGGCACCATGAACTACCGTTGCCGTGTGTCGTCCGAGGGACCGGATGGCGGCGTGGACATTATCGCCCACAAGGACGAACTCGGATTTGAACCGCCGATCATCAAGGTGCAGGTCAAAAGCACCGAGGGGAGCATCGGCGAGCCGGTGGTTTCCCAGCTTAACGGCAAAGTGGACCCCTCGGAATTCGGCATGGTCGTGACGTTGGGAACGTTCACCAATCAGGCTGTCAGTTTCGCCCGCAACAAAAGCAATCTCCGCCTCATTGACGGTGACGAATTGGTTTCACTCATCCTCCAGCACTACGAAAAATTTGATTCGCGTTACAAGGCGTTGCTCCCGTTGAAACGCGTTTACGTTCCAGAACCATTGGAAGAATCGGAATAAATTCATGTCCACCCGATTCTTCACCAACCTTGGCGAACACACGCTGTTTAAGAAGTTTCAGGGTGTATTCGAGAGTAACACTGACATTGAGCGGTTCGATGCCCTCGTTGGTTATCTTCGCTCATCCGGTTATTTTGCGCTCCGGCCGTATCTGGAAAAAGTCCCATACATCCGCATCCTTGTTGGCATCAACGTGGACGCGATCATGGCCGACTACCACCGGCGCGGCCTGCTTTTCCTGGCCGACCCCACCAAAGCGCTGGAGGAATTTCGCGACTGGCTGCGCAAAGATATTCAGGGCGCGGAATACAAACGCGAAGTTGAGACCGGCGTCCTCCAGTTCGTTGACGACGTGATTTCCAAGAAAATTGAACTGCGCGCGCATCCGACCAAGCGCCTGCATGCCAAACTCTATATTTTCCGGCCCAAGGGCTTCAATGAACACAAGCCAGGCGCGGTCATCACCGGTTCCTCCAACCTGACCGCCGCCGGCATTGGCGTCGAGGATCAGGTCAGCAATTACGAATTCAACGTCCTGTTGCATGATTTCAACGACGTCCAGTTTGCCACGGATGAATTTGATAGCCTGTGGAAGGATTCGGTCGAAATCCTCCCCAAATTCCTCAAGGAGGTCCGCGACAGCACCTACCTGGCGGCAGAAGTCACGCCGCACGAACTTTATCACAAGTTGCTGCTGGAATACTTTGGCCAGAGCATCGAATACGATCCCAACGCCATCACCGACATGCCGGAGGGCTACAAGCGCCTCACCTACCAGGTGGATGCTGTGACCAGCGGCTTCCGGCTGCTGGAAAAGCACGGTGGTTTTTTCCTCGCCGATGTCGTCGGCTTGGGCAAGACGATGGTCGCCACGCTCATTGCCAAAAAGTTCTTTTTTTACAACGGCTTCCCCGAACACCGGTCCCACACGCTGATTGTCGTGCCGCCTGCGGTCGAGGATAGTTGGCGCGAAACCGCCAAGGAGCAGTTCCGCCTCGACAATTGCGACATCATCACCAATGGCAGTTTGCACAAGGTTAAGCACCCGGAAAAATACGACCTCGTCATCGTGGACGAGGCCCACAAGTTCCGCAACGATACCGCCGAGGCGTTCGATGAATTGCAGCGCATCTGTAAATCGCCAACCCGCCATTTTCTGCCGGATGGCTCGCGGGCGTCCAAACGCGTCATCCTCGTCAGCGCCACGCCGCTCAATAATCGGCCGGACGACATCCGTAATCTGATTTCGCTGTTCCAGGATCTGAAGGATTCCACGTTGAGTATTGCCAACCTGCAACATTTCTTCGCCCGCTGTCAAAAGGCGTATTTGGAGGCGCACCGCGAAACCGATCCCGATGTGGCCCGGCAAAAGGTCAAAACCATTTACGAACTCATCCGCACCAAGATCATTTCTGAAGTCACCGTGCGTCGCACGCGTAATGACCTGATGGAGCATGAAGATTACAAGCTGGACCTCGAAACCCAGGGCATCATTTTTCCCCACATTGAGCCGCCGCGCAAAATTCTTTACCCGTTGTCGCCCGCGCTGGAAGACCTTTACGACCGTACCATGATGCTGCTGTCGCGGGCGGATGGCAAAGGGCTGGCCTACAACCGCTACCGCGCCATCGGGTTCTTGAAGCCGGAGAAAAAGAAGAAATATCAGAACGCCGATCGCATCTCCGCTCAGCTTGCCGTCATCATGCGCACGCTGCTGGTAAAACGCCTCGACAGCAGCTTCCATGCATTCAAGGAATCCCTTCGCCGTTTCCGCGATGCCACTGGTATCATGCGCGACATGTTCGCGCGCGGCACCATTTACATCGCGCCGAATCTCAATGTCACCGAATTCATGATGGAAGGCCGTGAGGAAGAGTTGATTGCCAAGATCGCCGAACGCCAACCCACCGATCCCACCATCGAGATTTGTTCGCCGGCTGATTTCGAGGCTGGTTTTACGGAAGGACTGGAATCAGACTGGCAACGCCTCGACGAACTTTATAACGAATGGAAGCGTGTCGAGGAAGATCCCAAGCTCGCCGAATTTTTGTTGCACCTGAAAGACGGTCTTTTTGACCCTAAAATCAATCGGCAACACAAGCTGGTGGTGTTTTCCGAATCCAAGGAAACCACCACCTACCTATTGGGCAAGCTCACGCAGGCTGGTTACAAACGTGTGCTTACTGTTAGCTCGGAAAACCGGGCTGAGCGGATGCCACTGGTGCGGGCCAACTTCGACGCCAATTTCAAGGAACAGGTCAACGATTACGACATCCTGATTTCCACCGAAGTCCTGGCCGAAGGCGTGAACCTGCACCGGGCCAACGTCATCGTGAACTACGATACGCCCTGGAATTCCACCCGCCTCATGCAGCGCGTGGGCCGTGTGAACCGCATCGGTGCCATCGCGCCTAATATATATATCTACAATTTCTACCCAACGGCCAAGGTGGACGACGACATTGAGCTGAAAAAGAAAGCCATCATGAAATTGCAGGCTTTCCACACTGCGTTGGGTGAGGATAGCCAAATTTACTCAGAAACCGAGGAAGTGGACAATTTCGGCCTGTTCGAACGTTCGCCCGAGGAGGAGGAACGCGACCAGCGCTTGGCGCTGCTCATGGAGTTGCGCCAGTTCCGGCAGCAAAATCCGGAGGAATTTCGCCGCATCAAAGGCTTGCCGTTGCGCGCCCGTGTGGGCCGGGCCGACAAACCGCGCACCGGCAGCACCGTCGCCTTCATTCGCAGCCAGCGGCGTGACGCCTTTTACCGCATCCGCCCCGGTGGCAGCCGACGTGAGGAGGCTCAAACTTTAACTCCCTCTCCGCCCTCGGAGGGGGGAGAGGGCCGGGGTGAGGTGGGTGACTCCGCACTCCGCCAGCTTGGCCAGTCCAGCTCGGACCAATCCGTCATCGAAGAAATCAGCCTGCTCGAAGCCGCCGATGAATTTCGTGCGCCGGACCCCAAGGAGAAATGTATCCCGCTCCATGCCGCGCACCACGACCACATCAATTCGGCGTTGGTCAAATTCAAGGAATCGGTGGTCGCCGAGGCGTTGCAGGCCGAGACGGTGGATGCCACCCAGGGGCCGAACGAACAACGGGCGCTGCGGTATCTCGACGGTTTTTCCAGCCTGCCGTTCGTGAACGAGGATGAGCGGACGCTGATTCAGGCGGCCAAGCTCGCCATTCGTCGCGCCCGTTTCCAGAATTTGCAGCGCCAGATCAATCAGCTCCAGCGTTCCACCAAGACGGTCAAGATGACGCCTGCCGCTTTGGCGGACAAACTCATCCAGATTCTGCGCACCTATCCGCTCCAGCAGGACAACTCCGCCCCGGTATCCGCCGCCGCGCGACCTCTCGACACCACGCCCGACATCATCCTTTCGGAATCTTTTGATGCATGAGACCGCTCTGTTCCACATTTGACCACGGGGATTCCGACCGGCGGAATAGCCGCTTGACCGCCAGACCGGTCGTGCCGATACTCGCTTTGACAATACCCGCCAGGCCTCTTAAAAATGCCCAAATCGGCGGGTTACTCGTTTCATGGCTGGGAAAATGATCATGCATACCATCAAACGGCCAATTCATAAGGGGTTGACAATCCCGCCGCATCAGGTATTGTTTCTTCAGCAGACCTGCCAAGCCTCTACTCGCAAGAGCACGCTCAATCATGGTGGGTTTTTTATTGCCCGGATGTCAGGAGGAAATGTCCGGTGAGATACCCCAAGCCATCCTTGTCTTTTTCCGATCAGGCCGACCGCCTCATTCAGCGTGGCCTCACCGCTCCGGCCAAAGCGGACATCATCGAAAAACTCAAAGCGGTTAGCTATTTTCGCTTGAGTGGCTACTGGTTCCCGTTCCGGCTTGCCGGCAGCAATAATCTTACCCCCGGCACCACCTTGGATACGGTTTGGGGGCGTTACACGTTTGATCGTCAACTTCGCCTGTTGGTGCTCGATGCCATCGAACGCGTGGAGGTCGCCATCCGCACCCAGATTGTCAACCAGCACACCCAGAAATATGGCCCGTTCGGTTACGTTGACCGGGTCAATCTTCCCGGACTGGATCGTTCCGACCACCGTGATTTACTCACCCGCATCCGCGATCAGGATCGCCGCAGCAGTGAAGCCTTTGTGGAGCATTTTCACACCAAATACACATCGGAGACCGACCTGCCGCTTTGGATGGCGTGTGAATTGATGACGTTTGGTGGCATTTTCACCCTGTATCGTGGCATCGAAACGGGTCTCAAGCAGAGTGTGGCGGTGGAATTTGGCGTATCCGACCGCGTGTTGCAATCCTGGCTGGCAACCTTGAACCAGATCCGCAACCTTTGCGCCCATCATGCCCGTTTGTGGAATCGCGGTCTGGGCATCAGCCCCATGATCCCCCGCGCCCGCAAGCACCCGCAATGGCACGCGCCGGTGGCCATTCAGGGCAACCGCCTGTTCGCGGCGATGACCGTCCTGCGTTACCTGCTCCGCCTGGTCGCCCCCAAAAGCCGGTGGCAAACGCGCTTTGAAAAACTCCTGGCCGATTATCCTGAAATCCCGTTGGCTCCAATGGGCTTCCCGGCAAACTGGAAACAATCTCCACTCTGGCAGTAATAATTACCTGCCATGACGCGCGACCAAATCCAATCCGTTCTCCGGCAGACCTACGACCCGCAGCGGTGGTTGGAAGTCTTGCGTGCCATTCTCCCCGGCACGGATGTTTTTGCCAATCCGCAGGCCGTGCCGGCCACCACGCCGGACGCACCGCGGGCCTTGCAACTCGCCCGCGTGCGGTTGGGCGACCGCAAGCAGCTTGCCGTGTTACAAGTCCGGGTGGGCGACCGCATTGATCTGCTGCGCAATCGCGTCGGCTTGCGCAACCTCGTCGCGCGTTTCATTGACCAGGCGGAGTATCACGGTGTTCTCGCCGTGTTCCTGTCGCCGCAAAATGATTTCCGTTTCACGTTCGCCGCCCGCATGGCCGAGTTCGACGATGACGGCAATCTGGTCCGCCGCGAAACCGCACCCCGCCGCTACACCTACGTTCTCGGCCCGAACGAATCCTGTCGCACCGCCGCCGAACGCTTCCTGCAACTGTCGGAAAAAGGTTTGGGTGCTACGATGAATGATGTCATCGAGGCATTCTCGGTCGAAAAACTGAACCGCGAATTTTTCTCGGATTTCTCCGTCGCGTTTGACCGGGTGAAGTCCGAAATCCAAAAGCGCAACAAGTGGCAGGAGAAGATTGCCAAGGAAGAAGCGCAGACGCTTCTGAATCGCCTGCTCTTTTTGTATTTCGTCCAGCGCAAGGGTTGGCTCAATCGCCAGCACGATTACCTGTTTCGCAATTTCGGCCGGTTCGCCGGGGACGCGTCAACCAAGACCACGTTCATTGAGGCATTCCTTCGCCCGCTGTTCACCAAGTTGAGTACCGAGGGTTCGCAGGCGGACATCCCCGGCCACGACCTGCCATTTCTTAACGGCGGGCTGTTCGCCGACGAATATGGCGATGAGCAGCACGATGAAGTCGTGCGCCGTCATCATGATCTTGAAATCAGCAACGGAGTCATCCAATCCGTGTTCGACGACCTGCTCGAACGCTACAATTTCACCATTCAGGAAGATTCGCCGACCAATTACGAAGTCGCCATTGATCCGGAAATGCTAGGCCAGATTTTCGAGGAGCTCATTCTCACGAGCGAGGAGAGCGAGACGGCAGGCAAGTCCAAACGCCACGACACCGGCAGCCATTACACCCGGCGGCCCATTGTCCACTACCTGTGCCGCGACAGCTTGGCGGCATGGTTGGAAAACCAGCCACCGTTCGCCGGCAAAAAAGATGCGGGCGAGCGCATCCGCAAACTGCTCGCCCTGGACGCCACCGAAGGCATCGATGACGACATCCGCTCGGCGTTGAAGGACATTCTCACGCCGGATGCCGCCGCTGTGTTGCTTGACCGCCTGTTTGAACTTCGCGCCTGCGATCCGGCGGTCGGGTCGGGCGCGTTCCCGATGGGCCTGCTGCATGAATTGGTCAATCTCGCTCGGCTCTGCGCCACCCGCGCCGCCGGCAAAGACCCGATGCTGGGCGAACGATCATGGCTCTACAACACCAAGAAACGCATCATTGAGCGCGTCATTTACGGCGTGGACATCCAGCCGCAGGCCGTGGACATTTGCAAACTCCGCCTTTGGTTGAGCCTCATGGTGGATTATGAATTGAGCGCCGACCCGGACAACTGCGAAGCCACCTCTTTTCGCAAGGCGCTCAAGGAAATTGAGCCGCTGCCCAACCTTGATTTCAAAATCCGTCGCGCTAACTCGCTGGTGGATTACATCCACGGCGAACCGGTCGAGTTGAAAAAACTCTCCAGCGAGAGCGGCGCGGCATTGGCGCTGTCCAAATTGAGCACCGCCAAGCGCGAGTTTTTCAACGCCCGTACCGCTGCCGCCAAGCGCAAGCTCCGGCTCGACATCTACGAAAACATCACCGAACTCGCAAAGATCGAACTTACCCGTGCCCGCACCGATGCCGCTGGCCTTGGACTCGCTCTGGATGAACGCGATGCCGAGCGCGTGGCCGAACTCGACCACGGTTTGAAGGAACTTGCCTTCATCGCCGTCCAGGTGCGGGCGGCGCGGAAAATGCGGGCGCTGGATCAGGAGGATGCGTTGGAACGCATCCGCACTTGGTTCGACGACCCAGAAAGGCCCACATTTGTCTGGCAATTCGATTTCGCGGAAGTATTCCATCGCGAAGAGACTCCGCGTGGTGAAACCTTGTTGCCAGCCGATAAGCCTGGCAACGGTGCCGTATCCACTATCCGCAACGGCTTCGATTTGGCCATCGGCAACCCGCCATATATCCGCATCCAGACGTTGACCAAGAGTGACCCCAAGCTGGCGGCCTATTACAAGCAGCGTTACAATTCTGCGAAGAAAGGCAATTACGACCTCTACGTTTGCTTTGTGGAGCGCGGCCTTGAACTCCTGCAAGACAACGGTCAATTGGCGTTCATCCAGCCGCACAAGTTTTTCAACGCGAAATACGGCGAACAGCTCCGGGAATTGCTGGCCAAGGGTAAGCACCTTCGGCACATTGTTCATTTTGGCGACGAACAAATCTTCCCCGGCGCAACGAATTACGTTTGCCTCCTGTTTCTCGCCAAGACCGGTGTGCCCAAATGCCGCCTGGTCAAGGTTGACGATCTATCGGTTTGGCTTGCGACCTATACCGGAGTTGAGGGCGACGTGCCGGCTGGAAAAATTGGCGCAGCCGATTGGAATTTCACCGTCGGCAAGAATGCGGGGTTGTTCGAGCGGCTTCAGCAGATGCCCGTGAAGTTGGGTGACGTTGCGGATATTTTCGTTGGTCTTCAAACGAGTGCCGACGACGTGTTCATCATGAATTATGTGTCGGACACGGCGAAAACGATCACGCTTCAATCAAAATCGTTGGAGCAGAATTGGGTTTTTGAGAAGGAGCTTCTTCATCCCATCGTGAGCGGAACTGACGTTTCGCCTTACGAACCGCTGCCGTCACGCCAATTCATTCTCTTCCCATACCGCGTCGAGAACGAGCAAGCGGAATTGATTCCACTCAAAACGATTTTAGGCTCATCGGAACGCACTGGCGAATACCTGAAGGAAAACAAACGAAGGCTTGAAGAAAGAGAAGGTGGAAAATTTAAGGGCGAGGGCTGGCATCGATTTGGGCGCAGCCAAAATCTCGGCATCCAAGAGCGGGCAAAACTCTGTGTTCCGCGCTTGGTAGAATATTTGCACGCTGCACCAGATTTTCACGGCACGCATTATCTCGACAATGTGGACGTCGGCGGCGTTACGTTCAAAGATTCAGCGGCGAACTATAGCTTGGCCTACTTGCTTGCGTTGATAAACTCATCGGTTCTTCGCTGGTTTTTCCCCCACATCGCCGCACCCTTCCGGGGAGGGTTTCGCTCAGCAAATAAACAGTATCTTTCACTCGTGCCGTTCCGCCCGCTCGACTTAAACAACCCGGTCGAACGCGCCCAACACGACGCAGTGGTGCAATTGGTTGAATGGCTAGTGTGGTTGCGAGCGCAACCGACTGTGACTGAAAGTACGCCGGAGTATCCGCGCGACCCGCTCATCATCGTCTATTTTGAGCAATGGGCGAACGCGCTCGTTTACGAACTTTATTTTCCTGCTGAACTTGCCGCCGCCGGCTTACGGTTTTTTGAGTTGACTGCGAAGCACGCTCTGCCGTCGTTGTCCGAGTGGGATGAAAGATCCGAACGCCTGTGCAAGATTCGCGAGCGTTTTGAGCAACTCTACGACCTCAAACATCCGCTTCGCGCCAGCCTGTTCTCACTCGGTTCTTTGGAGCTGGTTCGGATCATCGAAGGTAAGGAATGAGCATCACGCGCATAGAATTGGCGAATTACAGGGCGTTTCCCGGCCCGGTCTCGGATGTGTTCAACTTTTCTGATGCTGCTGGACGCGGATCGAATGTTCTTTTGTTCGGCGAAAATGGGAGTGGTAAATCTTCTCTCGCCCAGGCTGTGGCACAGTTGCTCGACCTAAGTCCTGACGCGGGTGCACCGCTATTTGCCGATTCACAACACCGGTTTCATTCTCCGCCGCTTCCAGACGGAAATGTCACCTTGCATTTCGATCAACTGGACGGTGCAACCCCGGAAGTTCCCAATCCACCGCCCCTGGCGTGGACATTGGTTGGTGGTCGTGATCGGAATCATATTTTTTTTCGCAACATGGCGAGGACTCGTGGTGTATTCAATTACCGCGATCTGCAAAAAATAATCGCAGCCGCCGAAGGCGTTCGCCGCGGCATATTTCAGTTTGGCTTTGACTTGTTTCCATTGGCAATCGAGCTATTGCTGGCCGGCATTGAAATGCCCGCACGCCACGTCACATTTGGCGACGAATGGGCCGAGATTAAGAAGATTGTTGATAAACACCCTACATACGGGAGCAATCAGGGTAAACGAGATGTTGCTCACCTTGAACAACGTTGCACCGACTTTAACAAAAGTTTAATGGCGTTCGTTCCAGAACTTCAAACAGCTGCCAATGAACTGCTGGCTCGTTTTGTACCGTGGACACGGTTGGAATTGAGGATGGAAGGAGAAGCAAAATACGAAAGGAAAGTTCGCTGGCGATTCAGCCAGCCACGGCTCGTTCTACAAGTCTGGTTTCGGGAAAAGTTGATTGACTCTCCAACAGGATTTCTCAACGAATCACGCTTGACCGCTTATGCACTTTCCATTTTTTTTGCCGCGCTCTTGCGCCAGACACCAGCTCGGCGTGATGAATTACTAAATTTTCCTCGTTTGCTGGTTCTCGATGATGTGCTTATCAGCCTGGATATGGCGCACCGCCGTCCGCTGCTGAAAATGCTCGAACAATCTTTTAGTGACTGGCAAGTGATTTTAATCACCCACGAGCGGGCTTGGTATGAGGTCGCCAAGCAGACGATGCGTTCCGCGCCTTGGAAGCATCTTGAACTTTTTGCAATTCGCGTGGGTGATTATGAACGTCCCCTCGTTTTGCCTGACCGTAAACATCTTGATCGTGCGCTGGATTTTCTTTTGCGAGGCGAGGTCAAAGCCGCTGCCGTCCATGTTCGCACTCAATTCGAGGTGGTCTTGAAATGGGCATGCGAGGAATTGAAAGTGCTTGTTCCGTTCAACTCAGATCCACATGCGCTTACATTGCGCGACTTGTTTAGCGCGCTTACAAACCACAGGATCGAGTTCCAGCCTGCAAAGGCTGTTTTTGTTGATGGTTCCGGCAAGCTCCACGACCGAAATACTCGCCCAGTTTTGTCCCCCGTTATCCCACCGGCACTGGTGGACAGGCTGGAGCACACATTAAGTTGGGTGTTAAACCCATTAAGTCATTCCGAAACGGTGGAGCGTTACAGATTAGAGATTGAAGATGCCATATTTGCTATGGATGAGCTGGAGGCGACTCTGAAGAAATCGATGCGTTCAGATTTCAAGCAGTTATTAGGTCAACGTGAAATGCTGATGCGAGTGTTGCAATGGAAAGCAAATGCCGGCGACAGCAACCAAGGTCGTGCGCAGCACCATCCCGAAGTTGCTGTCACACGGAATCAGCCAGTCACCATCGTAACTTAAAACAACCCTATTCATGACCTGACTTCGCCGGACCTTAACCAAATTACGCATTAATATATGGCAAAATCCGAAGCATCCGTCGACGAACTGGTTGGCATGATTGAGCGCGGCGAACTTCGCCTGCCGGAAACGGCTCAACGCCTTCCTCAGCACAACCCCGCCAGCCGGACCAACTGCGTGATCCAATTCTGATATATGGCTACCATCGAATATTCCTTGTTCCGGGCAAAATTCATTCACCCACATCAAAAACTTCTGTTCGCTGACAAGGCCAGCCCTAGTCAAATTCTTCTGACTGCCATTAATGAACGGCCATCCACCGAAATCCGCGCAGGTTATACCTGGCATATCGGCAACATTAAGCCATTTGATGAAACCACTGGCTATTTTGCCGTTGGTCGGATCACAAATGCCACAATCGAGACGTTCGACGACGCGACGGGTAATTTTATCGAGCAGGAGTTGGAGACGAGCCCATATACCCATGTGGTTTACAACGCGGAAATCGGATTTTTGGCAATCGCCACCAAAAGTCGCCTCGCCCCCAGCGCGAAGGCAATCGCTGCCAAGATTGAGGCCTTGTTGAGCCAGACCTCAATTGTTCTGGAAAACGAATTGACCGTGGAGATTCCTCCCATTCGTGATCCCAAAGGATTCCTGAAGGAGATTGCCTCCGCTCACCGCATCTGTCGCTTCACGGCGACATTCAGGGGACCCAACCCGTTTGACGCCGACGAGTTATTTCAGAAGCCACTTTCGGTTTACCTGTCTGCCGCCAACGGTTCCGAGGGGAAAGCCCAGATAAAAGGCGATCATCTGGATAAAGAGGTGCTTCAAGCTGTGGCTCGCAGCAGTGCCGCGACCGGCAACGAAGCATCAGCCCGTATTCAACGGGCAAAGTCCCAACCATTGGTAACAGTCCATCTCGCGGGTGACCCAGTTAAAAAAACATACGACCTCGAAGGTCACGACCCCGAAAAGGTCTCGCAGGATATGACCAAATTGTACCACCAAATTCGCAACGATGAATGAAATCCTTGTTAATTCGGTCGATGATCTCATTCGGCAGCTAAACCAGCTACCCAATCACTACATATACCGAGGTGAGGCTGATGCAAGTAGGCCGCTCCAATCCTCGTTGGAACGCGTGATTGGTAATGCCTGGTCGCATGAAGCTGCCGAGAGGTTTGAAAACTATAGCGTCGACCTCTTCAAATCCAAATTTCACC
>Ga0265338_10007290_pt1 | contig 13799 bp, 10 predicted proteins | sample 42126metaG_FD_193579 | JGI IMG/M metagenome (GOLD analysis project Ga0265338, IMG submission 193579) | Rhizosphere microbial communities from Carex aquatilis grown in University of Washington, Seatle, WA, United States - 4-21-26 metaG | ecosystem: Host-associated > Plants > Roots > Rhizosphere... | reverse complement strand
CGGCGCATCGGCGCCTGCGGTTGGGCACAGGCGATACGCTGCCATACGACCGGCTCGTGGTCGCGCCCGGAATCCGTTTCCTATGGGACCGCATCGAGGGCATGGGACCGCAGGCCGCCAGAACCATGCCGCACGCATGGCAGGCCGGAGAACAGACCCTGCTGCTCGCAAGGCAGCTGCGCGCCATGCCGGATGGCGGTGTCGTCGCCATCAGCGTGCCATCGGGATTCATGCGCTGCCCGCCAGCCCCCTACGAACGCGCGAGTCTCATCGCGCATTACCTTAAGAGATTTAAATCGCGTTCCAAAGTTCTGATCTTCGACGGCAACAATTATTTTCCCAAGCAGCCGCTGTTCAGCGACGCCTGGAGCCGGCTTTATCCCGGTATGATCGAATGGATTCCCGTGACCCGTGGCGGCGCGCTCATCGGAGTCGATACGACGACGATGACGCTGTTCACGGAGGACGGCTCGCATCGCGCCGCCGTTGCCAACATTATTCCACCGCAGGCGCCCGCAGAACTGGCGCCCGCGACGGGACTCGCCGGAGACCACGGATGGTGCCCGGTTGATCCGCGCAGCTTCGAGTCGACGTTGCTGCCCAACGTCCATGTGATCGGCGACGCGTGCATTGCCGATGCCATGCCCAAGTCCGCGTCGGCCGCGTTGAGTCAGGCCCAGCACTGCGCTCGCGCCATTGCCGCTGTGCTGAGCGGACGTGAGATGGTGCAACACCCCTTCGACAGCGTGTGTTATGGGCGAGTCAGTCCCGAGTGGGCCCTTGCCTTCCCCGGCCATTTCACCATCGCCGATGGACGCATCGTCGCGCCGGATCCGGCATCCTCGCCGGGCGTGGAGCTCGATACCGCGTCGGCGGCGGCAGCCTCGCGCGATGCCGAGCGCTGGTATGCAGATATCCGCGCACGCGCCTTCAATGCTTAGGAGCCTGGTAGGGTGGCTGCCAGCTGGGAGAGTTCTCGCTCAGGACTGTACTGTGAACGGTACCGCCGCAATGCTCGCGCACCAGTTGTCCGATATCGCGGATGGCCGCGTCGATTTCCTCATCCGGCACGATCTGCAGCGCATCGATGTTGAAGAAGACGGCCGTGGTCGTAGTCTGCGTCAGCGTCAACGCGCTCTGGCGCCAGGTCCAGCGGCGCGTGAGCACCGAGTTCTCCTGCACGAACACGACCTCTCCCTGCTCGGGTATCTCGGCCGCGGCGCCATCCGGTGGCAGAAAGCTGTCGGGCGGCTCAGTCAGGCGCAGGCACAGCAGGCCCTCGCCCGCTGGCACCGGATGCACACCGACCGGAACGAGATAGCGCAGCGAGATCAGATTACCGATATCGACCAGTGCGTTGATGCTCGGCAATGCATCACCGCGCAGCACTCGTCGCGCCAATGCCTCGATCGAGGAGCGGAAGTCCGAAGGCCGCGCGCCAAAGCGGCGATAGGCCTCCCGCCAGGCGGCGATGCGCGGATATTCGGCGGGATTGCCCTGGACGCGCTCGCGCAATGCGGTTTCCTGCGCGCGCAGTTGCTCGATGAGGCCAGCGCTGGCAGCACCATTGCGCAGCTGCTGCCCGAGCACCAGCCCCCGCCGGTAACCCGGATTGAGGCGAAAAATCTCCGCGTCGATGCGATAGTCGGTGGGCATGGGCAATCTCAGTCCTGCAGTTTCTTCTCTAGTACCACGAACTCGAGATCCGCCCTCTGCGGCGTGCCGAACAGCGGATCGTCATAAGGAAAAGGCTGCGCCTCGCCGGTGCGCCTGTAGCCCCGCCGCTCGTACCAGGCAATCAGGCTCTCACGCACCGACACCACCGTCATGCGTGCGAGCTGCGCGCCGCGCGCACGGCCCTGTGCCTCGGCATAGTCGAGCAGGAGACGTCCCAGGCCCTGATCCTGCAACCCGGGACGCACCGCCAGCATGCTGATATGGCACGCTGGTTCACCCGCACGGCCGCGCGAATTCTCCAGATGCACGCAGGCCCGCAGATCGGCGCCCTCGCGCAGCAAATAGATCACCGGCTCGCCCTCTCCGGTAAGGGTTCCGCGAAGCCGATCGGGTGTGATTCGCAAGCCATCGACCAGACCGATTTCATGCGTCCAGCCGTTCTGACCGCCCTGGCCCCGATATGCCGCATTGACGAGGTCGACGACCGCGGCGTAATCGGCCGGCGTGCAGGCGCCGATGGATCGCTCCGACGACATCAGGGCGCGGCGGCTGATCCTGCCGGAGCGCGCGGGTCGCTGGCTCCATAGAATCTGCCCGCGCGGGGAAACTTCAATTCCGGCGCAGACGTCGCGTCGCGACCGGCGATGCCGACGGCCTCCACCGAATTGCCGGCGCCCCAGGGCTCGAGCGGTACCACCCGATAGCCCATATGCGTTAGGGCCATGACCGTGTCTTCAGAAAGCGCGAACGGTTCGGCAGCCAGTGTATCCGGCAGCCACTGATGGTGGATCCTTGGCGCATCGACCGCCTCCTGCAGGCTCATGCCGTAGTCGATGACGTTGACGATGACCTGCAGCACGGTAGTGGTGATGCGCGACCCGCCCGGTGTACCGACAACCAGCACGGGGCGGCCATCCTTGAGCAGGATGGTCGGCGTCATCGAGCTCAAGGGTCGCTTGCCCGGCGCAATGGCGTTGGCTTTGCCCTGGATGAGCCCGTAAAGATTCGGTGCACCAGGTTTCGCGGTGAAGTCATCCATTTCATCGTTCAGGAAGAATCCGGTGTCGCCAGCGATGACCTTGGCGCCGAAGGAATCATTGATGGTGTAGGTGACGGACACCGCATTGCCGGCGCGATCGGCAATCGAGTAATGGGTCGTCTGGGCATGTTCGCTGGCGGTCCCCAGACCGTCCGATACGCGCGAGACACCGGCGCGGTGCGGCCGGATCTGCGCGCGGATTTCCCTGAGGTGCGCGTCAGACAGCAGCCGGTCGATGGGATTGTCGACGAAATCGGGATCACCCAGGTAGGTATTGCGATCGCGATAGCCATGGCGCATCGCCTCGGTCAGCGCGTGCAGTGATTCGCTCGAGTGATAGCCGAGCGCATGCAGCGGATACCCCTCCAGTATGCGCAGCATCTCGCACAGCGTGACGCCGCCTGAACTCGGCGGCGGCGCGGACAGCACCGTATATCCGCGATAACTGCAGGTCAGCGGCTTCGATTCGGTGACAGTGTAGGAAGCAAAATCATCCAGGCTCAGTAAACCGCCGTTGGCGCGGCTGGCAGCCACGACGGCCTCGGCAATGGCACCGTGATAGAAAGCCTGCGTGCCCGATTCACTGATCGCGCGCAGGGTTCGCGCCAGATCCTTCTGCACCAAATGCTCACCAGGCTGCAGCGGTGCCCCGTCCCGCAGGAACACGCGCGCGACATTGGGCTGACCGCGAAAGGCCTCGTTGCCCTCCGCGAATACGTCCACATCGCCGCGGGTGAGCGTAAATCCCTCCTCGGCCAGATGAATTGCCGGGGCGATGAGCGCTTCACGTTTCCAGGTGCCGTACTTCTCGCGCGCGGTTTCCAGGCCCAGCACGGTGCCCGGCGTGCCCGCCGCGAGGTAACCGTTGATGCTCCGGTCGGCAACCGCGTTGCCGTGCGCGTCGAGGTACATGCCTGCACTGGCGGCGAGCGGCGCGCGCTCGCGGAAATTGATGAAGGTGTCGCGGCCATCGGCCAGGTGAATGACCATGAAGCCGCCGCCGCCAAGATTGCCGCAGCACGGATGCGTGACTGCCAGTGCATATCCGACCGCCACGGCGGCATCGATGGCGTTGCCGCCCTGGCGCAGCACCGTGGCACCGACTTCCGAGGCGTAGTGCTGCGAGCTGACGACCATCCCGGCCTCGGATTCGACGGCCGGCAGAGCCACTGCAGCCGCGGCCACCGTACCCAGCGCAGCGGCCGCACCGAACAGCCGCGCGATCCAGCGCGCACGATTACAATCGATCATGAGATCCCCCTTCCGTAATTATCCTGCCATCACCGTGTGCGGCCCAGTCCCATCGGCACCACGCGGCGATGGTCCAGTGCAGGGCGATCGCGACGGGGGTGTATCGGAGAGCGGGCTGTTCATGCAGCGGCTATGCTCGACGCCCGGCTCTCGCGCGTCAACGCCCCTTGCGCTTCAACGCCTTTGCGCGTCATTGTGATCCAGTATCTATCGTTCGGGCGCGCGCGCAGTTACACTGCGCGTCGTCGAAGTAAGGGAGGGATTCGAGCTGCCATGCATCGCCAACCCCGCGGGTTGATCCTGGCTTGTGCGCTGTTTCTCGTTTGCGGCAGCGCCTGGGGCGTACCGCGTGACAAAGGCCTTGACCCTTATCCCCAGGCCGCCGTCGCCTACGCGGTAGTCGTCGACGGTGAGCTGCTCTGGGGTCGCAATATGGACAAGCGCCGCGCCCCGGCGTCCCTGACCAAGCTGCTGACTGCGCTGGTGCTGCTGGATTCGGACTGGCACCCGGATGCGCAGTTCGATGTCAGCCACGCCGCCGCGCATATCACGCACCCCCGCGTCGGTCTCCATACCGGCGATACTGTCACAGCGGGCGATGCCCTGACGGCCATGCTCATGCATTCGGCCAACGATGCCTGCATGGTGCTGGTGGAAAATACCGCCGGCAGCCCGCAGGCGTTTGCAGAGCGCATGAATGCCAAGGCCAGGCAGATCGGCATGCGCGACTCCCATTTCGTTCATCCCTGCGGATTCGATGCCGACGAGCAGTATTCGACGGTCAATGACCTGTTGCGCCTCGCGCGCGCGGCCCATTCCGATCCGCGGATCGCGCGCATCGTGGCGCGCGAGGAAGCCAGCATCGAAACCGGCCGGGGACATGAGCTCAAGTTCCGCAACACCAATCAGCTGCTCGGCCGTCTCGATGGGGTCATGGGACTGAAGACCGGCTACACGGCCCAGGCGGGTCACTGCCTTATCGCCGTGGCAGAGCAGTCCGGTCACCGGGTCTGGCTGGTTCTGCTCGACTCCCAGCGTCGCTGGCAATCGGCGCACCGCATGTTCGTCGATGCCTTCGCGGCCGCGCAGCGCGGTGCGCGCACGCGCCTGGCCGGAACGACCGCCTCGCTCTAATCGGCCGCCGCGTGAGCGGCGCCGCTGCCCGCCGGCCGTACCACGAGCCAGCACAGCGGAATCAGCGCCAGGGCAATCCAGCCTGAGATATAGAACAGGTCCAGCGACGACAGGAGATACCCCTGGCCGACAATGCCGCGCGTGATCAGGCCGGCCGCGGCCTGATCGCTCAGGCCCAATCCCTGGAGCTGCGAGAATGCCTGCGCAAACGACGGATCGTACGGCGTCGCAAGCTCCGTAAGGCGGGACTGATGCAGCGCTTCGCGCCGATCCCAGAAGGTCGTAAACAGCGAAGTCGCGAACCCGCCCGCCACGATGCGCAGGAAGTTCGACAGGCCCGAGGCGGCCGGTACGCGCTGCGGCGGCAGCCTGTCCAGCGATATCGATAGCATCGAGATGAAGAACACGCCCATGGCCATGCCGAGCACCAGTTGCGGCAGCATGAAGGCCAGGAAGCTCGCATCGGCCGTGAAGCGCGCGCGCATGAGATATGAGATGCCGAACAAGAGGAACGCGGCGGTGGCGAGCCAGCGCGAATCCATGCGTGAGGTGAGCCGCCCGGCGAAGGGCGACACGAGCACCGCCACGACGCCGCTTGGCGCGGCCACGAGGCCCGCCCAGGTCGCCGTGTAGCCGATCTGCTCCTGGAGCCACAGCGGCATCAACACGACGTTGCCGAAGAAAACCGCATAGCCCAGGCACAGCGCCAGCGTGCCGATCGCGAAGCTGCGCGATTTGAAGAGCGAAAGATCCACGATCGGGGATGCTTCGGTCAGCTCCCAGATGAGCCAGGCCACGAAGCCAACCAGGGTCACAAGCCCGAGCACGACGATCGGGGTTGAATGAAACCAGTCCAGGTCCTTGCCCTTGTCGAGCATGATCTGCAATGCCCCGACCCAGAGCGCCAGCAACCCGATGCCAACGACGTCAACGGGCAGCTTGCGCGTGGGTGTTTCCTGCGAGCGCAGGTTGCGCCAGCAGATCAGCACACAGACGATGCCCACCGGCACATTGATCAGGAAGATCCACGGCCAGTTGTAGTTGTCGGAGATGTAGCCGCCGAGCACCGGGCCGGCGATCGGTCCGACCAGCGCCGTCACCGACCAGATCGCCAGTGCGATGCCGCGCCGCGCCGGACCAAAGATCATCAGCAGCAGCGCCTGGCTGCCCGGAATCATCGGCCCGGAAACCGCGCCCTGCAGCACGCGGAACACGATCAGCGAGGGCAGGCTCCAGGAGAGGCCGCAGAGCAGCGATGCGGCCGTGAAGGCCAGCACGGACAGCACGAAGGTGCGCACCACGCCGAAGCGCTGCATGAGCCAGCCGGTCAGCGGCACTGAAATGCCATTCGAAACCGCAAAGGAAGTAATGACCCAGGTGCCCTGGTCGGAGCTCACGCCCAGGTCCCCTGCGATGGTTGGAATCGAGACGTTGGCAATGCTGGTGTCGAGCACCTGCATGAAGGTGCCGAGGGCCAGCGCGAGCGCTGTGATCCCGAGCAAGCCGCTGCGAAGATCCGGCATTGCTCAGGCTCCTGCGCTGGTCCCGGAATTCTCGGCGATGATGCGCGCGATCTGCGACTCGACCTCGGGGTCGTCGCCGGCACTGATCTGTACGGGCTGAGGCGTGTTGCGCACGGCACCCGAGACCCGGGAGCCCGAACTGTCGCGCAGATCCACGCTCACGCGCGCAGACAGCCCTATTCGCAGCGGGTGGGACTTGAGCTCCTGCGGATCGAGCAGCACTCGTACCGGCACTCGCTGCACGATCTTGATCCAGTTGCCCGAGGCATTCTGTGCCGGCAGCAGTGCGAAAGCGCTGCCGCTGCCCGCGCCGAAGCCGACCAGGTGGCCGTGGAACTTGACCCTGCCGCCATAGACATCGGTGTCGATGGTCACAGCCTGCCCGGCTCGCATGCGCGCCAGCTGCACTTCCTTGAAATTGGCGTCGACCCACACATCATCGAGCGGCACCACGGCGAGCAGCGGCGTTCCAGCTGCGATGCGCTGACCCACCTGCACATTGCGCTTGGCGATCACACCGCTGACGGGCGCCACCAGGTGCGTGCGATGCAGCGCCAGTGCCGCATTGCGCACCGCCGCCGCCGCGGCCAGCACCTGCGGGTGGTTGTCGATGCGGGTTCCCTGCGTCTGCGCCACGGTTTGCGCCAGCTGCTCGCGCGCGGCCGCAACTGCGGCGCGCATTGAAATGACGTTGTCGCGCGCGTGCGAGAGCTCCTCGCCGGATATCGCGCCATCGTCCAGCAGCCCCTGGCGGCGTTTGAGATCCGACTCGGCGGTACGCAGGGCCGATTCGCGCTGCTCGATCTGCGCGCGCAGCTGCGCATCCTGCGCATACAGCCCGCGCACCTGGCGGACAGTCCGCGCCAGTTCCGCTTCGGCATTGCTCATGGCGACCCGGGCATCGGCCGGATCCAGGTCCACGAGCGCGGCGCCGGCACTCACGGCCTGGGTGTCATCGACGTGCACCGCGAGGACGGTGCCCGGCTGCGCGCTGCTGACCTGCACGACATCGCCATTGACGTAGGCGTCATCGGTGGACTCGAAGTAGCGCGCATGGCCGAACCAGTAGAAGGCATAGCCGATGCCGGCGAGCAGCACTACCAGCGCCAGTATCCCCAGGCCCAGGCGGCGAGCGCCATTGTTCCTGGCTCGCGGCGGCGGCGGCACGGTCGGCGGGGGACTGGAGGCGGAAGCCGGATTGGCGGTTGGGTTGGGCGTACTCATGGGGACATCCGCGAAGCATGTGTCTGGGGGTCGAAGCTGCCGCCAAGCTGCAGCAGCAGGTTCACTCGCGCCAGCGCCAGGTCGGATACGATCTGAACACTCTGACGGCGCGCGCTGAGCACCTGCGTCTCGGCGCTGAGCACCGAGAGATAGCCGGCAAGCCCCGCACGGTAGCGCTCCTCGGCGATGCGGTAGCCGTCTTCGGCGGCCTCGAGGGTCGCCTGCTGGTCCAGGCGTTCGCGCGTGAGCGCATCGATGCGGGAGAGCTCATCGGCACTTTGCTGCACGGCGCGCAGCACAGTGTCGTTGTAGCCCGCAATCGCGCTGTCGATGACTGCCTCGCTGCCCTGGTACTGCGCGCGCAGCTTGCCGGCATCGAACAGTGGCAGTGAGACCACCGGTCCGACCCCGAAGCCGCCGGCGTTGGCCTGAAAGAGGTTACTGAGTCCGAATGATGCCACCCCCGCCAATGCGGTCAGGCTCACATCGGGATAGAACGCCGCCCGCGTGGCACGGCGCTGCGCGTCGGCAGCCTGCACGCGCAGGCGCGCGGCCAGCACGTCGGGCCGGCGGGCCAGCAGATTGATCGGCAGTTGCTCTGGCAGCGGCAATACCGCGTCGGGATTGAGCTGCGGCCGCGAGATTCCCGCATAACCATCGGCGCCGCGCCCGGCGAGCATCGCCAGCGCATGTACCGCCAGATCCGCCTGCGTCTGTGCCTGCGCACGCTCGACACGCGCCTGCGGCAGCTCGCTCTCCGCCTCGCGCAGCTCCAGGCGCGTATCGAGACCGGCGGCGACACGCTGGCGCGTCAGATCCAGGATGTGCTGCCGTTGTCCTTCCGATTGCACGGCAATGTCGACCAGGGCATCCGCGCGATAAAGGCCGACATAGGCCTGCACCAGCGCCGCGGCGACCAGCAAGCGCGCATTCTCGCTTTCAAAATCCGCCGCTCCGGCCAGGGCACGCGTCTGCGCCACGGCATCAGCCTGCCGACCCCAGAAATCGATGTCCCAGGACAGCGTTGCGCCCACCTGGGCCATCCAGAAATCGCTGTCCGCGAGCGGTGGCGGAATGATGTAATTCTCGGGCGCATGCTGCCGTAGCGCGCTGGCGCTGAATTTTGCCCTGGGGTACAGGCCCGCGTGTGAGGCGTCGACGGCGGCCTGCGCGGCACGCAATTGCGCCGCGGCCTGCGCCAGCGAGGGATTGGCGGCCAGCGCCTGCTCGATCAGTGCATCGAGCTGAGCATCATCGAATGTCTTCCACCACTGCCCGCCAGCGGGTGTCACATCGGCGGCTGTCAGGCCCAGCTCGCGCGCATCGACTGCCGGCTCGCGCCGCGAATCCTTTGGCGGCACCACACAGCCTCCGAGCAGTGTGGCAATCACCACGCCGGTGGCGACCAGCACGCTGGAGACCACCCAGGCGCGGCGACGCAGGCGGCGCGTCATGTCACGCCCTCGCGGGTGTGCTCCGTGCGCCCGATGTCCGTGGCGTCGGCACGCGTGAGTTCGCGCTGCATGCCGGCGATGAACTTCCCGACCAGGCGGCCCAGCTCATCCAGCTCCGTGCGCGAAAAATCCGCCAGGGCCGCATTGAGCTTTTCCACCACCAGCGGGATCAGCTCCTCGCAGGTGGCAAGCCCCGCGGGTGTCAGGTGCAGATTGACCTTGCGTCGATCCTGGGCGCTGCGCTCGCGTTGCACCAGTCCACGCTCGGCGAGCAGATCGATGACACGCGTGAAGGCCCCGCTGTCATGGCGGAACGTCCGGCAGAAATCGCGCTGGTTTATCGCTTCCCCGGATCGCAGCTGCATGAGCACCACGTACTGCATGTAGGTAAAGCCATGCGCGGCAAATGCGGGCTCGAGGCTGTCGAGCATCAGCGCATAGGCGCGCTTGATGAGATAGCCCACGCTATTTCGGGCCGTATAGTTCCGGGGATGATAATGCTGCTCGGACATTTAATGCCTGGACAGTTACTGCTTAACCATTTACTGCTTAGGCAGATAATAACGCCGGGCAGCCCCGAAATCAAGGCCCCGGGCCCGGCCTGCGATGCATTCGCGCCGATGCGACGGCACAATGTGACGGCAGCAGCGCAATAACCACTCACACTGTCATGCTAAACAGGCACTTGCTTCAGCTGGGGCTGATCGCTGCGGTGATCCTGCTGCCATCACCCGACGGCCTGGCACAGCAGCCGCGTCCGGTCCACAGCTACCTGCAGGTGAGCCTGTCGCCCGATGGCCGCTATGTGGCCTCGGTCGAGGGCGACAATGCACCCCACGGGGGCGAGCCCGTAGTGCGCGACCTGGTCATCCGGGCAGCCGATGGCCGCGGCAGCGTGACTGTCAGGATGCCCTGCGGCCAGCTCCGCGGCTGCTGGCCCTCCTTCCCGACCTGGACGCCCGATTCTCAGCGACTGACTTTTGCGCTGCGCGATCCGCAGACGCACGCCCGATCGCTCTTCCAGGTCAGTGCCGACGGCAGTGGATTGGCGCGACTGCTCGCGTTCAACGGCACGATCCAGGCATTGCGCTACAGCTGCGACGGCCGACTGGCCATGCTCGCGGTGGAGAACGCTCGCAAGGAGCTCGGAGCGGTGGAAGCCGGCGCGGCCGAGCTGGGCGATCTCGATGCCGCCCCGCTCGAGCAACGCATCGCGGTACTCGAGCAGAACCAGTTGCACTGGATTTCGCCGGCGGATCTTTTCGTTTACGAATACGACTGGACGCCGGACGGCCGCGGCTTCGTGGCCACTGCCGCCCCGGGTGATGGCGATCGCAACTGGTGGGTCGCGCGGCTCTATGCCTTTGCGCGCGAGGAGGCCACGGCTCGGGTGCTATTCGCGCCGCTCAACGCACAACAGCAACTTGCCGTGCCGCGTGTGTCGCGCGATGGCCAGCGGGTCGCCTTCATCGTCGGGCTCATGAGCGACTTCGGTTCCACAGGCGGCGACATCTACACGGTGCCGCTATCCGGCGGCCCCATCACGGCTGTGACACCGCAGCTCAATGCCTCGGTGACGTCGTTGCGCTGGAACTGTCGCGGGCACATCGAGGCGGCCACGCAGGCTGGAGGGCTGTCGCAATTGGTCGACTTTGGCGGCGGTGTCACCGTCTCGGGCGGCACCATCCTCTGGCAGGGAGCGGAAGTGATCGGCGGCACCCCGATTCACGCCGACGCAGACTCCTCCGGCGCCTGCCCTTCAAGTCAGAGGGCGCTGGTGCATCAGTCGTTCAACCACCCGCCCGAGATCGAGCTGGGGGCGATGGGGAAGTGGCGCGACCTGACGCACCTCAATGCCGGGCTCGAAACGCATTACCCGTTGCACTCAGTGACCTGGCGCAGTGATCAGTTCAGCGTGCAAGGCTGGCTCGCCCTGCCCGAATCCGGGCCTGAGCGGCCGCCGCTGATCACCATCGTGCACGGCGGGCCGGCAGCCGCGTTCACACCCCGATTCATCGATGCCAGTGCGTCGGAGACGCTGATACGCCACGGCTACGCGCTCTTCATGCCCAATCCGCGCGGCAGCTTCGGCGCGGGCGAGGCCTTCGTCGCCGGCAACGTGCGCGACTTCGGGCACGGGGATCTGCGCGATGTTCTCGCCGGCCTCGACGCCGTGGCAACGCTTAAGCTCACCGATCCGGATCGCCTCGGCATCACCGGTGGCAGCTATGGCGGCTTCATGACCATGTGGGCGGTCACACAGACCGATCGCTTCAAGGTCGCGGTGGCCGGAGCCGGTATCAGCAATTGGCAGTCCTACTACGGCGAAAATGGCATCGATGAGTGGATGATTCCATTCTTTGGTGCCGCGGTGTACGACGACCCTGCGATCTACGCCGCCTCATCGGCGATCAACTTCATCCGTGAGGTGCACACGCCGACTTTCAGCTATGTGGGCGGCTCGGATATCGAGTGTCCGCTGGCGCAGACGCTGGAGTTCGGTCACGCGCTGAAAGTGTTGGAAAGACCATCAATGACGGTCATCTATCCGGACGAAGGCCATCACATTCACGATCCGGAGCATCTTGCGGATCTGGATGCGCGCACGCTCGCATGGTTCGATCGCTACTTGAAATGAACCGAGTCTGCTACCGGCATCGAGTGCGCGGTGAAGCGCCACGCACCAAACAGCGCCGCGGCGAGCACGGGAATGAAGGCGGCGAAAACCCAGAACGCCGCCGATCGTGCCGCCGCGGCCGAGACACCCTCGGCAAGTCCGCAGAGGTTGGCAACGATGCCCGCAATGGCGGTGCCGAGCGCATAGCCGATGCGCTGGATGGTCGAAGGCGATGCGGCCGCCAGGTCCTTCTCGTCCTGGCCCGAACAGCGCACCAGGCGGTGAACCACGGCCGGCCAAAACAGGCCAAAGCCGACGCCCTGCAGCAGTGAGCAGACCATGATGCCCGCGAGCGACCCGGCCGGTACTGCCCACGCGAACCCTGCCACGCCAGCCGACACGGCTACGGTTCCCACCCGGATGAGCGGTCTATCGGCCGATATGGGCGCCGCCGATACCGCCATCGTCGCGATACTCCACGCCAGTGCCTCGGCCGCCAGCGCGTAGCCCGAGAAGAGCGGGTTGGTAGCGAACAGGACTTTCAGTATGAGCGGCCCATAGGCCCAGAAGCCTGTAGTGGCAACCGAGAGCGCAAATATCATCAGCAACCCGGCACCGATGGGCGCACGGATGTCCAGCAATTGACGGGGCAACAGTCGCACGCGTGCGTGTCGGTCCAGACGCGCGGCCACATAGAGCAGCAGCGCGCCGGATATGCACCCGGACGCCGCCAGCATCGAGCTGCCGGCGACGCCGCTCTGGGCGATGATCAGTGTCGCGCACAGCAGGATGAGCAATGGCCGCAAGGGCCACTCCAATGGCTGCTGGCCGCGCGACTGTGATCGCTCGGACGGCAGGAAGCGTGCAGCCAGCAGCCACAGGATCCCGGCCTGCAGCGCGAACAACCAGAATGCCATGCGCCAGGCATGCAGGCTCGCAAACACGCCGCCGATCAGCGGGCCGAGCAGGGAACCCGCGCCCCAGATGAAGGCGTTGATGCCGAACAGGCGGCTCCAAAGCGCAGGCGCGAACCACTGCTGTATGGCGAGGTAACACAGCGACAGCAACAGGCCGCCGCCGATGCCCTGAATGAATCGGCCGGCAAGCAGCACCGTCATATGGCCAGCGATGGCTGCGATGACACAGCCGAAGCCGTACATCAGGGCCGCACCGAGCAGCACCCGCTTGAGCGTCAACCGCTGGCACAGCACGGCCGAGGCGGCACCCGCAATGATGGCGCCCACCTGGTACAACGAGATCATCCAGCTCACATAGGCCACGCCGCCGATCTCATCGACGATCGAGGGCGTGATCGTTGCGGTCACCAGCGTGTCGGCCGCGTGCAGCCAGACCCCGAGGCACAGCAACAGGAAGCGTCCCAGCATGTGCGAGGACCACAATGCACGCCAGGTGCCCGCAGATGCCGCTACTGCGCTATCCTGATTCATAACTCATTGTGCACCAGCACTATCGCCACGGAGCGCACGCTTGAAACCGACGCGCCGCACACCTCTGGTTCTGCTCGCCGTTTTTTCCGGAATGCTGATGACAGCGCGGTCATTGGCAGCCGACAACCCGCAGCGCGATGCCCAGGCGCCCGCGCGTCCCATGGCGCTGAAGGCTGCGCACCTGTTCGACTCGGTATCGGGCAAGCTGATCGATAGCGCAGTTGTCATCATTTCCGGGGAGACTATCCAGGCCGTCGGCAGCGGACTCGCGATCCCCGCCGAGGCGCGCATCATCGATCTTGGCGATGCGACGCTGCTGCCGGGTTTCATCGATGCGCACGTACACTTGAGCGGCGAAGCAAGCGGCAATTGGTACAGGGACAGCCATGACGAAATCATGCGCACCCCGGACGAGAAGGCTCTCTATGGTGC